>Ga0123355_10006357_pt1 | contig 17485 bp, 11 predicted proteins | sample TergutEmb28metaG_3_FD_89872 | JGI IMG/M metagenome (GOLD analysis project Ga0123355, IMG submission 89872) | Embiratermes neotenicus P1 segment gut microbial communities from Petit-Saut dam, French Guiana - Emb289 P1 | ecosystem: Host-associated > Arthropoda: Insects > Digestive system > Gut ...
CCACGGTGGAAGCGGGTATCGGCTGGGTGCCGTGGCTGCTCGATGCGATGGATGAGGCCTATCGCAAGCACCACATGTGGGTCCGCCCGAAGCTGCAGGGGCTGCCTTCCGACTATTACCGCGCGCACGGGTTCGCGACGTTCCAGGAAGATCCGGCCGGGCTGGCATTGGCGGCGCGTTACAGGCTAACCGACAACTTCATGTGGGCGAACGACTATCCGCACCATGAGGGGACGTGGCCTCACTCGGCCGAGGCGATCGAGCGCACGATGCCGGAACTCTCCAATGTGGCACGGGCAAAGCTTCTGGGACTGAATGCGGCGCGGTTCTTCAGGCTGGACGTGCCGACGCGCCAGCGGCTGGCAGCGTAAGGACAAAGCTTCGCGCCCGGCGGTCGGTCACAGTCGACCGCCTTGACCGTTCAACCCAGAGCGAGCCTTGCAGCAGATTCGCGGGCTTGCAACACATCCCCTCCCAGGTCGGCTGGGGAAAAGGCTGGCTCACCGTACGGCTGACCGGTCCAAGCGGAAATGCGACGACAGCGGGTGGCGCTTTCAATCCATACGACGCGGCGGCATCACCGCAGGCCGGCTTCCTGGTTCCTCAAACACCGGCGCAGCAGCAATAAATCCGCGGCAACCGCGAGAGCGAGCAGGGCAATGACAAACGCCGCGACTGCCGGCCATTGGCCCAGGGCCCAGAACCAGCCGCCGATGGAGCCAATGATGCTGGACCCCGCGTAGTAGGCCAGCAAGTAGAGCGACGATGCGTGCCCTTTTGTTCCCACGGCCGCGTTGGCGACGCAGCTGCTGGCGGTCGAGTGCCCAATGAAAAACCCGATTGTCACCATGGCGATGCCGCAGATTATCGCTGCCACGGGATGCATGAGTGTCAGCCCCACGCCGATGCCAGCAATCGTAATGCCGGCTATCAGGACAGGACCGCGCCCGTGCCGGTCAGACAAAGTGCCAGCAATCCCGGACGAAGCCACGCCGAATAGATAAACGAAAAAGATCAAACTGATCTCAGCATCGCTCAGCTTGTATGGTGCGCCTCTCAGACGGAACGTGGCATAATTGTAGATGGTTATGAACGCTCCCATCATCAGGAAGCCAATCAGGAACAGCAGGGGCAGTGGGCCGGGGCGAAGATGACGATGCCACGCGGCCAGGTGGTGTCGAAGCGTGAGTCTCGGCTGGCGCACGAAATTGCGTGGCGCAGGCAGCAATATGAAAAATCCACTAGCGGCCAACAGGTCGAGCAGACCGATACCGCCGAGTGCGACGCGCCAGGAGGTGAACTGGGTCAGTGCGCCGATGACGACCCGACCGAACATCCCTCCGAAGGCGTTGCCTGCGACATAAAGGCCCATCGAAAGCCCCAGGCCGCGCGGGTGAATTTCCTCTGCGAGATAGGCCATGGCAACGGCCGGAACCCCACCCAGCGCGATTCCCTCCAGCGCCCGGGCGATCAGTAAGACGTGCCAATTTGGCGCGATGGCATCGGTTATGTTGAGGAACGATGCAGCGACGAGGGAACCAAACATCAGGCCGCGACGCCCGACCACGTCGGATACCGCGCCGGCACAGAGAATGGCGATCGCGAGCAAGCCGGTCGATAGCGAGAGCGTCAACGAACTTTCCGCCGGCCCGACACGGAAGTCCTGTGCGAAGGCCGGCAACAAAGGCTGCACCGAGTACAGCAGCGAGAATGTGGCGAATCCCGCCAGGAACAGTGCCAGACTGACGCGGCGGTAGGCTGGGGATCCACGTTCGGTCCAGGCCGGCTCGCCGATCCGCTGCGGCAGGACAAGTGTGGTGGTGCCCATCGTGTGTCGTTCCACGGTCTCTGCCGTGGCACAATTGATCGTTGCCGTTACCTTGGTCCAATATATGGTGCAGGCATTGTTGATAGCTTTTGGCACTAGCGATGGAGCTGCGACACATCCGGTACTTCCTCGCTGTCGCCGAGGAGCGGAATTTCACCCGAGCCGCAGCCCGCGTGGGCATCGGCCAGCCACCACTCAGTCAGCAGATCAGGGACCTGGAAAGCGAGGTCGGCGCCGCCTTGTTCCATCGCATCCCACAAGGCGCGGAACTGACCGACGCGGGACGGGCGTTCCTCGAGCATGTGCGGGCGATTCCGCGACAGGCGGAACGCGCCGTACGCGCAGCCCGACGGGCGGCACGTGGCGAAATCGGCTCGCTGCGGGTTGGCTACACGGGTTCGGCCCCGTTCAATCCGATCGTCACTGCCGCCATCCGCTCCTTCAAGCGCGCCTATCCGGACGTCGATCTGTCGCTGGAGGAAAGCAACACCGCCCGTTTGATTGCCGGTCTGCGGGAAAGTCTACTGGACGCAGTATTTCTGCGTTCAGAGGATCTTGGCGGCGACGATCTGCAACTCCATCCGTTGTCGGGGGAGCCGGTCTTGGTGGCGCTGCCGGCGCGTCATCCGGTTGCGAAGTTGTCACGCGTTGAGCTGCGTCAGTTGCGCGATGAACCGTTGATCCTGCCCCCGCGCGGGGTGGGTCAGACCTTCTACGATACAGTGATCGGGACATGCCGCGAGGCCGGATTTGAGCCCCTGTTAGGGCAACCGGCGCCACAATTGGTGTCTGTCGTCAACCTGGTCGCGGCAGGACTTGGATACTCTTTGGTGCCGGCCTCGCTCCGCCAGGTTCGAGTGACCGGGGTCGCCTATCGCGAAATCAAAGCCCTGACCCCCGTCGCGCCGCTCGCCCTGGCGTCCCGGCGCGGGGAGACATCCGAGATCGTGCGACACTTCCTGGTGCGCGCCAGGCAGAGTGCACGCGATCAAACGCCTCGGCCATAATTCTGGCCGCGCCCGTTGCAGCACGGCTAACCGACGATATCGGACGCCGCTGGCGGGAGCGCCACGGCGGGGACGGGGGCCTGCCGCCGCGTGGAAGCAATCCGCGACCTGCTTCGATGGTTGCGGCATCGGATAACCGCAGAACCGGTGGAGGAGGTCGCGCGGGTGCGCCTGCTGCGCACGACGCGTGACCGGCTAATCGGGCGCTGCCGCACGACCTACATCGTCGGGGTTCTGTCTGACCGACCAGTCGGGCGCGGGCGGCCGACGAGACGCCTGACGCCGCGCTGGCGGCTGCCGGGTCGCCAATTCCGGGCATCCTGGCGATATCGGGGGAATCGTCGACCCGGAAATTTCCGACAATGAATGCTAGGAGCTCCGTGAACAGCTAACAAATACCAGAAATGCGGTGGTCGAGTGCTTGCCCCCTTATTTCCGGCAGCCGGATATTCACGCAAAACAGGTCGTGAGCTCGCCCGTGAGCGACGAAGAAACGGGATGGAAGTTTGAGACCCCCAATGAACCAATCCTGCGCCGCGGATTCGGGATTGCCATGCGTCCAATGGCTGATTGTCACTGAGTAATCGTGCAGCACCAACGAATAACGTCCCGCCAACATTCACAAACTTGTAACAGATGAAACGTATATGTCGGACTGGACCGCGATATCCTGGTTTTGCGTCATGTCGCGCGGACGTCTCAAAGCTTTTACGACCAGCCGTGAAGAACGAGGTCGAAATTATTGAGTTCGAAAGCGACCACGCTGCGGTGTTTGGGTTTCCGTCCGATCGTGACGCCAGGGCGGCGCGAGGCGAAGCACACGAACTTACGCGAGACGCCGTCGACCGCGTTTGGTCAGGACTTGTGCTTGCCTGTTGACAGCAGCCGGAATTGGCGTTCGGGCCTGGCGGGACGCGAAGGGGGAAGATCCCGCCGAAATAAGGGTGGAATGATGATTGGTGGTCACGCGGATCGCCATCATGGCCGTTCCAGCGTCATCGAGGACGCCCGTGGTTTCGCGTCGGCGGTGACCGCGTCGGATCAGCGTATGGACCTGGCCGCCCGGCAGAACAATCCCGACGGGCAGATGCCGGATGCGTCGAGAAACGTTGGTCGAAATGACCGGTCCGGAGAACGTCATTTTGTCGGGCAACGCCCGCTGCCGAAACACAGGAAGTGATGATCGATGTCAGATCTTGCGATGCGGCGTGGTCGCGATGCCGCCCCCATTCAAACCCAACCACAGTACCGCCGGCCCCAGCTCGACATGCAGGCGTCGCCCGCCACGATCGCGGTGTTCGTCATAATGCTGGCCGGCGGCATCGCACTCGTCTTCTACAGCCTCATGCGCGATATGAATTCGGCCCAGGTGCCGCCGCTCGCGATCGGCGCGCTCATTTTCCTTGGCCTCGCCCTGCTGATTGCGCTTGGATTTGAGTTCGTCAATGGCTTTCACGACACGGCCAACGCGGTGGCGACGGTGATCTACACACATAGCCTGCCGGCACAGGCGGCCGTCGTATGGTCCGGCTTGTGGAACCTGATCGGCGTGATCACCTCAAGTGGCGCGGTTGCGTTCAGCATTACCAGCCTGCTGCCGGTGGAACTGATCCTGCACGTCGGTAGCAACGCCGGGTACGCGATGATCTTTGCCCTGCTAATTGCCGCAATCATCTGGAACCTGGGTACTTGGCTGCTAGGAATTCCCGCGAGTTCGTCGCACACCCTGATCGGCTCGATCATCGGTGTCGGCGTCGCCAATCAATTGATGCATCGGTCGACCAGCGGTACCTCTGGTGTCGACTGGGGGCAGGCGATGAGCGTGTTCAAGGCATTGCTGTTCAGCCCACTCGTTGGCTTCGTCTGTGCAATGCTGCTGCTCTGGGTCATGAAGCTCGTGATACGACGAAAAGATCTCTATCAGGCTCCGACGCACGAGGGCCCGCCACCGCTATGGATCCGCTCCCTGCTCGTCCTGACCTGCACCGGCGTGTCGTTTGCTCACGGATCGAATGATGGCCAGAAGGGCATGGGTCTGATTATGCTGATACTGATCGGCGCAGTTCCGACCGCTTACGCGCTGAACCGCGCCTTGCCAGAGAGCGCGACCCCTATCTTTCAGCGCAGCATGGACAAGGGCGCGCGGCTGTTCGACCAACGTGCCGGCGGCGTGACGGTCGACGCCGAGCACGCGCGGTCGATCGTCGAAACCGGCGTCCGGACCCGGCACGTGAACGACCCGCAGTTCTACGCCGCTATGGCTCAGGTGACGCGCGACCTGACAGATCAGGTTAAGGCTCATCGCGCAATCGCCAGAGTTCCGGCGGCTGCTGTGGATAACGTCCGCAATAGCATGTATCTGATGAGCGAAGCTGTTCGCGTGATGAAGGATACTCAGGCGTCTGGCGGCGACGCGGCGACGCTGGCTGGGTTCAAGGCGTCGCTCGATAACAGCACGAGATACATACCGCTTTGGGTCAAAATCTCAGTCGCGATTGCGCTCGGCCTTGGGACGCTCGTCGGCTGGAAACGCATTGTCATCACCGTCGGTGAGAGGATCGGCAAAGCCCACCTCACCTATGGGCAGGGGGGCGCCGCGGAACTGGTCGCAGCGGCTACGATTATGGCGGCAGACAGATGGGGCCTGCCGGTGTCCACCACTCACGTGCTGTCCTCAGGTGTCGCTGGCACCATGGTTGCCAATGGCGCGGGACTGCAGTGGAGCACGGTACGTTCCATCGCACTAGCCTGGGTGCTGACGTTGCCGGCCGCGATCGTGCTGTCGGCAACTCTTTTCTATTTGTTCAGCGCCTTGGCCTGACCAGCGGCGAGCGGGCGCTGATGCCCAATCGTCGCCGGCACAGGCCACCCGGAAGCTGACGCGACGGGATCGATCGAAATTGCGCGAGGTCGATGAAACGTTCGAACAGGCTCGGTATGGCTAATTCTATAGACACCTGGAACGTGCCGCGCCGCCCTCGCGATACGCGATGGCCGGTCTCCAGTACATGCAGGGAACGCCTGGCGATCCCCTCAGCCGCGACTGATCGTCTGACGAAACCCGGCTTCGAAGCGGAGCCGGCGGCGAATGTCATAGCACGTTGCTGGAACGCGATCGTGCTATCTGGCAGGATCGAGCGACCACCCGAGGGCGGGTATCGGGTGCCGTACGACGCACCAGCCCGGTCGGCGAATCTTCGCGAGGGCGCCGGATTGTTGATCATCGGCAACGTGAGCGGTCCCGATCACATCTGCGATCGCAGCACCCCCCTGACGATGGAGGATCAGCATGCATACGAACCGGCTGTTCTCTGAGCTCGCTGTCGGTGACAATGCCTCGGTTACGCGGGTCGTCACGCCAGATGATCTTTACGTTTTTGCCCGCGTCAGTGGGAACTTCAATCCGGCCAACCTGCCCGCGGCCGACGGAGGCGGCGCCGCGGGCAATGGTGCCGATCCGGCGGCGGCACCGTCGATGTGGATCGGGTCGCTGTTCTCTTCCGTACTGGGCAATGTGCTGCCCGGTCCGGGCACACTCTACCAATCGCAAACGCTACAATTTCGCGAGCGTGCCCGCGTTGGCGATACACTCAACGTCTCGGTTCGGGTTCGCGAGCTCTCCCCGCCTGCCACCGTCGTCCTGGACACACGCATAGAACGCGGTGGCACCCTGATCGCCGACGGGGTCGCAGAGGTGATCGCCCCGACCGAGCGGCTCGTCACCGATGAGGCGACCCTTCCGCGCCTCACGGTTCAACGCCACCGCCATATGGAACGCCTGCTTGAAGCGTGCCACGCGCTTGCTCCCATGCCGACGGCCGTGGTGGCACCGGAAGAGGAAAGTGCGCTTATGGGGGCGCTGGCAGGGCGTGAAAAGAATCTGATCATTCCAATCCTGGTCGGAAACGAAGGGAAGATTCGCGAAATCGCCACGGCGCATGGCAAGGATCTTGCCGGGATCACCATCGAAGACCAGCCTGACCATAGCTCTTCCGCAGCCCGGGCCATTGCGCTCGTCCTGGAAGGTGGAGCCACCGCCGTGATGAAGGGTCATCTTCATACCGACGAGCTGTTGCGACATGTGGTAAAATCTCAGGGCGGCCTCCGCATTGGCCGACGCATCAGCCATGTGTTTGTCATGGATGCGCCGTCTCTGCCTGAACTCGTGCTGGTGAGCGATGCGGCGATCAACATCGCACCGACACTCGAGGACAAGGTCGACATCGTGCAGAACGCCATCGAACTTGGTATCGCGCTCGGGATTTCTAAACCGAAGGTTGGCGTTCTCTCTGCTGTAGAAACGGTGAACCCGAAGATTGCGTCCACTCTGGATGCCGCGATTCTGTCGAAGATGAGCGAGCGTGGACAGATCCGTGGCGGCATAGTGGACGGTCCACTCGCAATGGACAACGCACTGAGCCTGGAGGCGGCGAAAACGAAAGGTCTGACGTCGCTGGTTGCCGGGAGGGCCGATATTTTCATTGTTCCCAACCTGGAAGCGGGGAACATCCTGGCCAAAGAACTGACCTACGCAGCGCAGGCGGAGGGTGCCGGTCTGGTGCTGGGTGCCAGAGTGCCTGTGCTGCTAACCAGCCGCGCCGACGACGAACGGGCGCGTCTTTTCTCCTGTGCCGTCGCCGTGCTCTATGCGCATTGGCAGGCGACTGGCCAGAGTGCAGTACCTGCCAGAGCGCAGTGAGGTCAGCATGAGCAACCGGCATGTCATGACTTTCAACGCGGGCTCCTCCTCAATCAAGTTCGCGCTGTTCGAAACAGACGGCACGAGCCTGTCCGCGATCGCCAGCGGCTTGGTCGAGATGGTGGGTGGCAAACGCCACTTCGAGGCGCACAACAGCGCCGGCGCGAAAACCCATGCCGACTCCTGGACAGGCGAGGCCGGCGAGCCGTTCCACGCTGACGCGCTGCGCCGCATTCTGGACTGGCGAGCGGATGCCTATCCGGCGGCCAATATCACGGCAGCCGGCCACCGTGTGGTCCATGGCGGGATTAAATACACCGCACCGGTCGTCGTGACTGACGAGGTGTTGCGGGAACTCAACGCACTGGTCCCGCTTGCTCCGCTGCATGAGCCACACAACATTGCGGCGATTCTGGCGGCGCGAAGCGCCTGGCCGGACATTGCTCAGGTCGCCTGCTTCGACACGGCGTTCCATCGTTCCCACTCGTTCGTCAATGACGTGTTCGGCCTGCCACGCAGTTATTTCGACGAGGGCGTTCGGCGATACGGATTCCACGGGCTCTCGTACGAGTACGTGAGCCACCGGCTGCGACAGATTGCACCGCATCATGCTGCTGGCCTCGTGGTCGTCGCGCATCTTGGCAACGGGGCCTCGATGTGCGCCATGCGGGATGGTCAGTCGGTGGCGAGTACCATGGGATTCACCGCTCTGGACGGGCTGCCAATGGGCACGCGGTGCGGCCAGCTCGATCCGGGTGTCCTGCTCTACCTTATGCACGAAAAGCGGATGAACGCGGAGCAGATCGCTGATCTCCTTTACAATCAGTCCGGTCTGAAGGGGTTGTCGGGCGTTTCACATGACATGCGTGAACTCGAAGCGTCGGACCGCCCGGAGGCCCGGGAAGCGATCGAATATTTCGTGGCCCGCATCCGTCGCGAACTTGCCGGGCTGGCGGCAGCGCTCGAGGGCATTGACGGCATCGTGTTTTGCGGTGGCATCGGCGAGCATGCTTGGCGCATCCGTCAGCGGGTTCTGGAAGGCATGGAGTGGATTGGCGTCGAACTCGACGCAGCGGCCAATCGAAATGGTGCACAGATAATTTCGTCGGAACGATCTCGGGTCCGCGTGTTCGTGATCCCGACCAACGAAGAGATAATGATTGCGACCCATACTCTGGCTGCTGCGGAGCAGTTCAAGAGATGACGCGAATCGTCGAGATTTGCCGGCAGCGCGGGAAGTGTCGGACTGGGTCGGGTGACTTTTCCGCTAGCGACGTGTCTTTGCGGTCCCATCATGTCCGCCGCCCGATCCAGGCATTCGCGCGTTCGCTATTGTGGCTGACAACCGGCTCTTTGAAGCTGCCGCATCGCGCAAGCCATCGCGCAGCGGATCAATCAGCCGAGAGAAACGCTCCTGAGACAGACAAGAAACAAGCCCCGCAGACGCCCAGCCAATTGTGGTCAATTTGACCCATACAAATTGATGAGTTACAAGCATCAAGTTTCTGGTCCGCGCGCCATCCTAGCCAACAGTCTAGTCGTGGCCTGAATGCAACTATTCCAGCAGAGAACGTTACGAGACATGCGGGCGAAATGCTTGAGATGTGGCGAAGATCTTGCGTCATCCGTTGCGGTTTACCAGGATGCCCGACCATCTTGTGGCGCCTTACGATTTCGTGTCCAACGCAACCGACGTCGTATCCGGGGGGCATCGACGTTCCGACATTCCGTCGGTCAGCTCGTGACGTTATAGATACATGAAATTTTCAAGACACATTCCGCTCGCGCTCGCCCGCGGCGTCTATACTTTGCAGAGTAGCATTGCCCGTGGCAGACGCCCTGCCGGCAACCATTCGTCCTAAATATCGACTGACTGCCGCTCTCTAAATCCCAAAGCAAGGTCGCGGTCTTCACGGCCAATGATCTGATGAAGAGGCGATGATGGCACTCAACTCGAAGGACATGACCCCAGTTTACAAGGCCACGATCGGCAAGGGCACCGGTGCACTTCGATGGCAGCGCGCCGAATATGTCAATCTTCTGCCGCCTTGCAACAATGCCTGCCCGGCGGGCCTGAACATCCAGGCATGGCTCGCGTTCGCCCAAGCGGGTCAATATGAAGAGGCCTGGCGCAAATATACGGAGGAAAATCCGCTCCCAGCGATCCACGGCCGTGCCTGTTACCATCCGTGTGAAAGCGCCTGCAATCGGCAGTATCTCGACCAGTCGGTGGCAATCCACGCGGTCGATCGTTTCCTTGGTGATCTGGCGCTGGAAAAGGGCTGGGTGGTTCAACCGGGGGCGCCTAGCGGCAAGCGCGTCCTGGTGATTGGCGCCGGGCCGGCGGGACTTTCCTGTGCCTATCATCTGCGCCGGTTCGGCCATGAGGTCGAGATCCGCGACGCCGGCGATGAGCCAGGCGGCATGATGCGATACGGTATCCCTGCCTATCGCCTGCCACGTGAGTCGGTCGCCGGGGAGATTGCGCGCATCGCGGCCATGGGCGTGGTGATCAAGAGCAAGTTCCGGGTCACCGATGTCCTCGCCGAAAAGGCGCAGGGAAACTTCGACGCCGTATTTGTTGGCGTGGGAACCCAGGTCGCCAACCACCTCGACATTCCGGCGATGGACGGCGGCAAGATGGTCAATGCCATCTCGCTCATGGAGCAGGTCGAAGAAGGCCGCAGACCAGCTCTTGGTCGCGTCGTCGGCATTGTCGGCGGCGGTAATACGGCGATGGATGCGGCCCGGGTCGCCAAGCGCCTGGGGGCGGAGGAAGCAGTGCTGATATTCCGCTTCGACAAGGAGCACATGGAAGCACACCCCTACGAGGCGATGGAAGCCTTTGCCGAGGGGGTGAAGATTAAGTGGCTGTCTACTGTAAAGCAGTTCGGCCAGGACGAGGTCCTGGTGGAGCGCATGGAAATGACCCCCGACGGCCTTGGTTGCGTCGGGACCGGTCAATTCGAGACGCTGAAGACTAACTCTCTCGTGCTCGCCGTCGGCCAGCATTCAGATGTCGAGTTTCTGAAGACCATTCCGGGCATTCGGATCGGTCGCGGCGACGTGGTCGAGGTGAATGCGGCGATGAATGCTGGTCATCCGGGTATTTTTGCCGGTGGCGACTTGATCGGCGGCGCCCGCACCATGACTGCCGCCGTCGGTCATGGAAAGAAAGCAGCGCGAAACATCGACGCGTTCCTCAGAGCCACGACCTATGACCCTGCCCAACCTCCGCCAATCGTCGGCTACGATATGCTCAACCTTCCGGTTTTCCTCGATGCCGACCGCCGGGAGGAAGCCGCGGTGCCGGTCGCAGAGCGTACCGGGTTCGAGGAAATCGTCCACGGTTTGACGGAAACCGAGGCGCGCTATGAGGCGCGTCGTTGTCTGTCCTGCGGCAACTGCTTTGAGTGTGACAACTGCTACGCGGCTTGCCCGGAGCAGGCTATCGTGAAGCTCGGCCCGGGCAAGTTCTACCGCGTCGATTACGACCTCTGCACGGGATGTGCCGTCTGCTACGAGCAGTGCCCATGTCACGCAATCACGATGACGGCCGAGTCTACGACGGTGATGGCTGAGGGCATCCTCGGCGAGCCGACGCTACCGTTGAAGTTCGCGATCCGGCCCTGAGACGCGTGCTCGAAGGAGGAGCGTTGGGGAATGACATTGCAAACCGCCATCATGGACGGCAACACCGCCGCCGCCCACGTTGCTTATCGGGTCAACGAAGTCTGCGCTATCTTCCCGATCACGCCCTCGTCGCCAATGGCGGAACTGGCGGACGCGTGGGCGGGTGAAGGCATCAAAAACATCTGGGGCGAGGTTCCGCTCGTCCAGCAGATGCAATCCGAGGGAGGCGCCGCTGGTGCCGTCCATGGTGCCCTGCAAAGTGGCGCACTGACGACGACATTCACCGCCTCGCAGGGCTTTTTGCTGATGCTGCCCAACATGTACAAGATCGCAGGCGAGCTGACCGCCTGTGTCTTCCATGTTGCCGCGCGGTCGATTGCCACACAAGCGCTCTCCATCTTCGGCGACCATTCTGATGTGATGAGCGCGCGGATGACGGGCTTTGCCATGCTTGCCGGGGCATCGGTGCAGGAGGCGCACGACCTTGCCCTAGTCGCGCAGGCGGCGACGCTCGCGTCGCGCGTGCCGATCGTCTTCTTTTTCGATGGATTCCGCACCTCACACGAGGAGAACACGACGACGATCATTCCGGATGACCAGATCCGGACAATGATCGATGACGAGCTGGTGCGCGCCCATCGAGCCCGCGCGCTGTCGCCTGAGCATCCGGTTGTGCGTGGGACCGCACACAACCCTGACACCTTCTTCCAATCGCGCGAGGCTGCCAATCCGTTCTACGCCAAGGTGCCCGGCATCGTGCAGCAGGCGATGGACAAATTCGCGCAACTGACCGGTCGCCAATATCATCTGTTCCGTTATGCGGGTGACCCGGAGGCCGAACGCGTCGTCGTTGCGATCGGCTCGGCCATCGATGTCCTGGACGAGACGGCCGCCTGGCTCTCGACAAACGGGAACGAGAAGGTGGGTGTGCTGCAAGTCGCACTGTACCGGCCCTGGGACAGCGCCGCCTTCCTTGCCACCATGCCGAGAGGTGTCAAAGCGATTGCCGTGCTGGACCGGACGAAGGAAGTCGGCTCACTCGGCGAGCCGCTCTATAGCGACGTGCTCGGGACCTACGCCCAGGCGTTCGCGGCGAAGCAAATTGAGAAAATTCCGACAATCATCGGCGGTCGGTACGGACTCTCCTCCAAGGACTTCGATCCAGCGATGGCGAAGGCCGTTTTCGACGAACTGAAGAAGCCCGAGCCGAAGCACGGCTTTACGGTCGGCATAACCGACGACGTGACACATACCAGTCTGCCTGTCGACAGCACGTTCGATATCGAGACGTCCGACACGGTCCGCGCGCTGTTCTTTGGCCTTGGTGCCGACGGAACGGTCGGCGCGAACAAGAATTCGACCAAGATCCTCGCATCCGACCCCGGGCGTTACGCGCAAGGGTATTTCGTTTACGACTCCAAAAAGTCCGGCTCGTTCACGATTTCGCACCTTCGCTTCGGGCCGAAGCCGATCCGCGCGCCGTACCTTATCAAATCCGCGAGCTTCATTGGCGTGCACAAATTCGACTTTTTGTTCAAGATCGACACGCTGGGGGGTGCCGCAGACGATGCCACTGTGCTCCTGAACAGCCCGTTCGGCGCGGACGAGGTCTGGAACGAACTGCCGCGTGAAGTGCAGCAGCAGATCATCAAGAAACGTCTCAGGCTCTATGTCATTGACGCCTCAAAGGTCGCATTCTCGCTTGGCCTCGGATCGCGAACCAACACGATCCTGCAGACGTGCTTCTTCGCCTTGTCTGGTGTGATGCCGCGCGAGCAGGCGATTGCCGCAATCAAGGCTGCGACAGAAAAGACCTATGCCCGCAAGGGCAAGGAAGTGGTCAAGAAGAACTTCGACGCGATCGACGCCGCGCTGGCCGACCTGTTCGAGGTCAAGATACCCGTCGCGGCCGACGGAAATCGGACCCAATACGAGCTTGTGCCGATAACCGCGCCGAAATTCGTCCGGGATGTGACGTCGGTCATGCTGGCGCTGCGCGGCGACGAATTGCCGGTCAGCGCGCTGCCCGTCGATGGCACATTCCCGTCGGCGACCACGCAATACGAGAAGCGGAACATTGCCGAAGAGGTGCCGGTCTGGGACCCGGACCTTTGCGTCCAGTGCGGGCAATGTGCTGTCGTCTGCCCACACAGCGTCATCCGTGCCAAGTATTACGATAAAAGCCGCCTCAGTGGCGCACCAGCGGACTTCAGAGCCGCCCCGATCAACGCGCGCGGCTATCCGGACTCTCGCTATACGCTTCAGGTCTATGTGGAAGATTGCACCGGGTGCGGCGTTTGCGTGGAGAATTGTCCGGCCCACAGCACAGAGGACCACGCGGTCCGGGCGATCAATATGCGTCCCCGGCTGGACCATGTGGAACAAGCCCGTACCGATATCGGCTTTTTCGAAAAGTTGCCCTGGGCCGAGCGCGACCGCGTGAACTACGCGAACGTCCGCGGTGTTCAGTTCCTTCAGCCACTGTTCGAGTTCAGCGGCGCCTGTGCCGGCTGTGGTGAGACACCGTATCTCAAACTGCTGTCACAGTTGTTCGGTAATCGGCTGCAGATCGCCAACGCGACGGGCTGCTCCTCGATCTATGGCGGTAATCTACCGACAACGCCATGGGCCAAGGATCCCGTCGGTCGCGGGCCCGCCTGGTCGAATTCGTTGTTCGAGGACAACGCCGAATTTGGACTGGGATATCGTCTCGCGATCGACGTACAAACCGAGTACGCTCGCTCCCTCGCCCGCAAGCTTGCGCCCCAGATCGGCGAGGACCTCGTCAAGGCCCTGCTTGATGCCCAGCAGGTCAACGAATCCGACTTCGTGGTTCAGCGCCAGCGTGTCACGGCATTGAAGGACAAACTTGCGCCCTTGAAGGGTGATGAGGCTGCGTCTCTGCTGGCCGTGGCCGACTTCTTTGTGCGGCGATCCGTCTGGATCGTGGGCGGCGATGGCTGGGCGTACGATATTGGCTACGGCGGGCTCGACCACGTGCTCGCATCCGGCCGTAACGTCAACGTCCTGGTTCTCGACACAGAGGTGTATTCCAACACCGGCGGCCAGGCATCGAAAGCGACCCCGCTTGGGGCATCCGCCAAATTCGCTGCGGCCGGTAAACGGGTCCCGCGCAAGGACCTCTCGCTCATGGCCATCGCCTATGGCAATGTGTACGTCGCGCAGGTCGCCATGGGTGCCAACAGCGAACAGACGCTGATCGCTATGCGCGAGGCGGAAGCCTATGATGGTCCATCGCTGATACTGGCCTATTCGCAGTGCATAGCGCACGGCACCGACCTGCGGTTCGGGATGAAGCAGGCGGCACGCGCGACAGCCAGCGGCTATTGGCCGCTGTTCCGTTACGATCCATCCATGCGCCAGCGGGGAATGAACCCGTTCCGCCTGGATTCAACCCGGCCACGCATTCCACTCGAGCAGTATCGTTACAACGAAGTGCGGTTCAAGTCTTTGGTGCAGACGCGGCCCGATGATGCGCGCCTCATGTTGGCTCAGGCGCAGCTCTCGGTCGAAGAAAGATACCGGCTCTACGAGGACTTCGCGTCCCGCGACGGAACCCGGTTCCACCCGCATTGGGAGGATGCCCAGGCATGAGCACTCTTGGCAGCAAGTATCTCGGCATCGAGCTATCACATCCGATCATCGCTTCGGCGTCGCCGCTGACATCGACATTCGACGGCATGCGGCGCCTCGAAGACGCCGGCGCCGCGGCTGTGGTCATGTCTTCGCTGTACGAAGAGCAGATCCGGGACGAGGACGCGAATTACGCAGCGCACACCGAGTACACGGCAGGCTGCCATCCCGAGGCATCGACCTATTTCCCCAACCTGCCGGATTACAACCACGGTGTATCGGGCCACATCGACACGCTGCGCCGTGCGGCGGCAGCGCTCAAGATTCCGGTGATTGCCAGCCTGAATGGAACCACCGACGACGGCTGGCTCGATTTCGCTGTTATGCTTGAGCAGGCCGGCGCGGCCGCGCTAGAGCTCAACCTCTATATTCTGCCGACTAACCTTGCGGTGTCCAGTGCGCAGACTGAACAACGATATGTTGATATCGTCAGGCATGTAACATCCCATGTGAATATTCCCGTCACGGTCAAGCTGCCCGCATTTTTCAGTGCTTTCGGTCACTTCGTCAGTCAGCTGGAGTCAGCCGGAGCCACCGGGGTCGTGCTGTTCAATCACTTCTTCCGCTCGGATATTGATCTCGATACGCTCACATTCGAAGGCAGCGTGGCGCAATCGACCCCGAAAGATATTCACTTTCCACTCACCTGGATTGCACTTCTGTCAGAGCGGGTTAAACTGTCGCTCGCCGCGGGCATGGGCGTCGACAGCCACATTGAGGTCGTGAAGTATCTGCTTGCGGGGGCCGACGTGGTCGCCACCGCATCATCGTTGTTGCGCCACGGCGTCGAACACATGACAACGCTCGTCGCGGGCCTCGAGCAGTGGCTCGAGGAGGGTCGATACGCCTCGGTGAGCAGCATCCGCGGCAAACTCGACGGCACGCATCTTGAGCGCTCCGAGATCCATATGCGATCTCAATACATGCGGAGCCTTTCCAATGTGTGGCAGCCCTTCGGCTCCGCGACGCGCGCGCGCTCCGTGCAGTCAACCGATGGTTCGGGTGCGCCGGGCCGCCAGGCAGTGGGCACGCGTTGACAACGATGGACCCCGTGGCCCGGGAGGGAACAGTCCTATGGCTTGGCTCACTAATCTGCTGAACGCACAACCTTTCCTTGCCCTGTTCCTTGCCATCGGTCTGGGTTACGCGGTCGGCAACATCCAGGTCGCCGGATTTTCCCTGGGCGTCGGTGCCGTGCTGTTTGTGGGCCTGCTGATTGGCGTCATCGGGCCGAAGTCCGCCCCGCCGGCTTTTGTCGGCACTTTCGGTCTCGTGCTGTTTCTTTACGGCGTTGGCATTCAGTATGGGGCGGACTTCTTCCGCGGACTCGTTAGTCCTTCCGGCATCAAGGCAAACCTGCTCGCACTCGTGGCTGTCATGATCGGCGTGGGTGTCACCATGCTGACCGTACGATATATGGGCATCGGGCTGCCGCACGCGCTCGGCATATTTGCTGGATCGCTTACCAGCACGGGGACCCTGCAGGCGGCGACCACCGCGGTGGGCACCCAGGACCCCGCGGTCGGTTATGCGTGCGCCTATCCGTTCGGCGTATTCGGCCCGATCCTGCTGTTCTACCTGTTCAATGCGATGCTCCGGCCAAAGGTCGATGTGCCGGACGCCAAGCGCTTCATTGCGGCCGAGCTTGCAGCGGCCACGCATAATTTTGCCGGAATGACACTCCGGCAGCTCACCCGTCAGATGCCCCAAGACGTCGAAATCGTCGGCCTTCGCCATTTGAATACCAATCAGCTCCCACATCTGGATTACGTGTTCGGTGACCACGACATCCTCGTGGTGTCGGGGTATCCGGAGTCAATCACGAAACTCAAGGATGTGAGCTACGCGCGGGAAGCGATCAGCGATCGCAAGGTTCTCGACTACACGATGGTGTTCGTTTCTAAGTTGGCGATGGTTGGCCTGCGCGTCGCCGACGTGCCGTGCCCGGCTGGTTGTGAGATGGAAATCATCCAGCTGCGCCGGGGTGACAACGATATTATGCCCCGCCCGGATCTCAGGCTCGAATATGGGGATCGGCTCGGCTTGATCGTCAATGCTGAGAAGCGCGCGATGATCGCCAAGCATTTTGGGGATTCCGTGACCGCCGAGGGCACATTCAGTTTCGTGGGCTTCGGTCTTGGGATGGCGCTTGGAGCGCTGGTCGGTCTCATCCCGATTCCAATTCCCGGCGTCGGCTCAGTGACGCTGGGACTTGCCGGTGGCCCTCTGCTTGTTTCTCTTGTTCTCGGCTGGATTGGCCGCACCGGCCCGGTCATCTGGCATTTGCCGATCGCCACTAATCTTGTGCTCCGCAATGTCGGATTGGCCCTCTTCCTTGCCCGGGTCGGACTCGATTCTGGTGCGCCGTTCGTAACCCAGGTCAGCAAGGAGGGATTCGGGTTCGTGCTCGCCGGCGCGTTCGTGCTCCTTGCAGTTGTCCTGCTCGTTCTTCTTGTGGGTTATTACGTGCTGAGGATCGATTTCGACGAGCTGTTGGGCATTGCATCTGGTGCGACCGGCAATCCTGCCATCCTTGCCTATGGAAATACGTTGGCTCCCACGGGCAAGCCCGACGTCAATTATGCCATGATCTTCCCCGGTGTCGGGACGATCTTGAAGATCGTTGCCGTTCAAGTTCTCGCGGCGAGCCTTATTGTGCACTAA
>Ga0123355_10006358_pt1 | contig 17484 bp, 16 predicted proteins | sample TergutEmb28metaG_3_FD_89872 | JGI IMG/M metagenome (GOLD analysis project Ga0123355, IMG submission 89872) | Embiratermes neotenicus P1 segment gut microbial communities from Petit-Saut dam, French Guiana - Emb289 P1 | ecosystem: Host-associated > Arthropoda: Insects > Digestive system > Gut ...
CTTATACGCAAGCTAAACGGCGGCAAGAGCGATGCCTTAAACATGGGCATCAACGCCTGCAGTTACCCATATTTTATTTGCATGGATGCCGATTCATTTTTGCAAAAGGATTCTTTAGAAAAAATTATACAGCCAATACTGGAAGATGACACAACAGTATCTGTTGGGGGCATGATACTTATATCCCAATGTGTGCAAATAGAAGATGGAATGGCCGTAAGCTATAAGCTACCCAACAGCTTGTTAGTAAGTATGCAGGCAATAGAATATGATCGTACTTTTTTAGGCAGTCGCATTCTTTTTGATACTTTTAATGGCAACCTAATAATTTCTGGGGCTTTTGGGCTATTTACGAAGTCTTTGGTAGTTGCCGCAGGTGGTTATGATGCAAGCAACATAGGTGAAGATATGGAGCTGGCCTTAAAGACCCATGTCTACTGCAGAAACAATAACATTAAGTATCGTATGCGCTATGCCCCAAGTGCCGTATGCCTCACACAAGCACCATCGCGTCTCAAAGATTTAATTGGTCAGCGCCGGCGTTGGCATTTAGGGATGTTTCAAAGTATGCGTGCCCATTGGCAGATTTTTTTGAATCTTAGGTTTGGCGTAGTAAGCTTTTTATCCTTCATGTATTATCTGCTGTACGAACTTTTGTCGCCTATAGTCGAGATATTCGGCCTTTTGGCTATAGTCGCGGCATCGCGTTTATACCTTCTTAACGTTAGGTTTATGGTTGTGTTTTTAATACTTTATGTGCTATATGGCGTTGCATTAAGCCTGTGTATCTATATGCAACACATGTATCAGCAAAAGTTTAAACTCTCTATTTCTGACGTGTTAAAAGCCTTTATTGTGTGTTTGCTTGAGTTTGTATTTTTCCGCTATTTGCTGGTTTTTACACGGCTTAAGGCATTTATTAGATACCGCAAAAACAAAAAGACATGGGGTACAATAAAACGGGATTAGCAGCAAGCAAGTCAGCAGTGATATAGCAAATTCAGTACGAGACAGTTCCGCCAACTGCGCACGGCTACGAAACCGCATAATACTGCGCCTGAGCATTCCAAAGCTCGTGATACTTGCCACCCACATCCTCAAGCAGCTCCTCATGCCCACCCCGCTGGATAAGCTCCCCTTCATGGAAAACAGCTATATCATCACAAAACCTGCATGAGGATAGGCGGTGAGAGATATAAACCGCCGTCTTGTCCCCCACAATCTCATTAAACTTAGTATAAATCTCATACTCAGCAATAGGATCAAGGGCTGCTGTAGGCTCATCAAGGATGATAAACGGAGTATCCTTATATAGTGCCCGGGCCAGGGCAATCTTTTGCGCTTCGCCGCCAGAGACTTCTACTCCATCCTCTTCAAAGTTTTTATATAAGTAGGTTTCCAACCCATGAGGCATGGTGGCGAGTCTGTCTTCAAAGCCGGAGTCCTGCAGTGCTTTATGCACTTTGTCCGCATCGTAGTCCACCCTAGCGGCTACATTTTGCCCTAATGTAAATGGCAGCAACGCAAAATCTTGGAACACCACACCAAAGATATCCATGTATTCGTCATAGTTATATTTCTTGATGTCGATTCCGTTTAAGGTAATCTCGCCTTCAGTAGGGTCGTACAGGCGGCAAAGCAGCTTAATCATTGTGGTTTTGCCGCTGCCATTCATGCCAACCACTGCAAGACGCTGGCCTATTGTTAGCTTAAAGGACACATTTTTAAGGGCATAAGCTTTGCTGCCGGGATATTTGAAGCTTACATTCTTGAACTCTATGTCAAAGTCAAGGTCGTCACGTTTTTCTACGGGTAATGTACCCTGGTATTTTTTATTGGGGATATCCAAGAACTCGAAGGTTTTTTCCAGGTATGGGTTATTGTTAATAAGCTCGCTCATATTAACCAGCACATCATAAAACCCGCTGCCAAACTGGGTAATTGCCCCTACATACTGCACTATGCTGCCCACACCAAAGGCCCCAGCATAAGCTTTCATGGCCACAAATAGGTAAATCAGGCCATTGGATATATGATTGATTATATTGCTTAGGGCCTGAAACTTGCCAAAGTAGCTGGCATGACCGTCCCACATCTTCATAGCGCCAACCGCAAACTCGTTTATGCCGGATTTTATTGTTTCTTGTTGGCTATATATCCTTATGTCCTTGCCCCGTTCGTTTTCATTAGCCATACTTCCTAGGTAGAAGACAAAAAGCCGGTTGCTTTTGTTATTATGCTCCGAAAGCTTAGCCCATACCTTACCGCCAATCATTGTCATGAGTGGGGCCAAAAACATCGACATACACAAGAGAAGAATCACCACTGCCACAGCCCAGCCAGAATCCAAAAAAGCAAGAGGCGATCCCTCTGGGGTACGGGTTGTAAACAGGGTAAATGCAAAGGCCACCGACACAATAATTTTAATAAGGCCTTCCACAATCTTTTCAAATACTACGATAGGCCTGTCAAGTCCAAATCCCATGCCTTGATTATGGCTGACTATTGTTGAATGAGCCTGCTGCACCTCTGGGTTCTCTACATCAATAAAATCCATTGTCAGCAGCTTATCCGATAGCAGCTTGTTTATTAATTGAAAACAGCCTACCCGGCATTGCTGATGCCACCTGGCCAGGGCGCGGCTTATTATCTGGCCTACCAGGTTTAGGCCGATTGTCAGGCATACCAGCGTTATCAGCCGATGTTGGTCGCGCTGGCCTACAAGCTCGTTCAAAATCCTGGCGGCAAACCAGATGTTTATAAATGGGACGCCGGCACGGGCTATAGCAGAAAGGGCAGAGGCCTGAAGTATTGGCTTTGGGAATGACAAAATAATCTTAAAACCACGGGATAAAAGTCTAATATGCTTCCTCATTTAGTAGCAACCCCTTCCTGGTAATACTTGCTTTGGATATCAAACAACTCCGCATACTTGCCCCCTTGGGCCATTAGCTGGTCATGTGTGCCTTCCTCGGCTATTGACTTATTCCCTATCAGGATAATCCGGTCACAAAACCGGGTAGAGGCCAGCCGGTGGGATATATATACCGATGTGCGCCCATGAGAAAGCTCGTTGTACCGCTCGTATAGCTGGCTTTCGGCTATGGGGTCAAGGGCGGCGGTAGGCTCGTCAAGTATCAGCAGCGGGGCGTCTTTGTAAAGGGCCCGGGCCAGCATTAGGCGCTGGGTTTCGCCACCAGAAAGCTCTATGGCATCGAAATTTATATCCTTCAGCATCAAGGAATCTACGCCATCAGGTAAGGCTGCGATTTTTTCATCCAGCCCGGCTAAGCGCAGGCAGTTATTTAATCGGGCATTGTCACAATTCACCTTTAAATCGGTCTCGACTGTCAGATTTTCTGCTATTGATACGGGCAGGATATTAAATTCCTGGAACACTGCTGTGAAAAGCTTGTAGTAATCCTCCCTGTTGTAAGTGCGTATATCCTGGCCATTTAACAAGACCTGTCCTTGAGTTGGGTCATAAAAACCGCACAGCAGCTTTACCAAAGTGGTTTTGCCTGCGCCGTTGAGCCCTACAACTGCCAGCTTTTCACCAGGCTTTATAGTTAGGTTAATATTTTCAAGGGCATAGGCCTCGGCCCCCTCATAGCGGAAGCTTACATTTCTTAGCTCAAGGGAATAAGCGCCTTCCTTTGCTGGGGCAATGCGCTCTCCGTCATCCCTTTTAAACTTAGCGGGATACTCATAAAATTCTCTGACACGGCAGATATTTAAGCTGTGCATGGTCAGTGCTGCGTAATCGCCAAGTATCCCCGTTACCCAAGTAGAAAACCCGCCAACAGCGGCAAACATCAGCACAAAGCCTTCAACGGATAAATCCCCGCCCAGCACCAGCCATATCAGATATGCGTAAGCAATCCCCTCGCGGACAAAAGTAGCAACGGCCCCCACAATATCAGCCACCAGATGCCTGACATGTATCCTGCGCCGGATGCCATAGGTGACTTTTAGGCTGGTGTTGAATACTTCCTTTACCCAGTTAATCATGCCAAAGAGCCGGATATCCTTTGCAATATCATGGTTGCCGCCAAGGTTTGCAGCATACCTGGTACGCTTGCCCGGCGCGGCAAGATCATCATCACGGGCGTGCTCCCATTTATTGGCCCATTGTCTGGTAACTACGCCAAAGATTGCAGTAACCGCTGTCACCAGCATAACAAAGGGATTAATCGCCGCAAGCAGCGCAATATACACCCCAAACCCAAGCAGGTTAGTGCCCAAATCCTTAAAGCAAACATAAATCTGCTCTGTTGAGGTATCATTATTCATCAGGTTTTCCAAGGCCTTTTGCTTTGAGTCTGTGAAGCGCTTTTCTTCCAGATTTGCGTAATCTGTGGATATTATTTTATCGATAAATTCAAAGTTCATAAAAATCCGCAGCTTGATACGCCTCACAATCATCACGCTGTCGATGTAGACATTTACCGCGTGCATCACAGCCAAGCCAACTGTAAAAAATAAAATAGTAATTATCAAAGTCCGTAGCGGTACGGCTGCAGTTATCTGCTCTACTACTGTGGCCGGCAAGAAAATAGCTGCTGTTGCTATGGCTACCGCCAAAATTATTTGCACAACTATGGCCCACAGAACCCATTTGTCCCTGGCCCAGGCTGTCTTTAGTACATAAGCGGTGTTTTGCCTTGTGGTGTAGATGGGCTTTTCTTTCTTTTTCATGTCCTCACCTCTTTAAAATGGGAAAGCTGATCCCCCGCCGCTGTGGCGGGCAAAGCCCATCCTCGCTGCGCTGCGGGTGTCCGCTTTTCGCAAGTGTAGAGTATCACATCAAAACCCTAAAAATAAAAAACGTGCACGAATGGTTGAATTTCGTGCACGAGTGGTATATCTTTGAGTACGAGGTGAAATTAATGAAAAGACAACTGAAAACAGCAACAAGATTATTTCCTATTGCAATATTGACTATACTCTTGAGTATGGTCGCCTGCGGACGCGGCCAGCCAGACGATGCCTATGATCCCTACCCCTCATATGATTACGCATCCAACGATGAAGCAACCCCAGGCACATCTGAAGGGCAACACGAACCACAAGAGGAAGACAATCAGCCACCAGCAGATTACGTGCTGTTTGACGAAGAAGAACTGGCAATGGAGGTTGTGCATGGCGAACACTGGCCAGGGCAGATAACCGGCACAATTATTGTAAACGGCCAACCTATAGATGCAGACCACCGTACCATAGGTGATGATATTTTCCCAACCCATGTACCCCTTGAGGCCGTGGCATTGGCTCTTGAGGTACAGGTCAACTGGAATCAGGCCGATGGAGATGTTTCCATGGAAGGCCGTGAAGGCAATATCGCCTTCCAGGTTGGCTCGGAAAGCTTTGCCGTTGGGGGGACACTCGTGACTTTGCCCCAGCCTTCGGCGCTGATTGATGGGGTTGTGTATGTGCCAATTTCATTCTTCCGCGAGGTTTTTGGCATGAATAACGCCATGTTCTATGGCGGGGTGGTTGTTATTGATGATGCTGAGGTTATGAGATAGAGGGCAGGTCTTTCCAATCATCCTCACATCCAGGCAGGATTTTCCACCATTCTGGGGTTGCAACAGCCCTCATGATATCGCTATATGCCGCCGGGTTCCGCGCTTTAAGCAGGTACTGCTTCATATCATGCCAATCTTCAGCAACCCCGTTAGGGCATTCCAGCACCTGCATACCAAGCTCTGCTTCAACTACGGCATACTCACCTTCATTAAGAAGCTTTACCGCCCAGTTCCCCTGAGGGTCTATCAAGCCTGAGAAGGTTACCTCGGGATGTATAGCGCCATGGATTTGACAGGGCAGCACATAAACAGAATTGTCCGATGCCCTAGCCCGTGCTTTCAGCTCCCAGCCGGGCTTGATGGTATCGCCGTACAGGGGATAAAGGATAATATCGGCCCCATTAAGGGCCAAAATCCGCGAAGACTCTGGGAAGTAATTGTCAAAACAAATCATGATGCCTACCTTGCCGATATCCAAGTCAAATACGGGGAAGCTGTCTCCACGGGCAAGGCCGATTTGCATTTCACCATATGTGAGATGTACCTTGCGAAAACGGCCAACTTCCTTGCCCGTCCTATCCAGTATATAAGATGTGTTGTATATCTTGCCTTCGCTTATTTCGTAATCCCATGGGACTACATAAGCATTGTACTTGCTGGCAAGGGCAGCGCAGGCTTCCTTGTGGGCCTGGGCGTACTTTTCAGCAAAACCCAATGCATTTCGCTCCTGCCCCATGTACTGGTAGGCTTCCGGCAGGCATACTAGCTCCGCACCCTCTGACAGGCATTTTTCTGTTAGGTTGTAGAGGTGGGCAAGGCGCTCTTCAATTGTCCACTCGTAGTTTGGCTGGACTTGTAAGATTCCTAGTTTTACCTTTTTGCCATGGGTTCTTTCCATTGTGTTTCCTCCTTTTATGGGTTGATTGTTGGTTTTGATCCTTTTGGAAAAAGCGGTAATGGCAGCATAACCTCCGTTGCAAAGGCCCCTTCTTCGCTTTGGCGGTTTACATGCCCGCCGTTTTTTGCGGCTATACGGTCTATGCGTGCCAGCCCAAAGCCATGTGCTTGGGCATTTTTTGTTGTGCGGTAGCGGCCCTCTTTTTTGGGGGGTATTTCGCCAATGGCATTGGCCACTGAAATATATAGCATGGATTTGTGCCTGCCAATGTATAGGCGAATAAATCTGGCCTCGAGGCTTGGGAGCTTTAGGCAGGCTTCGATGGCATTGTCCAGCAGATTGCCGATTATCACACTTATATCAATCTCAGATACCGTAAGCTGGCTTGGCACGGAAGCTTTTGCGCTGACGCTGATATCATTGTCCATGGCTATGGAGATTTTGCTGTTTATTATAGCGTCTACCATTACATTTCCGGTTTTGATTATATTATCAACACTGGATAGGTCTGCATCCAGCTTGTTTAGATATTGGAGATGCTCGGCCTCTTGGCCTAGGACTAGGAAGGCCTTCATGGCTTGGATATGATTATGATAATCGTGCCGCCAGCCCCGCATTTGGTCGTATATAAGCTGGACTTCGCTGTAGTGTTTTATTATTAGGTCGTTTTGAAAGGCCCCTATGCGCTTATCGGCTAGGATGGGGAGGTATATGCGTATTGCTAGGGCTGCCAGACCGACTAAGGTCAGGGCTCCTATTCCTATAATAAGAAATTGCACTGTACATCTCCTTTGACGCCAAGGCATGGCAAGGATTGCGGCGTTATTAAATTACGGTTCTTAAAGCAGCTTATACATTTCAACGCAATACGGCTCGATTTCTACATCAAACTCACAAAAGAGGCTTTCATCTCCGGCAAAAAAATCAAAAGAAATTTCCTCAAACCCCTTGGCCTTACCAAATGTAAGAATATCCCTAACAACCACAGGCTTTGGAATATTGCCCCAATAAAGTGCCCAGGCACTAGATGGATTAGAGTACAGACTACATATCTGGATACAGTCCCCGTTATCGGACATTAGGGTGCTTGTTACCCTATCATCACCTTCGGGCTTTTCGTTGTTTACTTCCCACATATGACGGGCGGATGCCTGGCTTAACCCGATGATAAACTTACACTCTTTTATTACCTCGAAAGGTGCGCCGCCGACTTCTCTATAGCCTTGGGAATATCCGTAATCCTTTGTTGGGATGGAGACGCTTTTGATTTGCCTGCCGTCAGCAAAGTCACATTTGGCATAGAATTTTTCCGACCCAGTTTCTTCATCAGGGATGGTTACGACTTTGGCTGCACCAAGTTCCTTGGCAACCCGTATACCATCATCAACCATAGCCCGGCCAATGCCTTGCCCTTGGTATTCAGCCTTGATTTGCATAACGCAAAGGTAGAAAAACTTGCCACTTGGGTCGCGGGTTTCCACCCATTCGGCATGACCAGCTACCTGACTATTATACTCGGCTATCTGGACGTAATAGCCTCGTTCTAGGCGCTTCTTTATCCATGGGATACACTCGTCTATGTTTGCCCATGGGCCTGGTGTTCCCGCATGGACAGATTGGATGCTCTCGCAGTCTTGCATTGTTGCTTCACGGATTAATAAAGTCTTCATTTCTGCCTCCAGGGGTCATGCTGGAACACTTGCGTTCCCATTTGACCCGTAAATATTGCGCAAGTCCTTACTTGGAGCAAGTCCTTACTTGGAATCGGTATTAATCCATCCAAGTCATTACTTCCGCTTAAACAGCTTCTCATTTCCTCGCTTAAAATTGCCTGTCACCTTGGCCATTATCAGTTGAGCTTCTTTGCCTTCGCAGCCCTGGATTTTGGCGATAAACTCCTCGGCCTTCTTTCCGCTTAGGGTGGTTACTTGCTTACCTTCGTATGATATAAACACTTTGTTATCCTTTGTGACGTTATATGTGAAAATATCCTCATCAAGTATGCCTCTTTTATCTACTGCCATTGTTATTCCACGGCTCCTTCCATATTTATCGCCCCACCTCAATGACGGTAGGGTAATCCAGCCTATAGCAAGTTAATTCGATATCATAGCGCATCGTATACATAGCCAACTCACAACAAAAAATCAGCAATATTTCGCCCATACTTTTCGTCGTTAAACTTTTCTTTGATATATATCCACTTTTCCATCTCTATGCCATAACAATTGGCAATGGAAAGTGCATAGTAAATTACATCATATATCTCCTCTTCAATGGTTCCTTTAAATACAGATTCCGTTGCAGGGGTGGCATTTTTCCTTATTGCCTGAGAAAGCTCTCCTACTTCCTCGGCAAGTTTCAGAAAATATTCATGCATCTGTTCTGGATGATGCTCCTTTTTCTTTATATACTCTTGAAGTCTTGAAAAGGTTATCTGATTCAAGATAATTCGGCCTCCCAAATAAGTATTTTGCAACCAAAAACTACATATCGTAACCACCTTAGCCTTATAGCACATCATGATGGCATAATAGCACAATATCATGACAACACAATTGCTTACAATTGATTTTCGAATCCGTTGATTTTTCTCGCCCTTGCAATTACTATTTACATAAACGAATTCAGCTTCAATAAATTTCTTCGGAGGTGGACAATGTTCCAAAATATTATCCTGCGGGACACAAAAAAAGAAGAATGGCAAGAAATAAGACGCAAAATCAAAGCCAGAATAGAAAGCACCATGGGCTCCTACCCCAGCACCTCGGATGTCAGCAACCAAGTAGAAGTAACCAGCCAACAGGAACAAAACGGCCTAACATATATAAACTTCAAATACCACGTAATAGACGGCCTATGGAACACGGGCATCTGTGTCCTGCCCCCTGGCTTCAGTAAGGAAAAAGAATACACCCCAATACTAGCCATACACGAAACAAACGTAGGCCTAGGTAAGAAGCAAGTAATAATGGCGTCCGACAACTTTGACGGCGCATACGGATACGACCTAGCCCGTAAAGGCTACGTAGTGATAGCAGTAGACCAATACGGCTTTGGAGACACAGACAGCCCCAATCCCTCATCATCCGTGCTGGATAGGGAGGTTCTCCTTGCCGCCTTTTTGGAAAAATATCCAGATTGGTCCATTGACGGCCTACGGCTTCTTCAACACAAAAAAGCAATAGACGCGGCACTAACATTTGACTTTGTTACCCTAAAAAAAACCTTCGGCACAATAGGCAACTCCCAAGGCGGCAGAGGGACATTATTCATTACCGCCTTTGATGAACGAGTCACATGCGCCGTAGTATCCTCAGGAGTAAGCCCCAACGCCACCAACGCCTACAGAATAGTACGCCATGACAGGCCACTTAACCCCCAACTATCCAAGAACATGACCAGCGACGGCCGAAGCCAATGGGAATACGAAGAACTAATAGCCCTATGCGCCCCAAGGGCCGCGATGTATATTGAGCCCCTACACGATGACTATAACCCCCACACAATGGCCACAATCACCTGCATATACAACGCCTTCGCCGTATACAGGCTGCTTGGCGAGTCCAATAAAATAGCCCTATATACCCACGGAGATGGACACAGGACAATAGACCCTGTTAAGGACTTCGCCTATAGTTGGCTGGGCAGGTTTCTGTGAGAGTGAATATGTTTTGCCATGCATGTTTTACTATGTTTTATAAGCGGTGTCCCATGAAAGCGTAAAAGTTTTCGACAACTGTTGACAAATGGAGATAATGCCTTTATAATCCAATTAATAGGTTGTCAAACCTTGGAAAGGTATGTCGTATAATTTATTTTTTGGGTGGATTATGGGTAAGATTATACAGCTAAAGTTCAACACAGATAAGCCTGCAAAACCGCTTACTTCAATAGAGCGAAGGAAGTTTGAAAAATCGCTCTTTGTTTGGAATGACATGATCGTACATTACATGCTTGACGAGGCGGAAGCTTTTGTTCCGCAGCATGATAGGTATGTGAATAATTTCGCCGAACCCCACTTGCATTTTATGTATCATTTGTTTCTTGCTAGGTTTTACGCGGCTAAGGGAGATATAGAAAGCTTTACCCATACCATGGCCTACTTGAAGGGTAGGCAGCCAGAGTTTGGTAATATACATAATCACTTCTACTTCCGTCTTGTAGCGTATCGTGAGGGTGAAAATCTTCAGTACAGAAAATCTCTTGACGCTTTGTTAAAGGCCGAGGCAGTTGGTTCGCCGGAATGGGCCGATGTTGCATATTATTATAGATTTGCATTTTGTTTGTCAGATATGGGTTACTCGCGTAGGGCAATAGAGTATTTTAAGAAAGCGCAAGAGGAAGCGGATGCTACCAACAATCGTAGATATAATTTGTATATACAGTCATATATAGCGCGTGACTGTTGCAAAATAGACCAAAGCGATGAGGCTCTTACGATTATTAATAATTGCCTCAGGTTTGCAAAGGCAACGGGAGTCACAGATTCATCAATAGGGTTTGCATATATCTATGCAGGAGAAATCCATTATCGTTTAGGCCGATATGATGAAGCGCTTGAATACTTTGAAACAGCGTTTCCATACGTTGATAAGGGTACAGGGTTGTATGTGCGGGGTATGTATTATAAGGCTCTAACGCTGTGTGCCAGTAACAAGGCAGAGGAGTGCATGGTTTGCATAAAAGATGGTATGGATATGATTAACAGTGATATGAATACGGCAGATGTCTGGATGGCTGCGCTGGATACGCTAAAACATTTAATGTTAATTTCTAACCATGGATCATTGGAGTATGTAGAAACAACCACCATTCCTATGCTTATTGAGTTTGGTTTTTATGATTTAGCTATTGATTATTATCAAGTAATTATTGATTTTTTCCAAAAGAACAATGATGCAGAACGGGTAGCGGTATATAATAACGCAATCAGAGATATCTACAAAATGTATATATGCGAAAGAGTGGAGGGATTCTAAAATGTTCAAGAGGCGTTTAATTACTGTTTTATTAACATTTATTCTTGTCTTGAATATGTCATCGGTTGTGTTTGCTGGGCCAGGTGGAGGGCCTGGTCCTCCTTGTAGTTGTTGCTTTGTTCCATTCTCATTACCCATCAATATTGATTGTGACTGCGATGATGACTGCAACTGCAACGATGATAACTGCGATAACGGTAATACCTACGGTATCGCACTTCCCGCAGAATGGAGTTTAAATCTTTAAAAAATCAATTTTCTAGCATGACTACATCAGCTATGCTAAGGTAAAACTGCGTATGCCTTAAACCTCTTCTGTACAAAACCCATGCTCTCAGCATTCTTTAATGACTCCTTGTATTCCGCTCTTCAAGTTCATTGTCTATACTATGCTTAGCCGAAGATTTTATATGGCTTGCAAGGGTGTAGCATGAGAAGAGCGGTTTTGCTTTTCAACCCTTTTGCGTAGGCGTCGGGTAGACTCAGGCGCTAGGGAAAACGCCATTTTTGCGGGTGATAACCCGTAAAAAATGGCATTTTCCCAAGTCTGAGGCTGTCCGACATAAGCCGGAGCCTGGGTTGAAAAGCAAAACCGCTCTTCTCATGCGGGGCTTTCCCAAGAACATACGAGGCCTTCAGAGAACACACAGGGCTTTCCGAAGAACACGTAGAGTTTCACAAGAACAAGCAAGGCTTTCCAATAACACACAAGACCATTACCTAAAAAACCACATTCCCACTATTTATATATGCCATAAACGCCTCACTAACCACCCAATACAACCGCCGAGATAAAGGCAAAACCTTCCCACTATCCAGCACAACATCAGTCTTAGTAATTTTACTAACATGCCTAATGCCCACCAAGTAAGAGCGATGGCAACGCACAAAACCCTGCCCCAACTGCTGCTCCAACCTATAGGCAGGCATTTTTACCGCAATTGTACGGCCCGGCAAGCCAATCTCCAAGTAATGAGCAAAGCTTTCTACATATAATATGTCAAGAACAGGTATGCGAACCGCCTCACCCTCCACAGTCAACAGCAGTTGAGGGGCTGTTTTACATGCCTGCACAATTTGCTCCACAGCCCTGTCCAGCACCGCAAAAAGCTTATCCTCATCGACAGGCTTCATAAGATAATGCAACGCCGATACATCGTAGCCCTCATGGAGAAAATCCGGCAACCCTGTTACAAAGATAATCGACATATTTTCACTGGCCGCACGCAGCTCTTTGGCCAAGGATACCCCGTCTTGGCCTCCCATTTGTATGTCCAACAGCAGGATATCGTAGGGAGCGTCACGCATCATCTTAAACTGCTCGGCGCTTTCGAAGAGGTCTATCTGGGCTTTGATGTTGTTAGCTTTGGCCCAGCTACTGACCAAATGCAGCATATAGTCTCGCTGGAGCTTTTCGTCGTCTACCATAGCTATGCGTATGTCCATGCTACGTCCTTTCGTCTAAGATGATAGTTTTTTGGGCTAAATTTCTGTTATTGATTGTCTATACAAGCCGCCGAATAATACCTTCCCGTCCGCCGGGCAGCATGTCAATTATGGGGATTTCGATAAGAGTATAGCAGCCGCTAGGCTGGCGGGTTGCGGCACGGGCTGCCGACACCATAATCTGCGCGGTCAGGGCCGGGTTGTTTATTTTCATATTAAACTCGAATAGCTGGTTGTCGGTAGTACCTGACACCCCTTTGCGTATAAGGTTTACGCCGTGGCCCTTGTCTTGCAGGGCGTCGATATTATCTGCTGGTATCACGTGGGTGTCATCATTGGAGAAGTATGGGTCAGCTTTGATGGCAGCTTCAATATCCGCAAAGTTTACGCCCTCTTGGGGGGTTACATATACCATACGGCGGTGGAGGCCTGTGCCTGTGGGGATTGTCACCGACAGGGCGTCTTTTACGCCGGGCTTGGACTTGGCCACGACTGTATGGCCCATGCTCATGCCGGGGCCGAAGTTGGTGTAGGTCAGGCCCTTGGGGGCGGCGGCTTCCAATATGCCCCGCACCATGGAGTCTGTGCCTGGATCCCAGCCTGCGGCTATTATGGCAACGGCATTGTTTTTCTGGGCTACTGCTTTTAGCCGCTGCTGTACATCATAGATATCGCCGTGGATGTCATAGCTGTCTACAGTGTGGATTCCTTGGGAAAGCAAGTCTGCCGCTGTGGCCTCTACTGCCCTGGAGGGCACGCACAGCAAGGCTACATCTACCTGGCCAAGCTCGCTTATGTGGGCTGCTATGGGCAGGCCTTCCGGTACGCCTTTTGCCTTGGCGGTAGTTATGTCGCGTAGTACCACCCCGGCTGCTTCCATGTCGGGGGCGGCTGTTATGGCTTCGTACGCGCCTTTGCCTATGTTACCGTAGCCTATTATGGCTATCTTTATTTTTTGCATAAACTGCCTCCTATAGCATTTTCAGTTTTCTAAGTCCTTCATATATGCATTATGTTACTATAGATGCATTGTGTTACATTAGAAGAAAAAAATCAAGACACACTCCACATTTGACAATCCACACCCCATATGCTATATCGAAGGCAGAAACAAAAGAAAGGGGAAATAAAATGCTTTCCAATAAGGCAGCAGAGATTTTTATCCCATCAAAGGGCAGCCAAGCCCTATCCAAAACCACAGACCTTTGTATAGGCGCCCACCAAGACGACATCGAAATCATGGCCTACGGCCCCATCGCCGCCTGTTATGGCAGTGCCGACAGACACTTCACCGGGGTAGTAGTGACAGACGGCGGCGGCTCTCCACGCACAGGGGTTTACGCTAGTTACACCGAGGATGAGATGAAGGAAATACGGGTGGAAGAGCAAAAAAATGCCGCCCAAATTGGCCGGTATCTGAGCCAAGTTTTCCTGGCCTACAAAAGCGGCGAAGTAAAAGATCCAACCAATAAGGTGCTGATTAATGAGCTAAAAGAGCTTATTCTGGCCTGTTCGCCAGAGGTGCTGTACACCCACAACCTGGCGGACAAGCATGATACTCATGTGGCGGTTTGCCTCCATGTAATACGGGCCTTGCGGGAGATTCCTCTTGAAAAGCGCCCCAAAAGAGTAGAAACAATGGAAGTATGGCGCTCCATGGACTGGCTGTGCGATGAGGACAAGATTGTACATGATACAGGGGCATACCCCAATGTTTCTTCAGCATTGCTGGGGGTTTATGATAGCCAAATCTCTGGAGGCAAGCGGTATGACCTGGCCACACAAGGGCGCAGGCTGGCCAATGCCACGTTCTTTGCCAGCCATGCCGTGGATGACTACGAGGGCATTGCTTTTGGGCTGGATATTACGGAGCTTGTGAACAGCGATGCTGACCCGGCGGAGTTTATTACTATGTACATTGATAGGTTTAAGGACGATGTAGCCAAGCGTGTTGCGGCTATGTCGTAATAAAAACGCGCAAATCAAGTTGAATTTGCGCAAAGATCAACAAAATAGGCAAAATCGCTTTTATCCAAAAGACCAAAACCTAAGGTATGTCGCTTTTTCCAAAAAGACCAAAACCTATATTAGGAGGCAATCATGAACTTTCTAGGCATAGAAGTAGCCCCAAAAAACACCCCAAAGTATGACCCAGGCTTCATCCCAATGGCCCAGTTCAACGCAGCATTCCAAAGGCAGGCCACAAAACCTATAGCCATCTGCATAGAGCGTGACGGCGGCCTTAGAACCGTCCACCACACCAAGATAACCGGCACAAACAAAGCCGCCGACCAATACTTTGTAGAACGCATGGTGAAGTTCCTGCTATGGGCCCGCGGCGGCTATAAGGTAATAATCTGCGGCGATGATGCAATTGCTGCCCACATAAAAGAAGCTTTTTCCCAATCCGGCAAGTACGCCTTCGACAATGCCACAATGGCCAGAGTATACGAAAACCCCTTCGAAGTATCAAGTCTTCCCCTAGACCAAGCTCCCTCACAAAACGAAGCCTCAAAGCCTGTAGGGGGTAAAACCGGCGGCTGCAGAATAGGCTTTGACGCAGGCGGCAGCGACCGCAAAGTCTCCGCCGTGATAGACGGTGAGGCCGTTTTCAGCGAAGAGGTAGTATGGCATCCCAAAATCACCCCAGACCCAGATTATCACTTCGATGGCATAGTATCGGCAATGAAAGCCGCCGCATCCAAGATGCCAAGGGTAGACTCCATAGGTGTAAGCTCTGCCGGGATTTACATCAACAACCGCACAATGATAGCCTCACTTTTCCTAAAAGTGTCCCCGGAAGACTTTGAAGCAAAAGTCAAGGATATCTACATCCGGGCTGCCAAAGAAATCGGCGATGTCCCACTATCCGTGGTCAACGACGGCGACGTAACCGCCCTGGCCGGGGCCATGGAATTCAACGACAATAACGTACTGGGCATAGCGATGGGAACCAGCGAAGCCGGGGGATACGTAGACGAAAACGGTCAAATAAAAGGCTGGCTAAACGAGCTAGCCTTCGCCCCAGTAGACGCTTCTCCCGCCGCCATGGAGGACGAATGGTCCGGCGACATAGGCTGTGGTGTGAAGTATTTCTCCCAAGACGGCGTGATAAAACTGGCCCAAAACGCAGACATCAGCTTCCAAGATGGTATGTCTCCCGGAGAAAAACTAAAGCAAGTGCAGGACATGATGGCCGACCCCGCCCACAAGGAAATGATTTGCGATATCTATCGCTCGGTAGGTTGTTATCTGGGTCATACTTTGCCCTATTACTGGGATATGTATGGGTTTAAACATGTGCTGCTGCTGGGCCGGGTTATGTCTGGTGAAGGCGGAAATATCATCTTGGAGGTGGCCAAGAGGGTTATCGCTGAGGAATATCCGCAGTACAAATTTAATATGCATACACCAGATGAGAAGGCCCGCAGGGTTGGGCAAAGTGTGGCGGCGGCTACTTTATAAGCATGACTGTCATCTTCAGTGCACTGGTTAACTATGTATGAAAGCTATTCAAAAATAATTTGCTATATTCAAAAATAATTTACTATAAAGAAAAGGTGGTCATATCATGTTGAGGGGACGAGGCGGATTTGGAAGAGGACGAGGCGGCGGATTTGGACGCGGTGTAGCAACGGGCGCAGGCATGGTTGTGGGTGCGTCAATAGCCAGAGGCGTACAACGCAGGGTAATGCGCAATAACTGGGCTGGCTCAATGAGCCGCAGGCCTGTAATGTGTTTCCACTGCGGACGTCAGAACCAGCCCAACAATCATTTTTGCGGCTTCTGCGGCATGAATATGTTTGACGACCCACGCGGTGCAGGTCTCCAATGCTTCGAGTGCGGGTTTGTGTGTGCATCAGGCGTTAACTTTTGCAGCAACTGCGGCAGTCAGTTTTAGGCAGCTTATATAATTCCCCCTTTAAACGGGCTTTAGTTAACAGACAGGGCCGATTTAAGGGGGGAATACTCGAAATCCGTGATCCATTTATATTATCATGCATCAATAAAAAAGCCCCCGAGCCAAATCAGGCACAGGGGCTTTAATAAATCAATTTACAGGTTCTAACTTTTAAGAACTCAAAATAACAAGCTCATCCCTAGAACACCGAAAACGCAGCAATAACACTAACAATAGTAATAGAAACCGTAGCCACAAGCTTAAACAGCGTATTAATAGAAGGTCCAGTGGTATCCTTAAACGGATCCCCAACGGTATCACCAATAACCGCAGCCTTATGGCAATCAGAGCCCTTACCGCCAAGCTCGCCGCTTTCGATATACTTTTTGGCATTGTCCCAAGCACCGCCGGCGTTGCACATAAATACAGCCACAACAAAGCCGATAACAGTAGCGCCGCCAATAAAGCCAACAACGCCCTCAACACCAAATATCAAACCGGTAACTATAGGCAGTACAACAGAAATAACTGTAGGCAATACCATTTCCTTAAGAGCCCCGCGGGTACATAGGTCAACACATGCAGCATAATCCGGGTCAACTTTTTCTTCCATAATACCAACGATTTCCTTAAACTGACGGCGCACTTCCACCACGATGGACTGGGCAGCACGTTGCACAGCGCTCATGGTCAATGCAGAGAACACAAACACCAGCATAGCTCCAAGGA
>Ga0123355_10006359_pt1 | contig 17484 bp, 15 predicted proteins | sample TergutEmb28metaG_3_FD_89872 | JGI IMG/M metagenome (GOLD analysis project Ga0123355, IMG submission 89872) | Embiratermes neotenicus P1 segment gut microbial communities from Petit-Saut dam, French Guiana - Emb289 P1 | ecosystem: Host-associated > Arthropoda: Insects > Digestive system > Gut ...
ACACTCCACAGGCGTAAATTCCCGTGTTAGCCCACGGTACACATTAATAACAGCTTGAAAATGCTACGTTATTAATATACTCCAGCACCATTTTAGTACCTTGAATATTTTACGCACCAAAGGGGTAAAGGCTTGGTTTTCGCTCTTTATATTTCTTGGTGCAACCCTTATATTCAGTTTTCAAAGTGCAAGTTAAGAGTACATCTTAAATTTACACTGCTTTATCATGGGTGTCAATATCCTATTTTTGGTATACATTTCCATACTTTTCTTGATTGTTTTGTTAGCAGTTTTTCACCTCCTTTTTCATTTTGATTACATCATGAAAAAAAGTATGGTTGAGCCAGTCCGCAATTTACAACATGTACTCAGCATGGTCTGCGGAAGGCTTACAACCATACTGAATGAATTTTCGTAAAGTTCTTATCAAAAGTTCACCGCCTCTCAATATTTGCTCTCTAGTATTATTTATTATAGTGGATATGCGGTAATATTGCCACTCATTATTAAGGCACATGGCCTGGTCGGGTAAATTTGGAACAGCCTTATGGACTTGTGCATAGAATACAGCACAAAGGGACGAAAGGGTGAACCCCTATGGGTGAATACCATATTCGGGGTGGACGGCGTTTGCGCGGTGAACTGCGGGTTAGAGGCGGTAAAAATGCAGTATTGCCAATGTTCGCAGCAATGATATTAAACGGTGCCGAATGTGTACTACACAATTGTCCGCGTATCAGGGACACGTTTATTTCTGCCGAGATACTCAGATGTTTGGGCTGTAAAGTAACCATAGAAGGTAATACAGTTGTGGTAAATTCTTCTGGTGCAAGAGATTGGCATATTCCTGAAGAGCTTTCTGGAGAAATGCGTTCGTCGGTTATATTTATGGGCGGATTGCTAGGAAGGTTTGGGCAGGCGGATATAAGCTATCCGGGCGGCTGTGAGCTGGGTACGCGGCCTATTGATATGCACATCAAGGCATTGGCCGCAATGGGTACCTTCATTGAAACAGGAGAACGCCTATTGTGCCAAACAAAGGGACTAACAGGGGCTAGAATTCCTTTGCAATTTCCAAGTGTTGGTGCAACAGAAAATATCATGCTCGCGGCTGTTCTTGCCAAGGGGCAAACTAAGATATGTAATGCTGCGCGTGAGCCAGAAATTGTAGATTTGCAAGGATTTCTTAATGGAATGGGAGCCGATATAAAGGGTGCGGGAACCGATACCATTGTTATAAATGGGGTCGAAAAACTACATTCGGTAGAGTATTGTGCAATGCCTGACAGAATTGTAGCGGGCACTTATTTAGCGGCGGCGGCAATCACAGGTGGCGAACTCTGGTTGACAGGTGTAACACCTAGCGACCTTATTCCAGTCACTTCTGCTTTTACAGAAATGGGCTGTCGTATTGCCGAAGTAGAAAACACCATCACCTTAAAAGCTCCGGGACGACTTCATCGAATCCCACATTTAGCAACGCATCCCCATCCAGGGTTCCCTACAGATATGCAGGCTCCATTAACAGCAACATTATCGCTGGCTGAAGGAACTTCTGTAGTAAAGGAAAATCTTTTTAGTTCCCGCAATGGGCATATTATTGGATTACAGCGCATGGGGGCGGATATTTTAGAAATGCAAGATAACCGCAGTTTTGTAATTCGCGGGGTGGAAAACCTACAAGGTGCAACAGTAGAAGCAACAGATTTGCGTTGCGGTGCCGCATTGATTTTGGCGGGTCTAGCCGCCGAAGGCAACACAGTAGTAAAAGAAAGCATATATGTAGAACGCGGCTACGAACAAATAGAACTGGCATTGCAAAAAGTAGGGGCAGAAATCTCATTTAAGTAATGTTGATATTTTTGGTATTGTATGCGTTCATGAAATTCATAAAGTCTTTGAATTTATGAAATAATTGGTCAAATATTTTGATTTTTTATTTTATATCAAGGTGCCGACATCCCATTTGAAAGGATGACGGCAAGTACATAATAATTTAATATATTTGTAAACACGCGTCATTGTTGATTAAGGACGCTTTTTTATTGCCTTAAAACAAAAAATGCTAGTGAAAATTGAATTTCAATTTTCACTAGCATTTTTATATTCCCAAAAAAACTTAAAAAGAACACATTTACAAATCTAAAAATCTGCCCTATACGCCTCCATAACAGAATTCTGGTGGTCGCGTTCGTGGTGCCAACTACCATTATGGGTGCGGCTTCCACGGAAATGTATGCAAATATGTCCGTTCATATTATTGCCCCTATTTCCGCCCCCACCATGTGGCATACCATTCATAGACGCCGCAACTTTGCGGTCACCTATATGAACCCAAACTGGCCGAGTATCCCAGCTCCATTGTCCACCACGGGTACGTAGCAGAGCTGCTGTATCAGCCGCAGTGACAGGAAACACATCCGCATGATTTCCATGCGAAAAACTATTTATCCAAAAAGTTGTGCCTGTTCGCACATCCGTAATCATTACAGGCGTGTTCCTTGGAAGGATATTTCTTACATATGACCAATACAATAATTGTGGGCCATATCTGTCTCTACGAATATGAGGAGCAACAACACTAACGTTTTCTAACAACTGTGAATAAAGCTCTTTTTGTGCTTCTAGCGCAAGCTCAAGCATTGTTATATAATAAACTAAATATCTTGCCGCTTCGTCCGTAGAAAGGGTCTGTGAAGTTGAATGGGCAAGCAAGGATATCATTTGCCCTGTAGCCGGTTCTATTGTTTGCTCCATAGAACCACTAGCAAAATCAGGGCTAACAACAGGATATTCAAACAATCCATTAAAAGGTGCTAAAAGATAATCCTGCGATTGTTGCATATCATTAAGTGCGCGGCTTACAATGGGAATATGAGAACTTTCGTCTAATCGTGTCATAATCTCTTGCCTGTATGTTTCATATGTGCGAATTCTCATCTCCAAATCATTTGTATAGAGCCAAATGGATTCCAATGTTTCAAGGAAGTCTTGCTGTTGCTGTTGCATCTCTTCCTGACTTCTGGTTCTTTCATCATTAATATCTGTTAATAAAGATACAATTCCTTCTACCAATTGACTTTGCTCTTGTTCGGTTATTTCCTGCAAACTTGCAAATGCTTCTTGAGTTTGTTCAAGAGAAGCAGAAGCTTCCAAGACAACTTGACTAAAAGACCTAGACTGAAAATGAAGGAACCCCATTATGCAGGCGATTGCAACCATCGCGAAAAGAGCAATGTACAAGGTACTAAAAGAGATTCGGATACTACGCGTTTTGCCCGAAGAATATGAAGGTATCAGCATTAAGGAAAAAAATCTTTTTTGTGTGTGCATATGAGAAGTAGTACGCTTGTTGTTTTTTGTAATTTTTTGGAACCATTTAATAACTGGCATTTGATATATCCCCGCTTTCTATATTGTTTATGTCATCCTAGTATATCGCTTACATCACCCGTATCGTAACAACTTATTATATTCAACGGGCATTTCATGCTTGAACATATTATAACAAACTTTTGAGCAATTATAAAGCAAATTTTACAGTTATATTACGAACCATTACAAAAAATTGTGCCAGTATAAAATAAATATTTTTGGCCTTGCACGTAAAAACACCTCCCAGAATAAAATAAATTGGGAGGTGTTTTTGTGTTTTTCGGGCTTTTGCAGATTATGCAAGGTTTTTTTTTGTTTTCGTATTTGACAGGTGGTAGCTCCTTCCCAGCACCGCTAAGCACAGACGAAGAACAAAAATACCTGAAAGATTACGCTAACGGAGACGCACAGGCTAAAAACATCTTAATCGAAAGGAACTTACGTTTAGTAGCACATGTAGCAAAAAAGTACGGCAACCACAACAAAGAAAACGAAGATTTAATATCAATAGGTACGATTGGGCTTATAAAAGCCATTACGTCGTACAAGCCAGATAAGGGGGTACGGCTTGCAACTTATGCGGCTCGTTGTATTGATAATGCTATTACGTTATATGTGACACACCTATGGTTTTGTTCATCATAGATATCGCACACCAACAGCTTTGTCGGTCGGAGTTATTGGAAATACATCATCTGCCATGCACACAACGCAACCTTCACCACGGTTCATATCTGGTATTTTGTCGAGTTGCTTGAATGCGGTTATGTCGTACTTATCGCAACTTATATGTTTTTTCATTTCGATTGGGTAAAGGGTATCACCCCGCTTAATAAGCAAATCAATCTCGTTGCCGTCTTTGTCGCGGAAAAAGAAGAAGTTCATATTGGGTGTCACCCCCTCTTTATTCGTCCACGATTTAACTATTTCGCTGATAACAAAAGTTTCAAATAAAGCACCAGACATCGCGCCATTTTGCAAGACCTGCGCGTTATCCCAACCAATGAGATAGCTTGCAAAACCTGTATCCAGAAAGTAAACTTTTGGCGTTTTTATTAACCTTTTCAAAACATTATTGTGGTATGGCTTCAATATAAACACCATATTTGAAGCAATCAAAATTGAAAGCCATTTCTCAGCAGTCTGTTGGCTAATGCCTGTATCTTTGGCAACATCAGCAATATTAAGTAGTTTCCCCGTTCGTGCCGCAATTGCAACCATAAACTTCTCGAATTGTAGTAAATTTCCGACCTGTCCCAGCTTAGATACATCACGGTCAAGATATGTTCTTACATAACTTGAGTAGAAACGTGACCAGTTGGTGCCGCTTGTTACAATTTCAGGAAAGAATCCACGCCATATGTTTTCCCAAATCTCGTTGTATTTGATTGGCTTGGGCTGGCGTTGTTTCAAGAATTCCTGTGTTGGCATAAACTCCTTTCTAAAGTCATCACCAAGGATTTCACGTAGAGATAAACCATAGAGGTCAATTAGATTTATCCTTCCTGCCAAGCTTTCTGTTACGTTAGACATCATTTCATACCTTTGCGAACCGGAAAGCAAAAATGCACCCTTATCTCCTGTTTTGTCAATGTGAATCTTAATGTACGGAAATAACGAAGGTGCGTATTGAATTTCGTCGATAAAAACAGGCGGCTCAAATTGGACGAAAAACTCTTCTGGCTGTTCTACTGCAAGCCGAAGCAACCTTGTTTCGTCCAAAGTTAGCTCCTTATGACTGGTGAACAAAGTTTTAAGGACGGTTGATTTACCAACCTGCCTAGCACCCGTTATGCAAAGCGCGCCCTTTTCGTTTATCGCTGATTTCAGCACTTCTTCTATATGTCGCTTTATATACATAATCAATCACCCTTCGACCAAAATATAACTCTTATTATATCATAGCCGAAATAATATGAAAATGTAATACCGTTATTATTCTTATATAGGGCGTGTTCCCACTAACGAAAACACATCTTTGCGGTCGATATTTCCGCCAGTTTCCGGCGGCATCTCCTAGCGTGCCTCTAGCACGCGTCGTCGATACCGCCGAAAACTGGCGAAAAATCGCCGCGCAAATCTGTATTTTCTTTTAGTGGAAACACGCCCTATTCGTGAAATTTGAATTTTTATCCGCTGATTTTAAGAAAATATGAACTATATCACCTTTAATTACTATGTATTCTAAAATTTGCCTTAGCAGTTGTAGTTTAGCTTCATAATCAATCAAATGTACCAGTTTAGGAAAATTCATGATGGTTTCCTTGATTTCTATTATGTCGAACAATTGGTTTTCATTAGCTTGTAAAGCATTTTGAATTTTATTGAGATGCAATTGATTTTCTTCTTGTGATTTCTGTAGTACCTCAATATCAGCGTATATAGCCTGTTTAATTTTTTCAGGGGCACTCCTTAAGTTAACGATTTGATGTTGAATATTTTGGTCAATTTCGTAAATAATTCGCTTACTATTGCATTCTTCTTGTTCTGCTTCCTTCAAATTTAATAGTAAGCTATGTTTTGTATTAAGAATCTCGCTATAAATGGTATTATCCTTAGAATTTATACTACATATTTGTTCAATAACAAAATTATCAAGGTCATATCCTTTTATATTTGGTGAAGTTTTACAGTTACCTTTTTTGCGATACTTGACGTCGCATCTATATCCAAACCTAACTGAGCCATCAAGGTTATATCTACCAGATTCTGCTCGTACAAACATGCGACTGCCACATTCGGAGCAACGAACTAGCCCGGATAATAATGCTTTAGATACCTCTTTGGGTCGTGCGGAATTTTCTTTTGATATTTTTGAAATAATATTTTGTACCCTAATCCAATCTGCTCCATTTATAAGCCCTTTATGTTTGCCAACAGATATAATCCAATCTTTTATATCGCGGCGCGAACTTTTTTGGGTATATTTAGGTTCTAGGGTTCTTGAGGCTTTGTCCATTTCTTTAGTTTGCTCGGTTTTATTGTAAGCCATTATCCCACGTATTCCGTCAAACTCATGTTCATCCGCCCAAACTGTAACATCTAAAGATGTAAAGTAGCTTTGCATATCAGTATCTGCAATAGCGTAAACAGGGTTTTGTAGTATATTTTTTATTGCTGTTAAGGAAAAAATTTTGCCTTTTTTTGTTTTTAGACCTTTGTTATTAAGAATAGTTGCTGTACCAGTAAAGGATGTTGTTTGCAAAAAAGTTTCAAATAGCAATTTAACTGTCAATTGTTCTTTTTCTAAAGACCCTAAGCGATTTATAGTAGTTTTTTTGCCGTTCGTCATTAATTTTTCTTTTTGCGAGAAATATCCTAAGGGGCATTCTCCACCTAGCCAACGCCCCTCTTTGGCAAGTTCGTACATATTATCTGTGATACGCTCGGCAATAATATCCCGCTCAAATTCTGCTACGGCACTTAGCAAGGAAATCATTATTTTGCCTGTTCGTGTGCTTGTGTCTAGTTCTCTATCGCTAACAGATACAAAAGCAATGTTATTTTGCTCCATTTGTTGTATTAAATTTAATAAATCAACAGTACGCCGCGAAATTCGGTCAATTTTGTAACAGACTACTGCTCTGATTTTATTATTTTCTATATCTTTAAGCATTTTTTTGTACTCTGGCCTATCGGCGTAAAATCCGCTTTTGCCTTCATCTTCATATATAGTAAGTTCGTCCTGCGTGACATTAAACTGCGTACATGCAAGTTGGATACATTTTTCTTTTTGTATTTCAATGCTTTTACCTGTTTCGGTTATTTTAGATTTTCTGGCGTATATTGCGATTTGTCTGTTGTCTGTATTGTTTTTTGTTTTTAATATAGCCATTAATCACGAACTTTCAATTTGAAATTCCATTCTGTCGCACATATATAAAATGCTACATTATTTATATCTATTTCATTGAAATCTATTTTATTTCCTTAGGACTATACTAAGTCTTGTGGCTGTCATACGAAATAAATAGTGTAAATAAAAATGCACCCATTATCTGAATCAAGTGATAACAGGCGCATTTTTTATTGAGTTCTAGTTAGGGTTTGCTGACCATCTTGCATATTTATTCAAATACAGAGCTAAATTTTAAGTCGTAACATCTCTATCTCATCAAGGGTTAGTCCCGTTTCCTCTATTATTTCCTCCAAGGGGCTATTCCATAGAAGCATCTTACGAGCAAAAGAAATGGCTTGATTTTTCAAATCTTCTACACGCTTTTGCTCCGCCATAGCCATGACTTCTTGGCGTACTTCACTTAGAACTTCTTGCCGAATTTTTGGTGTAAGTTCTTCCATGACTTCTTGCCGGATCCAGTCTCGTTTTCCTTCCTCACGCATTTGGTCATTAACCCAAATCACATACTCTTTGCGAGTTTTCGGGTCGGCAGAAATTCGGTCGTACTGATTGCAGAATTGTTCGTAGCCAGCATCTTGTTCTGCGAAAACTTGTAGTTCTGGTGACATCACTATGACCTCCTGTATAGTTTTCCCTTTGATATGAGCTGTATACAAATTGTTATTTTAATCGGAATATGGTCATTAGTCAAAATTTTATCACAATCCACGCGCCCATATGGGGTGCGACAACAAAAGTAACTAACAAGTCACTCGAAAAGTATTACCTACATGTGGATTATGCCAAATATTCTTTGCTAGGTCAACAATAAAGAAAAATCACATGGCATAAACCACTATACACCAAAGTAGTTGGAAACACAAACCAAAACATGGCACTCAGAGAAAACCTACCTTTAATTAAAAATTAACATAACAAAAAAAGATGCTCGTTTTCAAAGAGGACATCTTTTTTGTTATACAAATCAACTGGTAAATTACGTAATACCTATCTGTTTGATGTGTGCATTTAATAGTTGCTTAACTTGATTAAGATGAGCATGATTTTTGTTGGTTTCCCACAGATCACGTGAAGGGTGAGGTACAATAAACGTTCGATAGCAACCCTTTGGCATTCTACACTTGAGAGATGGTTTTTTATAATATTTTTCGGCAAATTTTCCGCAAACTATGATATTTGTAACACTATCGTTAGGGGCAATAGAACTTAACCGTGTTGCAAAACAAGTGAGTATTTGTTCTTCAATATCATTAAGGTAGCTTTCGTTATGATTTCCAAAACTCTCAAAGCCATTCTTAATTCTTGTTAAACTTTTTATACACTCCAAGTATTCAGTAGAATTTTCATAGTTTTGATAATATGCTTTTGCTTTTGTTGTCAATTTTAGTGGGACTCTGCATATATTGATAATGTTTATGCCACAATTATTCTTTTTTGCAATCTCGCCAAGACTAACACCTGCAAGATTTTTATAGTTTGAATCAGTTAATCCCAAAAAATTTGCAGCATCAATGCCACTTTCACCTGCTAATGGGTATCCTTCTTTCAATTCATTAGTATGAGGTGATTCTAAAATGAAGACAAAACTTGAATCATCTGTATTAATGTCATTCACCACAAAATGTATATTATTAAAATACGAGTCAAAACAATCCATCATATAAACCCTTCCAAGTAGATAATCCGTAGTCACAGCCAGATTACCTGCTATTTTTATAAGTATTTCAAGTGACGGCTGCCTATCATTACTTTCATAAGCACGATAAGAACGCAAGTTTATATTTAAGTAATCAGCCATTTGCTGGGCGGTAAGTCCTTTTGCTTTCCTTGTTTTATTTAGAATTTCACCAATCATAAGAATATCTCTCCAACTTTCAAAAAATTACTTGACAGTGTTCATATCGTACACTATGATTAAACGAAATATGAGTGTTCAATATGCTCACTATGAAAGGAGGTTCTTATGCAAAGCATTATCAGAGAACTGTACAATGGAGAAGTCAGTCCAGATTCCAAGAACTATGAACAAGATTCAGTCTATCAAGAAGCCGTCCGCGTGAAAAATGTTTACTTGGATAAGCTAACTGCCACGTTGGATGAATCTGAAAAGGAACTACTCGAAAAGTACGGCGAAGCGCGAGCAACGGTCGATAGTATAGTTAATTTTGATAATTTCTCCTATGCGTTAAGGCTAGGCGTGTTGCTTATGGTTGAAGTCTTTACAAACGGGAACGGAACAAATGGCGAGGGCGGTGCCGAAGAATGAAAAACATACTCCACGACTTATACAATGGCCGCTTTAGTGCATGGGAACGCCGCCCCATCCGCACAGAGGACAACATAACAACCAACCGCAAGATTGAAGATGAAAAACGCTACTTAATGCAGAAAATGTCCACTGAAGACTGTCGGCGGTTTGAAGCATTGGAAAACCTGTATACTCATGCAAACGAGTTTGAGCAAGCGGACGCTTTTTCATACGGCTTTAAGCTGGGTGTAATGCTTATGAGTGCTGTATACGTGGGCGAAGGTGAACCACAGCGTAGCAAGTAAAACATATTTAACTTCAATATTAGAGCCTCCCTATCATCCACGTTAGGGGGGCTTTGATATTTTTTCATATTCTCATAGAATAAAAACAACCCACGCAAGAATAAATTAGTTATATAACTTGATTAGCGCAAAAAAGAGGGGAATATATGTTCAAAGAAGCCACCATACATTATCCTAACGACGAATGTGTACTAGCTCTAATACATAAGGAGATAGCTACTTTTCAATGTAATGCTATTGTTAAATATGTGGAGACGTTAAATTTAAGCGGAAGACAAATAAAAACGCTTTATGTTAGTCTTGCAGAAGATATTGCAAAAATGAAACAATCAGAAGAACCTGTCGCGAGAAGTGTGTCACACAGACTTAAATAGCAAATGAAATACTTATGTACATTCGTGCCGGAAAAAAATACGCTCAAGATGTATATCTACAGGATGTAGTAGGAACAGACCGCGAAGGCAATGAAGTACGTATTGAAGACAAAATTGCAGACGACCGCGAAAGCGTGGATGAGCAAGTATCCAATAAGTTGCAAATTTTCCGTCTGTTCGAGGCAATATGTCATGTACTGGGAGACCGTGAAAAAACAGTTATCAAAATGCGATATGGTATAGGTTGCGACGAGTTTACTCAGCGAGAAGTTGCAGATTTGTTGCAGATATCGCGCAGTTATGTATCACGCATTGAGAAAAAAGCCTTATCGAAAATAGGCAAAGAAATGGATGACTATAACCTGTAAAAAAAAGTCCCTGGGCTACTGGCGCAGGGGCTTTGCCGATTTCTGCAACATTATCGGAAGAGCAATATTTGGGAGGTGTTATATATGTGCGGTATCGCAGGCGTAATAGGCTGGAATATTCTTAACCATCTGCAAGCTCCAACTTTACGAGCAATGCAGGATTCATTACATAAAAGAGTCTCGAATCAAAACCCATTGCAAGACTCATTTCAAAATTTATTTCAAAGCTCGTATCAAAAACAGGAAATATTTTCGGCTAAACAAGCAACTCTAATGCACGCCCAACTTAGAGCGTTGGAAAATGATAGACAACCAATGACTATTTCGCATAAAGGGGCGGAATATACCATTGTTTTTGATGGCATAATTTACAACAAAATAGAATTAAAATTACAGTTAACAGGTATAGGGCATAAATTTAATGGCCATTCGGAGGCAGAAATATTACTACATGCTTATGCAGAATGGGGTGAAGGTTGTGTTACAAAATTAGATGGGATTTTTTCCTTTGCTGTGTGGGAAAATCAACGTCAAAGGCTATTTATTGCCCGCGACCGTATTGGAGTAAAACATTTATTTTACACGCAAAAAAATGGAGTGTTTCTATTTGCCTCTGACCTTCCAACGCTACTAATCCATCCTTTGGCTGAATCGGAAATTAATATTGAATCTATTGCAGAAATTATTATATTAGGGCCTGGACGAACACCGGGATATGGCGTTTTTCATGGAATAGAAGAAATAAAACCTGCATTTTTCGGTTTCTATGAAAAAAATGAGCTTATTACGCGTCGCTATTGGACATTAGAAGACAAACATCATACTGACAATTTCACCCAAACTGTAGAAAAGGTACGAGGAATGATTACAGAATCCATAGAACGCCAGTTTATGTCTAATAATTTGCCAGTGGGTACATTTTTATCTGGTGGACTTAACTCAAGTATTATTTCCGCTACTGTTGCCCGTTTTTATCGTGATAATTGGGACGAATTTTATACTTTTTCGGTGGGTTATAAAGGTGATAATGATATAGACGGCAATGCCCTATACGATAAGACTTGCAATATTAATTACATAGAAAAAATGAGTGATTACCTTAGAGTTGGAACAAGACACAGACATATTTTGCTAGATACAAACGAACTTGTAGAGGCCTTGTACACTGCCGTAGATATTCGTGGATTGCCTGGAATGGCTGATATGGATGCCTCGCTATTGCTTTTTTACAAGGCTGTTAAGGAGCATGTTGATATTGTTCTATCAGGCGAATATGCAGATGTGATTTTCGGAGGATATCCTTGGGATTTTTGTTATAAAGAATCAGCTGAAGTTGGTACATTTCCTTGGGCAAAAAACACATCATTTCGCGCTGGATTTCTAAAGCCTGAATTCGCAGTCAATTGGGAACGATATATAGATGAACGATACTGCGGCACGATAGAAGAAGCCTCCATACTGCCGGACACTCCCCTTCAGGAACGCAAAATAAAGGAAATGACCAACCTAAATATGCAGTTGTTTATGCAAACGATACTTGAATGGCAAGAACTTATGAGTATTTATAATGGCCTTGAAATACGCATACCTTTTTGTGATTTCAAGCTTTTAGAATATGTCTATCCTATTCCATCCGAAATAAAAAATTATCAAAACCGGGAAAATGGGCTACTACGTCATGCAATGGAGGGATTACTACCCAATGAAATATTACAACGAAAAAAAATTCCTTTTCCTAAAATCCGTAGCCCAGCCTATAAAGAATCTGTCTCAAATAAACTAAATGATATTATTGCAGACCCAAATGCACCCATTTTGCAATTTGTACGCAAAGAAGCCCTAGAGTCACTAATAACAAGCGAACGAAACGAACTCACTGCTTCCACATGGTATGGCCATTTGATGGATATTCCACAGATAATTGCTTACTTCCTGCAAATCAATTATTGGATGGTGAAATTTAATGTTAAGATAGTACGAAATAGGGCGTGAAAATGGAAATTCAAAAAATCCAGCGACATAATTATAGCCCCTGGATTTTTTGAATTATTTGCTTTTTTGCCAATTTGCTAATTTATTTTTTGTTTTTTGTTTTTTGCAAAATTAGCAGGAACATCTCTTTTCTTCCATTAGCATTATCACTAACAGAAGAACTATTATATCCATATTGCGTGACATTGGCTTCATTGGAGCGTTTGAATGCAATAGTGACATAGCTATTTGTAGTAATGGACTTGACGAGCCATTTGAGAAAAACTGGTCTATTGGTTCAAATTGACTTATTTGCTCTTTTTGTTCTCCTTGCCCTATTTGCGCTATTTGTCCAAGAGACCCAATTGGACTTATTATAGCATTTGTGTTGTTAGAGTCGGGGTTAAATTCCCGTAATGGCTGGAATGTTGCCACACTTCTTGGTGCTGAGGCGGTTCTTGACATTTGGGTCTGCAAATTGCGCAGGGATACAAGAAAATTCCATGTGGTTTGGTTAACAATCCCGTTGGCCTGAAAGCCGAATATTCGTTGGAAAGCAATTACAGCCGATTGTGTGATAGGTCCAAATGAGCCATCCACCGTTAACCGAGGGATTGAGGGATGAAATGGTACAAGGTCATTCAAATATTGTTGCACAATACGCACGTCATCGCCCCGAGAGCCCACTTGCAAGTTTCCTGGGAATCTTGGTGCAGTAATATTAGGCATAGTAGCATTAATATCCACGATTCTGCCCCAAGTCAAAGGTCCAATAACGCCGTCGGAGTTCAGGCCAAAAAACGTTTGGAATGCTCTTACAGAGGCTTCAGTAATTGGCCCAAATATTCCATCTTCGTTAAGGTTGCCAGGGATTATGGGGAACACTCTGGCGATATTATTCAAAAATCGTTGCATTGTTCGGACATCTTCACCACGGGAACCCACCCTTAATGATGTACCAGGAAATGGAGGTCTAGGTGTTGGAGGCGGTGGCGGAGGGGGAGGAGTGGGGCAAGCCGTACCTTGCAACAGATTAAATTCATCTACAACCCTATACCAAGTAGCACGGTTAACAATGCCGTCCTGAGTCATATTAAACAATCGCTGAAACTCCCTAACAGCCCCTTGAGTTCTTGGGCCAAAAACACCATCTACTGTTAAAGTCTCAATTGATGGATTGCATCTTGCAATGCCATTTAGGTTTGATTGCAATATACGAACATCATTGGAACGAGTACCAACTTGTAACGGTGTGCCAGGGAATGGTGGTATAGGAGGTGTACCAGGGGGCGGATTAGGTGGTGGCACAGTGTTCCTTAATCTTCTATATACTTCGTACAGTCTGTTCCAGGTCATTGGACCTACTACACCATCTGGATTAAGCCCGAATCTTCTTTGAAATGCGATAACTGCAAGGCGGGTTGAATCCCTAAACACATTATCCTCTATAACAAACGGCAAATCGTTATAAAACTGCCCAATAAAGTTAAGCAAAAACTGCAACTCTACTACAGCTTCACCCCGCGCGCCTAGTCGCAAAACAACGGTTGGCGGATTGCTTCCTATACTGTAACGCTGGCCTTCGCTGTCTAATTCCGCCATTCGTCGAGCAGCAACATAAACTCTTGTGATTTCATACCAAGTAACAGGCCCGATTACACCATCTGGAGATAAATTAAACAGCCGTTGAAATGCCATTACCGTTTCTCGAGTGTCTGCTCCAAAAAAACCGTTGGGATTGCGGATTGCGGGAATCCACCAATTCCCAGAAATGCGATTTAGATATAACTGCATACGACGTACATTTATGCCCGATGAACCTTCACGTAGAGCGGCACCAGGATATGCTCCCGGATTTCTTGGCCCAAAGTTGGTTGATTGCACAATATTTATGTCCTGCGGATAATAGTACCTGAGAATTTGAATAGGTGTGAATCCACGTCTAGCCAATATTTGTGAGCCATGTTGAGACATGCCCGCGCATCTTGACCATGTTGTATAAGGGCTACCATTACAATAAGACGTAAGAAACGGTTCTATCCGTCCAGGTCTGCGTACAAATTGATTAAAAATACCATCTACAATTAGTGCTACATTTTGGAATATATTACGCCCATAGATAAACACCTGGTCAAAGTTATAATCACTGGTAATATCAAAATTTCGTCCTCTGCTCCTGTACCAATGAGTAAACAGTCGGTTGAGAGCAAAACTCACTTGAGCATGAACATTGGCTTCAATCGCCGCCCTTTCCCATGTGGGGTAAATCTCACTACAACAAACGTTAACAACATAATCTCGAAAAGGTACACGAACTTGACGGGCGTTGGTATTATTAGGCGAGCCTAAATGCACTGTAATAAACTCAGGTACTACCACTTCGTTGGCCAAAGGGACATTGCGGGGGGTAGGAGGGTCTGCCGGCGGGATTATTTCCATAGTCTCTACGGATTCCATATCTTCTGGCATCGGACGATTATTCATAGAAGCGTTATCCATCAATCCGTTGTCCCTGTCTATATCAACGCCATGTTCCAATGGTATATAGATTTCTTGCTCTTGTGGGCCGCTTTCTACATATGGGTCAAGGTGAATATTTAAGATAGACGGAATACCGTCAAAAATCTGAACGCCGTATATGCTGGATTTCATAAATCCATTTGCCGCTGGTACCACTACATCGTAGGTTCTAAAAAGCGAGGGACCAGCAGACACGTCTGCATCTATGTCAGGACATTCCAATGTAACATTCCCGGTACTACCGTTCTCATTTGCCTCTAAAGTGTGAATGACTTTGCCATCTTTTTTTATTAGGACTGTCATTTTTTCGCCGTGAAATGCAAAATCGCCAACATATAGTTGGACTTTTAATGTGCCTATGCCCATGCAATCACCTTTTTTTAGATATGCTTTATTATATTGTACAGGTGTAAATTTGTGACCGAAAGTAGTATAGTCCATGAAAAAAAGGAGCTAACTCATTTATGAGCCGCTCCCTTTTCACTTTGCATTTCTATCACTGTTATCTATTTAGGGCGTGTTACCACTACGCCCTATTATTATTAACCTACGGAAACGCGTCCCCATGTGGAATTCAGGCTTAGTCTATCGTTATCTGCAATTACATTTTGCAAGCGAATATTCCCCATAGTACTATTTAACTGCATATCATGTGTCACCAATACATTTTCCAGTACAATACTGCCTATGTCTGTAGCTACATTAAGGTCAGTGGCAAGTATTGTATTGTTATTTCCGTTTCCATGTACCGTTACTGACCCAGACCCAATTTCTCCAGTAATGTTTAGGGACTCAAAAATTGCAGTTGACTGGCTATGTGGTATAAAAATCATAACATTGTTATTCAAACTGCCGCCAATGCTTAGTTTTTGTGTGTCACGGTCAAACTCATGGTTTATTACACCTGAGCTGTGTATCCGCACAGTATCATTGTTATGAATCACCATGCTCAAAGAACTACCAAGTCGTAAGTTTACATCAAGATGGCGAACGTCCTCTATGGAGAATTGTGCATCACCAACCACTCCCACACCAACTGTACCTACGCCCCCTACCAAAGATAAGTTAGGGAATTCGTCAAAAATATTAACTTCTTCGACAATTGTTTCGCTCGCTGTTCGGGTTAAGAAAAAATAAGTACCAGCCGATGACACAACCGCAGTTACTACAATCACGCACAATAGTGCAAATATTCCGCCCCCTTTTCTACGGGGAGTACGATGTTCGGGCTTTGGCCCATTTTCAAATTGAAATTCCATTTAATAAGCCTCCTGTTCATTTTGGCAATTTTAGCATTTTGTTCGCTCTAGCCTTTTAGCAAAGTAGTATTCTAGCAAAGAATTACACACTCTCAAATGAATATACGGACATTTCAAGTAAAGGTTTATTTGAAATGCTCTTATACTCGTGAACCTTGATAAATAAGTCCAACCCATAGTATAATAAGGACGGAATTCTTATACATAAGCTTTTCTAACAAGTATATTATGCTAAGTTTTGCAAAAATTAAAAATAAATTTAGTAGGAATAAAAAAGTGCTAAAGAAGCCATAAGGGGGATACTATGGATTATGTAGAAAAAGCTCTATCCATGGGCGCGAAACATGCGGTAAAATTTTCAATTGAAGATATTGCTTTTGACCCGCGTGTTATATTAAAATGTATATTTGGCTGTGGCGATTATGGCAAACTCAGTACTTGCCCGTATCAACGTTCGCCCATTTCTATGGAAGAATATCAGAGTATTTTTGAAAAATATGCTTGGGGGATTATTATTGGTTGCCCCGACAAGCAGTCTTCACAGCATATTTCCTATGAAATTGAACGCGCTTGCTTTTTGGATGGATATTATTTTGCCTTTTCTCTAAGCGATTGTGGCTTATGTGTTACATGTGTTGGTGGTAAAGATGCGCAGTGTCGTATACCAAAAAAGGCACGCCCAGCATTTCACAGTGTAGGTATTGATGTGTTTAAGACCGTGCGGAAATTTGACCTTCCTATTGAAGTGCTTAAAAATGAAGACGAACCGCAACATTGGTACTCTGCTGTTTTTGTGGAATAAGGAATTGCACCCGTGGCAATACTAACCTCAAAGGAAGCGAGGTGAGCCGCGTGGCCAAAAACAAAGATGCCAAAAAACCTAAAAAACAAAAGCAAACTACGCCTGACAACGAACCGACTGCTGGTGCATAAGTAAAAGTGCTTTTGTCGTTGCGTGTTATAAACAGATTTCGATAAACGCAACAAACGCAACAAATCGTTATGATTGTATTGTTGCGAGATGTAGCATTCAAAAATATTCAAAAAACGGCCTTGATATGGGGTTACCCTTATCAAAGCCGTTTTTTGGTGCGCCCGGCATGGGCAACAACTAGGCGGTGAAAAACCGCTACAGGCCAGGCAGAAGGAACTGTTAGCCAAGGGCAAGGGTGTTCACCGCGAGGTGAAATCTGAAGGAAGCCGGA
>Ga0123355_10006360_pt1 | contig 17483 bp, 13 predicted proteins | sample TergutEmb28metaG_3_FD_89872 | JGI IMG/M metagenome (GOLD analysis project Ga0123355, IMG submission 89872) | Embiratermes neotenicus P1 segment gut microbial communities from Petit-Saut dam, French Guiana - Emb289 P1 | ecosystem: Host-associated > Arthropoda: Insects > Digestive system > Gut ...
TCCAAAAGTGCGCTCAAGGAAAAAAGATGTAAAATAAATGCTAGGAGGCAGACCATTATGCAGTATAGAATAGATAAAATTTCGGGCAATAAACTTTCAGCCTTAGGACTTGGATGCATGCGTTTTCCGAGAGACAAATCGGAAACTGAACGGATGGTTTTAGCGGCGATCGAAGGAGGCGTAAACTTTTTTGATACAGCCTATATCTACCCAAACAGTGAAAAAACCTTAGGCGACATCTTAGCAAGAAATAACAAGCGTAAAGATATTTTTCTCACAACAAAATTACCATTTTCAAAATGTAGATCGCGTGCCGATTTTGATCGAATTTTCAACATCCAACTTCAGCGATTGCAAACAGATTACATTGACTATTATTTCTTACATAATATAACAGGCTGCGCGCAATGGGAAAAATACAAAGAGATGGGGATTGAAGCATGGATCACAGAAAAAAAAGCTAGCGGTCAGATCAAGCAGATTGGTTTTTCATATCATGGAACATGCGATGATTTCCTCAAAATTATTGATGATTATCCGTGGGAATTTTGCATGATCCAGTATAATTACTCAGATATTAACTATCAGGCTGGAAAAAGAGGCTTAAAAGCTGCGGCAGCCAAAGGAATTCCAGTTATCATCATGGAACCATTGCTTGGGGGTCGGTTGGCAACGGGACTGCCAAAACAGGCGGTCGCGTTATTTGCAAAGCATTCAGAAGAACGCACGCCAGCTGAATGGGCATTTAGGTGGCTTTGGGATCAAGAAGAAGTAACCGTTGTCTTAAGTGGGATGAGCAGTACCCAAATCATGAATAGCAATCTGGAATCTGTTGACAGATTCATGCCTTTAACTGAGGAAGAGCTTACGATTTATGATGAAGTGGTTAAAGAATTAAAGAAGGCTTATAAAATCAACTGTACAGGTTGCAATTACTGTCTGCCATGTCCAAAAGGCATTAATATTCCTGCTTGCTTTTCGGCTTACAACAATAGTTTTAGTCAAAGCTTTTTCACAGGCGTTATGCTCTATGCCACAAGCACTTCAATGGCTTCTGCTCAGCCAGCTAATCCGAGATTATGTACTGAATGTGGTATATGCGAACGAAATTGCCCACAAAACCTTGAGATTCGCAGGGATTTAAAAGCTGTGACGAAACGTTTCGAATCCCTGCCATTAAGAGCAGGATTTGCGATTGCAAGAAAAGTGATGACGAAGTAATAAAAAAAATCGACTTTTATGTCGATTTATGCTATAATTATTCTTATGGAAGTTCAAGACGGTGGCGGAGCAAAATGGAATAAGGAGGGTTGGTATTTACCTGATGATTTATGACAAGGAGTGATGCCTTTATATGATTATTTGTTTTGAGCGTGACTCCGAAAGGAAGCCCACGTTGTATTGCACAGTAGGACTTGGAGAATTGATCGCCTTTGGCATTTTTCTCCTAACGCTATTAACTTACATTAACTCAGATCGAAAAAAGTAACCGTCTAAGCTTTGCGGAGCTGGTGGTTACTTTTTTCCTTCGCCAGTCTGTCACCGTCTTTAGCGGCCATAGGAGCGCATAGCTACCAACTATGCCTCCATTTTTTATTATATGTTAATCTTACCATAAAAATGTACATTTGTAAAGCAAAACCATTTCCTTTCGAAAAGTCATAAAGAAGTTGTGAGTTGATACGATGGCAACAAAATTTAATGATGAACAATTACAAGCAATAGAGTCAAAAAGTAAAGAGATTTTAGTCGCTGCAGGAGCTGGCTCGGGAAAATCGACGGTTCTAATCGAGCGTTTGATGCGAAAAATTATTCAAGATAAAATGAATGTAGATCAGTTTTTAATCGTAACCTTTACCAATTTAGCAGCGCGAGAAATGGCGGAAAAATTACGTGAAAGCTTAAACGGTGCATTAGCTGAAAATCCTAATTCTACCCATTTACAACAACAGCTATACAAAATTCCTTACGCAAATATTTCAACGTTCCATGGATTTTGTAATAAAGTATTGCAACGTTACTACTACCTCGTCGATTTAGATGTAAACATGCAGCTAATGGATGATATGGAAGCTGTGATGATGCGTGCTGAAATATTAGATGAGTTTATGAATATCATGTACGAAGATGCAGATTTTCGACTACTAGTCCATGTGTTCGGTTCAGACCGTAGCGATGCCGCATTGGGTGATTTATTAATGAAAATTTATGAAATCGCAAGGGCGAATCCCGAGATGGAAAGCTGGTTATCTGGGCTTTGTGGGTTGTACCAAATTAGTGGAAATACGGTTGATAATTGGGAATTTTATGAACAGATGAAAGATCTGATTTTTCCGCTGCTAGAGGCGTCAGCAAATCATGTTGAAAAGGCGCGTGGAATTGCAGAAATGGCGGGTACTCAGACCGTGCCACACGGGTATTTAGAAAAAGCAGATGATGATTTAGCGCTGATTAATCGGGTGAGCGAAACCCTTGAGCTAGGCAGCTATGAAGAAGTCCGAAACCTCCTAACCCACACAAAAATACCAAATTTTCCCGCCCGAAGTTCCAAATTAGCCAAAGAAAATTGGGACGAAGCGTTGCATAAAGAAGCCAGTGGAGAAAGAAAAAAATTTAAAGATATCCTCGACGCTCTGAACAAAGACTTCTTTGCTTACACTAACGAGAGCCACCTTCTGCATTTTTCCGGCGGGCAGAAACTAGTCGCCACCCTTGCTCCCATGGTGATGCGATTCCACGAGCGCTTTTCGGCGGAGAAAAGGGCACTATCTAAACTGGATTTTTCCGATCTGGAGCGGTTGACGTTAAAGATTTTACTAGAAAACGCTGAAGTTTTGCACGAAATCGCAGCTGATTTTAAGGAAATTATGATCGATGAATACCAGGATACCAATGAAATGCAAGAACGAATCGTCAAGCTGATAACAGAAGCTGGAAATATTCCCATGTTCATGGTTGGAGATGTGAAACAATCCATTTACCGATTCCGTTTAGCTGATCCATCGATTTTCCAAAAAAAATATGCTGCCTATACGAGATATGGGACATCTAAATCGAATGAGCATGTCGGCGAGAAGATTGATTTAATGCAAAATTATCGTTCAAGTCGCGACGTTATCGATGCAACGAATTATCTTTTCGCGCCCATCATGGACATTAAAGTCGGCGAAATCGAATATGATGAAGAGGCAGCATTAAAACTTGGAATTGAGGAAAAAAATCACACCTTCAACAAGCCAGAACTACACATCATCGACAAAGGGAGTGTCGTCGGCGACGATATCGAAAAGAGCTTACTCCATGACGCTGGACTCGAAGCGCATTTCATCGCCAAAAAAATTCGCACAATGATTGACACCCCATCTGAAATATGGGATCGAAAAGCGCAAATAAGTCGACGAATCCAATATAACGACATCGTTATCTTACTCCGCAGCATGAGCGCGTCAAGTGACTTCTACGAAATCCTTTCAAGCTACAACATTCCCGTCTCAACCGTCACCCCTGGCAACCTCCTCGAAGAAACCGAAATCATCACCATCCTATCCGTCCTCCGCACAATCGACAACCCCTACCAAGACATCCCACTCGTAGCAATCATGCGCAGCCCGCTATTCTTCTTCACCGAACCTGAACTAGCCAGAATTCGCATCCAAGCTGACGCTAGTTCATTAGAGCCAGAGCTAGCCGAAATCCGCATTAAATCCCCAGCCGACGCATTCTACGAATCAGTAAAAGCCTTCGGATCGACAGCTAAAAAATCAGACCTACAGCTAAAGGTCGCAGCCTTCCTTGCTAAGCTCACGAATTGGCGCCATCTATCGAAAAACTCATCAATCGCCAGCCTGCTACGCACCATCTACGAAGAAACCAGTTACTACGAATTCGTCCTCGGTATCACTGGCGGGGAACTTCGTCGTGCAAATTTAGATTTACTCGAAACCGTAGCAGTTGACTATGAAACCCGCACGACGAAGGGAGTATATGGATTTTTACACTACCTCGATCACTTGCAAGCACTTGGCAAGGAAATCCCTAAAGCGAAAGTGCCATCTGATAGTGAGGGTGTAAAAATCATGACCATCCACAAGTCCAAGGGACTCGAGTTTCCCATTGTATTCGTAGCCAGCATCCAGAAGCAATTCAATACGCAAGATGAAATAGGCGACTATGTGATTCATAAGAACTTCGGCATAGGCGTGCAGTACATTGACCCCGTTTTACGCTTGAAACAAAAGACGCTTACAACAACGCTACTTGCGAAAAAAATACACAACGAAATGCTAGCAGAAGAAATGCGCCTACTCTATGTAGCCTTGACACGCTCAAAATCGAAATTGATTCTAACAGCTGTCATGAAAGATACAGATACGATTAATAAGCTAGCTGAAACTAATATCGCACCAACTCATGTCCGACTTGCTTCAAAACGTTATATAGACTGGATATTGCCAGTTGTGAGCGAAAAAACAGCAAACAATCCATGGCAATGGGAAATCATTACAGAAATTGATATTCTTGCATTTGTTACAGAAAAAACCATACCAGAAAAGTTAACGCCACCCAAAATCAACTTCGACGACATTTTCGCACAAACCTATCCCCTTGAAGAATTAACAACCATTACTGCAAAACAATCCGTAACTCAGCGAAAAATCGAAGAAACCGTTCCATTATACAAAGGAATCCCCGAACCAGTAGAAACCGTTGCCTACGACCAGCCATCCTTTATCCAAACCACCACCAAGGCGACGGAAGTCGGAACAGCATTCCACCAGTTCATGCAGCACCTACCGATACAAGCAGGGCATACACTGGAAAGCCTGATAAGCTTGAAAGACGACCTAGTAGCCCGCAACATTATCAAATCGCAGCTAGCAGCTAAAGTTAACTTGGAAGATATCTACCATTTCACAAAAAGCGCCATTTATGGCGAATTACTAACAGCTGAGAAAATTCACAAGGAACTCCCGTTCACAATGCTATTTGACGCTGGATTGGTTGAGGAAGCAAAAGCTCTTCTTCAAGGGGTGATCGACTTGCTCGCTGAATTTGAACACGAAGTATGGATCCTCGATTATAAAACGGATAAGGTTGGTAATTTTGCATCAGATGAGCCCATGTTAAAACGCCGCTACGACATCCAAATGAAATACTACCTACAAGCAATAAGGGACATTTATCCAAATAAAACGGCCATCGCGAAGGTTTATTTTATGCGTGCCGGAAGGTTGATTACTTATCGTTAATAGTGTAGTAGGCAATGGCGAAAATGAGTTATGATTCGCATAATCTGTGAACTGAATGAACGAAATTGTCATTATTTTACAGAAAAATTCAATTTTATTGACACTTTACTGGCAATAAATCATAAAAATGTCAAGAAAATTAAGTTAACAGAAAATTTATTGACATTATTTGCGCCTTGACGATCGAAAGTGTTAATGAAACAAGAATGAAGAGAAGATTTATTGACATTTTGCGAATCTTAGGCTTTTTGCAATTACCTATAATAATTTAAAAGAGAAAGGTGATTTATTCATGAAACTAGCGATTCAATTGGTGAAAGCATCTAGAAAGTATTGGGGATATTTAATCTTAACGCTGGTGGCAATTGCAGGGATGACAGCGGCTCAATTATATGCGCCTTTAGTTGTCCGTCAGCTTACTCAGATGGCGACAAATGCCGACCCACGCTTAGCTGAAGAAGCGTTACGGATGGGATTAATACTCGCAGCAGTGTACCTTATTCAGGCTATTTGTTCCTATATACGATCCTATTACTCGCATGTTGCAGCATGGTATTTTGTCGCGGATTTAAAGACGAAACTTTATGAAAAGCTACAACAATTATCTTTGAAATTTTACCACGATAAACAAACTGGGCAACTGATGTCACGCGTTATTAATGATACCCGTCAGATTGAGATTTTAATCGCCCATGCAGTCCCAGATGTGATTGCAAATATGATCATCATTATCGGCGTAACGATCGTTCTCTTCATCATAAACTTCCGCTTAGCATTACTGAGTTTGCTTGCTGTCCCTATCTTACTCATTATGTCGGTGGTATTTGCTAAATTTGTTTTACCCATATTTCGTCGTGCTCAAGAGTGCTTGGGAGAATTAAGTGCAAATTTGCAAGATAATATTTCAGGAATGAAAGAAATCCAGGTTTTCAACCAACATAAAAAAGAAACCGAAAAAATTTCCCAAAATGCTAGGGCCTATTCAACCTCAATTCTGGAAGCCTTGCGGTTAAGTGCGGCGTATGGGAGTTCTGTTCAATATTTATCAAGCATCGGCACGGTAATTGTTATCGCTTACGGTGGGCATATGGCACTATATGGCTATGTGGATGTTGCAGATATCGTTGCTTTCATTATGTATTTAGCCATCTTCTACCAGCCGATCGCTGTTCTTGCCCGTCTCAACGAGGATTTACAAACTTCTATTGCCGGTGCAGAACGTGTTTTCGAAATACTTGATGCCGAAGAAGATATTAAAGAAAAGGAAAATCCTTGTGAATTAGAAAATGTCAAAGGTCATATCGTTTTCAAAGATGTTGGTTTCCATTACACGGAAGGAACTGATGTACTAAAGAATATCAATGTCGAAATAAACCCTGGTGAAGTTGTTGCAATTGTTGGACCAACAGGAGTCGGCAAGACAACATTTGTTAATTTGATCAATCGTTTTTACGATCCTGTGGAAGGGACTGTCCTTTTAGACGGACATGATTTACGTGATATCTCACTCTCAAGCTTGCGTCATTCTATGAGCAATGTCATGCAGGATGTCTTTCTTTTTAACGACACCCTTGCCGAAAATATTGCTTACGGAAAACCTGGTGCAAGTCGAGAAGAAGTAACCCGCGCTTCACGCCTAGCTCGCGCTGATGACTTTATTTCTGAGTTAGATGAAGGTTATGATACTGTTGTAGGCGAACGTGGAATGCGTCTATCTGGCGGGCAAAAACAACGTGTTTCTATTGCGAGGGCAGTCCTTCGCAACCGTCCGATCCTCATATTAGATGAAGCGACCGCTGCTGTGGATGTTGAAACAGAAAAGCAAATTCGGGAGGCACTAGATGAGGTTGTACAAGACCGTACAACAGTTATTATTGCCCACCGCTTATCGACGATTAAAAAAGCAGATAAGATTATCGTGCTAAGCGAGGGTAGGGTAGAGGATATTGGTACTCATGACGAACTCGTCGCACGCCATGGGTTATATGCCCACATGACCGAAATAAATATGCATGCGTAGAAATAGAAAACAGTTGCTTTTTTGCTTAAAATGGTGTATACTATGTTTATACATGTCTATACTATGTCTATACCTTCAGCATACAAGGAGTGAGAGAAATGAGAACAGAAGGAACAATTTCAATGTGGGGAAATGGCAGAGCAGTAAGAATCCCAAAATTAATGCTTGATAACTTAGGATTAAAAGACAATGATAGAGTCGATATTAGAGTAGAAAAAAATGCAATAATAATTAAGCCAGCAACTAAAAAATATAAGAGCTTGAAAGAGAGAGTTGAAGACTTTTATAAAATGGATTTTGATCAAGCAGTAGAAGAGAACCCTTACAGTTTTGAAGAGATAGATTTTGGTAAACCTGTAGGTGATGAAATATGGTAAAGCAAGGCGATATTATTTGGATTGATTTCGATCCGCAAAGTGGACATGAACAGAAAGGAAGAAGACCGGCATTAGTCGTGAGTAACAATAGCTTTAACAAATTAACAAGCAATAAAATGATTATGATTTGCCCGATTACAAACACCAATAAAAATTTTCCTTTACATATTAAGCTAGATAGTAACAATAAAGCTACTGGTGTAATCATGTGTGAGCAAGCAAAAATTTTAGATATACAATCAAGAAATTTTGAAAAATTTGATGAGATATCAGAAGACCTACTAAACGAAGTATTAGATATCATATCATCAATATCAGCAAAGGAGTAACTACAAATCAAAGAAAATATAATTTTTGCCAATCATTTGCCAGCTTTAAAAAGCAACTCGCATATTTAAACACAAGCCTTTATTCTGTCTTGTTCCTGTTGCTACAATCAGTGCGTCTATCGTTTCCTTTAATCCTAGAACATCATAAACATAAATTGAGAAAGCATACTAACATTCATAAATCCCCCCACATTTCATACACTTTAGTATGAGTAGCAATGGGGGTTTTTTTATGGGTGTAATAGATAAAATCGAGGATTTGGTATTTCAATCAAAGGCACTTGCGAGTGTAGAGATTGTTAAGGATCGGATAGTTGTTGCGAAGATGCGTTGTGTGATTGAGTATTTATCGGATAATGAATGCCATTTGCTCAGTGCTCATGGCAAACGGTATAAGATTTTGGGCGACGCTTTGCAAGTTAAGGAATACGGGGATACTTATGTAAAGGTTGAAGGGAAGCATATTGCAAGCTTTTTGATCGAAAGGGGTGAAGCTGATGAATAACAGGTGGTTACAATTTTTAATTCCAAAGGAACGAACACATGTTGAAAATTTGGCTGATATTGCACGCCTCAGAGCTGGAAATGTGCGAATTTATGGTGTGAAACGGGTAGAAGATGGATATATTATTATTGTTCGTCGTGGTGCGATTCATAGTACATCAGTTGTGGGCCGACAGTCCATTTATGGCGCCCTTACAAAGTTTGTATTGCCTGTTGCATTTGTTTGGGCGATGCTTTTAGTTGCCATTCAGTTTATTACGATTGATTATGAAGTGCGTGGTAATCTAGTCCATGAAGATGCTCAAATGGTTAACGAGTTAATTGAGCCACACTTTATGAACGTGGGACCATTTGCGTTTTTTCGTGGCAATCATGATGAGTTAATTGCTGAAATCGCATCAGTTTTTCATGACTATATTTGGATTGACATTCAGACAGTAGGAAGTCGCTTGTTTATTGATATTTTTGATACACAGATAACCGATCCAGCACTGGTTGATGAGCAGGTGGATACCATTTATGCACGGGCAAGCGGGGTCGTAGCTGAAATTGATGCAACGGGTTGCCGTGTGTTGGTAGAAATTGACCAGATCGTGCGAATTGGTGATGCTTTGATCACTTGTTATACACCGACGGGCTTTGGCACAGATATTGCCCCGATTGAAGGGACCGCAGCTGGTTCAGTATATGCCCATGTTTGGTATGAGGTCGAAATTGAATTTCCGCGTGAATACGCGGTACGGATGGTGACGAGTAGCAGTAGCAGCAACTTGTTTTTAAACCTTGGGACAACAAGACTTAGAGTATGGGGCACAAGCGTTGACTTTGAAGTGTTTGACGAGCGAAATCGTGTGTTTAATCCCCTTGCGATCTTTAATGTTGCTCCGATTACCCTTGAACGCGTGCATTATTATGAAAAAAATGATATAATATTAACGAACGAAGTCGAAATGGTTCGTGAAAGAGCGGATGACTTGGTGGAAGCGCAGCTGTCGGAGCTGATTGCAGGCGAGTTTGAGCTGGTTGAATTGCAGTTTTTATCACTTGATGAATCGGATGCTATGGTTAGAATGGTCTACCATGCCACAGTGCGTGAAGATATTGCTAATTAAGATTAGCAAAGCCAATGAGACAAAGGAGATGACCATTTGAATAAATTTAGAATCGAAGACACATCTGTTGGAGAATTAAACGAAATATTTGGAACAAACGAAGAACATTTAGCACTACTTGAGTCGCATTTCGGTTCTGAAATGGTACTTCGCGGTGATGAACTATATATTTTTGGTGACCCAACCATCCGCGACAAAGTTTCAGCTGTTGTTGAATCGTTAAGACAACTATATAAAAAGGGACAAACAATCGCTAGTAATGATATTACCTATTTGTTAAAGGCAGGCGTCAATACAGAGACTGCCACTGATACGGGGAAAAAATTGAAAGAAGTCGTAAATGCTCGTACTGAGATTACGAAAACACAAAAAGGAAAATCGATTTATGCAAAAACGATTAATCAACGTGAATATTTTGCGAAGATTCAGAGGAATGACCTAGTATTCGGAATTGGTCCAGCTGGCTGTGGTAAAACATACTTAGCGGTTGTGATCGGTGTGATGATGCTTAAAAAGGGTGAAGTTGAGCGTATCGTGATTACCCGCCCTGTCGTCGAAGCTGGAGAAAGCCTTGGATTTTTACCAGGTGACTTAAAAGAAAAGGTCGACCCCTATTTACGCCCCTTATATGATGCTTTTCATGATGTTTTGGGTGTGGATATGACAGAAAAGATGACATCTCGGGGGCAGATCGAGATTGCACCACTTGCATATATGCGGGGTCGAACGTTAGAAAATGCGTATGTTGTCCTCGATGAAGCGCAAAATACTACTAAGGAACAAATGAAGATGTTTTTAACCCGACTAGGTGAAAAATCGAAAATGATTGTCACAGGTGATGTGACCCAAATCGATTTACCCAAGAGAATAACGAGTGGTCTTGTACATGTATGGTCAGTATTGAAAAATGTAGCAGGAATTGAGTTCGTAGAGTTTAATACAGTCGATGTCGTCAGACACCCGCTAGTTCAGAAGATTATTGAACGATATACAAGCGTGGATACAGCTGAGCTTCACGAGTAGGCGAGTGATTAGCGAAACTTACGCCCTTGGGCGTAAAGAAAATTATGCTTATTAAGGAAATCAAAGTTATCAGAATAACAACGATTATCACAATGGAAGAAACAAAAGGCAGTAATAGGGTGAGAGAAATGGCAATAGATATTTTATTTTATAACGAAACAGATGCAGATGTAGAAGTATATGAGTTGGTGATTAAAGATATTGTCGAAGAAGCTGCAAGATTTGAAGCGCTTAAAGGGCGTTTTTCCTGTAACTATATTTTCGTTGATAATGCAAAAATTAGCGGATTGAATGCACAGTATCGTGAGAAAGACTATGCAACAGACGTACTTTCATTTAAGGCTGAAGAAGATAGCCTCCTTGGATCAAGCATACTGCATAAAAATTTAGGAGATATTTTTATCTCGATTGAAAAAATGATCGACCAATCTTATGAATATGGTCATGGAGAAGTACGTGAAATATCATTTCTAGCAGTACATGGATTTTTACATTTATTAGGGTATGACCACCTAGACGAAGAAGGGAAAAAAATGATGTTTGCACGACAGGAGGCCATTTTAGATGCGAAAGATATCCGACGCTAAAGAAAAACATACGTTTAAGGCACTCCGAAAATCTTTTAAGTATGCTTTAAACGGTATTTTTACAGCACTTACAATATGTCGAAATCTAAAAATTCACTATTTAATAGCCGTGATTGCAATCGTAGCAGGATTTTACTTCGACATTGAACGTTTAGAATTTGCTGTAGTATTATTGACAATTACACTTGTTGTAACCCTTGAAATGATGAATACAGCGATTGAAAAAGCTGTCGACTTACTAACTGAGAAATATCATATCTTAGCATTGATTGCAAAAGATATTGCAGCTGGAGCAGTATTAATTGCTTCAATTATTGCATTTATTGTTGGTGCTTTGGTTTTTGGACCATATCTAGCAGCACTAATTAGATAGGTATCCAGACAATTCTGAGGATACCCTTTAAAAATAACCGCATACGCATTTTGAAAGTGCTATAAACGGTTTTTTTTGATTTTTTTTCAATCAAAAGAATAATATATGCAATAATTTTATTGACATTTGTAGAAAAATGCCGTATCATTTGTAGTAAGTCAATTTTAAAAAGCACAGTTAAATTGCCCTTTAGCTGTGCTCATTGATAAAAACAAAACGAAATACAGTAGAAAAATATAAACGACAAATATTTTTTTCTACACTATGCATTATACATCAGATCGAACGGGTTGTCAATGCTTTGTAGAAAAAAATAACAGTCAAAAGGAGAATGATGCCCGTGATTGAACAAAAAGTAGAATCAGATCTTGTTGTAAGGATAAGAAGTTTATGTAAAGAACATGGAATTTCTATGAGAAGACTCGAAAGAGATAATGAATTTGGAAATGGACTTGTTTCAAAATGGTCTAACTCCTCTCCGAGTGTTGCTTATTTACAAAAGGTTGCAAAATACTTTGGTGTAAGTATTAATTACTTACTTGGTGAAAAAGAAGTAGAAGATAATGGGAGCAAATATATGTTCCCACACAACATCGTTGCTGAAGCACGCGCGGAATATAGCGTGGAAGAAGAAAAAGAGCGCATTAAGGCAACCCACCAAAAACTTGACATTCAGCAAATGTTAAAATATTTAGTTAAAGTTACAAGTGATGGATCAAAGGAAATACTTTATAAAGGGCGTACGTTAACGAAGCAAGAGTTAAGAGAGTTAAAAACGACCCTAAAGCAAACTGCTGATGCATGTAAAGTTTTTGATAAAAAGCAAGTTAAAAAATAATACTTCATGCTAGGAGCTCGATTTTGAGCTCCTTTTTAATTTTAATGCATGAACAAAATATAGGCGATGATTGACCCCAAAGCAATGAATGGGGCAAAGGGGATCGGTGCATATTTATTTCTTGCAAATATGAGCACATATATTAGTGCAATTGCGCTTGAAATAGTAATCGATAAGAATAAAGATTGAATATCTAAAACCAGACCAATAACCAGATAAAGTTTCATGTCGCCCCCGCCAATTGTATCTTTTTTAAACAGTATTTTTCCGAGTAAGGCTGCCCCATAGAAGAAGAGGAATCCCGCTATCCCATTGGCAATGCCTGGTTGCATGAGAAATAATGGTATGCCGAAGGCGATTAGAATCTTATTTGGAATGAGTCGATAATAAAGATCAGTTAATGTTACTGTCAGTAGTAATGAGAAAAAGATCCATGTCTGGATAAGCTGAGGATATGGATTTGAGAGGAATATAAGTGGTAAAGTAAAGAGCAATCCGCCTACAATTTCAGCTAGTGGATACAGAATTGAGATTTTTGTATGGCATGATTTGCAGCGACCTTTTCCCGCGAGGAATGAGAGAATCGGGATGAGCTGCAGGGGTGTTAAAATTGTTTGGCAGTGTGGGCAAGCTGACCTACGCGACCACCAATTTTCGTTAATTGGAACTGACTTTGCTACAACATTTAAGAATGATGTGATGGATGAACCAAGTATGAACGTTAGCATATAAATTGACATATAAATCACCTCAGAAAAAAGCCCCCCCTATTTTATAAATACGCAAAAAAAATTTTAAAACCTTCTTTTTACCGGATGGAAATGTCTATACCCAATTAAAACGTCTATCAATTTTTCTTAAAGTGATTTTCTTGTGATTTGGGCATGCAGATCTAAAATGATTAAAATTTTAATAAAAAAATTGATGAAATTCCTGTCATTTTGAATTTACTTATGATATACTTATGATTAATATTTATTGATTTTGGAGGGAAACTTTATGAACCATTTGAACAAATTTTTTAAAATATTTTTAGCATTTGTAATGCTAGGGCTACAGCTAATTGTGCCATTAGCAACTTATGCATTTGAAGTAACTGAGGATCAAAATGATGGAGAGTTTTTGGATTTTTATGACGATGATGATGAAATTCCTTTTTATAATAATTTTGGAGGAGTTGTTTTTAATGATGAATTAGATTTAGATGATTATGATGAATTAGATTTAGATGATTATGATGAATTCCCTTCTTATGATGAATTAGATTTAGATGATTATGATGAACACCCTCCTTATGATGAATTAGAGTTAAATGATGACGAGTTTGAGCTCGACTTAGAGCCAACTGATTATTACAATGAAACAAGTGATCAACCACTGCCAGCGATTACAGGATATGTACCTGAGTTGCTGTTTGCTGATGATATGCTTCAGTATATTGAAGAAGAGGAGATTTTTGAACAAATTACAACGCGTAATGCAGCATCTGCTAGTGCAGGAGCTGGTTTAGTTCAGTTTGTCCTTGAACCGGTTGCATCTAGTTTACCAGCTGGTGTTACCATGGCTCAAGCAAGAGCTGCAGCTTTTAATGCCTCAACAATGACACATCCTCTATTTGCTAATGGGACTACAAACAGTGTCGCAACGATTGTTAATGGTAGATTTGGGCGTGATGCGATCTTTTTAGGTGTGTCAGCAAATGGAAATAGATACCGAGTTATGATTGCTGGTTTTGAAGGTTATGTAAATCGTACCGGTCCTCGTAATGCATGCAATGGACCATGTAGAATAACTGTACCTATTAATAATGTTAACCATACATTTGAAGTTCGTATGAATGCAGTTTTTGTTCCATTTGGAAATTATCCATCTGGTGGGAACGTACAATCAGCATCACATTATGTTAACCGAGATGGTAATTTATATAGATATTTAACTAATAATACTACAAGTCCAGGTGGTTTTGCTCGTTTTGTGACTGGACCTGCACCAAGATGGATGACGCAAAATACAAGATATTATAGTTATGATGGTGTATTTTTCTATCGGAATCCACGAAATATTCGTGCAAATGGTAGGGGCGCAGTTAATGCTAATAACCCATTTTTCAACTATTTCCAATATTTATCATTCAGATCAAATTCACGTGTAACAGCTAGGCAACTAGATAACTTTTTATACAGTAATTTAGCAACCGCCGACAACAGAAACCGTAGTGCATTAGTCGGTCAAGGCGTACATTTTATTGATGCACAAAATCGTTATGGGGTCAACGCATTATTATCTTATTCAAAAGCGTTGCATGAAAGTGGACGTGGATTAAGTAGTATCGCGATCAATAACAACAATGTTTTTGGTTTAAATGCAGTTGATAGTGCACCAGGGCAAAATGCTAGTGTCTTCAGTAGTATTCAACATTCTGTTAATGAATATGCGAACAACTGGATGTCAAGAGGATATTTATGGCCAGGTGATTGGCGCTATGAAGGACCACATGCTGGGCATAAAGGGAGTGGTATGAATGTCCGTTTTGCATCCGATCCTTACTGGGGGCAAAAAGTTGCAGGTTGGGCATTTAGAATTGATCGAACATTAGGGAATCAAGATGCTAACCGTGAACAGATTGCTATTAGGCAAAATACCTCATCTATTGCGGTTGCTAATGCAGGAGGTGCGACATTATATACAGCCAATCCCCGTCAAAGGAGATATTTCTCATTTTTAGTGACAGGAAATGGCACCAATAATAGATTACGTATTTTAACTGATCCCCCCATTGTCGGTGGTGTACCTAACCAAACAGCATTATTTAATCGTAACAATGCAGTTGGCTATATTCCAAATAATAATGTTTGGATAACAGGAGCAAGTAATCCTGTTCCAGTTCAACAGCAGCCAAGCAATCATCAAATTACAAGGATAAGGCAAACAGGTGTAACGCGTAGAAGTGCAACATTTCGTGAAGGACCAGGATCGAGTTATGCGACGATTCGTACCGTAAGGGGGAACACGAATCTACGAATTACAGGGCGAACTAATTCATGGTACCGCGTCGTTGTTAATGGTACGACTGGATGGTTGAGACGAAGTGCAGTAGCACGAACACGTCAAAATGCGGTAGTAATTACAAATAATGCCCACGTTCGTGCAGGAAGGGGGAACAGCTATAGCAGCTTAACTCAACTCCCAAGAGGACAAAGGGTTACTGTAAGACGTCGCACTGGAAATTGGTCGCGTGTAACGGTTAATGGACATACTGGCTGGATTCGTAATAGTGATTTACGCACAACAAACGCCATGCGCCCAGGTCGTACAATTGCAAACAACGTGGCAGTTCATGCAAGACCGCGTTCAAACTCTAATGTTCGTCATACCTTGCCACGCCATGCCCAGTTAATGATTGTTCAGCGGACAACAGATGGCTGGTCACAAGTTCGTATTCACCATAATGGTGGAATATTACGCGGATGGGTACGAACGAATCAAATAGAAACCCGTATTCACAGTCGTCGACTAGTTCGGGATGGGGCATTAAGGAGTGGTCCGAGTACAAACTTTAATCGTACGCGAACTATTCCTAGAAATACAAGTGTAACAGTAAGATCACGTGTTGGCAATTGGTATCATGTACATGTTAACATAAATGGTCGTAGGCACTATGGTTGGTTACACCGAAATAATTTGCGGAGGCTGCCTTTACCCTAAGTTTTACCAATAAAGTAAGAAACAAAAAATAAAATAAAAAGAGAGATGAAATCGAAATGGATGCTAAGTATAAGACAAATTTTAGAAGGCGAATGGCTTTTGCTGTTCTTGCAATATTGATGCTGTTACAAGTGCCACTAGGAGGAGTTGCAATAGAGTCGTCAGAAAACCCTGAAGAAGAACCTCAATATGGAAGTTTAGGGGATGCCTATGACGATGGCGATTTAGGGGATGATAATGATGATGGCGATTTAGGGGATGATGATAACGATTGGCATTTTGGGGGTGTCTATAACGATGGCGATTTAGGGGATGATAATGATGATGGCGATTTAGGGGATGATGGTAACGATTGGCATTTAGGGGGTGTCTATGGCGATGGCGATTTAGGGGATGATAATGAAGATGAATCTTTGGGGGATGATGAAGATGAATCTTTAGGGGATGAAGATGAAACAGCTGAAGTTTCTTCACGTTCAGCTAATCGCCAAATTACAACGATGAGGCGATCAGGTGTGACTCGTAGAAGTGCGACATTCCGGCGAGGACCAGGGGCAAATTATGCAACGATTCGTACGATAAGCGGGAACACGAATCTACGAATCACAGGGAGAACCGGCTCATGGTATCGTGTTGTCGTTAATGGTACGACTGGCTGGTTAAGACAAAGTGCCGTGGCTCGAACGCGCCAAAACGCAGTGGTAATTACAAACAATGCCCATGTCCGTGCAGGAAGGGGAAGCAACCATAGAAGCTTAACTCGACTTCCAAGAGGACAAAGGGTTACTGTAAGACGTCGTACTGGGACTTGGTCGCGTGTAACGGTTAATGGACATACTGGCTGGATTCGTAATAGTGATTTACGCACAACAAATGCCATGCGTCCAGGTCGTACAATAGCTGACGATGTGGCAGTTCATACAAGACCACGTTCAAACTCTAATGTTCGTCATACTTTACCACGCCATTCCCAGTTAATGATTGTTCAGCGAACAACAGATGGCTGGTCACAAGTTCGTATTCGCCATAATGGAGGAACACTACGTGGATGGGTACGCACCAGTCAAATAGAAAACCGCACTCATACGCGTCGACTTGTTCGAAATGGTGCCTTAAGGAGTGGTCCGAGTACAAACTTTAATCGTATGCGAACTATTTCTAGAAATACGAGAGTAACAGTACGATCACGTGTTGGCAATTGGTATCATGTACATGTTAACATAAATGGAACTAGGCATTATGGTTGGTTACATCAAAATAATTTACCAAGATTAACATTAGATGCTAATGTTGGGGCTGGCGCTGAAGCACCAACATGGGGTGTCACTTATGGTGTCGCCCAACTAAGAAGAGGAGCAGGAACAAA
>Ga0123355_10006361_pt1 | contig 17477 bp, 20 predicted proteins | sample TergutEmb28metaG_3_FD_89872 | JGI IMG/M metagenome (GOLD analysis project Ga0123355, IMG submission 89872) | Embiratermes neotenicus P1 segment gut microbial communities from Petit-Saut dam, French Guiana - Emb289 P1 | ecosystem: Host-associated > Arthropoda: Insects > Digestive system > Gut ...
CACTGTTGCCAACCTACCATTTTACACTGTACTGCGTGCTGCGCTGTGCATTGTAAACTTATATTGAGTCTGAGGTGCGTATTTTCTGGGTGTACGGTGACTTCTCGGCCACCCTGTATATAGATACCGATATTAACTAAAAACTGATGTATATAGACACCGATATTAACAAAATAAACTGATGTATATAGACACCGATATTAACAAAAAAATTATGTATATAGACACCGATGTTAATATAAAACTGATGTATATAGATACAGAAATTAAAATAAAACTGATGTATATAGATACCGATATTAACAAAAAAACTAATGTATATAGATACCGAAATTAACAAAAAACTGATGTATATAGATACCGATATTAACTAAAAACTGATGTATATAGACACCGATATTAACAAAAAAAGTGATGTATATAGACACCGATATTAACAAAAAACTGATGTATATAGACACCGATATTAACAAAAAAACTGATGTATATAGACACCGATATTAACAAAAAACTGATGTATATAGACACCGATGTTAACAAAAAACTGATGTATATAGATACCGATATTAACTAAAAACTGATGTATATAGGCACCGAAATTAACAAAAAACTGATGTATATGGACACCGATATTAACAAAAAAAAACTGATGTATATAGACACCAATATTAACAAAAAACTGATGTATATAGACACCGATGTTAACAAAAAACTGATGTATAGAGATACCGATATTAACAAAAAACTGATGTATATAGGCACCAAAATTAACAAAAAACTGATGTATATAGACACCGATATTAACAAAAAAAACTGATGTGTATAGACACCGATATTAACAAAAAACTGATGTATATAGACACCGATATTAACAAAAAAACTGATGTGTATAGACACCGAAATTAACAAAAAACTGATGTATATAGACACCGATATTAACAAAAAAACTGATGCATATAGACACCGATATTAACAAAAAACTGATGTATATAGACACCGATGTTAACAAAAAAACTGATGTATATAGATACCGATATTAACAAGAAACTGATGTATATAGACACTGATATTAACAAAAAACTGATGTATATATACACCGATATTAACAAAGATTTATATATATAGACACCAATATTAACAAAAAACTGTTGTATATAGGCACCTATATTAACAAAAAACATATGTATATATACACCGATATTAACAAAAACTGATGTATGTAGACACCGATATTAACAAAAAACTGATGTGTATATACACCGATATTAACAAAAACTGATGTATATAGATACCGATATTAACAAAAAACTGGTGTATATAGACACCGATATTAGCAAAAAAAGTGATGTATATAGACACCGATATTAACAAAAACTGATGTATATAGACACCAATATTAACAAAAAACTTATGTGTATAGACACCGATATTAACAAAAAAAATTATTGGATAAGAATTTAACGAAGTTCATCATGCTATTTTTTTATTAAAAGATTATCTTAGAGTTTTGGAACTTCAAGACAAGTAAATGAAACGCATAATGTGTCACATGTTTTACATCAGTATTAATGTGGATGAAACAAAAAAATACAAGTAAAGTACGAGAGAAATGTGTGAAGTGTATTGAAAGTAATCCATCAGTCACAACAAACACTTTTTTATTGTCATCAGAAATTTAGTGCTTCAGCCAACTTGGCCATGTGCAGAATAAGAAATGCATGGAGTTACAAGCTTCATGAGAAAACAGTCAAATACTGTAATTAGCGATAAACATGAGGCGAGTGAAACTGTAAGGAACATCAGAAGGAAACAAGAAGGGTTAAGTTTAGGAATAAGACAGGCCGAGGGGAGTTTGTGTTGTAGAATTAATTGTAAGATGGTAGTTGTGAAGTGCGTGATTTCAGGCTTCTGCCATGAAGTAGATGATGCGTATCTGTGCCCTTCTGGGATATTACACCCTGTATAGTGGTAATTCCTTAAAGAGTTACCACCAAGACTTATTAAAGTAATGGGTAGGAATGTACAGAATAGCTCTGTTGTTACAGTTGGAAGATGAAAGATCCAAAGCAAGCCTCTGTTTACTTGTATTAACTGAAATCCAGGTGGCTGGTTATCTGGGTGACTTCAGTTTTGTGTGGTAGCACCCACTGTTTTCAGGACAGTTGTTGCAGTTTATCAGTTCACATGCGCTGATTTGCGAATGCCGGATAACTGAGAGGTTCACACTGGTCAACCCTGGATTGTTGCATTCTTAATATGGAGCTTGCTTTGTGTTGCCCATGTGGCACCTAGAATTTTTGGGCAGCACCTAGATTTGTTGAAAATATGTGGACCCTAGGATTAACTAAGTAGATTTTAGTATTAACACTAGAAGAAGTGGTACAGTGATATTTAGAAGGGATTGCTTTTCTTTCTGTCTAATAAACAATTCCAAGTGGAGAAGAAGACAGTGAATATGACAGTGACAGCAGTGGTGGTGGTGGTGGTGGTGGTGGCTGTGATTGTAAAGACACAGACTACTCTAGGTGTACAGTTCATCATTGTATTGACTCAGTTAATCTGTAGGACATCATCTTATCCAGCACTAGCTCTGTTATAGTGCGTAGCTGTATTTTAGATTCATACTTTTTGTCTCTCAGCATCATCTGCAGTGACAGTCACGGGACTCAGCTAGCTGAAAATTGAGTCTTCTGAGCTGTGACACTCAAAAAAGGTCACTGCAGGGTGTGCTTGTTGAGGCCTTCAGTCTTATTGAACAAGAAATTCTAGATGTCTTTATTCTGTTTCTAGTCTTTCACAGATGGTGGATGCCCCGTACATTGCTCGTAAACTGGACTGGGTGAATTACGTGTGGCCAAATGACTTGCCAGATGACACAGAGTTCAAAAAGCCAGAGGTTCAGAAGTATTGTCTAATGGGAGTGGAAGGGTCCTATACAGATTTTCACATAGACTTTGGTGGTTCTTCGGTCTGGTATCACATATTACGGGTATGTGAAGTATGGCAGGTAGCATAATGTGATGCACGGGTTAAATATTTTGCATTACCTTTTGTGTTCCATTCAAATCCAGCGTGTATGTATAGTGAAAATCCATGTACTTGTCCGTACATTTCTGGTGCAGCCTTTTCCCTTTTAAGTGTTGTTGCATTGTAAATTGTGGTGTATTTCTTGTATTGTGGCCCTGAGCACCACAGTTGTCACGGGATGTCATTGTGGTTGCAGGCATTCTTTGCAATAAAGCTGGCATGCTTGGCACAGCAGTAAACAACCATGTAGAACGCAAGGAGTACAATAAATAACCATAAGACACAGCATCAGTATCTTCTGCTGTAAAACCATTAACATACCCATATCATGGTTCAACCATGAGGTGGTTATCCTAAGACGAAGAACCATTATCAGGAAAGCTTGTGCATTTGTGTGGGTCAATATGTTTCATGTACAGTATGATTAAAATTAACACATTTTATGTATGACTGGTAATGAAATGTAAATCCCCTGCATAATATTAAAGTCTGTGGTATCAAAACCAAATTAGAATTACAGCAAAATGTATTCTATAACCCTTTGACGCCTAACAACACCTATAGTGGTCGTACCGCACCGCTAACCTCTAAACGTTGCAATTTATATATTTATTCAACTAAAATAGGTACTGAATATTTTAAACATGGTATACACTCTCTTTCTTTCTCTTCAAAATGCAGTTTGTTTCATAATTCTAACATATTTGGTTCCTGTTTTATTCACATTTTATATATAGTGTGTGCTAAAATAAAAAAAATAATTCTGGCACCAAACGGTTAATTCTGTCTTAAAATTATAAATGCTAGTCACACCCAAATGCATCATTACAGGAATTTACAAAGAAGATTATGCAGTTACGATGCTAATATATCTCAGTTCCATATAAACTGTGTGTGTGTGTGTGCACGCGCGAGCGCATGCGCGCTCAACCTATTGCTGGCCTTTTAGGCCGAAACATGTAGTTGAATATTACAGAATAAATTGTTGTGTTGTGACTGGATTTGTTATAATTCTAATTGTTGAAACACAGCAGGGATGAGTTATCTTTAAAAAACAGGCTGAAGCCCAAAGGTTGGGACAGCTTTGCTATCCACTCAGAATGTCCAGCCATAAAATTGTTAGGCGTGATCTTGACCTGGCCATGTATTCTTTATTAGATGTCCATACTAATGCTGGTTTATTTTGCTAATTTTGTAAACATCAACAATAAAGACATGAAATTTAAGATGATAAATATGACAAATTTTATTTGAATTATTATAGGGCCAGAAAATATTCTACCTCATCAGACCTACACAAGCAAATCTTTCATTGTATCAGCGCTGGATGAATTCCAGTACACAGAGCGAGACATTCTTCGGAGATCAGGTATTAATGTATTTGACTTTCATGTTGTGTATTTTTGTGTCTGGTGCTCATTTTGTTTCTAGAAATAGTTATGGTATTCTACACGTCTTTGACAGAATGTGATTTCTCTTGTTTTCACCGTGTATGTAACAAGAAAATGTCGTTGGAATGAAACACCTTAGAGCACCATTTTCAGACACTCATGATATGTATTGATTCCTTTGTATGAGATATCATGTTGCACAGCCATACAATACAAGTGTCACAATGATTACTGTTTATGTATGTCTTTATCTTCAGTATTTAGTCAGGCAGATGTGGTAACAATTTTTGAACTGTGTTACAACCAGAATTTGTAATATTCCTGCACTACAGTAGAACTCCACCTATCTGGGCGCTGGCTATCTGGATCACCAATTATCTGGATCGGCTTGGCCTTTCCAGTCATCAGTTTCATACTGTAATTGAACGACATCTTTTTATGGCTTAAATTTTTCCCCCAATTTTCAAATAAATATAAGGAATTATGTTTTATTTGTATGTAAATAAATATGTAGCCTTAAACAGCTGTTCATAGACTTTTTTTACACTCAAGCTGCCAAAATGGCCTACTTTAAAAAAAAAAATCCAATTATCCGGCTTTTCTGCATATCTGGATGGCTTGCCATCCGAATTAATCTGGATAAGTGGAATGCTACTGTACTTGCATCATGAACTTCACTTTAACTTTTTACTGTTCCCACATGGATTTTAACCATATTCGTATGATATATTGCACATGGTCATTGCATTATTTGCAGGATATCAGAAACAGTAAGCGTAATTGTAAATATAGCTGTAATGAAACTGTGTTTTTGTTTTGATTGCCAGGTGCTCCTGCACATTCTGAGATTTTGCATTGATGTGGTTACGGAATCCATTTTTCTGTGGTGTAACACCTGTTTACTAGGTATTTCAATCCCAACATTTCAGAGGACTTTGAAATGTTGGGATCTATTTGCAGAGTAACAAGGCATTACATTCCAGAAGCCTGGATTCCCCAGGTGGCTTTTGTGAGTCACTAGAGCAGATCTGTCTTCTGTAATTCTACTTCCAAGAGAGGAATTTATTAGTTTGGGCTCTTACAGTTTGCTTGTGCACTTTGTAGGTTGACATGTGTTATAAATGTGTGATGAAAGAAGGGGAGACCATGCTGATTCCAACTGGCTGGATTCATGCTGTTCTTACTCCAGTTGATTCTCTGGTGTTTGGTGGGAACTTCTTGCACAGTTTAAACATCACCATGCAGTTACAGTAAGTTACAGTGTCCTCTTTTTGCAGTGTTCTGTTCACCTATCGAGGACTGCACACATTTGTACAAATTTTACCAGCTCAGAATGGCAGATTTTGAGTGTGTGTCCAAATTTCGTGTGAGACATTTTATGAACTTGCAAAGAAGAGGGCCAACAGATAATTTGTATGAAAGAATATTTTCTTGGTGGCATCTAGAATTCATTGGGGTCTCAGTATGTATTTCCTCAGAGACAAACCAAAAATTTTTATTGCATTGTGTCATGTTTTCTACTTTGTTAAAAACAAAGCTAGCGCACTGAGCATTGGTGTGTTGCCAGTAATGTGTACTCTGAAGACAGTATTATAGACTGTGGGCTAGCTTTCTAAGGTGCATTGTTTAACAACATTGTCAGTTGTTGAGGTTATGTAGTATTGGTAGTAGATGGGCACTGATGGAATTATCCTGACAGGGTAAAACAAAGTACTTGGCAGAAAACTTTTCCTGATGTGATTTTGCCCACCACAAATTGCACCCAGTGTGGCCTCAAATGAAATACAGGTCCTTGTGTTGGGAGGCTGGCTGAGCTGCAGCATGGGCTTGTGGGTAAGGTATAGGGTTGTTACTGATGAGAGTAACAAATTAGGCAACATATGTGTAATGTAACGTCATGGGGGCATTCATGTAACCATTGTTGCCATGGAAACGTATGTTCCCTTTGTATTGTTTATGAACACACTTCACTGTCAGCAGTGCAGTAAATATTGAAAGTGTTTCAGTAGATGCACAGCAGTACATTCTCTGCATTGCTATTCTACACATGTTGCTACCAACAGTAGGAAACACTTATGTTTAGGTCTTCATGTCAAGTGCAAAAATTTTTGTCAGATTTTAACAAAATTTGAAATTATGTGCCAGATTGTTGTAGACGTTTTCAGTATCAAATGTAACAAAAGTCCATCCAATGGGAGCTGCATTGATAAATGCTGCAGACAAACGAGCAGATGGCACTTTTCGTGACTTACATGAACACGCGTAGAAACCCTGACCCTGATTGATGATTTTGTTTCCCTGTGCTGTGGAAAGCAATGTAAACATGCTTAGGTCATCATATAAAGTGTCCGTTATTGGTGCTGATTGTAACCTAAGTTTGGCAGATTTACAAACAAGTCCCAAGATTCAAACTTCATGCACATCTGTCCCGTGGGAGCCACACTGATTCGTGTGGAGGGACGGACGGTTGTTGCAAAGCTAGTAGGCACTTTCTGCAGCTATATGAATGTACCTAATAATGAAGACGAATTTTAGAATACCCTACCTGCAGTCCTACGGTCTAGAAAAATAGTTGGTCAGTCTTTGAAAGGATAAGAAGATTCACCAAAAGCATGTCTATTTTCAGTTTCAGTTTTTTTTTGTCATAATGTTATTTGTTATTTCTGTTAAGTTTTACATAGAAATAAGATCTGTTGTAGGTGGACTTGTAGCAGCATCATAAGAGGGTTCCTCAATAAACAGATACTTACTGTAACAGAGTAAACACAGTTTGAAAGTTGTGAGAGTCAAACTCCTTGAAGCAACAGAGTTCCGGATGGAGCCTTGCAAGTGGCCCCACCTTAATATTTTATTCACAGCTTTCAGAGAGCCTGATTTTTTAAAACAATGCTAAAAGAGTGTTTTGTTTAGATTCACAATTGAATGTTTACACACCTTGACATGGAATATCTAAAAGTCCATTTTATTGAGAACTGCGAGTATGTTGGATATTACAATGGCAACCTCCTGCCTTTCCTGCAGGTAGGTGTCTTGTGTGCTAATAGGAATTGTGATTTGATTCATTTTCCATTTAGAATATATGAGATTGAAAAGAAGATCCATACTCCAGAGAAATTCAGATTTCCAGCATTTGAGACAACAAATTGGTATGCGGCTAGGTCCATTGCAAATGATTTGAGAGAGATGAATAATGTGGGCTTGAAATGTCCCCTTACATTACTTCATGGAGTTAAGGCTCTCATCATGACACTGAAGCAATGGAACCAAGACAAAGATGTAAGTATTAACAACATTTAATTATTATATTTTAATGCACATCATTTGGATTACAAGGTGATGTTACAAGGTTTGAATCTGGGTTCTCTAAAATGGTGCACATGTGATTGTAAACAAGTGTACAAATTCAAGCTTTATCCCTCCTTTTTATATGCATGCAGCAGGAAAGCCAGAATGCAAGGATTTGTCGTGAAAGAGACCAGCATCCTTAGAAGTGTGGCATTTATGAAGAAATTATTACAGTAAAAGTACAAATGAATGTCTTTGCCATGATTTATTGTGCCATGCATGAGTCAGGAGAGCTCAGTCGGTATAGTAACTAAGCTGTGGCTGGATGGTCTGGAGGTTGAATCTAGGTAGGGGCAAGAGACTTTTCTCTTCTCCAAAATATCCAGATCAGCTCTGGGGCCCACCCAGCATCCTATGCAGTGGGTGTCAGGGTTCTTTCCCAGGAGTATAGCAGCTGGGGCTTGAGGTTTATCACTCACCACTGTCGAGTGATGAGGTAAAGAATGTGTGAGACTGTACATCGAATCCCACTATATGCCTTTGTGACATGCACAGGGAAAGGTTTGCTGTTTTTGTGTTTAGTTGTAGTGCTGTTACTGCTGTAGGTGGTGTAGTGTTGTTGTTAGCGTGATTGGTGAAATGGTAAGGTGATAGACACAACAGGATGTGGAAGGAAGTGGTTGTGGCCTCATTGTAATACTGTGCAAGTGTTGCCTAGAGGGACTGAGGATAACCATGAAAACCTTAGTGCAGGTGGCTGGTGTCTGGCTGAGGTTCGGAGCAGACACATCCAAAGTAAGACTATAACTGCTATGCCAACCTCCAACCTGCTTGATGAAATGTCTTTGCTTGGGGGGGGGGGGGTAATCACTTCTGTGTGTGTTTGTATTAAACTGTTAAACAGTCTTGCCTTTGTAAATGTGTTGTATGAACTCCAGAATTCCATGTGGAGAGGTCATGTAGTCTCTCTTTAAGTACTTTGTCCTATCAACCCAAGTGTTCCTTCACCCATCTCCTGATGCAGGATGTATGCAAAGTATTTTGTTACCTTAGTCCTTCAGAGCTTCCACTTAACCTAACGAACTCCATGGAGCCGAGTACTTCCTGAGAAGCTAATAGTTCTCAGCTAGTCAAGACATGGTCTACATTTCCCCAGTTGTTATATACTTACACTGCCCTGTAATAGTGAAACAGCCATCATCAGGCCTCACATCTCAGAAATACAAAAGGAAATCACACAGCTGAAGCCATACATTCAACAGTAAAAGCTTACAGTTGAGATATTGGCCTTACGTGAAATATTTGTAATGTCACATTTGGAAAGAATATTTATAATGTGTAAAAGTGTCATGAAAAAGCATTATTAATTAGGATGAATAAAGTTTAAAAATCTTAGAATTAAAATTGAAATCCACAGTAGAAGTTTCGGCCAGGTAATTGGTAGGCCACATGTTGGGGTTAAAAATGCAGAAGTGGTGAGCCAATCATCTGAAGGACATTTAGTAATGTTAGTGATATATTGCTGTGGTGCTGTATGTAACTTCATTACTATACACTACAATGTGATGTTCACAATATACAGAGTGCATCACTTTGGTCACACATACATCAGTGTAAGTACTCCTCTGTGGACTACAGCATGTTCGAACCACTGATTAACTGAATGTGTCTATTAGCCAGAATGTACACCCATCAACCTCTAGTCGTTATGGCCTATTGATGTATGTGTGACCAAAGTGATGCACTCTGTATATTGTGAACATCACATTGTAGTGTATAGTAATGAAGTTACATACAGCACCACAGCAATATATCACTAACGTTACTAAATGTCCTTCAGATGATTGGCTTACCACTTCTGCATTTTTAACCACCCACGTATGGCTTACCAATTACCAGGCTGAAACTTTTACTGTGGATTTTATTTTAATTCAGAGTTTTTTAAAATTTATTCATCCTAATTAATAATGCACTGTTATGGTACTTTTATATATTATAAATATACTTTCCAAGCATTACATTACAAATATTTCATGTAATGCCAATATCTCAACCGTAAGCTTTTACTGTTGAATGTATGGCTTCGGCTGTATGATTTCCTTTTGTATTTCTGAGTTGTGAAGCTGATGATGGCCATTTCATACAGCTGAAACATGTAGCTTTTAGACTTGATAGAGTGTTGTGTATGGACAGGCTGTTTCATTGTTGTGTACTGTATTAACACAACAGGTATGACACATATTACAATTGCACTGTTCCATTCTTACTGACTTGAAGTATTTTTTTTCTTTCTTTCTATCTTTCTTTCTTTCTTTCTTTCAGACCAACAAGGTTCGAAGAGAAGAAATTCCTGTTAGCATTCAAAGTCAGAAGCTGTTAAAGGATTTGAGCAAAGAAATACGGCATGCAGAACGCTATCTGAATTCTCTGAATCCACCAAAACCAGAAAGGGAATCAAAAAGAAAGAAAAGGAAACCAATAAATAAAGATTTTGTGGACTTCTCACAGCCTGAAGATCTGGAGGAGCCAGTGAGTACCTCACACTTGTGTAGACTTTTGTTCCTGCGATGGCTGTGCTGTCAGATGCCTGTAAGTGAGAATGTTGCATGCATTTTGCTTGTGGTGAAGCAACCATAGAACTGCCAAACAGTGAAAGCCAGTGATCTTTACACGAAGCATCCCCATTGGTGTAACTTCATTATACATTTGAACCTCAGTGGACCAGTGCAGTTTAATTCTGAAACCAGTATCTGTGTAAAGAAGTTTATAAAAATACATTTATGAACCCAGCCTCCCAAACAATGGGTATTGGGTCTGTTTCGTGGAGGTAAAGCAGCTGAGGTGTGGTGTTAACCACCCACCCCCATCTAGTGCCCAGGTTAAAGAAAGTTTAGGGACATAACTGTGCTCCTCACCTGGGCCTTAACCCTTTAAATGCCAAGTTAAATCCCATCTGCCATTTGCTGGCATTATTAAGAGCTCACCATATTCTCCACGTTAGAGGGATAAGGGTTAATGCCCTGATGTAGGGTGAACAGTATGTTTACCTCCTAGTGGGGTCTCAGACTGCAACTGCAATTTCTTGCTGTTCTTCAAATGTTAAAGTAGAAAGTGTTTAATTTAATTTGCATGTATAGAAATGTGAGTGATTGAAAGGGCTTTATTTCTGTTTCTTCCTTAGTTCTGTTTTTTTGTCACTCTTTCTTTTTTTCTCTCTGCCTCTTCAAACCATTTCTTAAAGATATGTAAGGAGCATAGGCGAAAAGCCTTGTGCATTCTTAAACCCACTACCAGCTGGAGATGTGTGGCCAGTTTCAAGTTGTGGCTGAACTACACTGAGGAAAGAGCACCTGACACTCTTTAAGTATTGGTCTCACTGGGGCTGAGAGCACATTTGGGTGTCATGGTAAAGATAAGGATTCTGCCTGTACTGGAAGGCAAATCCTGGAGTTTTTGCTGACAGAGGTATTTCATGCAAAGGAACATATGTACTGTATTAAATAATTTTGTTTGTTCTGCAGTGAAAGCAGACAGGCTTGCTTTGTTACATTGCATGAATTGTTCTTCATTGTTTTGTCATTTGCAGTTCCAGTAATTTGTGGTATATGTATGTACCACCAATTGTTCTTTTGTTTGTCATATGTATGCTTTGTTATAAAAGAAGGCAAAGTTAAAGTTCCAGTGCATGTCATGAAGGCATGTGGATGGCAGTGATATAGCCCAACACATTCTTAGCCTGGACATTGGATGGAGCTGAGCTACCAGCTTCACAATTGGTCACTTGACCCACGGGCAAAGGCCTCTTGTATCCATCAAACAAGAGGCTGGGTGAACCCCAGAATCAGCCTGGACATTTCTGGAGAAAAGAAGAACGTACTGCTGCAATTCCTAGGTCATCCAGCCTGTAGGTGGTCATTATATCAACCACACTGTATTTGCAGGAGCATAAGGATAGCAAGTGTCATCTGTTCTGTGTGACAGTGTAGTGACAGTGACAAAAAAAATGAACATTTTTCATTTTGCATATAGGCTTAAAAAATGATGAACTAACAAAAGGTTGCTTTCATCTCTGTAAATGAAATAAGGCCAGTTTGTGTCCATGTACTGCTTAGCTGTCAGTGGGATTTATGTACATATGCACATGCTGGATGATTTGAGGATATGTGATATGTTGATGTCTTATTACATGCTGAAACTTTGGGTATTTTGGAAATAATGCAAGTGGACAATGTACAGTGTATTTGCAGTGCTGTGGCAGCACGAAGACAAAGTGATAGCGGACATTGTTCAAGAGTATGATAATCTGTTCTCCTAAGGCAATGCTACCTTGTGCATGAAAAAAGTGTACCACTAATCACTCTCCACTTCCCTGAGGTCATGCTGTTTTGACACCTTCCAGTGATTGCAGCCTTGAAAAGGGCTGTTTGGAATTCTCAGCTCCCACTGCCTCAGAATAAGTTCTGTCTCCTCTTCTTCCAAAGAGTAATGACTTGCCGGATTGTCTCAAGTGTTCCTACATAATACTTTCTTGCACCCATTGCTTTACAAGTCATCAGTACCCACTTAGTACCCTGACAGTGCAGGTATTACCTCCCTGTGAGACATCAGAACAAAACAAAACATGTGACAAAGTAGGAAAGTCCAAAACATCACCAGAATACATTAATGTTTTGACTGTAAAAGTTTACAAAGTTTATCACAGTTTGTTATCATATTTAATGTGAAGTGTGTGATTGTGATTGTCATAATGTCTTTGTATTGTTGGTTGCTTTTTGATTATACTTACTGTAATTGTATCAAAATAATTTCATTCTCTGGGATGCAGCAAAGCATAAGAAACGTTATGAAACAAAAGGTTAAATATTGAATTACAGAGCAATTCTACATGTGTGAACACAGCACATGCAAGGCATTTTGCCAAAACTGTACCGATTTCGTATACATGTAATAAATATACAATGATGTATCAGTCAAACACAACAAAACTTTATTATGTTTATTATTGTATTAGGGCAACATGTTTCAATTCCTGTAGAATCATCTTCAGGCCCTTCTAAGATACAGATCCTTACTTAGCAATGTTTAAAATATGCTAAGTAAGGATCTGTATCTTAGAAGGGCCTGAAGATGATTCTATAAGAATTGAAGAATGTTGCCCTAATACAATAATAAACATAATAAAGTTTTGTTGTGTTTGACTGATACATCATTGTATATTAATATGTGTGTTAAACACTTCGGGATGGCAAACATTAAATTTATACATGTAATGTGTACAGTTTCTTGCAGACTTCTGATTTGAAGTATTTCTTGTTTTTGACTGTAGCCCTTTCCTCACAGGATTGCTTGTGTTCCAGATTCTGCTGAAGGAACCTCTGAAGCTGACATTGAAATCCATCAACAAGAACACAGCACCCATTGCGCCTCGCCCACCACTGAAGTTAACACTGCCAAAACCTGCCACATATCCGTATAGTACAAATGCCTTTACTGCAAGAATCAGTGATTCGTCTGACATGAGCAGTGGAGTGCTTAGTGAGAACAAGTTGATTAGACGCTCGATAGACAATCATGTGAAGTTAAAAGAGGAAGAGGATGACACAAAACCACCTGCCTTTGGGGAACAGACAGCAGATTTTCTCAAGAGTGGAACAGTTATGAGGTTTAAGCTAGGGTTAGTAAAAGAATGTGTAATTGCTAGTAGATGTCATTGTATATGGTGGGTCACATGTTCACTGACAGTAGTGAAGTCAGACACTGACATTAAAATTGGTATGTGAACCATAAGTATTGAAACAACTGATGACAACTGTGTGCTGACTGCTTACATGTAGTCCTGAGCTAGGAAAGTGTGAGTCAAGTGCCAGTAACATGCAGTGTGAGTTAAAAATGCAGCTGTTTCCTAACTGTGTTAGTATGAAATTCTCATTCAAGCTTTCCATAGTGTGATTTCCTGTTAAAAGGTAAGTGGTAAATCTTAAACAACGTGTGTCCCGACACATGTGGTTCTCAAGATACATGTCACTGCCAGATGGTGCAAAATATGAAGTGATCAAATAGTGATCCTGTCATGGCTACAGAAGGCGTGCATGGCCTCTGTCTATTTCAAGACAGATGACAGGGTTCCACATGGCATTCTCTCCAGCACACCATAATATGGTGGTGTCAAGCATTGTCACAGCTGCCCTAAGTGTCATAATCTTTGGAGGGACTGCATAAATAAGCTTCTTTAGGTGTCCTCACACGAAAAGCATCCACTGGCAGTAGATGTGGCTGTGCAGTCAGTTGTCCACATCGACTGATCTGTTGTGATATATTGCACTGAAGTGCTGCTGGACCTGCTGCAGCTCATAATGTCCCCCACATCTAGGTACATCTCAAGCATTCCAGGTGGAACTTTTTTCAAAGAATTGTAATATCATAGATCAGGTAGCAGTTGTGTCCCATGACAACTAACTGGATGGTGTGTGCTAGCCCAAACATTGGCAGTGAAGCAAACTTGATACCCCCATTTGTGGATAGAATGTGGTTTATCCTGAGCCCAGATATGACTTGTGGATGTTGAACACACCTTACATATACAATGTGTTTTGTGTTTATGTGTGTGCAGAATTTTGTGTAAGAGGTGTTCATTTTAGCCAAACACAACATAACATCTAGAGTGGATGATCATTTGGAATGTGTCCTACATGAGTAGTGGTGTGGATGCAGTTGAGTGGTATGAAATACTTTGAGGATTATTTGTTCAGATATTCCCAATTGTTTTGTCTTCTTGTATGAGCTCCACAGTTGTTGTGCCACACCTGCACTTATGTTATCTTTGTTGGCTGCTGACTGTACAGCCTGTCGGCAGCCTGCATTCACATGTGCCATAAATGTTACCTCTTGGAGATGCTGCTGCCCTGATCATCAAGAATCATTAGTGTCTTGGATGATATCAAACAGGATGGTGCAGAGCATGTGCCACAGTACCGGCTGTACTGTGGCACAGGCACCGATAGGTGAGAGCGTGATGTACAGTTTGTGTGCATATTCCATGTCAGTGGATCAGTGCAGAAGTCTGCTGTACACTGTGTCTACAGTACACCCAACAGCGTGCTGTGTAATCATGAGACATGTGTTGCACCATCTGACAGTGACACGCATCTTGAGAAAGTAAATGTTTCAGCACGTACTGTGTTCAACATCTTTCACCTTTCATAACCTTGGTGGGAGGGGATATGCAGATGAGAGCTTGTGGCCTTTATTTACATCCTGTATATTTTATTGTGTCCAGATAGTGGGATCTTTCCTTTCTGTTATTGTCTTCTACTTTGTTCCTACCCTGGAAATTACTGATGCTGCATTTGTTATTAAGAAGCCAAATCAGGAACACATCTTGTGTGACCAAAGCTTAATGTTCTTTGTGGAATATTTGAGACACTTGTGAAAACCGTTTGATCTGTTGTATGCTGTTCTTTGTAGTGTACAAAGTCATTTATTGATATGTGGTAATTCATACTGAAAATGTACCCATTTTCTGTTATTTTACTGACAAAATTTGTTAATTAAAGTATCACACTATTGAAGGCGCTCTTATTTTGGTTGCTTTTCATATTGACATTTTCCATTTTCAGTACAAAACTGTGTTGACACTGTATAACAGTTTTACTGGTTGGAGTCATGCAGTCATATTCACGCAGTGTAACAGCTGTACTGACTGGGGTCATTCAGTCATGTTCTGTAAGTGAACTCTAACAAACTGTTTTCAGGGCCAGAGACTCCAGCAGGCAGACAAGTGACTCGGTGTATGATTTTCGTGATGAGAGTGATGATGATAGTCTGATGATAGATGAATTACCAAAGAAGCGTAGGCATACACTGGAATCGTTTTCATCCCTTAAACTGCCAAGTAAGTTGTATTTGTGTTTTGTGCAAATAATTTCTGCAGTATTTTTGTATCCTTTTCTTCCTCTAGAGCAGTTGCCTTTCATTCAGGAGATATCCTTCATGTATTTCAGTGCAGTTGCCAGTTATCCTGCTGTGGTGTATTCTGGCTGTTGTAGCGTTATTCCAAGCAGAGTCTGTAGTAGCACTGTGCTTTAGATTTTCATTACTTACACATCAGTTTAGATTTCACTGGACACATTGACACACTTGTAGGACTTCCAGTTTTTCTTGGTTTCACTGATCGGCCAGTGCACCACTGTCCTGACTGACATGGTTGTCTTCAGTCCTGTCCACTAATGAGATTATTCTTAAATTCCCGCTTTTAATGAAACTGACTGGCTTCCAGATGCTGTTTACGTGTAATGCGCTGAAGTAAATGCAATGCATGTTTTTAACATGTTTCTGTTTTAGGCTTCTGTTTAAATGGCAAGACTGAACCAACTTCAGAATTGGATGTGGCAGGTGAAGTAGATGTTGTTTCAGACACACCGAAGAATGGAATTGAAGAATTGCTGAAAGCATCTGGTTATGCTGACCGTGGGGAACATAACTCGAGATTAGAAGATATAGAGTAAGTACTTTATGTGAATAAAGTATTGTAAGTCACAGATACTTTTGTTGTTGTGTGGTGTGAGGTTTTCACGGTATTGTTTCCGAACATTATTTTCTTCTGGGGTATGATGCTGTGCTGATATAATCATCAGGTGGGAGGTCAAGATTGAGCATCATTTGAGCAGCATGATCAGGGAAGGTGGCCGTTTCTTGAGCGGGTTATGGAAGCCTGTAATTATTCACTTCCTGAAGGAATTGGCAGATATCCCCATGAGGATGCACAGACAGTTGCATTATGGCTTTTTTTCAGACTCTGTAGGCCTAGGCTGTCCTTTGCCATAACTTTATCAGTTGCGTCTCTGTTATCTTCAGTCTCTGCAGTTTACTAGTATGTGCTCTCCTTCCTCCTGCATTCCTCCAATTGCTTCTTCCTCCCACTGCTTCATTCCACTTTCTTTGCCTCTGGTTGGCTCTACACATGACTCTGTCCACCCCACAATACCACTGTTCCTGTTGGCATACTACAACTGTTGCTTAACCTAACCAATACAACCAGTCTTGCCAACAACTTGTTTTCCTTTGACTACACTGAAGACAGAAGCAGTGAGCTTCTCTGAGATGTCAGTAACAAATTACCAAACAATATTTTTTCACATTCCAGAATATATTTTTCATTTCTGTGCAGTATTTGCTCAGACTGCCTGGAATAAGTCATCATGAAGAAGTTGTACCTGTCTTTCCATATTTTTGTGATGTGTTTGGCAGTTCTTAATTGGTGTTGATTTCTGCTGGATGCGAAACAAAATTTGTTAGGCAAGCTTAATTGTGGCACATTTGTAACATAGTTACATAACATGAAAGTGAAGTCTTTTAAGATTTCTCAATAGTGGCTCATTCATAAAAATGGGTGGCACATTACATAAAGCATACAGCATACAGCATACAGCATACAGCATACAGCATACAGCATACAGCATACAGCATACAGCATACAGCATACAGCTCCATGAGGTGTGCAAAGTGTACTTGAAGCTTTTTTTTTTTTTAGTGTCATAAATGTTCAATAAATTATACATAAAAATAATTTGAGTGTGTATAGTGATTATTCATTCTGTGATGACAGTTCATCTGTTTCTGCATTAGATGTTTTAAGGTATGCAAAACAGTGCTTTTGGATAGCGTGTGTATCCATTTGGTTTGTACCTTTGGATAGCGTGTGTATCCATTTGGTTTGTACCTTTGGATAGCGTGTGTATCCATTTGGTTTGTACCTTTGGATAGCGTGTGTATCCA
>Ga0123355_10006363_pt1 | contig 17474 bp, 14 predicted proteins | sample TergutEmb28metaG_3_FD_89872 | JGI IMG/M metagenome (GOLD analysis project Ga0123355, IMG submission 89872) | Embiratermes neotenicus P1 segment gut microbial communities from Petit-Saut dam, French Guiana - Emb289 P1 | ecosystem: Host-associated > Arthropoda: Insects > Digestive system > Gut ...
AAGCAACTGATGGCAGTAGTAAAAGAAGGCAATCTAAACTGGCCGGGCATTTTCGAAGCCTGTGCCAAAGCAGACGTAAAATACGCAATGGTAGAGCAAGACGACTGCTATGGCAAAGACCCCTTCGAATGCCTGGCAAGAAGCTTCGCCAACCTGAAAGGAGATTTCTAATGGTACGTTTAGGAATAGCCGGTTACGGCATAATGGGTAAGGGCCACGCAAAAGACATCTTCGAAGGCAAAGTACCAGGCTGCGAACTAACAGCAGTTTGCGACCCAAACCCAGCCCAATTTGAGGCATTAAAATCAGAGCACCCATCAATAGCCACATTCACCACCACAGCAGAAATGTTTAAAAGCGGCAAAATCGACGCCGTCCTAATATCAACCCCACATTACGGCCATCCGATTATAGCAATGGAAGCATTTGAGCATAAAATCCACGTAATGATAGAAAAACCCGCAGGGGTATTCACAAAAAATGTTCGCGAAATGAACGAAAAAGCCCAAAAAAGCGGCGTAGTCTTCGCCATAATGTACAACCAGCGCACGAACCCAGTCTATATAAAAATGCGCGAAATGATACAATGCGGTAAGCTTGGCGCGCTTAAGCGTCTTTCGATTATAATCACCGACTGGTATCGCCCCCAAGCCTATTACAATGCGGGGGGCTGGCGCGCAACCTGGAAGGGCGAGGGTGGGGGAGTATTAATAAACCAATGCCCCCACAACCTAGACCTATGGCAGTGGATTTGCGGTATGCCAAAACGCATAACAGCCTTTGCCCACAATGGCAAATGGCATAACATCGAAGTAGAAGACGATGTAACCGCCTATGTAGAATACGAAAACGGCGCAACAGGCACATTCGTAACCAGCACCGCCGACTGCCCCGGCACCAATCGATTCGAAGTCCTGGGTGACTTAGGCAAGCTTGTATACGAAAACAACGAACTGGTCTATCACAAGCTTGAAACAAGCGAGCGAGAGTTTAACAAAACAAACACAGAAATGTTCGCATCCCCAAATGCCCAGCGCGTAGTAGTAGACTGCCCCGGCGACTATACCCAGCACGCCGGCGTAATGGCGGCATTCGTAAAAGCCATAAAAGGCGAAGGCGAACTTATCGCCCGCGGGGAAGAAGGCATAAGCGGCCTAACAATATCAAACGCGCTACACCTATCCAGTTGGCTTGGCAAAACCGTAGAGTTGCCCCTTGACGAAGACCTTTTTCTTGCGGAGTTAGAGAAGCGGTTTTCATAGCAGAAAGCAGGAACACCAAGGAGCGATTTTCATAGCAGGAGTATCTTAAATAATGGAGACTCACATAATCAATCACCACATTCCAAAGTCACGGGAAGGAACCTACTATACAATCCCCTTCCCAGTAACAGAGGAATATGAGCGCATCAGCGTAGCCTATACCTACGAACGCGGTGACAGCAGCGTTGTAGACCTAGGCTTGATGAACGGCGACAAAAATTTCCTAGGCTGGTCGGGTAGCAATAAGGCCACTGTATTTGTAGGGCCGCATAGCGCGACCCCCGGATATTTAATGGCGGATATTGCACCCGGCCAATGGTACATTATCGTAGGCGCGTACAAAATCCCGGATAACGGGCTACCGGTGCGCTACGAAATCATTTATATCCCCAAGCATCCCCGCTGGCTTGTAGGCGATTTGCACATCCACTCAGACGCATCGGACGGCCAGCACGATATCCCAACGCTGACAAAAAAAGCCATAAAAAAAGGGCTGGACTTTATCGCAATCGCCAATCACAACAACTATAGCGAAAACCTAACCCTACCCAAAATCCCAAACTTGACCCTAATCCCCACCGTAGAGTGGACGCACTATAAGGGACACATGAACTTCTTCGGCGTGCCCGCGCCTTTTGCAAACTTTATCGCCAATAGCGAAGAAGAAATGCTAGAGCTTATTGCCACTGCAAAGGCAAAAGGCGCACTAATTTCCGTCAATCACCCAAAAGACCCAGGTTGCCCATATCTATGGGAAAATACCGATTGTTTCGATGCTGTGGAAGTATGGAATGCCCCAATGCGTAAGTCAAACATGGACGCCATTGCATGGTGGCACAGCCTCCTACAGGAAGGTAAGAAAGTATCACTGGTAGGCGGCAGCGATTATCATAGAGACTGGCATCCGGCACTGTTTGCCCACCCGGTAACGCGGGTATATGCAAAATCGCCGTCATCACAGGACATACTTGAAGCAATTCGTAAGGGCAATGCCTATGTAGCAGCGACAAAAAATAGCATGGAACTAAGCTTAAGCTGCGATACAGCCATTATGGGCGATTCTATAGCATGGCATAATAATCTTGAACTAACCACCACCGCAAAAAACCTAGGCGCAGCCATGATACTGCAACTAGTAACAGCGGAAGGCGTAGTCCACACCTGGCGCAAAAATCAACTCCCCGCGCGTGTAAAAGTTATGCCAACATGGCGGTTTGCATATTTAATAGCAATGCGCAAAATCTCCCGCTTTAGCCGAGTCGCGGCTATTACAAACCCTATCTTTTTTCATGAGAAATAGTGCACGTGATAGCTATCAATTTAATGATAAACACGATAAAACGGTGGAAAATTGGAGGAACATAAATGAATGAGAATCCAGGCGTAATCCCAGCATCAGAACCCCCGATAGCAGGCTCCCCAATGCCAGAACCACCCACAACCGCCCCACCTACAACCGAACCCCCAAGCACGCACGACGCACCAACAGTAAAAGAAACAAAACCAATTTGGTATGCGGTAGGGATGTTCGGCACATCGCTACCGATTAATCTATTTAGAACCTTAGGCATGTATTTCTATGTAAGTATGCTGGGGCTAGAGCTGCGGCAGTGGGCATTTATTATGTTTGTTTTTGCCTTTATCGACTTTATTGACAGCCCAATCTACGGCTATTTCTCTGACAGGACGCGCACCCGCTGGGGACGGCGGCGGCCTTGGATTATCCCAGGCTCGATACTAACGGCGCTATTCCTAATAGCGTTTTTTAACCCGGCAGGCTGGGCAATGTCCGCAACAATGCTTATGCCCTACGCAATGGTGACATTTATATTAACCGAGACTCTAGACTCCTTTACCGGCACCAGTTACGGCGCGCTTTTCCCGGATTTGTTCCGCTCGGCAAAAAGCCGCGCAACAACAAATATGTTCCGTCAAATTTTCCAATTTATCGCAATGGCAATCGGCATTGCAGTAACCCCAGTTATCGCCGAAGCAATCGGCAGCTATGGCACCACGGCTATTATCTACGGTGTTATTGGCGCAACGGTTATTATCGTATCCAATCTAAATTGCCACGAGCGACTAGAAGAAATCAAGACAATGGAAAAACCAAAGTTTCTACCCGCACTACTATCCATTATCAAAAACACAAAATTTTGGATAGCCGGGCTAACAGGCGCGTTCTATACCACCGGCGTTGCACTATTAATGGCCTCAATGATGTTTTTTGCCAACTACACACTAGGGCTTACCGCCACAGAAACAATGATTGTCTTCGCAACCGTTTTGATTGTGGCAATGCTAACCGTACCCCTATGGACGTACTTCATAAGACAATACGGTGTTGTACCCGTATGGAAAATAGCACTAATAGGTGTAGGCCTGGCGTATATCCCCCTAATGTTTGTAAACACCATGTTAGCCGCAGTATTTGCCTGTATGTTCTTCGGGTTTGTGTATTCCGGCGTAATATGTACCTTCGACCTGGTAGGCGCGAAAATAATTGACGACGACCGTGTGCGCAGTGGTGGAATACGCCGCGAGGCTATTTTTTCCGCAATGTCCAGCTTTGTAGGGCGTCTGCATAGGCTGCTAGTCTCACTTGGGCTGGTTCTTGCCAGCGTAATCTACGGTTATATCTCCGGCGACGAGCCCGGCGACCGCCCAGAAGATGCCGCCCGCTTTATGACCGCCTTCTTCCCATTTTTTATGATGATTATAAGCGTAATTTTCTCGAGATTCTTGCATCTACCGGAGAATCAAGAAGATATGTAGTGGCGGCATGATGTTATAATCATTCCCGGTTTTTCCATTTTTGGGAAAAGCGATCCAGGCCACGGAAAACGGGATTTTCCATTTTTGATAAAAGAGAACCCTTGTTCAGAGATTATCTTTTCGATCTCAGAACAAGGGTTCTTTTTTAATTATTGCGAGGCATTATTCCTTACACAGCGCGCAGATTGCCAATATGCCTACACAATACGATACAGCGAATTAATAGGAGTCTCAGCAAGATTACACTTTATAAACCAATATTTCATAGATTACGAAGTCTCTATCGTCCCCAGAAAAATATCTTGTATCCAAAAGCTGCATTACAAGCATCCATCCGTCGTCAGCATCATCATCTCGATATTGTGCGATATCTTCGCCGCGGATAAGGAAATACACCTCAAAACTGCCGTCTTCATCAACAGGGACACCAAGGGTACCCACATCTGCATCCCAAATGTTAGGTACAAAATAGATATCAGGCTCCGGATGTGTTGCCCTGCCCCAAATGCGTACCATAAAGTCTGTCTCGGGGTCGGGTATCTCAAGCCACAGTATAAACATTCCCCATCGGCCTGGGTCACGCATATAAATAGCATTGTCTCCCCATGGGCCTTCGACGACTGTAAGGTGATGATTATCCAGTGTTATATTAACATGGGAATAGTCTGAAATATTGCTAATTTCATAACCAACCGGCAAGGCCTGTATGCCCGCGTCCGCCCTAAGGGAATATATTATATTGTCACCCTCAAGGGCACCTGGCTCTTCTTGGGCTTCGTCAATAGGTGTTACTTCTTCCGGCAATGTATCTACTTCATAAACCAGTATTTCATAGATAACAAAGCCTCTGTACTCCCCTAAAAAGGCTACAGTGTCAATGGTTGCAATTACAAGTAGCCACCCGTCTTGGTCATCGGCTCTGTAGTGCGCGACTTCTTCGCCAATAACATGCCAATGAAGCTCAAATCTACCGTCAGCATCAAGGTTGGTGTTAATCTCACTGTCCAACAAGCTGTCTTCACCTGCTAAATCAACGAAGGCAATAACACCGGGGCTTGGGTGCATTGCGCGCCCCCATACACGAATCATCAAATCAGTGTCCGGTTCCGTTGTATGAAAAAATGCCAGCACTGCCCCCCATCGACCTGGGTCTACCATATACAGGGCATTATCACCCCATGGGCCTTCGACGACTGTAAAATAATTATCTTGTACCTGTATCAAGTGATACGAATAATCCGAGATACTCTCAGTTTCGTATCCTACTGGCAGTGCTTGGAATCGTGCGTCTGTCCTAAGTGAATACCTTACTAAACTCCCCTCTGGAGGTGTAAGCTCTGCTGGTTTTTCATCTGAGTCTTCTTCCGCCAAGTCATCTACCTCTGCCGGAGGGCCCTCCGCTGGGTCATCAGCCGGAGGTTCTACCGGTGGCACATCGTCTACTGGAAGTTCCGCTGGCGGTACATCACCTGCCTGGGTATGAATATGTGCCGTTTGTGTCGCACCTACCCACTGGGTGGTCGCACCAAGGGCTTCCGCCACCGCGTTTAAGGGCAGCATTACCCTACCGTTCATTATTTGCGCCGGAAGAGGCTCTGCCACAAAGGTTTCGCCGTTTACCGTAAAATTAGCCTCGCCTACGGTGATAACTACAACGGTGTCATCACTTGTAAGTGTAGCTGTACCTGCGCTGCGGTTCCACTGGGGGGTAAACCCCATCAGCTCGAACACTCCGCGCACTGGTACAAGTATGGTGCCGCGCACATTTACAGGCTGCTGGCCTTCAAATGCCACCACCACACCGTCTACCTCTACTGTGAGTGCATCCGCATCAGCTGCAAATACAGGAAGCGCAAGACCCAAACAAAGCGCGAATGCCAACACCAAAGCCATTAGTTTCTTTACAACGGGTTGTTTTTTCATATGTCACTCTCCTTTATGATAGTAACACCACGCCACAAATGTGGTGCCAACTTAACCGCCTCAGCGTGTACAGTGTATCGGTGTGATTATACGAGCAACAAATATGTATGTGGTGTCCTCGAAGTACACAAATGCAACTTTTTAATAGGTCGCGCCCTATTTATAAACATAAAAAACAGATATTGACAAACCCGTCCCAAGCCAGAATAATTACACCACAAAAAAAGGGCGGTGTACTTATGGCAGAAATTAAAATGACCACCAAGGAATTACTGCAAAGGCTCTTTAATACAACAAGCGTTAAGCGTTTTATAAAACGGCACGGGGGCGACATGGTTGATACCCCCTTTCATACATATTTAAAAGAACAATGCGCCCAAAAAGGGGTAAACCCTGCCCAAGTCATAACAAAGGCCGGCATAGAAAGAACTTTCGGACATCACATCTTCAGTGGCCGCAAAAACCCCTCAAGGGATAAAGTAATTCAGCTTGCCTTTGGCTTTGAAATGAACTATGAACAAACCCAAGAGTTATTAAAAGTTGCCCGAAAAAGTACCCTATACCCTAAAATCATGCGCGACGCGGTAGTTATACAAGGGTTAGAGCGCAAGCTAGGGCTTAACGTCGTCCAAGACGCCCTTGAAGAGCTTACTCTACCCCTTATCGGAAGGGAGGGACGCTATGAGTAAATCCCTAGCCAACGAAATCCTTACAGCTTTTATAGGCTTTGACTTGCCTCCGGAAATCAATCGTCGCTTCAACATCCTAGAGCTTCTTTCTCAAAACGATCTAGGAGAGACTTTTTTGCTCTCAGAAAAAAACAGCGGAAGATGGTTTGTGCTAAAAAGCTATAAACACTCTGCCCCAATATCATCCGAGTCAGAATTATTAAAAGGGCTGGACTATAAAGGGATACCGAAGTTTGACCCGGAAATAATCTGGGATGAAACCCTATATACACTACGGGAATATGTAAAAGGCGTATCACTGGCAGAATATCTAGACGAGCATCCGCTTTTAGACGAAACCAAGGCCCTTGAAATACTACTGTCTCTTTGCGATATTGTCGGTTTTATTCACTCAATGCCAACACCGATTATCCACCGGGATATAAAACCATCCAATATTATCATCAACCCAAATGACAACGCCGTAACCCTCATAGACTTCGGCATTGCCCGAAGATACAACGAAAATTCGAGTAAAGACACAACCATTTTCGCAACCCTGGAATTTGCCCCGCCAGAGCAATTTGGCTTTGCCCAAACCGATGCACGCACCGATATTTATGCCATCGGCGTCTTACTGAGGTATATGCTTACAGGCATGACAGGGCATAACGTTGTAATCCCTAACAAGGCCTTAGAGCGCATAATACAAAAATGCACTGCCCTTGACCCAAAAGAACGTTACCAAAGTATAGGCGCGTTAAAAAAATCGATAAACAAGCACAAAAAAAGCACCACCTATGTTGCGCTGCGCATTGTAGGGGCGGTGCTTATTTTAATATTGGCCCTTGGGGGGTATATGTTGGTATCAAGGCAGCCAAATAACGCTTCAACAAGGGAGCTGCTTCCATATGTGATTACGCCTCATTATCAAATGCCCCTTGCCCCAGTGGGTACAAACTCAGAAATATATGTATTTCACGAACCCCTTATAGAAGCCGCGGTGCGCCTTAATCTGGACAAAGATGCGGGCGAGCCAATAACCTATGGTCACCTTGAGGCAATTACAGAAATCCGTATAGACGGTATGTTCCCGTCAAATATGGGCTGCACAGATAACGAGTACGTGGCACAAATGGGTAATATTTATAGTCTTGAAGATTTAAGATTTATGCCTAATCTGCAATGCTTGACATTAGTAAGACAGCCTTTTTACGATTTATCCCCACTTTCAAGTAGCTATGCGCTTCGTACAGTTCATTTTCACACAACAAATATTTCAGATTTCTCTCCACTTGTCCAGCTTCCCCAATTTGAAAGACTACGAATCCGCGCAAGCCTTGTAAGCGACTGGTCTGAACTTGAAAATATGAGAAATTTATACGGCCTTTACTTACAAACAAATAACATAAGAAGCATATCCGACCTTGGAGATATCTCATTTCTAAGAAAACTGGAAATAAGATATTATGATTACTTCGAAAGCCTGGAAGGCATCCAATATATGCCGCTAATTTCAACTCTAAATGTATCTTTTACCGGTGTCCGGGATTTTTCACCTTTGAACAATGTAGTCACACTCCCGCATCTCGAACGTTTAATCATAAGCCGGGATATGCAGCAGTATTTGTATACATTAACCCGCGATGAAATTGACGTGATACTATACCCATAATCCTGTGAAAAACGTGAGCGATACATGTGAAATGTATTAATAAGTGGCTCATCCCAAGTCTTGTACACTCATCTTATCCAGTGCAGGCAGTTGCCGCCTAGGTCCTTTGCCTCTGCAAACTGCGTAAATCAGCAACAATATCGCTGTAGGTATATTCATCACAATAAAGTAAAGTATTGCCGAGTTTATAACTGCACCTGCGCCAAAATAGACATATTGTACAAAATCAGTGCCGCCGTCAGCTCGTGGCACTGATACCCAGGCATCGTTTTGCGCCCCTTGCTCTGCGCGGACATGGACTTCACCTTCTTCGCCTATATAATGGGCAACCACATTTGTGTCGGCCATCAGTAGGGTTGCGGTATTCGTAGCACCTACTACCGAAAACATTACCAGCCCCAGCGTTGTAATCAGCGATAGCCCAAATGTAATCCCTGGCAAAACCAGCCCGTACCATTTACCTTTGCGTTTAGAAAGATTTATCTGTAGCAGTACCGTACCCGCTATTAATGCCAATGCTACCACCAGTGTTACGATTATTATCAGTATCCTCGCTCCAAAACCAATCATTGTATACCTCCGCTTTTTTTATATTCTGCAATCAAGACCTTGGCTGTATCAAAATCTATTTTGTCGTTTATTACCAGGCGTTTTACCAACGCGATGTACGGGTCATTTGAAATGTCTTCGCTTATTTGGATTTTTTGTATCAGCTTGTCAAGCCGCAGGCGTACCGTAGGGTAGGTGACTTGATACTGTCTTGCTATCTCTTTCAATGAGCCCGATGCTTGGATAAAGCGTTTCATGAAGATAACATCTTCGTCTTCTAGGCCTGCCATCCATTCGGGTACTACTTCTATGGGCATGGTGCTTGTCTCCTTTCTATTGGCTTGAAATCTTAACAATGTTGAATATAGCATTTAATAATATTAAAGTCAATATGTGATTTTAATTTTCATTTTTTATGGTGAGCCAAGATTGTCGCATAACTGCAACATCGCAATACCCTTATCCAATGTATCAATTAATCCCCGGTTTTCATACATACCCTGCCCAATAAACCCGGTTTCAAACGCTTGGCCGAAGCTAAGCATTGTTTTATCTCCATCAGACAAATCCTCCGCACCAATTACGGAGGCAAGTGCCCTTGCATCGCCCACCTGCGCATATGCCGCAAACAGTTGATTTGCCAACATTGGGTGGTCTTCCCGCGTAAGGTCTTTGCCGATACCATCTTTCATAAGGCGCGAAAGGGAGGGCAATATATTTATCGGCGGGTAGATACCGCGGCCATGGAGGCCTCTATCCAGTACAATTTGCCCCTCGGTAATATAGCCGGTAAGGTCAGCCACAGGGTGGGTGATATCGTCGCTTGGCATTGTTAGTATCGGGATTTGTGTCAAAGAGCCTTGTATGCCCTTGATTATGCCGGCGCGTTCGTAAAGGCTTGCAAGATCCGAGTATAGGTAGCCTGGGTAACCCTTACGGCTGGGGATTTCGCCCCTTGCCGACGAGATTTCCCGCAGTGCTTCGGCGTAGGCGGTCATATCTGTCAGTATCGCAAGCACATGCATACCCTTGTCAAATGCCAAATACTCCGCTGCCGCAAGTGCTACACGGGGTGTGATTATCCTTGCCGCTGCCGGGTCATTGGCAAGATTTAAATACATAACAGTCCGCCCCAGCGCGCCGCTTTCTTCAAAGCTACGGCGAAAATATTCCGCAATGTCGTGTTTTACGCCCATTGCCGCAAATACTATGGCAAAATTATCGCTTTCGGCTATGCTTGCTTGGCGGGCAATCTGTGCCGCAAGCTGGTTGTGAGGCAGGCCGTCACCGGAGAATATCGGTAGTTTTTGGCCTCGTATTAGCGTAGCAAGGCTGTCGATTGCTGATATTCCGGTTTGTATGTAGTCGGTTGGGTATGTGCGTTGTACGGGGTTTATTGCCTGGCCGTTTACATGCCGTAACGCGCCATATACTGCCCCAAGGCCGTCAATTGGCCGTCCCATTCCGTCAAAGACCCGGCCAAGGATTTCATCGGATAGCGCAATTTCCATTGGCCGCCCGGTAAAGCGTGTGCGTGTGTTTGTAAGAGAAAAATCTGCTGTGCCTTCAAATACAAGTACGATAACCTTGTCTTCATCTACCTGGATTACCCGTCCCGTTTTGATATGACCAGGCGGGAGTTCTATTTCAACAATTTCGTCGTATACCGGCGAATCCACGCCTTCCAGTATGATGATACTGCTGTTTATTTCATTAAGACCATGATATTCTATAGCCATATTACACCCCTTTCTTGCGTCGTTTCCGAACGTTAAAAAACTAAGCCTCCTCTGTCGCCAAAACGGCGTAGGAGCGTTCGCCGTTTCAGCTCGTCGTCGGCAAGTTTTTTTGCGTCGTTTCCGAACGTCAAAAAACTAAGCCTCCTCTGTCGCCAAAACGGCGTAGAAGCGTTCGCCGTTTCGGCTCGTCGTCGGCAAGTTTTTTGGCGTTCGGAACAGATGCTGGTATAATATTCACAACTGCTGTACATAGTACCGCAAGTCTATGCAGCGTCGAAACGAAAGGCGGATATAATGAAAACCCTCGTAATAGCAGAAAAACCCTCAGTAGGCCGTGACATTGCCCGTGTACTAAAATGCACCGCAAAAGGTGACGGATACCTCCACGGAAATAACTACATCGTCTCATGGGCAATCGGCCATCTTGTCTCCCTCAACGACCCGGAAGATTATAATCCGTCACTTAAACGCTGGAATAAATCCGACCTTCCAATTTTGCCGCAGGCAATGGGGCTTAAACCAATACAAAAAACCCAGTCTCAACTTAACATACTAAAAAAACTATTGAACGCCCGAGACACAACCCAAATCATCTGCGCCACAGATAGCGGAAGGGAAGGGGAGCTTATCTTCCGCTACATATACCAGTGGGCGGGTTGTAAAAAACCAGTAAAACGCCTTTGGATAAGCAGCCTAACAGACGCGGCAATCGCAACAGGCCTCGCAAAAATGAAAGACGGCAAAGAGTACGATAACTTATACGCCTCTGCCCGCTGCCGTGCCGAGGCCGACTGGCTAGTTGGAATGAACGCAACCCGTGCCTTTACCTTAAAAAATGGCGAACTGCTTCCGGTAGGCCGTGTACAAACCCCAACCTTAGCCATCCTGGTAGACAGACAAAAAGAAATCAACGCCTTTGTACCGAAGGACTACTGGGAGATACAAGCCAGCTTTTTGCTGGAAAATGCCCAAAGCTACACCGGCCTATGGATATCCGCCGAAGGCGAACAAAAGCTATACGACAAAGAAAAAGCCGAGGCAATCCGCGATAAAGTAAAGCACCAACCAGGCAAAGTAGAAAGCGTTAACACAGAAGAAAAACGCCAGCAACCACCACAACTTTTCGACCTAACAGAGCTTCAGCGGGAATGCAATCGCAAGCTGCATTACTCTGCCCAAAAGACCCTGTCCATAGCCCAAGCCCTCTACGAAAAACACAAGCTAATCACATATCCCCGCACAGACAGCCGCTACCTAAGTAAAGATATAGAGCCAAAACTTGTGCCAACACTGCAATCAATTAAGGATCCCCCATACGACGGCTTTGCGGCAACTTTACTGGCCCTGCCAAAACTGCCAATAACCACCCGCATAGTCAACGACGCCAAGGTAACAGATCACCACGCAATAATCCCAACAGGTTCAAAAAAATCCCTAACAACCCTTACAGAAGAAGAACGCGCCGTATACGACCGCATACTACGCAACTTTCTGGCGGTATTCTTCCCGCCATATGTATACGACGTAACAAGTGTAATCACGGGCGTACAAAAGGAGCGTTTTCTTTCAAAAGGGCGCATGGACAAACAGCACGGCTGGACGGTAATCTATGCCCATGAAAAGAAGAATGAGGCCAAAAGCGAAAAATCACTGGCCGAGACAAAGTCAAAAAGTAAGCAATCAAAAGAGGCCAAGCCCGAAGATGAAACCACTCTCCCTCCACTTACAAAAGGCCTAGAAATCACTACAACCCAAGCCGAAACCCTGCAAAAAAAGACCCAGCCGCCAAAGCCATATAACGAAGCCTCGCTGCTTTCCGCAATGGAGCACGCCGGCCGCTTCGTTGAAGACGAAGCCCTAAAAGAGGCATTAAAAGCCTCCGGATTAGGCACCCCGGCAACCCGCGCGGCAATAATCGAAAAATTAATTTCCTCCGGTTACGTGGAAAGACAAAAGAAAAACCTAGTCCCAACCCCCAAAGCAATTGGCCTAATTGATATGTCCCCGCCAGAACTTACCTCCCCAGAAACAACTGGCAAGTGGGAGCGCGGCCTAAAGCGCATCTCCCAAGGAGAACTTGACGATACCCGGTTTATGGACAGCATCAAGAGGTATGTGTTATATCTAATACAGTGGGCAGCGGGTGGTACACAAGTAAGTGGATGATTTGGTACCAGCCGCTTTTGTTGGTATTGAGGCATCGTGGCCTCATCAGCGCGGATGATTTTGACAAAAGCGATCCAGTGGATGATTTGGTGAAAACCGGAAAAGTAACGCTTGTTCCCCAGGAGCATGTACGAAAATTCCCCATAATATCATATGAAATGAGGTAAATAAAATGAAGTATTTCGATGCACATTCCCATTACACCGACAGAAAGTTTAGCAGAGACAGACATGAGCTTATACAGCAAATCCATAGCGAAGGCGTGGAATATATAGTCGACTGCGTTGGCGAAAAAGACAGGAAGTATGGCCTACAGCTTGCGAATAAATACGATTTTGTGTATCTATGCATTAGCGACGACCATTACTACAAGTCAGATTTAGACATTACCGATGAAGCAAATGTAACCCATATCGAAAAGCTAGTGGATGAAACCGTGGTAAAGCTGAAAAAACTACGTGACGAAAACAAAAAAATAGTAGCATACGGCGAGTGCTGGATGGATTTTCGTAGAACCGAAAAAACACCTGCCGAAGTGAGAAAAGCATCATTTTGGCTGAGTAAAGACCTCGAGGTAGCTAGAAAAGTAGGGCTACCTGTATGCATACACTCCGGCAACGCAGACCAAGAGTCCTTTGATGTAATAAAAAATACAGAAATGCCCGATTACGGCAATGGCAAAGGCATGATGCACTGCTATCTAGGCCCGCCGCAAATGGCACTTGACTATATCGAAATGGGCTATTTAATAAGCGTTACTGGATTAGTTACACACCGCTCGCCAAGAGGAAAAAACCTGGTTGAAGTGGTAAAGCGCGTGCCCCTTAAAAGTATGGTAATCGAAACAGACTGCCCCTACCTCACCCCCGAGCCCTTCCGCGATAGAAGAAACGACTCAGGCTTCCTTAGGCTAACCGTAGAAGAAATTGCAAAAATCAAGAATGTCACACCGGAGGAAGTGGCAGAAATAACAACCGCAAATGCAAAAGCACTGTATGGAATAAGCTAGGGCGTGTTGCCACTACCGCCAACAGCCATCTTTTGTTCGATTTCCCGCCTTAGAGACAAATAAAAACAAGATAAATAAAGCACCAATGAATAAAATTACCCATATTAGACAATCTAAACCCAAGAGTATCTAGATGCTATGAACATAGCTTCTTATAAGGACATAGGGATTGGAGTGCCAATATGGGTAATTTTATTGACAAGTTTAGGGAAATCAAATCAAGACGGGACGAACTAGCCCCCCCCATTAACACAGATGACGATGCATCACCAAAACTAATAAAAAGCCGCAAATGGCAAGTAATGGACTCGACCTTCCAGTGGAAGCTGTCATTGGTGCTGTGCGCGGCACTACCACTGCTGGCATCTATGCTTACCACAGTGGTTGTGGCTTCGGCGACTGAGGTAGCGGCCAAGGTGCCATGCCTCGCAGCGATGGCAGACACAACAAAAAATATATCAGACGCAAACAACCTAGACGAAACAGAAGCCTTCTTCCGCCGGGAAAAAGAAGCTCGTGTTCCGATAATTATGTACCACTTAGTAACAGAAAACAGCCGCTATATCGGCAAGTACGGCATCAGCCCAGCCGACCTAAGAAGCGATCTTCAGTTTCTCAAGGACAATAACTACAACACAGTTGTAATACAAGACCTAATAAACTTCGTAGAAGACGGCAAAGCCCTTCCGCCAAATCCAATTGTATTAACCTTCGATGACGGCAATGCTAGCGACTATAAATTCCTACTGCCACTGCTAAAGGAATACGATATGAAGGCCGTAGTCTCCATCATAGGCAAAACCACCAACGAAATGACAAGCAAGCAAGCCGAAAATCCTACCGCAGTCTACCCAAACCTAACATGGTCCCAGGTGCAAGAGTTGCATAACTCCGGCCATATAGAGGTACAAAGCCATGGTTATGATGTCCATGGCCGGGCAGGCAGTGGCAAGTTAATGCGAGAGTCTGCCTCAACTTACCACCAGCGACTAAAAACCGACCTGCAAAAGCTGCAAGACCTGTGTCAGCAGCATTTAAACTACAGGCCAACTACCTTCTGTTATCCATACGGCATAATTAGCAAAGGCAGCCATGCCGTACTTACGGAGCTTGGCTTTGCGGTAAGCCTTTCCTGCCAGGAAGGGATAAATACAATCGTATACGGGGACGCAAGTTGCCTGCTTAAACTAAACCGTGTAAACCGCGCAAGTGGGCGGCCGGTTAGCGCGATACTGGATGCATTGCAAAAAAAGAAGTAATACCGATTCCAGATAAAAACACAGGTCACATATGCCTGCGCACATAAGCCCTCGGCGAAAGACCGGTATGCTTTTTAAACACTTTGCTAAAGTAAAACGAACTTTCAAACCCAAGCTTCTCAGAAACTTCGTAGACCTTTGTATCACTAACAAGTAACAACTCGCGGGCAAGATTAATCTTGGCTGCGGTTACATATTCAACAAAGCTGCACTCGGCATGCTTGGCAAACAGCCCGCTAATATACTTTGGGGTAAAGCCAAAAATCTCGGCAACCTGATTAAGGCCAAGGCGTTTGTCTAGGTTTTGTCGGATATACTCCTTCACGTCGTTTACAATGTTATCCGCATTGCTTTTTACATTATAAAAATGGATTGGCCGTACCCGGTTAACTGCCGTAAGGGATAGGCGGGCAGTGTGATATGAATCTGAAAGCAATAAAGGCGAGGCAACCTTTACCCCAAGACAGCAAGATAGTTCGACATTAAAGTATTTTTTTATGATTTCGATTGTTTGTGTCAGTATGTTTGTGAGGCTATGCTGGTAGTTGTCCCCGTTTTCCTTCGTAAGGCAGAAGGTAATTACAAACTGCTGCAAGCCCAAGCTTGTGATATGACAGGGTATAAATTTGTTTACAGTTTCCCAGGTCATGCGGGTGGTACTTGTGTGCAAGTTCATTTGCTGCTCGGATGTACCCGTTGTATCCAACTCGCAGCAGCACACTACATATGAGTCAAATGAAAAATCTATCCCAAGTTCTTTCCTTTTTATCTCAAGCTCCTGTGGGCTTTCAATTCGATTATTAAACAAATCCAGAAACAAGCGGTCGTGGAAGGCCTGCATTCCAAGGCTATCGGGTTTTTTGCCAAGGCTTTGTAATATATCCAATGCCTTTTGTATCGACTGCGCCAAAATCTCCGCTGTAAGTTCCAGCTTGATAAGATAGTCCACCGCCTGGCTACGCATTGCTTGTTTCACATGCGTAAACTCCTCAACGCATGTAAGAATAATAAATAACGGAAGTCGGCCATATTTCTCACGGCAGGTTTCCATAAGTTCAAGGCCGCCCCTTACCGGCATCATGATATCGGTGATTACAATGTCTGGGCGTTTTTGCTCGATTATTTCAATGGCTTGCGCGCCGCTGCGGGCAGTGCCGCAGATTTCCATGCTGTATTCACTCCAAGGCAGCATGGTTTGTAAGCCAACTAAAACTAACGGTTCGTCGTCAACCAGTAGTATTCTTGTCATATTAATCGGTGCCTCCGTTGCGGTTATCCGTTTTATTGTAGGGAATATTCACAATAACCTTAGTAAACTCATCCGGCTTACTCTCTATTCGTATGCCGTACTCTGGGCCAAACTCATATTGCAAGCGGGCGTGTACATTTCTAATACCAACCTTTTTAAAAAGGCCTTGGTTATCATCGTCGCTTTGGAAAAGCTTGTGTATTGCGTCCTCGTCCATTCCAATGCCATTGTCCTCGATTGTAATTCTAATTAACCCCGCTGTAGGCTGGGTAGCACTGACAGTTATCGTACCGGCACCGGAGTTTGCCGCAATCCCGTGGATTATAGCATTTTCGGCAATTGGCTGAAGGGTAAAAATAGGAATCTGTACATCCAAAAAGGCCTCCGGTACATCAAAGTTGGTAGTAATTGCACCGCCAAATCTGTAGCGGCTAATAGTAAAATAATCTTCAAGTAAGCCAAGTTCCCGTGATAGCGGGACAACTGCCTTATTTGTCTTGGCGACACTCATCAGTAAGCGCGAAAGGGATACAGTCATCTCAACGATACCCGTGGCATTTTGGATAGACGCCATCCACTTAATAGAGTTTAGCGCGTTATACACAAAGTGTGGGTTTATCTGGCTTTGAAGCATTTTATATTCCAAGTCGTGTTTCTTTTTTTCGCTATCAATACGGGCTTCCATCAGTGTTTCGGTTTCTTTGGCCATTTGGTTGACACTTCTACCGATTATCAAGCTTAAAATCAGCACCCCAAGGCAGATTATCAGCAAAATCCGCGTAATCAAAAATATTTCGTCCACAACAAGCCCGGCAGGGATAGTTTGCGTCAAATACATCCCGGTGATGCCAATTGGGCTTGAAACCGCCATATATCTCGTGCTTCCTATACCAAAAGAAGAACCAAAAGAAGTGTCAAAAGAAATTATTTCCGTCGTAGCGTTAAGGGGATTGTTTGCCCACGGGCGGGCATTATAAAAGTTAAGCGACGCTTCGATAAACTGATTCCCATAGATTTTATGGCTTGTATCTCCGCTAACAAGATAAAGGTTACCCCGCTCAAGAAGGGGATAGCCAGAAAGGGTTGAAAGTATTGCGTTGGCGGATATTGACATATATATGTAACCGATTGCCTGAGGCGCACGTCCATGCCAAATAGGGCTTATTTTATAGAAAACCGGCTCCTGCCTCGGCTGGGAAT
>Ga0123355_10006364_pt1 | contig 17472 bp, 13 predicted proteins | sample TergutEmb28metaG_3_FD_89872 | JGI IMG/M metagenome (GOLD analysis project Ga0123355, IMG submission 89872) | Embiratermes neotenicus P1 segment gut microbial communities from Petit-Saut dam, French Guiana - Emb289 P1 | ecosystem: Host-associated > Arthropoda: Insects > Digestive system > Gut ...
AAAAACAAAAAATAAAAAAACAAAAAAAAAAAAAAAAAGAAAAAAAAAACTTAAAAAAAAAAAAAAAAAAAAAAAATTCAGAAACGTACGGCTGACCCTTCTAATCCATGAACTCTCTTCCCCTCACTCCAAGATCTGTATTTGACAGTTCGTAGTTGAACAACATTTCACCCTCGCTGATCTACATCAGTGGGGGTGAACAGGGATTCCAGAGCTGGCAATGATAATATTTAGTGTCTCAGTTCACAAAATGTGACCAGCAAACAGACAAACGAACGCACTGCGGATAACACTAACAGCGTCCGCGTAGGTACATAGTTACAGAGCGTTGTGTGTGGCGGGCGAAGAGACTAGGTGTTCGAGGTCCCTTCGGGCAAGGATATTTTTCGACGGGCGACTTGAGAGCACATGGAGAGATGTTCATGAAGTCTGGTGTTTTGTTGGAGCGTTCCGCTGGCTTGTCGGTACATCGCAAGGTCGGTTGGAGCCGGCAGCTTTAACGCACACATTATACGCACTTGAAATTTCCATGCACTTCCAACGCAAACCTCCAAATACTTTTCGCGGGAAAACATATTCAGACAAAAAGTATAGAGGGAAATGACGACAAATTTTATGTCCCACACTATTTTACCGTAATTCTTACAATTTTCGAAATAATTAACTATTTAAAGCCCAGTGGTCACTTTTGTGCAACCTTGATTTTATTACAAACAGGAAAGACTTATTACGTAACACTGAGGCGTGTTCGCATAACCACCTTTGCCTTCGAAAAGCAAAAAGTATTACATATTTTGAGTGTGTTTTTGTAGCCTTAGGTATTCGGTATGAAATGCGCATGAGCCGTGTCATACTGCCATTTGAGGCCTGTCTGGCTGTAACGTATTTTTAAACATTGTCCCATAAACGACACGATTTTCAGCAAAAAAAGTTACTGTATATAAATGTATGTTGTGCTCCTCTCTGCAATTGTCAGCTGAAACATTTCTCATTCTAAGAAGGACTGAAGGAGAGATTACCATAAATGTACACATATCGGCCTTCATGTAAAGTGCCCGCTATTCTTGTCATACTTTAAAGAAACTTGAATTTTCTCCACAGATTGTCGAAAAAGTTCTAAATTTGTGAACATCCTTCCAGTGGGAGCCGAGTTGTTGCAAGTGGACGGACAGACAGACATGGCAAAGATAATAGTCGCTTTTTGCAATTTTGAGAACGAACATAAAAATCCTACGTTCTGCCGACAGTGTTTTTGTGTGAAAATCGTCTAAAAGTGTAGTGAAGTGAAATGAAGTGAAGTGCAGCGTAGGAAAGGGGGGCAAAACGAGACTTTATGAGAAAAGTTTGTATGAGTAGTAAAGTGGTGAGAAGTGAAAGACTGGGGTGAAAGCGTGAGTAAAATATGTGTGGGACAAAATACTAGGAACTGTATACAGTACTTTCTTACTTTGGTGTTGTTTACTTTTGTATATGTTGTATTTTAAGATGTCTTGTGTGTATTGTTGTAGTTGTCTTGTGTGTATTGTTGTAGTTGTCTTGTGTGTATTGTTGTAGTTGTCTTGTGTGCATTGTTGTAGTTGTCTTGTGTGTATTGTTGTCATCTTATGTGTATTTGTTGTACTATGTGTGTATTACTGTTTTTACTTTAAATGCCGGACTGCTGGCCAGAAGTCAGTATTCTGAATGTCCTGCGACCGGCCACCTCGACACAAGTTTTTCTTGGTTTCCCTGTGCCTACAAGCAAATGATGCGATGGTTCCCAAGATTCCAAGTTCTCACTACATGCTTCTCATTTAGCCCTCCCGACTTAAATTCAATAGTAACTAATTTCATACTTTGTATACATGTAAAATAACCACTGCTACCAGGTGACAACCCAATTGCAGGTAATAATAATAATAATAATAATAATAATAATGCTTTTTTGTGTGGATCTGAGAACAAACAGCGATTATTTCGCTATACAGTATTAACTGACTGGTTTTTATAACCGATACGGAGTGTGTTTACTGTGCGGTACGGGCTGAATTTCTACATATACTTGAGGTTAAACAAAGGCGAGCAAATGGGTTAGGGCTGTCGCACTGTGCAAACATTTCGCACTTCCTTTCATTTTGGCCTTGGATTTCCTTGCGATGGTCTGAACTGTACCAAGTGCCTCTAATTTTTAGAATTTCAGGAAACTCTGTCTCCGAGGACGCCCTGGCTCTAACATCCATCTGATCGGGGCACATTAGCGCATCCTTCAGACAGAAGAGGAGTATGGAGGGCGGTCAGTCCCGCGAACGAAAATGTTCCGAATTCTGTACCATCTGCAGTTCGGTCGCCTGCTGCATGACGTAACCAGGCCGGAACTTGCGTGTGTTTGTATAATTCCGATGTTTACCGTCGTACAAATTAACCACACCCAAGCCAAATTGCTGGCTGTTGCGAAGGTCGCCGATCGCCCTTTTTGCACCAGCCTGCTGGCCACTCCGATATATAAGCACCGGAACTTAAACATTGCGACATTGTCCTGTTGGCAGTCTCAAGGAAAGACTCTCCACAGCTGAAACATGAAGGTAACAATTTCAGCCTATAGACAGGTATTGAGTGGTGAGCGATATTTTGGGGGTATCACAGCGGTGTTGCTAAAGGTTCCGGTCTGTGCAGAATGCGGCAGCGCCGTCGGTGGCGTCTTGTCGGCTTTCGAAGATCGTAGTGCCCTTAGTTTCAGAACCAGGCGACCTGCTGCTATTGTAACTGCTCGCCTAGCGACACAGGATGAGAGCTCTCAGAGTTTTGGTGCCTCGCAATATCCAGCGATTTTTCAGCTAATTTTCCCATATTTCTTTTGTTTTACTTCCTTTGCATTCCTTATTTACTTTGGATAAGTCTTAAATTATCACGCAAACATTCGCCAGTACATTTCAGTTACCACATTAATGTCCTAAGCACCTGTCTACAGTAGGCCCAGTTAACACCCAGTCGCTGCCTCACAAAGAACACCACATATGCGCTAGACAATTCACCCGTCAATGTTCAGGGAACCAATGGCAGTTTAATAGCTGCAGTCAAACGGAATATCAGCGCTACGTGCGCGCAGTGACAGTTTCTTAAACTTTAAAGTAGGTTGTGTAAGTGGTTATCGCTGTACGGTGGATACATGTAAGTTGAGTAAAATAAGTACTGATCCTTTTTTCACATCTTACTGCTCTGCTGTTTCCTACATTGAAGTGAAAGTAAGAGTAAAAGAGTAATATCCAAAACTGAATATAAGCGATCTGGCAAACGGATTCATAGTGAAAGATAAACACCAATTTTAATAAATATTTGCACTTCGCTTATACCCAGATCTTCCGTACTAGTATTCAATTATAAAATCAATTTTAGTGTTACTAATCCTATTACCGTCGAATTGAAATGTCACAACATGACGGGGCGAACTCAGTTACAATTAAAATACATTTATTTTTTATGTTCGGAATATTTTGGGGCACATTTCAGTTCCTGGGCTTTCTGAGTAGATTTTGACTGAAAATGGTTCTTATTTAATGCAACAGCTGTAGGAGATGGTGTTGTGTGGTGGTTGTTGGGGCCTGAGACACCCTGTACAATGTGATGCCCTGTGAGTATGTGTGTGTGTGTGTGTATATATATATTTATTTAGTTTATGTAGTTTTGTACGGAAAGGAAAGAAAACATAGGGGAGAGGCGGGACCTTTGTTTGCGTCTTATCAAGGCACACGCATCAATGAATCCAGAAAACCCGCGAAATATTTCACTAAGTATTATGCGTCACAGATTGTAGAAGGAGACGGAGATTGCAGTACCTGACTGCACGGCGCCATAAACTGCATCATGTCTATAAGAGTTTTCTTTCTTAGTCCCTGGTTGTTCTAAGCATTTATGAGACTGCCTAGTAAAAATAGTGACCCTTTGGACATGAAGATTAACTCGAATTACATTTAAATACACAGTCCGTACCGCGCAGTAAACACTCTCCGTATCGGTTATAAAAACCAGTCGGTTAATGTTGTATAGGGAAATAATAGCTGTTTGTTCTGAGATCCATATAAAGCATATAACCCAAATTACATTTAAATACCCAGTCCGTACCGCGCAGTAAACACTCACCGTCTCAGTTATACAAACCAGTCAGTTAATACTGTATAGGGAAACAATCGCTGTTTGTTCTCAGATCCAGACAAAACACATATATACAGTGTGTGAGCAGAACGTAGCTTTTGTGAAGGTTAAACTGGTGATACATAAAGTAACCACTGGGATTTAAAGGGTTCACAGTATTATAGTGTCCGTCCACGAGGCGAACACAGTCCTGCAATACGGTCGGGGTACAGGGAAGCTTTCGTGAATTCCTTCTGGTATTCGAACGACGTGTCTGTTACAGTGCTTGCTGGTTCTCGTCCTTGTCGTCCTGGCAGTAGCCTATGCCCAGGTCCTGGTGTCTCCAGGCTTCTACGGCGTTGTTCCTGCCGTCCCAGCCCAGCCGGGGTAAGAGCTGTGACACTCGTTTGCTTTTATGTCCATGATGTACACTCACTGCCATTCTCGATACTTTTAAGTTAGCCAGTATGTGTTAAGAAGCGTGTTTAGAAGCTACACTAAATAAATTACAGTTATGTAGAGAGTATCTTATTTATGTATGTATTGTAGAATTACTTCCATAAAGTCCCTGTCATTCTGCATCACGACCTTTCATGTGAGCCTCAACATCTGCTCAGACAGTTACAGATTACCCTTTACAAAATTATCTGTACAAGTGAAAGTACAGACGACACAGGCTGTTCAGAATCGTAGTAGTGTAATGTGACGTAACGTTCCATCTGCTTCAGTCACGTACTTACAGCTATTATGAAAGCTGAAGCAGAAGGATATGACTTAACGCTTTTGACTTTCGTGACATCGCTGCCAAAGGCCAGGGACTTTTGTAAGTAATCCCAGTATTACAGAAAATTTTATTTTGAGCAGGTAGGTTATTATTATGCAAAGCATGTAGCACGCATAGGATATAATAGAAATGCATACAAAATCTTCGTGGAATAAATTGAATACACCATGTAGGGTGAAAGTATGATATTAAAGCGAATCAAACAGGATTAGAAGGTGTGAATTTGTTTATTTGGTTCAGCACGGGCACGGTTGAGCTGTTGTCAATATGTTAATACACGTTTGATTTCAGTAAAATGTTGTGAATTTCATAAGTAGCTTAGCAAGGACTTTACTTGTAGTAGAGTTCATAAGTCAGCATATCTTGTCCTAATTTGCTGGTTTCAGTAAAAAGCATATTAATTAATTACCTCTTTAAAAGTACATCATTTGTTTGGTGCATTGGTTGGACTGACAGGCATTAGTTGCTCTCAGTTTTATGAACATGTACAGCATACATTGCACTGTTTAAAAGAATAAATGAAAGGACCTGACTCGTAAAATTGATACTTTTATGAAAGCTGGGCGCAAATAATGCAAGCCAACTGTTTTTCTGTAAGGCAGCACACACACTGAAGGCTCTGGTTTTGAAATTAGTTTGAAATTAGTTGAAGTTAGTTATCTACAGTTGCGTGACAAATGCTTCCATTCCTGAAGTGAAAGTTGCAGAATGCATGCATTGAATTTCCAGCAAGAATGTGTGGTTAGTTGAAAGATTTTAGTTAGGAGTTATGAATCTGTGAATTGATTCACAACCCTGAGGAAAAAGATGGTACATTTCTGCTGTATGTCAGCAATAAATGATCCAACCACTCAATGCAACAACCCAGAAGACCTGCTTAATCAACAACCAGGCAGTGGAATCCTCAAAGCACTGTTTTTGTTTTGTTACGATTATATTTCTTTATGATTATTTTATCTTCTCTATTGATTGTATTATGTTGATATTTGATTGTTTTTTCATAAATAAGTGAAATGATATCAGTCTTCATAATATCTGGACATCAGTCTCCATGAATACATATCAATATTCTTTGATAATTACAGGAAAATTGAATATTTTTCAGCACTAAATATTGGTTCTCAGAATTGTAGGAATATGTCAGTTTTCATAGCACAGTGTAGTAAGTGAAAAATTTATATCATTGATTAGAAGAACAGTGTTTCATTTAAAATGACCAAAATATCTCATTTTAGAATTTTAGATCTGATTTTTCTCTATTGCAAATACGTAATGATTGCGTGTGATCACATTTACATTTTCGCTTGTTGTTGTCATCTTCGTTGTTGTTGTTGTTGTTGTTGTTGCCTTGAATGATGTTGGGTGATTAAAAGTTAATATCTTTTGAGAAGGGAGGGGAGGGGGAGAGGGTAAAAGAAGACATCCTATACCCTTCTGCTACACCTGATCTCTGCATTAGGATTTATCCCTGGGGTTTCTGCAAATTATTGTAATGAAGATGGCAACAGAAATCTGAAGAACTTACTGATCTCACCAACTTTCTGAATTTAAGTTTTACATTGCTGTTGTGAGATGCTTTTAGTTATATATTAGACCACTTACTGTCAGTTGCTTCTAACAACATCGTATTTGAAATGATCAGTCAGTGAAATATAACAATTTGGAGCTTAATCTAATATTTAGCACCAGAACAGCTACTGATTTACTAAGTTGGGTCAGGGAAGGAATTCACAGAGTTGGTACACAGTAAAGCTGACTGCATGCCTACTTTTTGTCAACATCGAAAAGAAACAGAAAGCCCAAAGTGAGGGAGCCAGTAGTCAAAAGGAAAGTCAAAATAGAGGTGGCAGTAGGGTAAGGCAAACATATACAAGGGAGGGAGCTATTAGGTAGACAAGTGCTTATGTTTCATGCAACCCAATTTCAGTAAAATGTTTACAATATTTTTGTTTTTACAGCTATGTGGCTGCAACCCGAGGCTCTGTCCATGTGGTACCTGGAAATGTGCCAGTTGTCAGCCAGCATCTTAATCTGGCACCTGCCCCAGGAACCTTTTAAATGTTAATATGCTACTCGTTTCTCCGCACGACACGAAGTCTTGATTTTTGGAACTCATGTACAAAATATCTTTCAATAAAGTAAGGCTCTCAGTTTCTGTAATATTGCGAGATTTTAAATTTGAACAGTTCTCTGTTCAAACCAGTTACTCAAGCTTTGCAAACTGCTGTGTAATACAAAAATATATCATTCCAGTGTTTCCTGTTTCCTGCCATAAACCTAAAAGAGAACCCCCAAAGATATGAACCAATATGCCAATGTGCTTGGCAGGCATGGGTGTTCAGCATTTTGTACAAATAATGTAGTAGCAATTTTGATGTGATTCAAATTCTCATTCCCTTTATTTTACTTCATTACATAAATAAATTTTACTTTCTTAATGTAACTGTAATTTGTTACTACACATTGTAGGAATTATGGAAAAGCAACACTTTCCTGTGATTGGTGTGCAGGTTGTAGCAATGCAACATAATGTACAGCTCCATAAAACTGTCAGGTTGGCCAGTTGGTCATTGAACTCGTTGGGTCCCTTTCTGATTGTGGATGGGCTACGGTACTCATCAGGATGCAGCAGTAATAAAAGAAGTCAAGATTTGAACCATCATATGAGCACTGTACAATGTTGTGAGCCATTTTATCATTTTTTAATAATTCAATCTACCCTTACCAATTATGCTATAAATGTGCTTAACTGATGGTCAAAATAAAAATGCAGATTACTTTTGTGTGGTGGTATTATTCTTGTTAGAAAAAGTGTGTTTATTCTTGACAATCGAAAAGCCTACCTCCTCAATAAATGAGATAGAACATATGTCATCATACACTTGTGACATGCTAATATCCATGGAAGACTTTTTTTTGGTCATGAAACTCATAGGAAGGCTAATCCGGTATATCATAATTAGCATAGTGACTAGTCTATGGACCGGACAGTCCCGAGTTTGATTCTCAGTGGCGGAAGTACTCTTTGTTTTCAGAATATTCAGAACAAGTCTTGGGTTCCCCCAGCCACCTACTGAATGGGTACTGAGTGTTTTTTTTCTTGGGGTGTGAAGCTGAGCTGTCACTCCCCTCTCCTCCTCTCCCGTTAAGTGAGAAGCTTAAGAATGAGTGGAGATCTACTTCTGTCCCTACTGTATGCTTTCATGGCATGCACAGAGAGAACTTTACCTGTTACATTCATCCACAGAGACTGAAGTGCACTTAAATTCTGTGGTTGTATAATACAGGAATAAGTTAGTCAACCTTATATTATAAGACTATAATACCTGGCCTAGAGAAAGAGGCAATTTATAATTTGTCCCCCATGTCACATTAGAATGGCTGTTCCTTCTAAATTCACCATACACCATTTTTTAAAGGAAATGCATCTGCCACAGTTAGCTGTTCAATTTTTAAGTCAGTTATTTAGGACTTTTCAGTTGTGTAATAAGCCCATAACATGTATGCAGTGTCCAGTCCAGCTGTGAACAGACCAACTGCAGCAACTGAGTGCTGGTGACACAGATATTGCATATTTGGCAGGCCTTCTTGTAATTATCTTTGACAGACGTAAAGAAGAAACCATAGTTTTAAAAAAAATTTGGTTGTTCCGAAGTTGATGTTATAATGTGATTGCTGTCTGAGGATGCCAATTTTAATTTCATCTGTCATCACAGTTCATTAAAAGTGGTACATTTAATCTGCTTTGCAATAAGGCAAAGGCATAAAGTTCGTTCCATTTGGCCACTCAGAAGGGCTATCCTCAGACACTCACCCTACACCTCAAGTCATCAGCATAACCAACTTCCAGCATGTAATGTTGTCAACGAACTGTGACAATGAGCACTACAATAACGTCTATAAAAATTCCAAAGAATATTACCCTGTGGGGGGAAGGGGTTAGGGGAGAAAAAGAACCAAATAAAAAACCCAAAATACTAACCTGAGCTTTTCTTCCTCTGTGTTATGTCTTTGGTGAGAGGCAGAAGGAATATGCAATGTTCAGGCCCATCAGTACTACAGGAACATTTTGTGGCACAAGCACCAGCAGAAAACATATTGGGTGCCATTAACATATTCAGTGCCATTAACATATTGGGTGCCATTAACAAGTGGAAATAATGCAAATGGTAAACTGTACTAAAACTGAGACTCATGGGGAAGTGTACATAACTTGTTTTGTGCAGCTTGCAAGATTTACAGTTCCTACAGCAGTGATCGTAAATATTACTGTTTTCTGGGATGTGCCACCATTCACTGTGGTGGAAATTTATTTATGTGTGCAGGAATGTGCTGTGTCACAGAAAACAGTAATCATTTTGCAGTATCAGCCATATCTCTCTCTGAGTAATGACATAGTTCAGTCAGTTACTTAACATCTGATTGCAGAGGACAAGGTTTTGATCCCACTGCAGTGGATTCCTGGTCGCCAGTGTGGCACTGCGACAGGCTTTTTGCTGGTTATTTTGGTTTATCCTTGTCAATTATCATTCCATGGTCCCCCACAGTCATATTCGTTTACTGACCACTGACAGTATACTGTTGAGATATTATCGGTCAACAAAACACAAAAAGAAGACATCTCTTGAAAAACCTCTTTATGACAGACATAACTGTGAACAAATTGGAAATCTTTTAGACTAATATTAATGCTGTACTAAAAGTATACAACTTATAATTGATCAAATCACTACTTGACACTATACACTGATGCATGAAATGTTGTTGAGGCTCATATTAAAAGTGTGTAAAAGTCTGCAGCATAGTTTTATATTACAGAATATGACATAAAATGTGCAGGATTTGAAAATGTGTTTAGGTGTGATTTGAAAGTAGCAGAAATGTAATATACAGTGACAACACTCTTGTCACATAGAAGTTTTATATCCCACTCTTTGCCTTTCTACCTTGCAGTGAACGAGTCTGTTAATTCTAAGCGATGACAAATAAACACCAGACTACTCGACGGCATTTCGCTGAAGATGTGTACATTCTGGAAGCCATCAGACGGTTCATGACACATACCAAATCTCAGACCGGAATTCTCACATAAATATGTGTGTTAAACAGAACTTTCAATATGTTTCAATCGTGTTAACTCATATGCATTACCAAGAATTATGTGAATTTGGAAAGCTGTATGAATAGGTAATGTTGTTCCTGCTTATGCCATGTAGGCATATGGGGAGAGCAAAGTTGTAGCACCACTCATTCTTAATCTCGATAATGGATTGGGGTGGATGGTCAACTACCTGCTCCGGCTGCTCTAACCCTGGAGAACTGAACTTCAGTATGCCTTGCATAGAAGCCTGGGTGGACACCAGAGGTTTTTTGTATCTGTTTTCTGGAGAAAAGAAAAAAACCTTACCCCTTCCAGGAATGAAACCCGGATCCTTCAGTTCGTAGTCTAGTCACTATACCGACTACGCTATTCCAGCTCATAAAAACTATATATAAATTGTTTAATTTCGGAGATGGAAAAGGGCTAAGTTGTGAGCACAGTCACGGATCGTAGACAGTCATGATCACGGTTCACACGACTGTCTACGTACGATCGAGTAGGCACTGACAAGCCCAAAATAAGTAAGAATATCTAACGCGCTGTATGGCTTACCCGTCACAGAAGCACTGGTTAAAATGGATGGATGACGAAACTGACGTGGGGGACAACTTGAACACTACCGATTAAAATCGTAATTATATACAGTGAATGTATGTTTGAAGATGGATGGAGGTGCTGGTGCTGGGAGTAGAACTACCAGATTTATGATGGAAGGCGTTGGAGCACGAGTAATTCGAGGTCCAGACTGGAAATGGGGAAAGCAGGTTAGATGTGGTTTTGGTGACATTTCAAATTTTTCTGTCCGAGATTAGTTATGTTTGTGCGGTATAAACCTGTATTTTTATTTTCAGGATGGGGGTGAAGGTCATGTTGGGACCGTGCGAAATTTCGAATCGCCGGAGGAAGTGGTAGTGGTTTGGGATAATGGTACAGCTGCAAATTACCGATGTTCAGGAGCTTACGACTTAAGAATATTGGACAGTGCTCCAACAGGTGTGCGTTTGTAAATATCTCTGTAATATGATGACGTGATGAGTTAGAAATATTAAAATAGTGTGCAGGGGTTGGTAACGTTAATAATCTGAAATTCACAATCATTTTGTGGAATATGGACACCGTGACATTTGCATCCAGACATTTAAGTAAACTGCGGAATTTAATCCAACACCTTTATTATAATAGCTTTATGAAAAAAAAAATTCATGTGAGTTGTTGGGTCATGATTCAAAGAAAATTAAATGTCCCATGTCTACTGCTATGCACAAATCATGTGCAGTAGTAGTTACCCAGCAGTGCATTGTTACATCCAAGAAGACTTGAATATCCATGTGAATTACAGTTTTAATCCTCCAGATGTATGGACAAAGTATGTGTGGTTGCTGTGAAAGTTCTTAAATTTTTTCACCTCCTACCAAGGTATGCAGAAATTTGATTGTGTTAAACAGTGGAAGCTTATTGCATTTGCCATCATTTGTTTCAGGTGTAAAACATGATGGTACAATGTGTGACACATGTCATCAGCAGCCAATATTTGGAATTCGTTGGAAATGTGCTGAATGTGGGAATTATGACCTTTGTTCAATTTGCTACCATGGGGATAAACATCATCTCCGTCATCGTTTTTATCGTATTACTACACCTGGTAGTGAAAGGTAAAGTGATGATTACCTGGGTTATTACACTACACAGAGTTACTGACATTTTGGAAGCATGTCCTGCCTCCATTTTCAGGGTGACAGGTAATATTCTGATGGATACAGAGGTGAGTAAGAGGAAAAAATGTATCATTAATGTTGATAGGTCTGCAATGATTGTGGCCGATCAGAATCACGATCTCATAGGTAGCTATTATGTTGAGTTTGATGTATCAAGTGACCCTTTTTTGGGCCCTGGATGTTGAGAAATATGAATGAAGTGTGGAATTACACAATTTTGAACGTTGAGATAGGTAATCAGTGTGTCAGTTCACTTGAAACAACAAATTCGCAATACTTGTAGTGGTTTATTTACCTTAGTAGTAGTAGTAGTAGTAGTAGTAGTAGTAGTATAGTAGTAGCAGCAGCAGCAGTAGTTTTAGTAGTCTGACAATTTTTATGTGTAAAATGCTGTAATTACTACAGGTTTCAAAGACTTGTAAAATGACAGGACCAAATGCAGCCACTGCTGTAGTTTGGTATGCGTGATCTGTACCATGAAGTGATGTAAGTTTGTAACGTTAGTAGTCAGAACCTCAGTTGCCGAGATCTGTAGTGTGCTCTGCTGCCCCTGCTTGCGCCTCACAGAGAACACAACAGTCGTAACCATATCAATGAAGGTGTGGCTCTCTCAACAGGGTTATTATAGGTAGATGAATGGTTTGCATTGTATGAGGCCACGGAAAGAAGTCCCATGCATCACCCCCTTCAGTGTCTCCCCAGACACGTGCTGTTTCATATCTCTCTCCAGCCATTTAGCCATTCTGTTTGTAATGGATATTATTAATGACACTGTTTACTAAGACATGCACTTGTTATTGACACTGGCTATTGAGGCTGGATAGTAATATCACAGTAGGCAGCAGGGCGGAGGCCTTGAGCATTGTTGTTCACTGTCCATGGGCAATCTGTGAATGGCTTCACTTCAGGCAATGTAAATCAGGAACAGGTTGTTGTTGTTCTTCCTTCCTGTACAAAAGGTTTGTGTTTGGCACAACTTGAAATAGACTTCTGGCAATTGGAATATTTGTAATTTCAGAATGTTACTGGAACCTCGTCGAAAAAGTAAGAAAGTGGCCATCCGTGGGATCTTCCCTGGAGCACGTGTTGTGCGTGGTGTCGACTGGCAATGGGAGGACCAAGATGGTAGTAATGGGCGCCGTGGGAAAGTGAATGAAATTCAGGATTGGTCTGCCGCAAGCCCGCGTTCAGCTGCTTATGTCGTATGGGACAATGGTGCCAAGAATCTGTACCGTGTCGGATTTGAGGGCATGGTTAGTGTTGCTGTTCATGTGATTGTGCAGTTGACAGTAACTGGTGAGGTGTGATGCCCCTGAAACAGTTCCTCCTGATCAGACAGAATAGTCATACTTACAGAAAATGATGTTGTGTCTTGCTGATGATTCCTTATAAACAATTTGAGGTAGTACAGGTATACATTATTTTAGAGTGTCAGGCATGTTCCCCAGTTGTGTGATTGGTAAGGTACAGAAAAGTTAAAGATTCCAGTCTTCTTGGGAGTGACACTGTAATTAGGTGGGTAGTTCCTGAATATTCCGAGTGCCCTTGACAAGTTGGCAGCTATGCAGCAACAACACTCTGGCCATCTTGAGGGGTCGTAGTACCTTAAAAATGACAGTGATCATTCATCAAATGACACATAGTCACATCCTGGAAGACTGTAATGCTCAGAAAATGTGCTGTAAGAACCCCACATTTTATGACATCTGATGCAGTATTTGTGTGTTGTGTATAACATAGTGTTTTTGTGTTTACAGTAAGTATGCTATCAATGTCAATATCAATATCAATTTCTTTATTTTCCTCATGTCCTATTACAGGCATAACCTTGGGATATGGAAATTGTCACACTAATTTTATATAAGTCTGTGATATTGCAGTTGTCCAAAATAACAATGAAAAAGTTATAGTTGTACATTATTATAAAATAATAAATAAGCTATGCACTCATATTAATTCAGAATCTTGTTATACGCCCTAGATACATTTTTCCAAATTTATAGGGTTATTAAAACAAGTAGACCTATAAAGGTTTATAAAATATTACAAACTATAAAAGGTCATTAAAAATTATCCTTTAAAATCATAATATTCTTGAATAGAATAGAAAGTGTGTTGACACACGAACCTCTTCAGGGTTTTTTTAAAACTTTTTTGGTCTGAGGCAAGTGATTTTACGTATTCCGGAAGGTGATTATAGATCTTTATAGCAGAGAAATATGGTCCTTCAGTATATCTCTTCAGATTTGCAATTGGGAGGTGTAAATCATTACTGCATCTCATTCTGTGTTCATGAATTTTACTATTGGGCGTGAATAAGTGCTTATTCTTGACTGTGAGTGACATTAAAGAGTAGATGTACTGAGAGTACATCGTCATTATTTTCAGATTTTTAAAGTGTCCTCTACAAGAATCGGTTCGTTTAGAATTGGTTATAATTCTGATGCTCTTTTTTTGAATTATAAATGCCCCTTTAGCATACGAGGAATTGCCCCAGAAAATAATACCATAACTCAGTAAAGAATGAATGTAAGCAAAATATATTATTTTTAATGTATCTAGCGAAACTTCAGATCTTATATTCCATAAAGCATAGCAAGCAGAGCATAACTTGCTATTTAGCTGTTCAATATGTTTTTTCCAGGACAATGTATCGTCGAGTGTAAGGCCCAAAAATCTAACTTCAGTAGCATTGTTCATAAGCTTTTGCTCATAATCCATCTGGACACTATCAGTAAAAAAATGTTTTGTTCTAAACTCTAGGCACTGTGTTTTATTCAAATTTAGAGCTAGTCGATTGCTATTATATGAAGGCATGCATGTGATAAGATGTAGCTGACATCATGCGAATTTGAGAGTTTTGTTGAGAGTTTTGGTGTTGAGGGGGTACATGAGATGTCCTAATGGATTAAATAAGATATCTTCTCTTGGCTAATGGTAACTGTGAATATGGAATGTTTGACAGGCTGATTTGAAGGTTGTGAATGATGCCAAGGGACAAACAGTGTATCGTGACCACTTGCCACTGCTGGGTGAACAAGGACCGGGCCGCTCTGGACCACATAGACTGCAAATTGGAGATCAGGTGCATAGTCTTGTATAGAATTGAAAGAGGTGTTTATTATCCTGGACAGCGTAGTCAAGGAATATAATTCCACTCCTTGTGAAGTCCCATTCAGCTGATGGATGTGTGTAACATGTCCATCTTTGGACGGTAGCACTCTGAAGGGTGAATGGTTGCTTCCATGTTGAATTGTAATATTTTCCATATTTTCTGTACATTAGATAGTTATTAATGAGTCTGACAAAATGCATGTACAGTCAGTTTGCATATATGTCACCATTACATGTTGTTGTTGTCATCGACATCATCATCATTTACATCAACACCACCGCTGCCACCGTTGCCACCACCACCACGGCCACCATCTACATGTTTCAGAGATGATAATGTGGTGTGATGGTAATATATCCAAACTGACTCTAAGTATATTTTGTTGGACTCAGTAATAATGCCCTGTTGAAACTGTTGTGGTGTCAACATTATTATTAAGTGTGGATAACAAAATGTTTTGAGACACATGTCTCTGAACATGTGCTACATTTTTTTTTTAAATAAAATGTGTCAAGTACCAAACCTCAGATACAGGAGCAGTTCTGTACAGACAGCTGCATTTGTACTGAGTTGCTAAGCTGCACACAGTAACAGTATGAACAGTGGTGCTGCTGTCTGGCAGTTCTTCCTGAACATCATTTGGCAATGGTGGACACTGCGAAGCAGAAAGTTCTGGTTTTAGTTTGGGGTCACATTCCTGAAAATGGCAGCATAGAGCATGGCAACATTTGTGTAACAGAGGATCTGCTTGCATTACCATTAATAACTTAAACATCAATTAAGATGCTTGTGAAGGTGATGTTGATCCCATTTTGTGGAACTTTCATAGCATTTTTTGGGCACTAAAATTTATCACCATTAAAGTGGAATGTTGTTATGTTGGGCAGTGTTAGAGGACTAAATGTACTGGCTCAAACATACGTTCCTGTGCTACTTGCAGATGCCACCATTTACTTGTGTTTTCAATTCCATACATTGGTTGACTTATGGGGTAGTACGTTCCAGGAGGTTGGCAAGAGTCAAATTTTACACATTTCAGAACTGAATACACATATGGTCAACTGTATATGTGTATACAAGGGAGTCCAGTTGAAATACAGACTTCAGAACTGTGGAACCTGATTGGCTACAGCATGACCTACCCCCACAGACCGTGTTGTCACCCATCGGTTTTTTTTTGCACCTTTGTTTAATTGCACCTTCATTCCTGCAAATAAAAATATGGAATGTATTTTAAAAACAGCCATTTCAGTTTTCTTGTACTTTTTTTTTTCGTCTCCCCCCCCCCTTCTAATATGTAAGTCTGAAAATGTATGACTTGAAATTGAGTAGGTTGGAGAGTGTCTGTATTACCAACTGTTATGACTGCTAAAATATGATAACAGAACGACAAGTGTTGGTCTCATATGTGAAAGATACATACGAGGAATTGAAACATAAACACATATGCTTTCAGGTTAATGTGGATTTGGAATTGGAGATTGTACAGTCATTACAACATGGGCATGGAGGCTGGACTGACGGGATGTTCGAATGCCTGGGCACTACTGGCACAGTTGTGGGCATTGACGAAGATCACGATATTGTTGTGTCTTATCCGAGTGGTAACCGCTGGACGTTCAACCCCGCAGTGCTTACCAAAGTTGCTGTGGCTGCTCCCAGTGGAGGTGCTGGTCCCAGTGACACACAACAGCAGTTCACTGTCGGTGACTTGGTTCAGATATGCAGTGATCTGGAACGTATAAAAATACTACAACGTGGACATGGTGAATGGGCTGAAGCAATGGCTCCAGTGAGTATTTGTTGGTTCCTGAGTCCTCTGACAGACTTCTGTCTTAGTGTGTTTAAATGCTCAGAATTTGCCATCTTGTACAAGATAAACATGTGAAGTAAAAAATGTTGGTTACATTCCACCAACATACGGCATTGTAAGATGGAAACATTACATCTTATTGGATCCATTAACCAACATAATTATTCCTATTTTTCTTGTAGAGATTCTTACGTTATGTTATGTTACGTTGTCTTATGTTATGTTATGTTATGTTATGTTGCTTATTTATTTATGTATTTATTTTTATTTTTTCACAAAGGTAGTGAAAGGAGTTCATTCTTATCTTGTTCAAGCGAATTTTTTGATATAAGTATATCAATATTCCTTTCTAAATTACTTATGTCATAATCTCCTTTAGTGGTATTCTTGGAAATTTTCAGGACTGACTGACTGTTCCTACTCAGCTAATTGCTCATTAGTTCATAATATAATAACATTTATGCAGTTGTATAGCTTTTGCAGAAATTCATAGGTTTTATAGAAGATGGCAGCACCATCTGGTATTGAGGTTTCTGGTCTTCTGATATGTGACACTGTTGCAGGGAAAACTCACACCTTATGGAATGGTTTTTATTGCCCATTTTGGGTGTAATAACAATTTATATCACATTTTTGGTAGCATGTGGGCACAGAAATTCAAGTTTTACTCACCACTGATGGACTGAATAATGAATTTGTTGTATAATTGTAAAGAATTTAACCCTTTTAGTGCTAGCCCTCCACACCGTACGTATGCGAGAAGTGCGCGCCTGATTCTGCGAAAATTGTTAGTCTTAATAAAAATTGTTCTACTCACCACAAATATGAAGAAGGACT
>Ga0123355_10006365_pt1 | contig 17470 bp, 5 predicted proteins | sample TergutEmb28metaG_3_FD_89872 | JGI IMG/M metagenome (GOLD analysis project Ga0123355, IMG submission 89872) | Embiratermes neotenicus P1 segment gut microbial communities from Petit-Saut dam, French Guiana - Emb289 P1 | ecosystem: Host-associated > Arthropoda: Insects > Digestive system > Gut ...
ACCAGATACAACCCATGAAATAACTCAACGAATTAGTCGCAAGCTCCTGAGGATGGATGTATTAACATCCGAAACATGTTGAGCACTGAATAAAGTAATAATAAAACAAGTGGCATCAAGTTGATCTCTCTTTACTGAACTATCAAGATGATGCACGGTCCAATAAACATAAGAATCATGTAGATATTTAAATCATGATGAAATAAATAATCATATCATATTACCCTGTAGAAATTTAAAATTATTATTATTATTATTATTATTATTATTAGTCTATCAGTATCGTCATAACAATCACCATAGTAGTTGGTGTTGTTAATCTAATTACAATTACGACCGTTTATTATCAGCCACGTAATTAAATCCCGAAGTGAAGTGGGTAAACTTAAGACAATGCGATCACCGACCAACACCATTCTCTTTGCTGAGTAGCTCCAAAACTTCCTGACTTCAGGAAACCCTTCTTTGAAAACTCATCTATCCAGTCCTTCATGGACAATTGTATTCTTCCCACAGTTTCATCCACGCATAACCGCTTTTCTGTGTCGACATACCCCCTTTGGCGTATTCATCCTAAAACAGGCAAGTAGTTAAAATTTGCTTATCCGCTCAAACGAAATGTGTTAGTGTATTCATGCGTTTTGTGTGTGTATTTGAAAAGATTAGTAAGAGTTTACCTTATAACTGTACTTAAAAAGAATTTAAAATCGTAGCCTTATTCTAGCGGATTCTACAAAACATTTTGCTAACTTTTATAAGATTCGCGAACCACTATTTATTTGTAAAGCATTGATCTAGAAAGTTACCGAACACCGTAAAGTCAGATGTTTTGTGTGAAGTCAGTAGGGTCTGCATATCGGTAACAGAGTTTGTTTATTCCTGTGTGTGTACTTCACATTACAATGGGCTGGAGAAACCCAGTTGCCAACCATCCTGTGTAACAACACAGCTCGCCCACTCTGTTTTGACCTCAAGCTTACTTGAAGACTGACTGACATTTTGCTATTAATTGGCTTAACCTTTGATCTCGACTGTCGACACGTGATTTGTCTTGTATAACCCATCATGCATCTACTTTAGCCTATATTCGGCTTGAACAACTAACAGCTCTCTGTGACGTCAGCTGTCAAACTTTGAAGTACTTATTCTATAGTAAATTCTGACTTGGGTATTGTATTTCGATTGAATTGCTAGTGTCATAGATATGACGTATTCGCAAAAGTTAATTAAAAGACAACAATGCGGAATGCTCTTTTTAAAAAGTTATCAAGTACTGAAGTTGCTTAATGCTAATGATTGTGGTGACAATGAAGAGAAAATGGAGGAAATTCTGACGAGAATTCAAAACCCTGAGGTTTTGTAAGTTCTGGATATAAGACGTAGTACAAATATATTGCAGGACATCATTCTCAGTACTCGTATGTTAACCACAACACATTTAAAAGAGATGGTTAAACAATCTGATAAAGGGATGGAAAGAGAGATGAAGCAGGAAAAGTAATATTGTTCTGTGGATCAGAAATCATTTTTAAATTTAATTTAATTTTGAAATGAGCTTAGAGTATGAGATCATTCCGCCAACAAATATTTATGTATGGCTATATAGTGAGGTGAATTAAGTCAAAAAACACAACTATAAAATATGGCTAAATGATGGTGTTTATTAGCAAGGAAAAACTACATGTTTCGGCCTATAGCGTCCATCTTCAGGTTCTGACAATTTTCTGCTAAAAGAGTTTTATATAACATGCCTAAACCGCGTGGTGATGTTGAGATCTCATCATCATTCTGTGTGCTATTGTTAAGCCGAGAACAATAAGTTCCGAAGAATAAGGAGAACAAGGAGAAGGATAAGAAGAAGATGTCAGACTAACCAACCCCGCATAAACTACTACCCCCAACATAGAAACATATAAGATACACACCTGTAACCATTGGTTCCTCCTAACCCCACACCTACCCAACCAATAAGATCCACACCGAGCTACCTACAAATCCATTAACCCAATTGACATCCCACCAATTTAGCTTAACAACAGCACGTAGAATGATGATGAGATCTCAACATCGCCACGCGGTTTAGGCATATTATATAAAACTCTTTTAGCAGAAAATTGTCAGAACCTTAAGATGGACGCTATAGGCTGAAACATGTAGTTTTTTCTTGCTAATAAACACCATCATTTAGCCATATTTTATAGTTGTGTTTTTTGACTGAATTCACCACACCATATAGTTTAAACGCACAAAGGGGATGACACACCTCAGAAATTATGTATGGCTTTACTATAAATTTAGATTTGTAGGACTGCATCACAATGGTTGTTCAGATGATCCAAACGAATTATTTATTTGTGTCAAATCTGGACTTAAAAATGGTGGCTCATTTTATAAATTTTAATGAAACTTAAAATTTGAAGTCTTTTAAAATATCTGTACATTTTTACAGTACATAACATTACTTACACACTCGAATGGGGATAATAAGTAATACAGAATTTAAGATTCTTGTAAGCTTCGTTTACTGCCTACAGCTGGTGTTAGCTGGGACTTCCTTGGAAGTGTGTCACGGAACTCAACAAACAAATATCTATATCTGTCTTATGTGTATTGGACCGTGCATCATTGTAATAGTTGAAGAATAAAAGTCCAACTTGAGGTCACAATTTATTAAGTTTTATTTCACTTCTTCTGTGCTCAACATGTTTCGGACATTAATACATCCATCATCAGGAGCCTGAGACTTTTCTATTATATCACCACATTGGTTGGGTGTTCTTGTTTCGATGTGTGTTGGAGTTTCGGTGTGGGTGGGTTGGGGTGGTATCCTTGTGGCAGGCTTCACCGAAACTCCAACACACATCCAACAGGTCTAACAAAATGCGTCAGTGTGCTCAAAAGCTGTCTGTAGACATAAGGATGTGGGTGGGTGTGCGGACGCGATAAAACAAACCGGTTTAGCTCATTATGATTGTAAGAACAATAAATTTTCATCTACACATTGTTTCTAAATATTACGAAGCTGGCAGGAATAAAATAATTTTCACTCTAGCTACACTTCTTTGAAAATAAATTATGGCAATGTGTTCATATAATACGGATTTAGTACAGCACATGCTTGACAGTGCTTTGCTCCAGAAATTCCCGTGCGTAAAGCGTGCAGTAACTATTTGACCCCAGATAAACTTTCCGAAACTGGTGAACAGAAAATGAAGCTTAGTGTTGGATTACATACGGGATTACAAATTGGACAACCACAGGTTTGTAATAATAGATACAATTGCTACCATGTCAGTATTTTACGAGGCTATTTTTTGTCTATATTATTGGTTTATTACTGATGTACACTTAGCACCTGTGCGAATTATCTATTTGTATACATTAAATTTTTTAAAGTGCTTCTCTCTTTTGAAACCGTAATTAAAGTCTGTTCCTCTACCAGCTCATGTGTTTTCCTTGCTAGCCATTATCGTCTGATCGTAGCGCTTAATTGCTTATACTCTTAGTCATTTGCTTGAATTATGATTGTTTCGACTTATCCCCTTCTGGACCTAAAGAGACAAAATGTTATGATCTGTAAGTAGGTACGTTTTGGGACGTAGCTCTTGGCATTTACGCTTAATTTATAAATTATTGCGTAGAGAACAGAATTGTCTTTTGAATGACTGTGTATCTATTGTTGGTGAAGGATGTTGTACATTTTAGAAATAAGCCAAATTAAAACCCTGTTCTACTTTAGATTTTTGTTTTCATACTTATGTCCAGTTTCTGAAGAAATCCGCGACTCACGGAAGACAGATATATTTGTTAAGTTATTTACTTCGAAGATTTCTACATAATAAAATTTGAGAAAAAGTATTATTGCTACTTAAATAAAGTGAAATGCCAATTTGATGCAACAAGGTAATTTTATTGATGTATCCTTAGCTCGACATGTTTCGGGTACATACGCCCATAATCAGGAGCCTTAGATGTTGAGTTGTAGAACATGGTTTTCTGCACCGAGTTTCTGGATGGGTGGTGGTCTTGAGAGCCGCTGCTTAGGTCGTGTGTACAGTGCGGATGGTGCCGTGCGACTCATGGCACCATCCCCACCATACACACGACCTACGCAGCGGCTCTCAAAACCACCACCCATTCAAAAACTCGGTGCAGAAAACCATATGCTGCAACTCAACCTCCAATTCTCCTGATGATGGACGTATGTACCCGAAACATGTCGAGCTAAGAATACATCAATAAAATTAACTAGTTGTAACAAGTTGGCATTTCACTTTTTTCATGAGGAAGATGCACGGTCAAACAACCCTCAAGTATTATTGCTACCTTTTCAGCATTAGGAAGAAAATTTACTGCTTTTGCTGCTGCTTCAGAATTTTATTTTATCTCTTTTCCGACTTTAACCCCCCTGAATCTTTAGAACAAAACAGCGACATAATCACACAAAACAATTATTTTTACATATTTAACACAGACCACTCAAAATATAAAAGCCTTCCAGATGCCATCCTATAGTCTGTGTGGGTTCAAAAGTGTTATTTCTCTGCAGTGTCTTCCTAATATGAAAGTGTGCCTCAGACATTCAGGCAACACAGCTTCCCCCCGCCCTCCTCTTTCTCCGCCATTCTGGCCATCATCGGTCAAACCTGTCAAGGAATATGTTTCTGGGAGAGAGAGAGTGTGTAACTACCTTGCATCAGGAATCCATGTAGTGTTACGACTACTAACCCCCGAGGACTTGTTTGCGATAATATGGCCACGACAACGATAGGTCACGAGTGTAAAACTTGCTCAAGCTGAGCTCTTTCTTTCGTAAAAATAACACAAACCTATTCAGTGAACCTTTTCCTAACATTGTACAATCTCAAATCGTGGACAAGAAAATATTTTTAAGGTAAATTGGTTTGGCTATAGAACATGTGGAATCTTATCTCCAGTCAAATGTTGCTCTGTAACAAAATTTTTGTCAATTAAATTTTAAAACCCATTTTCCCACAAGGTTCAACTTTTAAATAATTCTACATCATGCCCATAGGTAACATTTGTGTTTTATGGATCCCAGAAAAAAAAATGCAATTGTCTACTAGACTACATTGATTGAACGGTTCTTACTGTCAAGTCGGAGGGCATTTACTGCCCGACGACCTTGAAACTTACATGATGTCCAGGTTATTTTCGTCTTTAATTGGTCAATTAAGTTTATGCCTGTATTTGTTATAAGACGCAGACAATACGACTGACAGAAACTGATCGTGATGAAGAGTGCAGGCCTACCGCCCGAACCGGGTGGCTGTAAATACAACGCCCCTAATACCAAAGCCGATGACGTGTTTCGGGATCGCCATGTTCCTTGCCCTCTATCGCAGCTCAGCCCCCAACTTTCAGCGCTTTTAATGTAACTTTCGAATAGGCTAAGGAGTGTGGTGTCTTATACGAGTGAAGAATCCTAAATGTTGGAATGAAGCAGCTGAAAGAGGTTTGGATATATTGTAGAGTAAAAGTGAGAAGAGAAATCATATGAGCACTCAGTAAAGAATTTACAGAAGAAGGAGCGTCAGAGAAGTAGATCTGGGGAGTCGGTACCAGAACACTACGTGCATCGTGTTGTTTCTTGTGGTTCAAACCAACTGCGATTCAGTTCCAAATATGAACTATAGCAGGTCGTAATTTCATGCCCTTTTGACAAGCCATAATAGTCTATATCTCAAAAGCAATAGAATAAAAAAAACAATAATTGCCTATCATTTACTTCTGTCATTTACACGGACGAATTTCATTTCTAATGGGAATGCAACCGTGTGTGCATACAACTGAGATCTCCAATAGCCCTATTCCGTCACAATAAGCCAATATAGTTACTGTTTGTTTTGGCATTTTCTAGATATATTTGGTACCTTGATTGCGATCTTTGTTAAATTTTATGATGACTTTCACGTATGTATTAGTACATATATCCATCAACATGGAAGGTCATAAATTTTCAATTTCAGGGCCAACGTGAAAGAGGTATGAGATAATTACTGGCGTGCCTCTTTGATTCTCGGCAGGTCAAAGAAATTGTATTTTCCACAAAACGTCTGGATCAACGGTGGTGCCGATCCAGCTGCCTATTAAATGGGTACCGGGAGATTTGTCCTCGGGGATAAAGCGGATGGAGCGTGAAATTCACCAGTCACTCCTATCTATTACTGAGGCTAATTGTGAATGGTGCTACAGCACCACTCCTCTTTATTCCCCCATGTCGTTCACACGGACAACTTCAAGTTTCCTTGCGATATTGAGCGATTAACTTAGAGCCGGCAACCCTACCTCCTGTTAGACATAATGGATATTAAGTCATGAAACATGACACCTTTTTTGCGATACAAAATTCCCAAAATTTTGGAATGCCTCACGATATTAAACTACTTTAATAATCGCATTGAAAAATAATAGAAAATATATTCCTGCTTGTGTAACGCAGAAAAGAATAGAAATTGCAACTTTAACTATCAGAAATTACAAGGTTTAGTTTAGTGTAAATTCATAATTTACGTAGTTAAAGTCTTGTTTCAGATGACTTGGATACGCGTATCTTTAGGAATTATTACCCTACCAGTCCTGCTGAACAGTAGCCTCCAGCCGTCACGCTTCTTAACAGTGTTAGAGTAATGTCATTTTCCTAAATGCTGACAGGTTGACTTAGAGCAGTATGACGTTAAGACGAAAATAGAGCAGATGCTTCTTTAACTTATTAGACCACTTTCGAAATTTCAACCTTAAGACTGCTGATACTACAGCATTCTCCGTGTATTCAAATTAAGGAGTAAATTCTTCGCTCTAATTTCGGGTGTAATATGTGCCCCATGTCTTTTCATTTTCATGCATTCTGACCGGTCTTAATACCCACCCTTGTTCTCCCCTTTTCCTTTTCTTAGATTTCTGTTGAACTTCAAAAAATCACATAGTTTTCTCTGAAATTCTCTTTGTGGTAAAGTCACGCGAAATGGCCATTGAAGGCACGGTGTCCATAGCATAGGGTTTACGTATAGATTGAAACTCATTGATTCATTGAGGATACAAGCTTCTAAATTGGGGAGATGTCTTACAAAACTTGTGTTCGGGAGAGGAAGAAGATTACTATCGTTGACCAAAGAGATTCTTTTTAATTCCTAAATTACGATATAGAATGCACGGTATTCTGTGCTTTCCAGTTTTAGACCGAAGGCTAGTAATACCAGTACCAATATTTTGTAAGCCTATAGTTTTTTATGTCCACCCAACCTCTTGTAAAATGGGTACATTGTCTTTCCCGGGGGTAAAGTGGGGCAGGGGCGTGCTGCTGACCACTCACCCCCTTCTAGTGCTGCGGTCATGGAAGAGTAGAGCTATACCTCTACCCACCCTCTGGGCCACACCGGGCCTGTAACGGGATCACTTTACCTTCATCTTTAACTTTTTATAGTCTTTTATGGATAAAGAATTATTCTTGTCATAAAATAATTTCAGATTTAGTGTTGTCGACTACAAATCAGTTGACGGATAATCGTGGTAATGTGAGACGCTTGGTCGTCATAATATTATCGTCTTCTACCTCGTCCTTTTGAGTTGCATTTAATATATGTATAATTCAAAAACTTTTCTTTGAGATGTTTACTTGAATTTTTCCTTTATGAATTATTACATCGCATCCATTTATGTATTTTGTGATGCATTCTGTATGAATACATTTCGTATCTGCTTATAGTTAGAGTCGCTTTGGTCATCATTGTGGTTTCCATGAGTATGATATATGATATAACAAAATGAAACACACATTGCTGTCATGGGATATATTAACACTGTGAACTGGTGCACATTATTCGTAGGTTTAATTACAAGTTTTTTTCTTCTGTTACTGATAATTGTTTACATTAACGCGAATTATCTTAAATTGCTTTTTATAAAATATTCGATATAAGATTATTTATAATTATACAATGTTTTAAATTTTGACGTTTTGCTGACCGTGCATCTCAGTATATTTATCTCAGTAATTAACCAACTTGATGCACAAAACTTTTGTTTTACAAGAAGTTTATGTCATGTCTCTCTATGTTTCGAGCACATGTGCTCATCATCAGGAGGCCAAAATTGCATTACACAGCCTCTGGTGTCATCACACCTATAGGTGGCCGTCTAGTGCACAGGTTGAGAGAGTCCTTTCTCAACCTGTGCACGAGACGGCCACCCATAGGTGTGATGATACCAGAGGCTGTGTAAAGCAATTTTGACCTCCTGGTGATAAGCACATGTGCTCGAAACATGTAGAGGCATGAAATAAACTTATTGTAAAACAAAACTTTTTTGCATCAAGTTGGTTTATAACTGAGATAAATTGTTGTAAATGTTGTATATAATTCAGTAAGTTAAAGAGAATGATGAAATATCTTGTAATTAACGTCAAATATTTATAAGATGACACATGTTTTATTACATATGATACACCACTATCTTTTAGGCTAGTTTACAACCAAGATTGTGAAGACGGTGGATGCAGCTATACTTGTCATTACACAAAGCGTGACAGCATAATATATATGTACGCTTGTATTAGCAAAACAGTTTCCTCCGCTTTTCAGTATCTTCATTAAGCCGTTGGTTAATGGAAAAGAAATGTTCCCATTAAACGTCAAAGTTTAAGTGCTTCCTCTCTAGGCCATGAAGGCGTATGAAGGGGGTAGATGCATAGCTCCACTCATTCTTAACCTAGGTTATATTTGTTGCAGACTGGTTAACTTTACGCTTCTGCCGATCCAACCCGCTCAAACCCTTTAAATAGGAGGATTGGTTGACCCAAGAAACAGACTGAACGGTTTGGAGAAGATAAAATTCCCGTTCCCCTACCGGGATTGAAACTCTGGACCGTCCAGCCCGTAGCTGTCCCGGCTTCCCAGTTAAAGTTGTCCAAATTATGTAACATATAATGCAGACTTTTTTTAATAATTTCTGAATTCAGTTTTTATGCCTTCAGTTTTCTATAATTGATCCTTATTGTACAATGAGTAATTTTGTGCACTCTGCACGAATATTTCCGGTCATTCTCAAATCATAAATTCCAGTTTTCTTTTAAACATTATAGCCTACTATATTTTATCTATCACTCTGTGTGACAAATCGACAAAATTGTCTTTTGATACGATCCGTCCATTTATGTTCGTTTAGTACCGAATACATTTAAAAGTACAGGAAGATAGGCTATATATATATATATATATATATAAAAAAAAGACAAGTGTGTAAATGTAAGATACGATCCGACAATTTGTGACAAAGATTTGTAATTTTAAGCTGATAATATGAAACACGCATTTACAAAATTCTTGTTCGATCTTCACAGACGCCTGCTGTACGCATAAGATCCAAAATATGACAATGAGAACAGCTGCTAATAAGACTGGTTGAAGTCTTTATACGATCATTCTGAATATTTGGAAAATTTGACTGTCGTACGCATAAAACACAGCAGTTAGAATGATTAAATTAGAGTCCTGATTTTTTTTTCTCTTGTATCATATAGTTATTGTGTCGATTTGTTGTTTTCTCCAAATAAATGTCTCCAATATTCATATACAAACATTTTGAGCGTATGCTGCAATTTGTTGGCTTGCTGGTGTTTTTTTCTCTTCTTCCTAATATAATGGTTCTATGTTTTCCATGACTTTTCTCTCCCATAATGTATCCAAGAGACCATTCTCTCAGAAGCCTCTGGCCAAACCCAATAGTCAGTCCTAACATAAACAACATGTTCTAATTTTGTGCCATTGTGTCTTCACTTCGTATATGTTCCTGTATCATTATTGTTATTTCCAGGCTTTTTTATCGCAGACCTCAGGGCATAGGCTAATAGGTACAATAGGTCACGTAGTAAGAGTATTGAGGAATAGAGCTGATAACAAATAATTAGCTAAGATTACAGACACTGTGTGTGCCACGTTATTATATTGTCATTAGCGGCCGGTCACAAGGAAATAAACCCTCGCCTACCAACGCCACCCAAGAAGGGAGAGGGTTATCCAGTCACAGAGTCAGCTGCTTAGCTTACTGGAAGGTTGAAGGATTGGTTACATCTCCTACACAATCGGGTGCTCAAGGAGTATAGCGTGTTCTGTTCCACACGCCTTCCGTCTATACGATAATATGCATATCCGAACGGTAATTAAACTTGCGCTGGGCACAGCTTTATGTAGGCTAATCTTCGTTTCGGGGAAGGTGAAAACTAGTTCTTTGTTGAAAGTGTATAATCACACGGCTAGGCCAGTTCCGTCAGTGGCTGTTCCGTTTCGAATATAAAAGTTACAATTAATGGTTAATACTATACTAAAATTTACGTAATTATAAAGTTATGAAGCTCTGTTTTTGGTGTGATAATAGTGCAGTATTTTGATAAAATGACGGTGGCGCACAAGATGCGAAAGTTTAAGTGAGTTTCATGTGCATGAACCTCAAATATCAGGGACTTGTGACGTTGATTTTACAGATACAATAGCGTCGAATGTCGAGGCTTGATGGACTGTGAAGAGGAGGGGAAAGGAAAATGATACTAGTAATCACGTGGAAGTTACCAGACAATTTTTCCACAGAAACGTTAAAAAATCTCGAGCAATTTGCCATGTAAAATATGTGTCCGGTTATTTTGATTATTACAAAATTATAGTCGGTTGTGTAAACACCACTGCTTGTTATATACCACCAGATTTAGCATTTACAAGCTACGAATTTTACCTACACCATGTTCGGTGTTCTGTATGATTCTCGGAATAAACAGCAGTTATTCTCATATGCAGTATCCACTGATTATTCCTAGTGGAAGCACACTTCTCCAGAGTACGAAATTATTTTTTGTATATAACACGGATAAGCCGATCCCAGTGACCGCGAGGTCAAAAGCGTGGGTCTGCGGTCACTCGCTTGCTGGCAATACGGGTTCGAAACCCACCGGGGGCATGGACGTCTGAGTCTTGTGAGTGTTGTTTGTTGGAGGAAGATGTCTTTCTCTCGGTCTAATTACTCGTCCAGAGGAGTCATACCGAGTGTGGAGTGTCTGAGTGTAAACATGCAATCTGCCCTGGCCCACTAGGGGCTGTTGCGCGATAAAAATGATAACAAGGATACACAATGCGGTCCGTGAATAGCATGCGGCTTGCGCAAGTACTGTAGCAGCTAACAAAGTTTGACTGTAAAAAATGTATTCACATTCAGGTACTTCACATTCACACGAGAGTGACTTCGAACGGAATTTTAGAAAAATCGTAACTGACTGAAACTAAACTGTTGTAATTGGATGAGCAGAAACAAGGATCCATAATATAAGGAGAAGATATTTTATTGCATCAGTGCTGGATCCCTGCCTAAGTTGATTCCTAAAGTGCGGCTTGCGAATCGTGTCTGTTGACTCACCTCTGCTATAAAGTGAGAATTAAACTTTGTTTTCAGCGTATTCATGAAAGCTCATAATTTATTATCATTAAATATCACACGTAATGTAGTGTGGATACGATAATTTTTGTAACATTATAATCAATATGAAGCTTATTAATTTAAATTTTAATAAATTATGGCTCTTATATTTCGTAATAAACCAGTATTTGTAACGATCCGCAAGAGAATTTGCCCTCAGTGGCTCACATTTAATTTATCACAGTCGTGCCTGTAATGAATGTTGTCTTCTGATGTGTGACGCCTTGTAATTTCGTATTTACCAAACTGTACGGCGTCTGGAATAAATTCGTCGATATAGCCACTGGTTACATTTCGGACGATCCGGGGTCCGAACTCCGGTAGGGGAAGGAGATTTTCTCCTCTCCGTACCAGTCTGGACCTACCCTCATAATCACCCATCCTCCTCTACAATGGCTAAGGGGGGCTGCTCTTCAGGGAGTATCGTTGATCACCCACCCCGTCTGGAGCGGCATATAATGGGACGACACGTTTACCTACAAGTGCCCTGATATGTGGTGTTAGGCAGGAAATTTCATAGTTTCTAACAAGAAGTCCGCACAGTCTGCATGTGATATAGGAAAGAGGGCTAAATTACTTTTATTGTTTGATAAATTTACGAAGGAAGAGTGATTGTACGTCAGTATTAATTGTACGCGTTTTCGCGCCACGTAAATGTTCAGCCCCGATATTTCGGATGAAAGGCAACGTAAGAAGGAATAATATTAATGTTTTCTGTTTCCACAACAATGAAAGTTGTTAGAAACTGTGAGAGAGTTTTACGTGTCTTTGTTATTTCGAATTGCGTCTCTCCTCTTCAAACAATTTTTAGTTAAAACAGCCTTCCGTCCTTAATATGAAATACTTGTTCCACTGTTAATTGTGTTTTGAATAACTTTGAGATCACAGTTGTGCCCCAAGTGTGTGGAAATATTGAAGGAATAAACTGTCTTGGAGACCGAATAACTGTTCACAGACATCTGTGTCCATCTTTACACTTCTAACTCATCTCTGCTTCAATTCATGCAACGTTTCAACAACTTTCCAAAATATGAAACATTTTCTCTTTGAATCTTGGAATTTTCTTCAAAGGTTTCTTACAGGATAAAAAATTAGGACATTTGCAGAGCAGAAATCATTTTGTTCAGACGGATTTTTAATCTTTTCCTTTTTTGATTGGGCCTGTTGATTGTTTGATTTGATTGCTTTGTTAGTCGTTCTGTTCGTTTTGTCATTCGGTATTTTTATTATCCCTGAAGTGACGTAGCCATGTAACTCTAACCCACATTATACAGGGCGTTTCATAATGTATTCCGGGATTACAAATTTTTATTATAGGAAAACCGTAGGACAAGTATTTACGAAATCTGAACAGATAGAAGGAACAACTAACTAAGTTGTTTCCCATTGTAGTTCACATTTCTACCGACAGGCGACGCGAGTGTATGTAGTGAGAAAATGGCCGCTCCAGGGTAGAAGTCGTTTTGTGTGTTGGAATATCACACGAGTAAGTCTGTGGTTACTGTGCAACGTGCATTTCGTGAAAATTATACGTCCCACCATTACCACGTGACCCCGCTGACCTAAACGCACGAATCATTGCAACAGTGAAGAACATTGATGCACCCATGTTGACGCATGTGTGGCAAGAACTTGAATATCGTATCGATGTGTGCCGTGTCACCCGTGGTGCACACAGCGAACATCTCTAGTTGTCAAAAAAAAATAAATTTTTCAGTTTTCCTGTTGCTGTGAACAATTCCATTAAGGTAGGTCCTTTGGTTTTCTTGTTATAAATGTTTGTAATCACGGAGAAAATTATGAAACGTCCTGTACATAAATATCATTTTTATTTGAAGTTTTGGTAAGAATTTGCAATACCATATTCCCAGTCACAGCAACCAATATAACAGGGCAGACGGAAAGATGGCCGGCCAGAGAAATGGAAGATCAATTTAGTAATTGCTTAAAAAATATTTATATTTTGTCTTTTAAATATTAAAACAAGTACAATCTTAGCAACAGGAATGATCAGTTATTATTTAATAATGTGTTATTCTGTTTGTCATAAACATATTGTTTAGGAACACAAGACTAATAAGTAATTGTAACAATTTATTATTTATTTTTACCAACAAATGCACACACATACACATACACACACACACACATATATATATACATATATATATATATAAGTATGTGTGTTTGTGTGCATTTGTTGGTACAAATAAATAATAAACCTAAAGTAATTGTACCAATATTATTAGCTACGACTATAATTATAAACATTTAGGCCTATCTTGTGGCGTACATAAATTAGACACCTACCAGTCTGCATGAAATTTCAGTAACCTACAAGCCTCAAGGGCATATAGGAAACTGCGCTATCCTTCTATATTTATGTAATAGTGGAAACATAAATCTCAGCGTGCCCTGGACTATTGACGCGAACATGTTTTATTTTAACACAGAGTATTGGGATATATGTTCTATTTAATCGTACAATTTAATTTATGACTACGTGAAGGTTTGCCTTATAATATCTGTAATAGACGTATAACGCATTTGAGTATTTTATCTGCAATTTGATAGAACAGAGAAAAATTAATTTAACTAGACAAAATTAACATGTAAATGCTGCAAGAGACCGAAAGGCTCTTACTGATACTTCGCACGGAAGACGCTTAAAACAATGATAGAAGACTAGGGCATAGGGTATAATGGAAATCAAAATTATTTCATTAAAAACTTAAAGTTTTTATGCAGATATCAGTAGTCATTCATATGTAAACTCAATGTCTATTTGACATATTAAATGACACTAACAACAGAAATAGTAGATCTCGATAACTTATGTTCTTTGGCACCGTGCATTGTAATGTAATCGTAGGATATAAACTAACAAAATGCACCTTTTTAAAATTAATAATTTAATTTTTACGACGTTTTCTACATGTTTCGAACCGGAGGGTTCATCTTCAAGAAGACGTTTGTACGTATACGTATGGTATAATTTGTTACAAACCAACGGTATAAGCACTCTTCCACGTACAAGAATATTTATACCTTTGGGATGTAAACAAATTGTAAGTAGGTTTTTCGGAAAGTAAGTACCGTCTGCGCATATCTCTCGCGCATCCTCGAGACTGTCACCTTGCGCATGTACAGTGACTTCCTCTATCAATTGAGAAGCTACAGACACCATTTCTTGAAGTTCGTCTTATGTTTATGTTTGTCCCTGTGCGTTAAACATGTTTAAGACAATTGAAGGGGCCGTCGACTGTGAAATAGGTCTGTAATTATTTTTTTGAACGCTAGGAATGTGCTACTAAGTGAGATTCATCACCAGATCTGTCAAGTGTATGGTGACAATGCGATGAGTGATGGCATGGTTAGGAAATGGGCTCGGTTTTTCAATGAAGGACGAGAGAATGTGTACGATGAGGCGCGAAGTGAGCGTCCATCTTTGGTGTATGATGATTTGGTGCGTAAGGTCAACGAAAGGGTGCGTGACGACAGACGTTTCACAATTTTTGATCTGTCTCTGTACTTTCCTCACATTTCAAGGACTCAACTCTATGACATTGTCAGTAGTCATTTGGGTTATCGGCGGCCGCATTCTATGAGGAGGGTATACAAAAACTTGTGCTCCTCTACGATAAGTACCTCAATAATGGCGGCGAATATGTGGAAAAATAGTTTGAAGAATGTAGATTCTGATAACAATAACATTTTATACGAAATCTTAATCGATTTTTTTTTACAGCGATACGGTACTGACTTTCTGATTAAACCTCGTCCCAACCCTGTAAGTACAACCGTCTTCCTGAAGATGAACCCTCGGTTCGAAACATGTAGAAGACGTCGTGACAATTAAAATATTAATTTTAAAAAGGTGCATTTTGTTACTTTAGGTTACACAAAGATAACTTAATAGCTTATATCAATGACAATGGAAACCTGAAATCGCCGGCCACGGTTAAATGTGTAGCCTATTAAAATTAACACACTAATATGAAAATTAAAAGATAAATAAACAATTGTTTTTGGTTATAGAAAAATAAATTTTTCGTCATACAAAACCTTTTTTCAGAACTTTCTAAGATTGCTTGCTCATAAGTACATTTAAGATCGTGGGGGATTAACAAATTATGTGATTAATAATTGTCTTGTTAAAGATTTTTTGCTGTTCTTGAGTGAAGCTGCACAAAAAAGTGTTAAGATATTTAGCCAGGTATTTATGAATTGGTGGAAACTCAACTGTTTAAATGTTGTTCCTTTCTGGAAACAAGAACACAGTACAAGAATGAAATTAACAGAGAATGAATTGCAATATGGTAAAGTGGATTCCAATAAATTGTTTCTTTTCCTTTTTTTATTTTATTTTATTAAGGCTGGTCTTCTTTTTACCAACTTTGGAATCTTGGATTTGTATGTTAGAAACAGCTATTGGTTTGTTTTGTACTGGAATTAAGTCGACAGGTTTTTAGTTTATAAACAATCATGAACAATTATTCTTTCAAAATTAGAATTAATGCCCTGAGGTATTGAAAATCATGTAGCTAATTTCGTATTTTCTCACTTGTAAATATTATGTATCCCCGAATGTATGATGTTTTGGACAGTATGTTGTGTAGATATTCTGTAATAGAGGTGCAGATACGCATTATTTATGTATAAAACCATGTAATATACTCGTCTATATGCATACGCGTGTAACTTTTTACGAATTACTCTTACCTTAGTTCGGTTAGGGCAATAAAAATGTGACACAGGAAATTAGAAAACAGTTACTTTTCAAGAGGTGCATTCTGTTTAGGGTTATGAAGCAGTTCTAGTTATAAAGGGTTAAAATTTTAATAACAATATCCTTGGCGGATTTAGAAGATTACCTCTAGAATGGAATATGCTTTGGCTTAATCCTATAACATACATGCAACGTGTACGTAGGAGAGAGAGTCCTAAATTAATGGAAATACACAAAACGAGATTTAAAAATGACACAGCTTAAAAAATGTAGTTTCCTCTCTCCCTCACTCACTGGATATTGATGAGAAATTTTATTCCAGTTTTTTCGTTAATTCACCCTTTAGTATTTTTTTTTTTTGAAAAAACAGCTCTCTTTTTCTCTAACACACGTGAGAGCACTGACTCACACCAAAATATGAGCGCGACTACTGGTGGTTATAAAAACAACCAATAGCACAGAACTAATCAAATTCAAATATTGGATAGCTTAATTATTTTCAACGTAATTCTGCGAGTGTGTTGGTGCGGTAAAAAAAGTCTCTTCCATTATAGGGAATGCTACGTCTCTTGCACAACGGTTACCGAAACAGTATCCGTCCGTGTATATGTGTGTATGTATGTGTACCCTACATATTATACTGACAGTATGACGACATCCTCAAATTCAAATTATTTTAAAATTAATCGATTTCTCATTACTGCTCGTAGGGAGTATAGGAAGTATGTGACGACACGAACCCATAGAGTGAGGGATTGAAAACATATTATACGAAATATTGGTCGGCTTGCCGTGTTTTTACCTTGTGTCTGTCAACCACTCTATCTACTCTGTATTTAAATATAATTCTTTTGCTATAATACAGATTAAAACGATCAGAAGCAATCAACTTTGCAGTGAATATCCGTAATATAATTTGAAGTTTCGTATTAATTATATTACTCTTTATCCCTTTAAATACAGAGATATGCACGGGTTAACGTAGCAAGCCATAATCCGATCCGATAATTATTGTCTTTCTTTTTTATATTAATATCTAAATAAATCATAAAATCTATTGTTTTTCTTGCGATGTTTGGGGAAATACGAACAGCATATTGAGTATTGGAGATTAGATTTATATCTGTTACTTTTTCTGTGTGTTTTCTCACTACTGACTCCGGCGATTCTTGCTCTGCAGAGAAGAAAATCTGCTGAAGAAATTCTTTTCTTTTTTGAAATCAGACCACAACCTTGTATGTTTCTTGCCCTCTTTCTAAGAAG
>Ga0123355_10006366_pt1 | contig 17469 bp, 13 predicted proteins | sample TergutEmb28metaG_3_FD_89872 | JGI IMG/M metagenome (GOLD analysis project Ga0123355, IMG submission 89872) | Embiratermes neotenicus P1 segment gut microbial communities from Petit-Saut dam, French Guiana - Emb289 P1 | ecosystem: Host-associated > Arthropoda: Insects > Digestive system > Gut ...
ACCACTGCTCTCAACCGGCTCTTTCAATAAACGGTAGCTCCGTCCCTGTGTATATCCGGCTCTGGAACGCATGTGCTTACATTGATAGCTGTTTAGTGGCTTATCGGATGGATATGTCAAGTTTATATTAAGGTGATAGCACTGTTGCAAGATAACATCGCGCGCGGCAATGGTGGTTGAGCCTGTGGTTTTTATAAAATTGGCCGCTGTTTGTCCACAGTACGGGGTAACCCGTGCGAAACACTTGTATATATGGGATTTCCTAGTCTGTACAGCATATATGCGGGTGATGAAAGTTTTACACAACAACCGAAAAGTTTTCACACGACAACCGGTTCGCAGTGGTGTATTAGGGCGGTCTATTAGGGTTAACCGTCCCAGATACGGATTTGTCGTTGCCGCAGATTGCGGGAGCGGTGGATGAGTTGCTTGCAAACGATGTTTTTGGCCCGCAGGCGGGTTCGCTTGAGAGCTTGAGCCGGATGGAGTTGTCTGTTGTTAAGCGTACTGTTCTTTTATAAAATATGTTACCACCCCTTGGAGTGCGAAAGTGCTGCGGAGGGGTGGTTTTTTGTTTTGCAATGGAAAACAAGCACTAAGTTGTAATTATATCACTTGACATAATCGACATTTTTATTTACAATTGGACACATAGTTACAATGCATAATAAATATGTGAAATTGATTAATTTTTTGTGCCGCAAAACAATAGATTAGAGTATAATGTTTAAAAAGTATTTTTTTTACAATGATGTGTATCTCAATGAGGTGAGCAGATAAGCACCCTCCAAGTAAATTACGATGCAGTAAATTCAGAAGTCTACGTAGCAATATAAACTCCCCTGGAAGATATTAAGAAATGGCACAGGACTTTCATTCTGCTTTGTTCCTTGGAAAGGTATGGGGCTTATTATGAAAAAAATCTTTGCAATTTTATTATGCATAATGCTTTTTGCAAGCTTGGCAGGATGCTCTACGAAAACGGTTAGTGACCAGGCAAGTAACCTCAAAAAACTATGCAAAGTTTGGGGTTTTGCTAAATATACCCATCCGGCATTTCTGACTGGTGAAATGTGTTGGGATGAAGAGTTATTCAGCCTGATACCCATTATATATTCAGCTAATGATGGTGATGTAAACGATATTCTTTATGATTGGTTTGTAAGTTTAGGCGACGATGGATACGATAACTATCGCATAGTGTTTGTGGAAGTACGTGCAAATAAACCTTGGAGTATCTGGTTTACTTTTGTGGAGCTACTTAATGAAATCCAATGGCTCTCATTAATAAGTTTGTCTATTCACAGCGAGAGTATAGCCTTCTATGCGCAAATAGACGAAGGGAAGCACCAGTGTTTAAAAGAATTATTTTGGGTTTACAGTTTTGAAATCATTGATGAAAATGATATCAATTTCCGTCAAATGGCTGATTTAAGCTGGATTAACGAGTCCTCTCTCGGATTACCGCTATATGAGCGGCTTTCACGTTTTCAAGCAATCCAACCATCCGGTCGTACAAATGCCCCCGTTTCCTTTGGGCGCGCGATAGGCAACAGCGGTTTCCCAAACAAACAAAGTCACGAAAATATGGACTACAGCGATGTAAGGTATCGCCTACTTGGGCTTTTCCGTATGTGGAACGCCATGGAATACTACTTTCCGTACAGGGATATTCTTGATAGGGACTGGCACGAATTGCTCCTTGAATACATCCCTAAAATGATGGAGGGTGTATGTAGAAATAGCTATGAGTTAACCCTCGCTTCCCTTTCCATGCATCTGCACGACGTACATGTAACTTTTAGGGGTTCTATTTTTATGTCCGAAAGATTTGGCCAATTCTTTGTTCCGGTAAGGCTAACGGAAGCGGAGGGGCGGCTTGTGGTTCGCGAAAATATATCAGCTATAAACGGAGAGTTTTTGTCCGGCGACATAATTTTTAGGCTAAATGGGACAGATATCAACGAAGTTACGGCGGACATGCTGCAATTTCTGTCTTTCCCCAACAAAGAGAAAGCACTGGCATATATTGCATTTTATCAGGGGTTGATGTCACACAATCAAATAGCGGATATTGATGTGCTGCGCGGCGATACTATATTAAGTCTGCAGATAGAAACAACAGATGAGAGTATAATCTGGCAAAGCACTCCTATTCAAAGCAACATACTTTTTACTGAAAGCAATATTGGTCTTATCAATCCCGGGCATTTGTCGCATGATTTTGAAATCCACGGCATTATGCGTGATTTTGCTGGTACAGACGGGCTTATTATTGATTTGCGCCAGTATCCATGGCATGCTGCTATTTACATGCTGTGGGACTATATTCTGTACGATACCCAGAATTTCGCAATTATATCAGTACCTTCACAATCTGTCCCGGGTGTATTTATGGATCAATTTTCTAACGAATATGTCGGCCCCGATGCATCCCGACGCTTACAATTCGGTACGTATTTTTATGATAGACCTGTTGTGCTTTTAATGGACGAACAAACATTTAGTGCGGGGGAGTATTTGGTTATGATGCTGCGCATCGGGCCAAATGTGACCGTAATGGGTAGCAACTCCATAGGCGCAGACGGAAATATTGCCATGTTGCCGTTGCCCGGCGGAATTGTAATGACGTTCACCGGTCTTGGCGTTTACACCCTCGAAGGCGATCAAACCCAGCGCATCGGTCTTTTTCCTGATATTCATGTTGATAGGACAATCCAAGGCATAACGGAAGGCAGAGATGAACTGATGGAAGCTGCGATTGCGTTTTTGTTGGGGTTGGTTGGCGATTCCTGAGTTTGACTTAGGTAATATGCATAGGGTATTATGCTTATAAATCTTGATAAAATAAGACATGACAATGGATTTTACTTTCGTCAAGGGGTTTGAGAAAAATAATTATTTAACACCATAAAAAGTCTCCAATTTTCACGGTGCATACCGCAAATTTTGGAGGCTTTCACTATTAGTTAGATTTAGTGCTAGGGAATTATCCTTCTGATGTTGGATAAGGAATAACCTCACCCGTAAAGTTTACTAGAAAATCTCTCGCCCTAAACCGATCAAGCTCATCATGGATTTTTTGATTGTAGTAGTTACGTAAACATCTATAACATGATGGCTCACAATTGCAGTCGTCCATTGCTTTAACAGCTCGGCGAATAACACGTGACAACACTGCCCCATCAGCCGTAACAAGTCTGCGAGAATGTCCTGCGCCTCCCGCAACAGCATCGTAAATTATAAGACTAATTACAATCATGCCGTTTTGTAGTTTTGTCTTGTGAAGGCATCCTTTGATGTCATTTCTTTCAATATCCAATTCTCTCGACATTGCCTCAATGAATGCGAAAAGTGTGGACAGCATACTCGAAAAATCCGTGCCCGCAGGGGTTTCAAAAGTAATTCGTGCAACATCTGTTTTGAACTCATGCGTAAGATAATATTCGTGTGCCGATTCTTCGCCGTTGTTGCAAGAGTTGCCGTAAGCATTTTTGTGTTTCTTGTTAAAGAGTTCTCCGCTCACTTTTGAATATCCGCAATAATTGCACACTGCAAACTTATCTCTAGTACGCACTACGAGAGAGTCATTAGCCGTGGACTCGACTCTTACAATCGTATCACTTATTGAAAAGCTCTTGCTGTCAATTATAAGTTTGCCGGGGTCGCCAATATATATATCATCTGTTTTGTAGTTTTTTTCAGGTTTTTGCATCCTGGCAGGCTTTGGCGCATCATTACCATCACTCCCGGCAATAAAGCCTTTTCGTGGTTCAAGAGTTTTCTGCCAAGAAGATTTGCCTATTTCATGTCCGCAAGAACGACAAGTCAGATCACTCCGTATGGCACTATCCTTATAATAGTTATCGGCATCACAGCTTTCATCTGGGCATCTGGCATACCACCCATACTCCCAATTTGTATTGCTTTTACTTGGTGACTTATGAATGTATCTACTCGTATACTGCATGCCGTCAGCAACGATTTCTGAACCCGGCGCATACTCAGCTATTGCAAGTTGCAAGTCGCGTTGCATCTGTGGACGATTCACTTCTTTTGCACCTTCGTATTGTGGTAATAATTCAACAGTATCAACTGGAAACCCATATTTAGGCAGTATATTATTGCGAACAAGGAAATCTATTAAGCTCTTACGAGGTGGATTGTGATCTGCATCTTTGTCTGCTCGAAAATCACGCAATTTCCTTTCATATGCATATGCATCACGAGCATTGTTTTCTTTCAGATAACGCAAACGCTCCCCTTCAAAGTATCTAACTGTTTCGCGGAAATCTCGAACCGCCAATTCTAAAATGCCGACTTCATCATCGACAATGTGTTTCGTCCAGCCCCAACTATCTATTCCGTACATATCATTCGGAATAGATTCAAGTAGTAGCCGCCTTAGACACTCGGGTTCACTTGCAAGAAATGCTTTGAACTTTTCATACCCGCCGCTATTTAGGAAATTGGATTGATTGTCTCCGTCGTACACATCTTCGTTCTCCTGCAAGAAAGCACTAAATGCAACAGCATTTATATGACGACGAATAATTTTCTCATTTTCCAACTGAAACATAGGAGCTTTTATTCTCCCGCTAATCATATCTTCGGGTTTGTCAAAATAAGTGAAGTCATGAGAACTTAATTTGGCGTAAGTAAGCGCATATGCTGCGGATTGCAAACTCCGCCCTGCACGCCCAGCTCGTTGTACGTAATTCGCAGGTGTTGGGGGTACGTTTCTCAAAAGCACCGTTTCAAGGCTACCTACATCAACGCCCATTTCAAAAGTTGTTGAACTGCTGAGTGCGTTGATTTTTTTCTCAACAAACAGTCGTTGATATTCAGCCCCTCGCTCTCGCGAAAGCTGTGCCGTATGCTCTTTAATATAAAAAGGATTCATGTTTGAGGATTTGTAAAGCTGAACGTAATGATTTGACGAATTTTTTAGCAACGGAATGTACTCCCGCAATGTTCCTGTACACTTTATATTAACGCATCTGCCTTGACAGTTATGCGTGGTCGCTCTACTGCATTTATCACAGCGGTATAGAGAGTGACTTTTTTCTTTGTCTGCGGTATCGCAAATTATAATATCAAAATCATTTACGGACAAAACATACTGTGAATCATTCTCAAATCCAAGCACGCCTTGCCAAATCTCCTCAAGAAATTTCCACGCCTTCTCTGCATCATCAACCCAGCCCATCGCTCGCATAATCCGTGTCATACGTGTACTAGAAAAATAGCTTTTTGTCTTCCCGGTTCGTTGACGAGGTATCCACCCTGTTAGAAACCCCTTGCTATCTTTGTTTTTCATCTTAACAATTTTTTTTGCCATTGGAGCGAAAAAAAGATATTCACGCTCATCGCTATTAAGTTGCATTTCATCGCCAATATCGAGTACACCGCTATATACAACATCAAGAATTAAATGATTTAACAGCGCTTCAGCATCACGCTCTGCGTATCCATCTATCGACTTAATGTATTTTGCTACGACCTTGATTGCCTCTTTCCATCGTTCTGCTTTATCGGCACTCTTGGGTGAGTATCGGTATGATAATTTTCCAAGTTGGACAAGTCCACTCGCTCTTTTACTAGACACCAACTCGTTCATCACAGCAATGTATGCTTGTCTACGACAAGTATCGCTCTGCGACTCTCGCTCTCGTCCAATTTCAACAAACGAGCCATTTCCTTCAAATAGTCTTGCGAGTGCGGCAACCGCATCGCGCACTGTTATTGTGGTAACGCCTTCGCTAAGTTTCTGGTCACACATTTGCCAAAATCCCCGCCGCCGTAGAAACTCTTGAAAAGACTTTTCCATATATGATGCAAAAAATGCAGCATCTGAACGGCTATCAGAAAAAGTTAAAAACTGACGTGCCTTTGCTCGTTTCAACTTAGTATTTTGCTTTCCGAAACCAAATGAACTTTTCACTTGGTTACACGCTTTTATTGAGGTCGATACATTTTCATATTCTGGCAACTGTTCATACAATGAAGTTCCAATTACCGCTGTGGCGGCTTCATAACCAATATAGAATCTTCTAAAATTTCCAAACTCACAAGCTGGGCAAGCGTGGTTGCCGCTATTGCGCTCTTTTGCTTTTCGTACTTTCACATATGAAGAAAATCCATGTTCGCATATGGGTCTATTCATAGCATATTTTTCCTCGCCAATTGTGCCACAAACTGAACAAACAACATAGTCAAACTCATCCGTATTATTTTCATCAACTGCTTCATCCTGCTCATCTTCTGTAGTTATAAAGTCGGCTTCGCCACTTTGCTTAATCAGAAAGTAGGATGTGTTTTCATCAAATTGCTTTGTATGAGTTAGCCTTTGGTTTTCTGTGCTGCCTGCGATGGCGGTACGTCCACAATCTGTGCATATTGCACATTCAAACACCCGATTGTTTTTTTCGTCATACTCCTTACGAGTGAGGAACAAATTTTCACTTTCAGAAAGCGTTATAAATACACCTTCAAGTGCACGAAGGAAAAAATGATACCTTGCTTTTATAAGACTTGTACCTAACTTTATCGCCTTTGCACTTGCAGAAACTAAATATACTAACAAATCATGACTAATATCCATCTCATTAGCTATTGCGCTAACTGTCTTTGGCGAAGCAGCTGTATCTCTCAACTTAGCGAATAGATTAGAACGTATCAATAGTTCAAATAATTTTTCGTTGGCATCACCCCGTGGAGCGAAATCAGCATTGTAGGAATTAAGAATATCACTTATCTCACGACTTGCGTTGTAAAGCTCTGCAAACAATTCATCGGGAAAATCTCGTTTATCAACCATTTTTTGACGTACTTCTTCAGAACGGATAATATTTTCAGCTCTGAAAGGCGCATTGCATAAATTTTCGGCAAACGAGATAATTTCATCATTGGCATCTTTACCGCCAAGAGTCGCACTTGTTAAGATGTACTGTGCCGTTTTTTGTGTGTTAATTCTCGCTCTCAAGCGGCGCATTAAAAGAGCTGTTTCAATACCTGTTGCACCACGATAAATATGAGCTTCATCAAGTACGATAAACCGCAAATTTGCACCAGAGAAAACAGCATCATCTTTTGGTCGCAACATCATGTATTCTAGCATGGAGTAATTTGTGATAAGGATATGCGGTGGAGATTGTTGCATTTTTTCTCGCGCAATTTTTTCGTTTGGCAGTGGATCACTTTCATGCAGAGTGCGATAATCATCAATAGCACGGCTTTGCGTGTGCCTAGTGTTTCCTGTATACAAACCAAAAGTGATTTCTGGGCAGGACTCAAGTATTTTTCGCAAACGCTTCATTTGGTCGTTTGCTAAAGCGTTCATTGGATATATGATTATCGCGCGAACCGCATCCGTAAGCTTACCTGCCTTCTTTTCTTCCAATAAGCTATTCAAAACTGGGAGCAAAAAGCATTCCGTCTTTCCAGACCCTGTACCTGTAGTAATGACAAGATTGTTTCCAGCGCTTGCACGAAGTAAGGCGGTTTCTTGGTGAGAGTAAAGTGGGCGTTCAAACTTAATTTCCTTATCCTTTTCGGCTTTATCTTCTAGTGTTGCAAACAACTCGGAGGCTTGGCTATTATGCACAAGCTCTTTTAGGCTTTTTCCATTTCTGAATGAGCCTCCAATATCCAGATAAGGCCCTTTGCTTATTACTCCACGTTCTTCAAGTCTGTCACGAAATAATTTATCATACTTAGGGTCAGCAAAATGGAGAGAAGTGCTAATATAGTCGATAAAGCTTTGCTTTATTTTATTGGACGCATCAATAGGATTAAACATTTTCGACCTCCGATAGTGGTATAACTTTGTAGTGATAGAAATCTGGAATAATCCAGTTTTCAGCACTAAGTTTCATTTTTCTTGGCGGTGGCTGTCTGTCTGTAATAGACATCCATCCCTTATGCACATAAAGTCCATCATCCGCAGATGTTCGCAATGAAATTGTAAACTCATTTACTCTCCATACTTTCACAGGATTTATTTGCTCGTGGGTTTTGCCATTGCGTTCATAGTCTGCCGTAGCATACAACGACATTCTGTTGCCATGTTTATAAAACAACTGCCCCTCATAACAAGGATAATGTTGTGTTTCTCCATTAAGAAATTGCTCTCCAATATATTGCAAGTTTTTAATAATTCCAGACGAATGGTTTAGCGGTAAGCAATCGTTTTCCACTCTTGCCTCAGTAACAATGATGGCGCAACCATCAAACAAAAATTTGTTAGGATCTCCTATAGCAAACTGACCAGATGTTACTTGCTCATATTTTGAAAAAAATCCCGGCTGCTTAGCATTTATTTCATACTGATATATACCGTCTGCAACCTCGCCACATAATTCAAAAACTTCGTCAATACAAGTAAATTTATGCTTTTCATAGTCTTTTCCTTTGTAACTGATAAGTATTTCAAACTCGGTATCTCTGTTACCAACGAAATTATTCTCTACAGACCACTGTAAAGAGTCAACATCTATAGCAATCGGCAATTTTTGAAAATGCGGTGTAAATGCTACATCAAATAATTTTATTTCAATTGGTGGTGCATTGTCGCTTCGTAGAATTATGCCAACCGCTTCTGTGCCGGATGCCTTTCCTGTCCTAATTATATTACCTATCTCAATGTTATCAGATGCAAAAGATTTGCTTCCAACTAAAATAGTCGCTGAATATCCTCGCGGGATTTTCAGCTCCAAAAGTGCATGGGCAGGAATATCTTCATACCATATCACACGATCAATACATTCGTTAAGTTTTTGTTCATTTAGAAAACACTTCAACAATGGAATGTCTACTGCCAAATCCCCTAAGCTATGCGAGGTAAGCATGACATTCTGGTCAAGGTTATACTCGTACGGGATGATAACAGGCTCATTATCTGTTTGGACAGATACAGATAATGAGCCATTACTACAATAGTCGTCTGTAAAATAAAACCCATCAAAGTCAATTGAAAAATTTTCATAGAAAATATACGGAAGATGGTAAATCCGTTGTTGAGTGGAATTATCTATGATGCGAAAGTCATGCAATCCTTTTTCATTTGGCAATAATATTTTGTAGCAGTTGTTTGATGAATCGAAATAATCCGAAAGCACAGCATTATTATTATCAATCACGATTCGGTACTGCTTTTCAATGTGGAGTTTGTTCGATGAAATTTCCAAAACCGGCTGTCGTGTAAATATGTGGTATTCGTGTTGTTTTTCAACATATTTGCAATGACTTATGGCTGAAACAAGAGAACGCAAAATTAGTCCACTCAATTGTCGCTCAACGGGATATAACGGCTCATCATTTGCTGTTATATCAGTATTTTTATCAAAGAGTATTCTGTAAACGGAACCACCATTACTAGACTTCATAAAGCAGTCGGCGGTCGTTTCAGTTCCACCAATGACACAGTTTTTCTGTGCAAATACATTTACATACTCGTTCCCCGGGCGTTTCAGGATTTCTGCACCGTTATCGCAAAAAACTATTGCACTACGAAAAAGTTTTTTGCCAGAATCGAATATATTTTCTCCGCCATAAGTAATAACGGCACGAAATTCAAAGCATCGAGAGTGAACATCGCTTATGAGCAATTCAAGAGGAACTTCTTTTTTTGAGCTTGTAATGCAGATAGAGTTACCGTAATATCGCAAATCCTCTACATAGGGATTCATGTCCCCTTCATACTTGAATATTGCGATTTGTGGCTTTTCAATGCGTTCTTCGCCCAATCGTATTGCAGGAATTACAAGCATCACTTTTTCTGATTTGCGCATATATGAAAGCCTAATGTTTCTAAACTCGGTTACAACTCTCTCCGAGCTAGACTCCATCCGTTTTTTTCGGTGAGATATGTGCTCTTCACGGCTTCTTTTTTCGTACCAGTCAACAAGTAGAGTATCTAAATAATCGGTTTTAATAACTGCTCCAGTAGCTACCAATGTGTCCATTTGTTGCACTATGCGTTCTACAAGACCACTCATGAATTTTGGGCATTGCAAAAAATACTGCTTGATAGCAACAAACGATTGTATATTCTTAATATGGATAGCATCACTGCTCTGTGCTTTTGTCGCTTCAAAGTGACTTTTCATTGCGCAGGTAAAAGCGGAAAACGCAGGGTCATCTTGCACATAATGATAGTGAAGATTTTTTGCATAGAAATTGAAAATCTGCTCAAATAACGTATGAAATTTTATCTTTGGTGCGAGTGCATGGATGAGCAATGAAGTGTAATACTTTTGCCCTCTAGTTGCACGTAGTCTTTTGTGGCGAAAAAGGCTAGACTCTATAGCCTCTCTAAATACTTTATACTCAGGACTATTGCTAAAATTGCCATACTCAAAGGGCAATGCAAATTGGTTGTGTATATACTCCCACAGGGTTTCGTTATTGCTTGCATCATCTTCATTCCAAGCTCGAAGCGCAAGAACTGCTGCCAAAACAATTACGTCACACATAAAAGAACTTAATCCCATGTCATTAAGATGAACCATTCGGCGAGCATTTGCCAGAGTCCGCTCAGCTAACATATGTATATGTTCTCGCTGTTCAGCAGTTGGTAATACGTTACCAACTATCGGTTGAGCAATAAACGCCTGTGTCAAAATAGGCTCAAGAGTTTCTCTGTATTCAGCATAATTTGCAGGAATCGAATATAAGCCAGAGCGTGGTTGCATCTCTGGCTCAATTTGAGCAGCTGCTTGCTCTATATTGAATTGCGTATCGTATACAGAGGCTCTACCCGACATATCACTTATGCTCCTTTTCCTGTTCTAGCTTTGCAGGCTTTCTCCCATTTTTAGCTCGCCCATCCGTGGGCTTTAAGGTACCTTTAGGAATAAGCCAACCACGTTTCAATCGCAGGACTCCTTCAATTTGACCATTTGCGCAAAGTGCTTGTACTCGCCTATCTGAAATTCCCCATTCTTGTGCTGCTTCTTGTGCTGTAATCCAACCAAACTCCATCATTCTGCTCCTTCAAAATTTTAGAACAATATCTCTCCTTTTATTGTATAACGACAATGCGAACAAATCAAGATATTTGTTGGAATGCACCAAACGCTGTCGTTATGGCGATACAGGTAAGTCAAGTATAATTTCATTTGCCATGAGAGTTACAATGTCGCACGATATGCTTGTATTAACTGCGCCCTATCTGGCTCGTCACGCATGATGGTTTCTATGCTCCGTCTAATTGCCTCAATTCAGGGTGGTGAGCATTATCATACGCCCACAGACGATTTTGCACATCTAAACAGAAATACTGCATGGCATTACTTGACAACTGTGTTGGAGTTTGTATATTATGCGGCAAACGACTCCCTGTATGGGCTACATGACAACTCTAGCAATGCTATTTTCTTTATGCTCCTACCAGGTAACATGGTTGTCATAAGTTACGCGTGGTCTTACATGCTTTGTGGGCTTGCGGTGTTGCTTGCCATTGCTTATCTTGTCATACAGATAAAAAATAAGTGTCTAAAAATGTCACTATCAACTGTTGAGCTACTTGTTTTGACTATACTTTCAATCATAAGTGTTTTATTGTTTCATGTTGGAAGCTACTTGTTTTGGTTGCCACTTTTACTTACGGTGATAACAGCATTTATGAAAAAGTGGAAGCTGGCATATCTTACGGCGCAAGGAATTACAAGAGTTGTTGCTTTCGTTTGTTTCGTGTGGTGTTGGTTTGGTTTTCGTGAGACACATACCATAAAAAGGGATGTACAGAAATATGAAAATTAGTTTAAAATAGCCTTAAGATTTTTTTGATGAAGTGGATGAGTGGTTTAGGTTGCATCCGATGACAAGGTTGATATAGAGCAATGCGATGAAGTAGTAGAGGTTAGAACGCGATAAAGGCTACACGTGACAGGTGACGACTCGTCGCCTCTAAGGCAGCAAACAGCCAGTGGACATCAAAAACTAATCCAAATAAAAAAATGCAACCCGGGCAGTCGCAAAGTACAAAGCAAACCCGGGTGCATTTGGTTAAAAATAAAATAAAGTTTGAATTCATCTCAATCGCGCATAACAGACCAAGGCATTTAAAACCTATGCACTAATCCACTTTGTTTAATCACGGCATTATTTTGTCCAATCTACAAACCGCAAGCCTGTAATATTCTTAAAATCCTCTGCATTGTTCGTCACAAGTGTGTAGTCGTTATGCAGACAAAACGCCGCTATCTGTATGTCATTTTCGCCAACAGTAAGCCGCTTGTTGTAAAGTTCCGCATAAACCTTGGCGGCCTTAACCCAAAATCCATCACCCATGCTTGCTACTGTACAGAAGTCCGTGCGTTTCGAGAGAATATCGTAATGAGCTTCTTTGTTTGGGGCAGGTTTTACTTCGTAGCCACGGCGGATTTCATAATCCACAACATACGGTATTACAATGAAATCATCGTTATCAACCACCGATTCCAAATTTGCAATAACGGTTGGATTGTCACGAAGATAGTGAATGACGATGTTTGAATCAAGAACATAGACCATGTGCAAGCCCCTTTCTAATCGGTTAGTCCGTGAGGTTCACGCATGGGTTGGCGTACAACAAAATCGGGCAAGGGGTCGTTATTCGCTAACATACGAGCTTGACGTAGTTGGCTTAACCACTCTTTTCTGGTGGTTTTTTCTTTGGCTGATGGGCTTGCCGGTGCAGATTGTGTGATGTTTATATCAATAACAAGCACCGCTTGGGCATAGGTCGGGAGCTTCGCTCCGTCCGTAGGGGTAAATCGCCCACTGTCTATATACCCTTTTACTGCTAACATATTCCACCTGCTTTCTTGCACTCGGTTATTGTATCAATACTTTATCATAAAATGTGGTCTTGCGCTACATAGTTCTTGCGTGCTACTGGAGGTTGCTACGAACGGGCAACTTCGAGCAGACGGGCAGACGGGACAAGACGCAAGACGGGGCAATACGGAGCAATACGGAGGACGGTTCCTTGTCTTATGGATAGTATCAAGACACTGAACCGTCCCCCATAGTTGCCCCATAGTTGCAGTCTAGTTGATAACGCGCGGGTTTCCCCTTCAGTGGGTGTGGTACAATTGTAATGACTAATAATGAAGGGAAGTGATGAAGTGAATTTCAAAAAAAGAATATACATAGCGATATCCATTCTTGTTCCTTTATTAATCGGCATTACTTTAGGCATTTGGCAAGTTCAGCCACAGCGGGCTAATGGGGATTCACCTGTTTTTCAATCAATGATGCATAATATCGAAAGGCTGGCACAAAGCCCGCGCCATACAGGTACACCCGACGCTTTTATTGAACTTAAGCGAGTACGTAGTGAAATAATTGCCGAAATCGAGAGCATGGGGCTTGAACCGATTATTCATGATGTTTCGCTTTTCAGGATGGAAGTGACCGAAATAAGGCAACTGCTAGGGCGCAGAGCCTTATATCGCAGATATTTTCACGATCAATTTTTACCTTTACAAAATATTTTGGTTCGCTTAGAATCGCAAACAAGCGATAGAGTTGTGATGATTGTAAGTCATTACGATAGTGCTTTTAATTCGCCCGGTGCGGCTGATGCAATGCTACCCGTTGCCGCAATGCTGGAAGCCATGAGGATTCATGCCGGTAATGAAAACTTAGCAAACAATATTTACTTTCTTATTACTGACGGTGAAGAAATTGGCGCACTTGGTGCATATGCATTTATAAGGGAACGCCCTGATTTAGCAAACAGAATAGATATGCTTGTAAACTTGGACGCAAGGGGTACTAGTGGCGGATTGATTTTGTTTGAAACTACACCACAACCTCGCTCTATGCTTAAATTGTGGAATAGAGCCGTTTCCAGGCCGATTGGCTTCTCGTTAGCCCAACCAATTTACGAATATCTAAATTATTTTTCCGATTTTTGTTTTTTTTCGATGTATAATTGGCGAGGGGTTAATCTTGCCATAGTTCAGGGTGGTGAGCATTATCATACGCCCACAGACGATTTTACACATCTAAACAGAAATACTGCATGGCATTACTTAACAACTGTGTTGGAGTTTGTGGATTATGCGGCAAACAACTCCCTATATGGGCTACATGACAACTCTAGCAATGCTATTTTCTTTATGCTCCTGCCGGGCAACATGGTTGTCATAAGTTACACATGGGCTTACATACTGTGTGGGCTTGCGGTGTTGCTTGCTCTTGCCTATTTTATCATACAGATAAAAAACAAGCGTCTAAAAATGTCACAATCAACTGTTGCGCTACTTGTTCTGACTATACTTTCAATCATAAGTGCTTTATTATTTCATGTTGGAAGTTACTGTTTTGGTTGCCACTTTTACTTACGGTGATAACAGCGTTTATGAAAAAGTGGAAAATCGCATATCTTACGGCGCAAGGAATTACAAGAGTTGTTGCTTTGCTATTGTGGATACCGCTTGTATACCTAATTCCTGCCCTTACTATGGTGTCGGTAATGCCATTTATATTCGTTGTTGCTTGCGTTTATTTCGTGTGGTGTTGGCTTGGTTTTCGAGAGACACCTATCATATAGAGAATTCAAAATCGATAGAAGGGATATTTGGCCAACTGTCAAAGAGGTGAACTTATACATGAAAATCTTTGAGATATGTAAGCCCTATCTCATGTCGTATAAATATATCTTGATAGCATACATGGCTTTGATCCTGCTGACCGCCGCCGGACGTGACAGGTGGACGTGACAGGTGACGGTTCCTTGCCTTACGGATAGCATCTTAGACGGTTCTCTCGACAAGTAATTAGCAAAACAACGTATAACCGAATAAATACGGGGGGTTCTCCTGTAGGCTTCAAAAAGTCATCCGACCACAAATAACACCAAGATAACAACCAAAAAAGCAAAAACAGCCCGGGAAATCGCAAAAATATAAAACGACCCCGGGCATGTCTGGTTAAAAATGGAGCAAAACTTGAGTTAGGGCATGACAAAATAAACTCATGTAGAGCAAATAACGATTGGCAATATATGTCAATAACTTATAGGCTTATTCAGGCAACTTCATCGCGGCTATATTTTTGATAGCTGTCCACTGCAAAAACCCCATCCGGAAGAGGAGACAAGGAACTGTCCCCTGTCTCCCTCATGCAATTCGGAATTATCCGCCTTTAATTTCAAAAAAATCAAGATGATTATTTTTGACATACGCAAGTGTCTTATTTATAAATTCCTCTTGAGCGGCTTCTTCGTATAGTAATTTGTTTAATGGGTCAAGTAAGTCACTTATTCGGCTATACAACGATTCATACTGCTCATCATCTTTAGGCCATTCATCCGGGAAAATGAAATTGTCTGCAATAGGCGTAAGGTTTTCAATATATTTTTCATTGATAGTTAGTGCCTTTAGTGATTCTACAACCGCTTTTATTCCAATCTCTTTGAAATTTAAATCTAAAAAACTAAAATGCCCCCCTCGCCATACATCGGTAGCATATATAAAGGCGATAACTGGTTGCCTTTGGATTTCGGTTAATGACATTATCCCTGTGCAATGTGAAAGAAACATATGATAAAATTCCTCAAATGCAATCCTCAATAATTCATTGTCATTAAGAGCAGATTCCGTAATTTCGTGTTTCAGCATTATATATTGCTCCTTACTGCTTTCGCCTTATTTCCTATCCGATATTGTATTCAGACAAGCTAAAAGAATGAAGTCTCAAATCATTTATATCTTTTACGTCCTCACCATTAAAAAAGCACAGATTTACTTTACTGCTAAGAATCATAACTTCAACCTCTGAACAATCATTAGGTGAGTTTCTTGACCTAAAGTCTATACGATTATTATTTAGAACCGCTATAAATTTTGAAAGAGTTACGCACTCATCAAGTATCCACTTGTTTATTTGTATGCAATCTGAATCGGTTAAGGACAAATCCCCGCAAAAAATTGTAGATAGTTGATTTTTACTAAAGTGAAATTCAAATGAACCGTAATTCCAAATTCTATCTTTATCATAGCGATTATCGGGGGCAGGGAAATTGTTAAGTATCCACTCTTTCGTTTGCCCAATCTGTATGCAATCAAGTTTTCCTTTTGTAATGAACACTTCCATATCCAACTCAATAGGAACACTGAATTTCATACGCTAACCGCCTCCCCACCACAAATATAAATTTTCTACACAGCATTACATATCTAAACTTTATTATAGCAAATTCTCGCTTCTTTACAATGACAAAACTTCGGGCCAAATTGGTCCGAAGTGCAGACAAAAGCGTCTGGCATCCCTCCGGGCGTTTTTAGTAAATTACCGTTTCAACATACTCTTTGCTTGCTGTATAGTGTCGAAAACTATCAAGCAGACTTCTAAAATTAGGATGGCTTAAAGCACCCTCTCCACCCTTTCTAGTGATTTCTCCATCGGCGTATACCGAAAACCACTGCCATCCCGCCCCGCCGGGCTCGATTGGAGTAGAAAGGTCATCTGATACGCCAAAGAAATTATTTTCATGGAAACTCTCTATTAGAGCAGAAGCCATATCTCCACCGATATATGAATGCGTCTCAAGTAATATTTCATTGTCATATGTTTCTCTATAAACCACTTCCCCCGATGAATAAACTGTCGTGTGTCGTGTTGGGATTCTATCTTCGGGGTCAAACATACCTCCGGGCGACATTATCAAGGTAATACTTTCTACTGATCTAATAGGTGTTATGTATTCGGGCAAGGATTCATAGGGTAATGGCGGCGATATATCCGCAGGTTCTTCCATGTCATTTGCACAAGCTGCGAAAGCAAACATAATGATGGTGGTACTAATAAACAATATCAAAATCCGCTTCATTTTACGAGCGCACCCCTTTCCTGTGTCTTTTAGATACTTGCTAAAAATACAAACTATCTTATTTTATATCATAGCAAATTCCCAATTATTTTACAATGTAAAACACTTCAAAACGCAAAGGAGGGCCTCCACATGGCAACCACATACATAAAACCATATAAGACTTCTAAAGGCTTCACAGCAGTACAAACCATGTACAAAAGTTTTGATTATGGTGCACCCACAACGACAAAGGCCATCTGTACAACCATATTTACTATAATTCTACCGCCGTGGACAGCACCCGGAAATTCCATAATTTTATCGGCTCGACTTTTGCCGTGCGGCGATTATCTGACCGTATATGCTTAGAGCATGACCTATCCGTTATCCATAGTCCCAAACAGCACAGCGAGGGTAAATTCAAGCACTATGGCGAATGGCTAGGTGACGGCAAGCCGCCATCATTCCAAGAGCAGTTAAAGGCGGTGATAACAAACGCCCTGCAAAAAACTTAAAACAGCTTAATGCAAATACCCCACGCCCTAAAACGAGGCGTAGGGGTGCATACATAGCAACCGTGTATAAAGTCATTTCCTTTTTAGGGATGGCTTTTTTATTGTATTTTTTCATGTCCAATGGTAAGATAATTTTAGCGGCTTGCA
>Ga0123355_10006367_pt1 | contig 17467 bp, 10 predicted proteins | sample TergutEmb28metaG_3_FD_89872 | JGI IMG/M metagenome (GOLD analysis project Ga0123355, IMG submission 89872) | Embiratermes neotenicus P1 segment gut microbial communities from Petit-Saut dam, French Guiana - Emb289 P1 | ecosystem: Host-associated > Arthropoda: Insects > Digestive system > Gut ...
AAGGAAAAAACCCCCCCCCCCCCAAATAGGTTAAGATACACAAATTTTTAAACACAAACATTTACACAGTGCTCTGGTAGCTGATGCTGCCAGCTTGTGCGGCAGTTAAGTAACCGCCCGCATTTATGGGCGTGTATTTGAATTTTTCACCCTTATGCAAACTTTTTCCCCACATACTTAGTTTTTTCAATCGCGCAGAGTCAAAGTCGCGCTATGTAAGAGGTTACAACACACAGCAATTTCGAAAAAGCACAAATATTAAAACACCAAAAAATTAAGTCACCGGTGTATGAATGTGAACCTTGAACGAGCAAGTTTTGAAAGGCTGCATCGTAAATCACTGGCTTCATTCGTCTTCGATGCGTTGTTTTTGTGACGGGTAAGTCCGTAAAACCCTGCTTCAGAAAGCATGCTGTAGAAGGGGGTTGTAATATAGGACAGTAATACCTTCAGAGCACCATTGGACTCTAAATCATGTTTACACAGAATTAAAATAATTTTTACCTAGTATCATTTTGTTTTGTATGACGAACACCTGGAGACAAGTACCGACCCTGTCCACGAAATGTAGTGTGTTAAATATCAATGCACGTGATGGAGGAAGTCCATTAAGTCGATGAGTTTATATATCATTTCCCACAACTGGTTTCCCTTTTTTACCCTGACCCAGGACGCACTAGGTGTTTGCTTGCTTTTGAAAACTGCAGCCCAGTGTCCCATCGTTTAAGATGTCCGTAAGCTGCGGCTGCCGGCCAGCAATGCTTGAAATGTAATCAGCCAAATATCTTCGACATCAATGTTAAAAAGGGTTGTGCAATCAGCTGTATTTAGCCACGTCCTCCGGGATGCAGCGGTGAAGTCTAGAATTAGTTTTTCCACATAGTCCACGATAAATTTTACGGCAGTACATTCCATATTTTCGGCGACCAAAAGCAAGTTCATTTCGGGAAAGAAGAAAACCTGTTTTCTTCCACTTTACTCCTCCTCAGGTTCAGCTTTCCTCTGAAAAAGGTAAGCTTTAACCTTCTATGCAATAATATAAACAGCCAACTAGATGCAACAATAACAATTTTATTAACAATTTCAATCAGCTCAACATGTTTCGGGCGATAATTTCGCCCATCCTCAGGAGCGCTAGACTGTGTTTACAGCTTGTGGTATAAAGCACCGACGATGCTGCCTGTTAGTGACCATGTTGAGCTGATAGAAATTATTAATAAAATTACTACTGTTGCATCTAGTTGGCTGTTTATATTACTGTATCAATGATGCACGGTCACACAAACATCAAATTTAACCTTCCATATTAACCCAATCACCGTCTGATCAAAGCCCTGCACCGAACATTCAGCTTTCTGATTTCGGCAAATGTAAATGAAATATAGGTTAGTTTTAATATTCACTTGGTGAACGAGAACTTCAAGACAAGGGATGACTCTCTACAGACAAAACTTTCGACATCATTGAGTAACGCCACAATTAGTTCAAGGACATATCCTCGCGACAGCCACCTGACCTCAGAATGATAAAGTAAATTCGTGCAGAAGGATCCAGTACCCGGACACATGTGACTAAAAATCCTGTTGCCTAACGACCTCATTTTTACAGAATTCACAACGTGAACGACCTTTTACATCACAATGTCCACCTCCTGCGACGGCCTCTTGGAAGCAGTTTCTCCCTACCAAGGACACAAAGAAAAACTTTCACCTGCGCATTAACTTCCTTCTCCGTGGCACAGAAGCCTTGACATGTTATGAATATTGCTGGAACACGGGGCACAACCTGACACCGATTCCAAGTCACACTTTCTTGATTGGTGCGAGAGGGGAGGGGTCTATTCTTTAAGAGGAATTCTTACCCTGCTGCAGTGGTGGTGGTGGTGGTGGTGGTAGCCACTTGCCGGCAACACAAAAATCCTTCTGCCATGTCTGTTAACTCCGGATAACGTACAAGTACGCTGAACTGTGAATCGTCACACACAAGCTATCGGAACAGCACACTTCACTCAGTCACATCACGTTTTAAAACACGGATATGTAAAGCATTCACTTCATTATAGAGCATCAAGTCCACCCACCTCTGTCCTACACGGTCCCTAATAAACACGGATTATTTCCCTACACAGCATTAAATGATGGTCTGTGCATCGGGGCGAGCCAGAAACTCAGTTTCTTTTCTACTCATTTTCAGGCTTCAGAGGATTAGTCTATGATGTTGCATGCAACAGTACCTCGCACTCCCGACACAAGAAAAAGGAACTAGCCACGGTACACTCGACCCACAAGCGACTCTTAATTCGATCTTCGCTTTTCTGGAATGTTACGCAGCAATGATAGGTAGTTACCGACGTTTCAGGACTAACATAAGGGTCCTCACTGTAGATAGGACCGACAAGTTGTCCCGAAACGTCGGTGACTACCACTCAACGGCATGTAACATCCCAGGGGATGGAAGATCTCATTTACACCGCGGCGCAAGCTACGAATCACGTAACCCTTAAGTCGTGATGGCCACAAGGAAAAGGCATATATGCAAATTCCTGGAGGCCCCAAAAGCGGTTATCAGGACAACAATTAACCCCCCCCCCCAAAAAAAAACCTAGTGCTATAGTAGTGAATTCAAATGAACTGGGTTTGAATATGGGGCATGACGATTAAATCGAATCTATATTACACTAACGTAATGTGTTTTATAGCAATCAATGTGGATTTCCTGTATAAAGAATGATATACCTGCGCATCATGCCCGTGGTGAATAGGGGAACAACTACTTCGCAGACATTCTTGCATAAGAAATAATTAATTTCGTATAATCAATGTCAACACAGCGACTAGGCGAACTTCTTTGCCGTAGACGACAGTAGTCACTCAAATGTAGAATTTAAAAGGCATACACTTCAGAATTCGTGCTAGTTTATAATTTCTGTTACCCTCCACATTAAATGTAAAATTACAAGCGGCTTTCACCTCGGCGAAAATACAACTTACGATACTTTAGGTAATTTCATCCCCCTGAGAAACCTGCTGCCCGGATCTTCATACAGTTAGGTCTCCACCAAGAAGATGGTCTTCCGAAACGCTGATATACAACTACCACTTGACGGTGTTGGAACAGAACAGCGCAACCTACAATTCAATACTCAGCTGTTACTCTCGGGACTTATTTACCCTGCTTCCGTATTTAATACAGAATTATTTGCATACGGTATAGGATTCATGTAGCTTCCCGCAGTCCATCGTTTAATTCACAGAGATTGCTGGAAATGGGTGACAAATTTACCTTTGCCATACATGTTGAGCACAATCTTAAGAAGCACTTCTATGCCAGATGAATAACGTACACAGGCTCAGAAAACTAGTATTACATTACAACAGCGGTCCGACATACTATACCGTCATAGCTTAACTCGGGCAATGGGTTATCGTGTATCAGCTCTGTAGTCACGCCTAAAGCTCTGACCAAACACACAAGAACCTGTCCAAGCGTGAAAGAAGGCGCTCACCTGCAATATAAATCACACGATAACAAAACGTGCAAGGTTGAGCTGGTCTGTACCCTACTGGACCGGTACAGGTACCTAAAAGAAAAATGCACCATCCGTGTGTTACGTCACTAGGGCGACTCGTTTTCTGTTCCACAGTTCAGCGAAAGTGGCTAACACACATACATGTCTTCAGTGACTTGTTAATGGGGCCACCTCATTGCATCTGCACAAATGTACCGCAAAAAACAATGTCGAAGATGAAATGTCAATTCAGATATCGAAATCTGGAATGAAGAAATTATAAACCCAAATAATAGGTGGAACGTCCATCTCTTGTGACCGCATGTAGTTTGACGTCAGGTGGATCCCGTAACCATGCTATAATCACAGGGAGGAACAAGTGACAGCAAATCTGAAACGCGCAAGGTGCGCAAATACTCCACATTAAAACATCTCACTCGAACGACAGTGCTGAAGTGTGAAAGTCATATGCATAAAATGCAGTGTTAACACACACATATTTACAGTACTTCTGTCCACACGTAAGTTTATTACAGAGCGATGAACTGTTCATACAGATGCCTCTGAACCCGAACAACTATTCTACGGAATAATCCTCAGTTTGATAAATAACACATACAAAAGACTTTCCACGTCTCTATGAAGGTTCTCATATCACTCAAGAACTTTTAACGAGAAACATTTCTTCGCCTTGTTTCCGGGTAGAACAAGCAGCTTAGTTACATTCCGGGCCCTGTACTGGTAACCATCTAACCATACTTGAACTGTTGGCAACATTTCATCTATTGAAAACCTGTGGCCGTACAGTCAGTTCTGCTACTACGCGATAAATACTCTCTTGTGAGACCTCGCATTATATAAAACCGCGTAATGAAAAATGAAAACCCGTAGTGTAGGCTTTAAACGTCCTTTACACTGATCGCTGCAATCGTGTTAACGGCCAACACGCACATGCGGAATTTCTCAGCACACAAACAGCGTTTACTCATTCATCAATCGCGTTATAGCAATTTCGCGTTACCGAACACGCGTCCAACGGCTGACTGATTATATACTAATTATTCACGCTGTTCTCAGAAGGGCTGATATGCTAGAACGCCTATCCATTTCGAGGAACTCTGTGAAAAAGTTTGTTCATAATGTCTACAATGGCCCAAAATTCCCCACCAAAAAAAGTTTACGTATAGGATAACTTCTAACCTCCATGCACGGCCGGCCAGATCAAATCCGAAATTCTTCCACCAACAAAATTATAAACACTGAAGCAACCAGAAAATCACCGTATCTGTCTTTGGTTGCAATAAACTCGATACCGACTTCAAAACCTTTCACGCTCGCTAAATAATTGGGAATGGAGGAATAATAAGCTAGCTGACACGATGATACGCAACGGATAAGTGAGATCTTACAGGATGTCTAAATCGAAACCACAGGTATACTTCCTCTGATGACACGCGTGAATCTGCGTAAGAACACCGTCTTCAACAAAGCCTGTGCCACGTGTTATTTTCGGCCTAGGTGTCCACGTGAAACAATTCGGTTCTTAGTAGACGGTTTTGACTTTTCTAACAGGGAACCATTTGACAAGAGAGAGATCTACGCCGGCGAAGACCACGTAAGAAATCCAGATAATTACGTGGGAACTAGCCCTCTTTTACTCACGAATCGAAGAGTGAATAACAGTGAGTAAAGAGCATGCAGCCATTGTTCAGTACAAGTTATCGGACAATCAACATCCGTTCCGAGGGTACCACGAGGTTCACGACGCTTTTCGAGTTATGTCCGAACGTAGCAGCTTCCAGCAATCTCTGATGCAGAAATACATTCCAGTCATATTTTTAAAGAAGTGAAAGCCCCTATACCAGTTGCCTCCACTATCAACACCAATACCAGATCTCAACGGAATGTTGGCGACCGTTCTCAAACGCGGCGGTGGTGGGGGCAGGCGCGGTCACTGACGTCAAACACAGCAATATGCCAACCCCCAATACCTTCACCCCGTATCCTTTCCATATGCAAGTGGATGGTAACAATTTTGCAAGTACTGCATGTCCATCAACCAACTTCACATATTGGAAGTGCTTCTCACGTAGAAGCTGCTTGCGATGACGATGCGTACGAAACCACACGTACCTCCCACACCAGATGCCATCCACTAAAGATGATAAGCACTGATTCAGGGTCAGCTTGTCAAAAATTGTAACAGAAACAATATTTCAGTACATATGCAAATAAGATTACATCACATCTAAATAATCTACAGCACATCCAGTCCTAAATTAACTTTCCTGCATTTAACAAACCATCCAACAAAATGCACTGTATCTAGGGAAAATCTCTAATGGTCTAAATTATACAGTGAATTTTACTGGTTGATTCATTAAATGTTTGGATTATAAATATATGGAAATATGCAACAGTACTTTTTCAGATTCATCGTATCCCTTTCCCATGTTTTCCCACACTAGATAAAGGTCCTTTCTTGTATAACATGCCGTTTACAGCCACAAAAAATTGAGTGCGCAAATAACCTAACACGGCACTATCATGTCCATGCGCCTTCTGTGCCGCAGATCATATATCATACTACCGAGGGACAAAAGACAGCACGCCGAGCCATCCTAGCATCGTATCGTTATCATGTCGTCTTCGGTGTGCGACGTCCCATTTAAATTCAAACGGTACAGTCGTATCATAAGCTAATCGTATCGACGTCTTATCGCCATCGTATCTGTCTAATGTGGGAGCTCCCCTACACATAGCCACATTCATCCTTTGAAAGAGCAATTATGTCAAGAAAGCGAACACACGCTTATTAACCTCAAAGTCCTTCAAAACTGCATGTATTAAAAAGACATTTCTCAGATAAATATGGATGCCGAGGTCGACAGCTGGCATGACATTCCCATGCGAGCGGCAGACGTAAGATGGCGGATACAAGGTCGTTATGGCAACGGGTCCGCGGCACATATGCTACTCAAACAGCAGTATTTTCTCACTTCCAATCTGCGCATCTTAGGTTCCAAAAATAAATTATAACTACACACTATTCAAATCAAATATACGAGTAAATAAAACTTCGATACAAAACCCTGCAGCCCCATGAAGTTAAAAAATAAATGTATGGTAGTATTAAAGTCATCTGTGCCACAGCGGCAAGCATTCAATAAGATGTACGCTACATACATGGTTATCCTTGGAATATGCCTGGAGTCCACATTACAAGGTCGCCTGTGCGTCTACCTTCCAGAGATCGTAAATTCCGAACGCCGTCAGATATATGTATCACACGAGATTATATTACGAACCCACCACGTGCACCACTATTCTTGCACTAAGCATTATGTCGATCTCTTACTACTTCATCTCAGATTTCGTACGAAACAAAGGAACGGCTTGCGAAGCCAACACGTGCTACAGTCCAAAAGACTTTGCCGCTACCAGCCGTATTCATACTTGAAGCTACTCGGTTAACTTCGGAGACATTCGTGCTACTGACGTCACGACACATTTAACTCTGTTCTACACTATGGAGCAATGCTGACGGAGAGCACGTGTCTTTCCTCTCGGCATTTGAAATCACTGCTCAGACACCGGTTTGAATTATCCAGGAGCATTTACACAGGTATGTAGTAATCAAATGTTACGTACTGACCCTTAGTATCAGCATCATCGAGGCCCCTTATTACAAAACATTCCACAAGCACATACACTATAGATTTCTTAACCGAAGGAAATAAAAGAACCTAGATGCCCACAGATACCTTACGAGGGTGATTTGACGTCCTCACAGTGGCACTGGTGAATGTTCAAGTCCTATGTCACGCGACAATGTGTCTATGTACGAATGGTTCCGGCCGTTTCGAAAAATGGTAGTGTAAGAATTGGACATTTACCACTCTAATCACCATATCAATGTAATACCCTAGCCACCCTAGTCACGAATACCTATATAACACACTATCTTCCGGCACGGCTATTCTTGGTGGCCTACTTGACCGTGAAGATGAAGACATCATCCTTCGAAACGTCTGGAACTACCAGCCGCCACGATACGTCACATCCCAAAAAGAAGGCAGTAAACACGAGCGGAGGCGATGAAAAATACGAATATCGGCGCATGAAATGCGTCCTTACAATGGAACATCTATGCATTCCACCGCACCGGCATATGCAGCAGCATGTACGCGGCTACACACACACACACAGCCGCCTAGTTTTCAAAATAACATCCTAATTACGTCAGTAGCTACAATTTAATTCCGGATGTGAGACATGCACAATCTACACATGCAGCGCAGTGCTTCTACACAGTCGCTCAGCTTGTAAAGAAATTACCCGTCTTCTGTGTAATTCGACGGTTCAGTGTCGTATTTACAACAGCCCGCCACACGACCCTGTAATGGGCAACGGTAATAAAACCCACACAACCGCCGGCCTTCTGAAACATGTCTGAATATTACCCTCCCATCTACGAGCAGGTCTCCCAAACGGTTTCCACAGTTTAGGCTACCGATCACAGTTTTGTATTCACAAACGTATACATTCACAGTGCCTAAATTCCGTCAGCATCAGTATCGTATCATCTCGTGGTGGAAGGACGGGGTTGATGTTTGAACTAAAAATTCGTCGATCGTAACTTGCAAAGAAGCACTATATCATACAAGGTGACCGATTTTCTTACTTGGAACAAGTTCGAGACACATTCGTTTTGGGAGAATCAGTAACCGAGAGGTACCAAAATTGGGCCAGATTTAATTACCGTCGGTACGAGGGGATGGTGGGTGTTGGTGGCGTCAGGGATATTGCCAAATACTGATGACGCCAGCCACTCAGACGTAAGATTAGAAACTGGCAGCAGCTGAACACAGAACATACAAAGCCAGCCAGGCTCAACTATGATGTGAGCAAAGCATTTCCAGAGAAGTGTTTGCTTGGCACTCTGTCACTTGTCATTTCATCATACGACCTTCATACAAAATGTCCATATTCATAAGCGCATAATTTATTAAAAGCTTCCGTTCACTTATATACGGTTATATAAACTCAGGGAGCCGAACCATGGGCGTGTCACATGTAACACAACCCGCAAAAAAGGTATCTTACGTAATAAATACCCATACGTAGATCTCATTCTAGGGCAGAACCAATGTAGCTTTCCCCTGGGTTCCCGTCCCTTCGAACATGCGCGGCACGACAAACTGTCACTAAAGCTAGCATAATATTCACACCCAACATTAGGAACATAAAAAAAAACCAGAACGGAATATGACACACAACCAGGAACTAAGTCTATCTTCATTACCTTTCGAATATTACTCCAAGATTTATTGAATTAATCAAGGTCCAGCGTTTTTAGGAACCGAAAATTGGAGAAGTAAAACCACTAATTTCCGATTTGATCCCTAAGATGGGCAGGCAAACGTAAATCGTGAGATATCGTAAGGGACCTGAACATAATGCGACCGATTACATTCAAACCAGAAAGCATGGTTTTGTAAATCCAGCGAGTTTAGTTCAAACACCATCGCCGTAGAGACACATCACAACGAGGCTGCAATAATCCACACATACATCCCATCTGAGAAAAATAAGGCTTTGCAAAATCCCGCACATCATTACAGTATTTTCACTTACCCTTCCCCATGGTGGGAAAGTTCCTTTAATAAAAGAATCCAACTACAGTTCTCGCTAAACTGTCTACCCGGTGAACCACATAAGCTTCGAGTCCAACATCGCTCGCACTCTACGAGAAACTGCACGAAACTGGAGTTCCTACTGAGTCAGTCACAAAGATGTGACGGAGAAGATGATCGTTCTATTTTTGAATGGGTCTCGTCTCCGAGCAGAGGCAGGGCAGCGCAGCGCAGCGCCTTGCACTTTGCACTCTCGGGGAAACAACCACGACGCGTCAAGTCCCTCCAAAAAATTAGTGACCAGATAAACGAGGAAAATCCCGCTGACTCGTAGCAATCACTTTACGTCCACCCTACGAAGTACGTGAGAACACCTGAATGAAAAGACCTAGCAGAGAGCGGGGTAAGAACATATATTTTGCAGAGCTCATTCTCCTGGCCATAGACGGAAACAACACGTCAAAAGCTAGGCAATTTCAGAATCTCTTCACACTTCGGCCATCATAGGCCGTGAACTGTTTCGGCAAAACACTTCAATTTCACGTATTTATTAAATGTTCTAAGTTATGAGAAAATAACTCTTCTTTCGCAAAGTGTTAAATTAGAACACGATGTTGAAGACATGTCACAGTAATCCGGCAGATGTAACGAGAAACATGATAACTCGTGTTCTTCATCTATCACAATCATCGAACGTCACGTGGCAAGGATGGGACAAACACCACATTTGTGAGAAATCCTGAGAAGCCCACTCAGCATATACGCAGACAGGCAAACAACAGTAAATGGATCTCACTGAGAGTACGAAGATATGGACTGTGTTCAAGAGGCCTAACAAGGGGGTCCAATAGCCAGCTGTTGAGGACACGGCAACGAAACTTCATGAGCTCTATTTCTTGACCATATGAGCGACCACTAGCTTGTCAAGGACTCCACCACATGAAGATGACTTTAGCTTATATTCAATCACACAACAAAATGTTATGTCATATTATAAAAAAATAATCGTTGGCTAATGTCTTCCTGCCACAACATTACACAAGTAATTGATTGAATAACTGTGTTTGTGAACAACCAACTTGACGGACAACGCTTTTTCTTATATTTGTTTATTCCAATTCTCTACATGTTTCGAGCAACCAAGTGCTCATCATCAAGACAGTCAAATGTATCAATACGACCTCTGGTATATGTCACTCTATGTAGGTGACCGTGTGGTATGCAGGTTTAGATGGAACTGGTTTCATCCAAACCTGCATACCACACGGTCACCTACATAGAGTGACATATAACACAGGTCGTGTTGGTACAATTTACTGTCTTGATGATGAGCACTTGGTTGCTCGAAACATGTAGAGAATTGGAATAAACAAATATAAGAAAAAGAAGTGCGTCAAGTTGGTTGTTCACAAGGACTGTAATACGATGCACGGTCAAAAAAACACGAATAACTGTGTTAACGCACTAAGCACTGCCAGGGAATGGATTCAATTGTGACAACAGTGCACGTAGTGGGATTCGAATTCTGACCGGAGGTGGGAATTACGGGGATGCGAGGAGAATATTGTAAAACAGACGTCTTCATGCATCGTTCACAACCCTCTGTACAGAATTTACGTCACACAACGCGAATTATTAATGCGAGACTTTAAGGCTTTAATCAAACTACTGCCCAAAGTGGCGACAGCCCATACGGAGACGCCGAAAGTTCCAATTATTAAAACTCCAAGTGGTTTATGGAACCCGAGGGCTCACCACCGTGTCCACACGAAGTGGCTTAGCTGAGGTGCGTGATGGTGGGGGTGGTATGGCTACTACAGGCAGCGGCCTGCTGGTGGGCGGAAAAATGGGCGACAAAATTATTTTAAAAACGGAAATTATACTCTCAAAAAATAAAATAAAATTATTGGGCCATATAAAAGGTCATTCAGTAAGGGCTTTTGTTTTATAAGTCATACCATGCGTTAGGAGTGGCAATGCGATTGCTCGCCCAGGGCTTGATGAGACCTCGCTGTGCCACTCTACTCCAGTGTTCGGCGTTGGTATCTATATTGACGTCAACCCAGCAAATTCAGTGCACACCATTACACCTTATTTTATTAACATCATTTCCAATTTATATCCACGAATTCCATGTGACCCCACCTTAAGCCTGTCTCCAAGAAATTTTGAACGCATCTGTCATCTCCAACATGCACACTGCCACACCAATATCGTCCTTAATTATATCACCTCAATATTCATTATTATGTACAGGAGTGCAAACCACAACGATCTACTACAGCAATTTCCTCCAGTCCCCTGATGGCTTTCACTTCATTTAGAGCTAAGGTTCCTTATGCATAATTTCCGTGCGCAACCGCACGTTTGAACAGACGGTTCATGCATAAACACTGTCTACGCGCAATTTCTGCATAAGAAACAGCGAATTATCTATGTATGTTTATGTATGAAGTCACACGGATCTGAAGAAGTGTATAAATCTGCAATTTCCATTACACATTAATTGCTATATGAAAATTCACTGACGAAAGGAAAGTTTGCCGCAGAAAAGCGGGAACTGCACGAGACACGCGTAGCGACAATTCGCAAAGCTATGTAACGGGGCTAATAGGGAATCTCGAAAACGGGAGCATCCTACGACACGTGCTCGTCGAATGCGTTATTTTATGATTATGCGTACTCGAGTAACGTCAAGTGCGATTCACTGCTTACAAAAATCCCTCCTTCCCTGGTAGGTGAACCGAATTAGCAAGCCTCGACAAACATTATACGAAAAAATAGACCGATACTGACGAACGTCACACGTGGCGTTTTTTGTCTGAAATAAATCTGAATCACATAGTAGACAAAGAAAGGTAATTTGTATTATTTAGAGCTTCCATACCGCCGCTGAAGTTATATAGTATTCGTGTAGGCTAATGAAAGCAAAATAATGAGCACGGCAGTGAAGAGATCCATGAAATAGTGTACAAGAATGAGAATGTAAAACGAATAATGCATACGGATGAATCAACACAAATGACAAAAATGTGTATATTTCAGAAAGATATGTGAACAGGACGTGGAGTCTGTGTATTTTATTATTTATTTCTGGCTTCCATACCGTTGTATTGACGCATGTAGCAAGAGAACCGAGGTCGGATACGTATGAGCCATGTCAGGGATCTTGACATGATCCTGTCCTTGATACGCAATATAAAACGGGGTTGTCTGGTTTTCTGAAGTTGCTAAAATGACTCAGAAACTTTCCTTCAATAATGTGTTCACCTTTCTTAAGCAAGCAATGCTAGCAAAGAACAAGAACGTGGTCTTAACAACATGGTAATACAGCAGAAGGAATCACCTGCTGCGGTTAATTTCCTTATGCTCCGGATACGGATACTTGCCTAGGGTGTTTCGACCTCCTCTCTTCGACAATACCAAACTTAACACCAGACAGAACGTCCTTCGGTAACTACGAAACTATTCAAATCACGTACATACACATGTCCAAACCTCTGCATCCAAAATCTAGACAATGCACCCTAACAGCAAAAAATGGGCATGTTACAAAACTTTCTTCCAGTAATGCAATTTATATTGCTAATTTCAACTCCACGGCAGATTTATTTCTTCTTAACCGATATGCAAACCAGCGGCGGCGTTTACAAACCCACCGAAACGATGTTCTCAGGCACGCGGCCATCTTTACAAAGGTCACTCAATTCCAGTCACTGGACTGGCACGCAAAAGTGAAGACGGGCAATCGCACATCCTCGTTAGCAAGGGATTTGATTTATGCACTCCCTGGCTAATCCTTATACACGAAAGCTCTTCAAGTTGACAGGTTTGCTAAGTGTCGGAGCAGAAGGGCAGGTGCAATTGGCCGTACAATGGCTGCACCATTCGTACAAGTATCTCAACGAAGCAAACGAAACCCCACACCGTCACACTCTTGAGCGAAACGTTTCGCTTACCGACCATCGTTCCTACATATCATACAGTATATATTACGGTATTTTCGAACTCAAGGCAAATTGTATGCCTTTTCTAAACAACTCAAAGCAAGCAGCAGCGTGTCAAAACGTCCTCAGGCGCGCATCCTCCATTTCAGCTCACGTGATGGACGCGTGAAAATCAGGCCCAGTTTAGTACACGGAATGGATACGCATCACCATTGAGCTCTGCCATGTCATTTTCATTTCTTTTTGCTCTAAAAACCGAAGCCGTAACAACCACGGGATTCTATTCTCTGCAGTCGTAAGGAACTCTATTCGTCACATTCAAATAGGCTTGAAAATCGCCTTTTCCACGTTGACGCGGGGCTAAGAGCGGCTGGATCAGTCACCTAAACCAGAAAATGGTTTAAGACTGCACCACCAAGCGCTGGTCGATTGATCCTCAAGCACTGGGCCAAAATTTATGAAGCTTTGTACGCCGTCGTTATTCTTCCACTTACATAACTAAAATTGAAAAGTGGCTTTGGACGCATTTTTACTGCTTGCTATGCCCTCAGAAATGACAATAAAAATAGCATTTTCAAAAAACAATCCCGTTATTACTTCAAACTCTACAAGTTCTACGAATTGCAAGGCCCCAACCACCAACCAACACAATAAAGTCACTGACCATGCTGACAGCCGCCTGGCTGGATAACCTTGGGTTGTTGCCATGTTGCCGGCTCCTGCACAGTTATAAGCCTGGCGGCGATCGGATGGGTTGAAGGACAACAAATGGACGGAGAGGGGGAGAAAAGATACTTCCAGAAAGAGGGACAAAGTATTATATTCTTACTGTTAATAAGCTATTAGAAACGCCCAAGAAAACCAGAAGGACCCGAAATGCATGTAACACAACTTCTGGTCTACAACGATGTTAATTTATCCGGAGAAAACATATTTGCTGGAAAGCTCTAATAGTCACTTTAAGGAAACTGGTCTAGAACTGTGGTATCCAACCTCAACAGCATGGAACCCCCGGGGGCGGGGGCGTTCGTCCAAGCGCCCTCTTAATTTAGGTTACTTTGTGGCAATTCTTGCCCCTCCATCCAGCGCTTGGTTTCCCCTCTTACTACTGTGATGAATAAATGTGCATTCATTTACAACTTACAACTACAATAGTTTCTGCAATTATGCATTTTCTCGACTAACGGAACCTAAAGCTGCGATTGTTACTATGCATAGGCCAAGTTAAGAAGGGATTCTCATACAAAAAAAAATTGGGAACCACTGGTCTAGAACTAAATGCTAAAGGAACACAGTATACACTAATGTCTTGTCCACAAAAAGGCTGGACAAAATCACATCAATGATACCTAATTAATCCTCTGAAATATGACTAAGTTCAAATATTTTGGAAAGATACTATCAAATCAAAATAGCACAAAGAAGAACTTAAAACAGCAAATTACCTTTTCGAAAGCATTAAGTGAAAGTTCTCTTCTATCAAATGTTCCCCGATATCCAAAAGGGTATTGCTTTTTGGATGGTTACTGGATTCTTCCATTTATCTTTCTGGTATGGGCAACACGTAGATTAAGTATGGTGCACTGGTGGAACAATACACATGGGGCAAAACCAAAGTAGTGGGAGAAAACCCTGTCCCAGTGCCACTTTTGTCTACCACAAATCATACAAACACTGATCTGGGATCAAACTTGTGACTGTGCGATCTGAGGCCCATAATAAACTGCCAGAGTCATGGCACAGCCTTCTGATAACATGTTCATTCAAATTATTTATAAAACCTCAGGTCCTACCTTGCACTGAACACTGTCTAATCTAACTAAAAAAAAAGCTACTTGTGTTATAAGGGGAAAGAACTGGTGGTTTTCCCAAGATCCAGAATTAATGCAGAAATGGCATTCACTGTGTTTACAAGCGTGTTTCAGGCCTTGTTAGCCCTAATCATGTGGAGATATACCATATAAACGTGAATACAAGACAACTCCCCCTTCCCATTTGAGTATTTAAAAAAAGAAGTGCAAAATGTAGAAAATGCATTAAAAACATTAACAAAGTTTACACTGCAACAAGCACTAAAACTTTCACTAGAATAGTAAGCAAGAAATAACAGTTCTATCATGCCTTACTGGTCACTACTTACTACCAAATGCCGTATTCCTGATGTGCTACTTGGATAGGCAATTAACGCCTAGCTACTAAGTTGACCGTTACTATTCTGTGCAGGTATTTCCCTAAAAACAAATCCTGATTTATACCCCAGCTTAAATGGTGTATTTCATTCATTACGAATTGTCTACAAAAACAAAGAAAGTTTAACAGCAGCAAAAAAATTCAAGTGATAAAAAATGACAAGCCAAAACTGCAGGTGAAATAACAAGGGTTCACTGAACCAGAATATTTTTAAAAATGCATCACTAAACATCACATGATGCTATTTCCAAACCCTTTCCACATGCAAATTTTCGCGACAAACATGTACTCACCTTCTGTTACCTCTGCTGTTGCCACTTCGCCATTGGTCTGCTGTTGTGTTTCCTCTGCTGTACCAGCTGATCTGGCAGATGGTGGCTGCTCTGGTTGGGGTTGAGATGCTGCTGGGGCTACAGCTGGTGTAACTGGGACTATGGGAGAAGGGCTCGTAATAGCTTCCTTAGTGGAAGACTTGTCACGGTCTCTGCCTAGCGAGGCAGACTTGTCACGATCTTTGTGGACACCCGGAGGGGCTGTACTGGCTTTTTCCTTATCACGGGAAGACTTTTCTCGGTCACGACCGTGATGTTGTGAAGATGACGATGATGAGGCTGACTTCTCACGTTCCCCTCGACTCTGTGACATTACAGAGGACTTCTCACGGTCACGACCATGTGTTTTGTCTTGGTCCCGCTTCTCCTTGGGAGGCTGGAGGACTGGGAATGCAGACGAAGGTGGTGTAAGTTCTTCTGTTGAAGTAGGTTTCTTTGAGACCTTGGTTTCTGCTGCAGATGTGTCTCGAGGAGCAGCCACAACAGGTGGAAGAGTGGGTTGAACAGAAGAATTGGAAACAACTACAGTTGCTTGAGGAACAATGGAGGCACCCTCTGGACGCTGGGGTTGTTTCTGCCTTGGAGACTGCTGAATAGGGGTATTAGGTTTCAAAGCTTCCCAATTGCTGCGAACCACCTCAACAGTTGGAGCATTTGTCTGAGCACTCACAACAGGTGTCGATTCCAAATCCTTAACAACCACTACGGGGGCTTGAGAAATTTTTAGTTCACCAGCACTCACACTGGGCACAAAATCAACCACTTGTTGCTCGACTTCCAATTTGACTTGTCCAACCTTCTCGTCAGATACCGCTTGGTTGCTAATGTCACTTTTACTATTACTACCACTAGGTTTACTGCTTAAACTCACAGAAGTCAAATGTGGTAGTTGGCCTTGCTTCCAAGCTGGTGGTGTCCCCGTTACTGGAGAGATGGTGGAGGGAGCCACACGCATTATATTACTTGATTCTTCTACATCTACAATTTTTTGTTTACTAACTGGAAGAGCCTCACCTGGAGTAATAATACTGCCAGGGGACATGCACTCAGGTGCAGGTATACTGTTTGTATCCGAGGAATCAGGACCATTTGTTGTCACCACTTGGGAGGACTCCGCATATGCAGAAGGTGCTGTCTGAGGGACTACTGGGGGGGGAGGGCTAGACTTCTCACTTGCTGCCTTTGCCACAAGTGCTGCAAATTCCGCAGCAACATCCATTGCACCGGGACCCGTGTTCTACCAACAATGGGAAGAGCAAACAAAAGTTTAAATGCATCTCCAAGAAAAATTATTCAGGATGACAATGTAACACATTTCACGACATACCAAACAAAATACAATCCACACCAGGGGTTAAATACAATCTTTAAACTTCTCATGTCATAGCATTCATCAAAACCCCAAGTACTGGAAATTTTTTTTAGCAACAATCTGAGTTCCTGTTATACACAATTTCTGATTCACTCATACCAATCCCAAGACTAACAGCTACACCTGCCACTTAGATTCACTTATAGGAACTAACATGTGCACAATGGTTACAATTGTGCTTATTTTGATAAAAATTCTAAGCACAACAGAAATACAACAAAAAATTCTGGATTTTCTTTGAGCAAAACATCTTTCCAGTAGCAATCATGTAATCACTAGTCTTATATAAGGGAAGAACAATGGGCTGAAATGTTGCAGTGAACACGTTTTCACCATAAGTACCAATTACAAATTTTTCTCCCCCTCCCCCCCCCCCCCCACCCCCCCCTATCTGTTTTTGAGTCTTATAAATCACCCCCGAATACTTTTGTTCAGGTATTTGATCTACTTTTTTTTCTATATTAACAACAATATTTAATAAA
>Ga0123355_10006368_pt1 | contig 17466 bp, 17 predicted proteins | sample TergutEmb28metaG_3_FD_89872 | JGI IMG/M metagenome (GOLD analysis project Ga0123355, IMG submission 89872) | Embiratermes neotenicus P1 segment gut microbial communities from Petit-Saut dam, French Guiana - Emb289 P1 | ecosystem: Host-associated > Arthropoda: Insects > Digestive system > Gut ...
CATATATCGCATGATAACGCAATATGTTTATTTCTTAAAATTCTTTTTTTACAACAAAAAATCCCTGCTCTCGCAAGGTGTTCTATTTTTCTCGGTTTAGTTAACTGTCAAAGAAGGGAGGTATGACACCGACGACGCTTGTTCCGCAAGGCTCAACCACTCGTGCACAAGCTGCAACAATACTCATGCGATATATTCTAAACTTTGCAGATTAGCAAAAGTCGCAACAACGGGAGTCCGGCTGAATAAGCCGGGCTTCCGTTGCAAAAAACATAAAAAGTTGACAAACATATCATGATATGTTAGATTGTTCAAAAGTTATCTAACAAGGAGCATCAGGGCGATGAGCACTATATCCAAGCGCACACACTTGTTTTTTAGATGCTATTACTTTTTCGGATTCGATGGGTAATAGTAATTTGTGTTGCGTGAGCGAGGTGCGTTCCCCGGATGCACGGATGGAATTAACACCACACAGATTACAAGTCTGTGTGGTATTTTTATTTAAAAAATGTCATTTAGGAGGTAAACAGCATGGTTGTTGTGGTCAATCCTGATGTTTCGGAAGAAAAAATAAAATATTTAATCAACTGGCTGGATGAAAAAGGGCTTGATGTACGCGTGTTTCATGGGAATAAACAGTGCGTGCTGGGGCTAATCGGAGACATGGGAAAAATTGATATAGACATGTTAAGGAGCCTGGACATTGTAGAGTCTGTGGCAGAGATGGAAGAATCATTCAAAGCCAGTAACCGCAGGCTGCACCCGGAAGATACAGTGATTGATATTCACGATGGCAAGGCGATGATTGGTGGTAGTTACTTCGCGTTGATTGCGGGGCCTTGTTCGGTGGAATCGGAGGAGCAGATCATCTCAATTGCAAAACAAGTGAAAGCAGCCGGAGCAACGTTTTTGCGCGGTGGCGCATTTAAACCGCGCTCGTCACCATATGATTTTCAAGGACTGGGTGAAAGCGGGCTTGATCTTTTGCGCAAAGCAAGAACGATGACAGGCCTGCCTATCGTGACGGAACTGATGGATATACGCAGTTTAGAGCTATTTGAAGATATAGATGTTATTCAAGTGGGTGCCAGAAATACTCAAAATTACGATTTGTTAAAGGAACTGGGGCAAGTCAAAAACACAGTGCTTTTAAAACGCGGACTGGCGGGGACAATCCGGGAGTTACTTATGAGTGCCGATTATATCATGAAAAACGGCAACGAAAACGTTATTCTTTGCGAACGCGGCATCCGTACCTATGAGTCGGACTATGCGCGGAATACGCTGGATTTGTCGGCAGTGCCTATTTTAAAGCGTCTTACGCATCTGCCTGTTGTAGTAGATCCAAGTCATGCCACAGGGCGGGTGGATTTAGTGCCATCCATGGCATTGGCAGCGGCGGCGGCCGGTGCAGACGGTATAATGATTGAAGTGCACAATGACCCTCCCAAAGCGCTATGTGATGGAGCCCAATCTCTTACACCGGAAGAATTTGCGCATACGGCACAGAAAATATTCAAAATTCGTGAAGCGCTTGCTTAATTATCCGAAAGGAGGGCGGACAAGCCATGATAAAAGTGCAAGTCGATTTACGCCGGAGCTATGATGTTATGATAGGGCAGGGGCTGCTTGAAGCCCTTGGAGAAAAGGTGCGTACATTGCTGCCGGATGCGGAAAAAGCAGTTTTGGTAACAGACGATAATGTAGCAGCACTGTACCAGGATATTGCTTTGCAGAGTCTGCACCATGAACGCTTTGAAACCAAAACATTTTCCATTGCTCCTGGAGAGATGTCAAAAAACAGCGACCAATATATCTCTTTGCTCAATGCATTGGCGAAAGAAAAGGTGACACGAACCGATGTGATTATTGCGCTTGGCGGCGGCGTGGTGGGAGATTTGGCAGGATTTGCCGCAGCAACGTATTTGCGCGGTATTGCATATATTCAGGTGCCGACAACGTTATTGGCAATGGTTGATTCTTCAGTCGGAGGCAAGACGGCCATAGATTTGCCATCCGGGAAGAACCTTGCCGGGGCATTCTACCAGCCGCACCTCGTTCTTTGCGACATAGCGGCGCTGCACACATTGCCCGAGCATGTTTTAAATGAGGGTTACGCCGAAATTATTAAATACGGGATGCTGAGCAGCCGAGACATTTTAGAACAGCTCTTGCAGCCTAGCTCGAAAGTTGATATAGCTTCGCTGATTGCTGATTGTGTTACGATTAAACGTGATATTGTCAGAGAAGATGAGCTTGACACCGGGAAACGGCAACTGCTAAATCTGGGACATACGATTGGTCATGCCATTGAGCGATTGAGCGGATATGGCATCTCCCATGGTTTTGCTATTTCTATCGGGATGGCAATTATGACAAGGGCGGCGGTTATAAAAGCTGCGTGTCCACCTGAGTGCTTGGAGGTGCTCAGTCGGCTTCTTGCGCATTACAAATTACCGGATCGGACGGAGTTTTCTGCCGAAGCATTGTTCTCTGCGGCTTTGAATGATAAAAAACGCGCCGGGAGCATGATAACAGATGTGATACCGGTTGCGCTCGGAGAAACTAGGCTCAAGAAAATGCCGATAGAATCACTGCAGGGCTGGATAGAGACGGGGTGGCTGTCATGACAGTAACGGTATGGCCGGGGCGGTTTGCAGGAAATCTGACTGCGATTGCATCAAAATCACACTTACATCGTCTGCTGATTTGTGCAGCACTTTCGGAAAGTGAGACGACGCTTATTTGTGGAGAAACAGAGGCACTGGACATTAAAGCGACCATAGCATGTCTGAGCGCACTCGGCGCACGTATAGAGCGTAAACAAGAAGGTTTTGCGGTGATGCCAATCGACCGCAGTAGATTGCCCAAGACTTGTGTTCTGCCTTGCATGGAAAGCGGATCTACCCTGCGCTTTATGCTTCCGGTGGTTTGTGCGTTGGGAGTTAGCGGAGCATTTTTGATGGAAGGACGCTTATCGGAGCGCCCGTTGGCGCCCCTTGACGCTGAGCTATCTCGTAACGGTATTGAGCTGTTCAAACCCAAACCGGATATATTATGTTGCAAAGGAAAATTGCGCCCAGCCCATTATACATTGCCTGGAAATGTGTCGTCCCAATATATCAGTGGCCTGTTGATGGCGTTGCCACTTTTGGATTTTGACAGTGTATTGCATATTGAAGAGCCTATAGAGTCAGAAGGCTACATTGACATGACGCTGGAAGCAAATGCGGCGTTTAAGCAGCAAGCGGAGCCTGATGACGGAGATTTCATCATACGCGGCGGCAGAATATTTGAAAGTCCGGGCACGATAGTTGTGGAAGGTGACTGGTCTAATGGGGCGTTTTGGCTCTGTGCCGGAGCGATGCCGGGCGGAGCGGTGCGTTTGAACGGTCTCAATAAAAAAAGCAGCCAGGGAGACCGGGAGATATGTGATATTCTGGGGGCAATAGGTGCTAATATTTCGTGTGAAAACGGTGTGTTCTCAGCTTCTGAGGCAGAGCGTCGTGCCGTTGAAATAGATGCCAGAGCCATTCCGGACTTAATACCTGTGCTATCAGCAGTGGCGGCAGTTGGAGATGGAACCACTTTTGTACGTAATGCCGGGCGTTTGCGCCTCAAAGAGTCAGACCGCCTTTTGACGACAGCACAGTTGCTAAACACCCTTGGCGCGAAAGTGGTGCAGGAGCAAGATGGATTGCGCATTGATGGTGTAAAGCGGCTAACCGGCGGGGTTGTGGATGCTTGCGGCGATCACCGGATTGCCATGACGGCGGCTGTAGCGTCTGCGGCTTGTAGCACACCTGTAGTAATTACCGGAGCGCAAGCAGTGAATAAGAGTTATCCGCAGTTTTGGGAAAAATTGAAAGTGCTTGGGAAAAAAGTAGAAATTGAGTGTTAGGATTTGAAGATGGAAAGGGGCAGAAATTAACATGAGTAGTACTTGGCAGAGCAGGTTGACCCTGTCTATATTCGGACAGTCTCATGGGTCTGCTGTCGGCATGACGTTGGAAGGATTACCGGCCGGAGAAACTATAGATATGGATATATTGCAGGCCTTTTTAAACCGACGTGCGCCGGGGAGATTTCCCTGGACAACCCCCCGCACTGAAGCAGATGTGCCGGAATTTTTATCAGGAGTGGTGAACGGACGGACCTGCGGTGCGCCCATTACAGCAATCATAAGAAACCAGAATACGCGCTCAGAAGATTATGACAAACTGGCAGACATTCCCAGACCCGGACATGCGGATTTTACCGCCCACATGAAGCATAAAGGGTTTCAGGATGCAGCGGGAGGCGGGCATTTTTCAGGTCGCCTCACAGCAGCGCTTTGTATTGCCGGAGGTATTTGCATTCAACTTTTAGCAAGGTACGGTATTTTTGTAGGAGCGCATATTGCGTCAATCGGGCATATATCGGATTTGCCGTTTGATGCCCTCTGTGTCAGTGAAACTGAGCTATCTCGCTTGCGTGATATGGACTTTCCTGTATTGGACGCATCTATTGCTGCACCTATGATAGCGGAAATCGAGAAAGCAAAAAGTGAAGAGGACTCCGTGGGCGGAAGCATAGAGTGTGCCGCTGTCGGACTTGTACCCGGTTTGGGAGACCCTATATTTGGCGGAATGGAAAATCGACTCTCTAACCTGATATTTGCGATACCTGCCGTTAAAGGAATTGAATTTGGCGCAGAGTTTGAAACCCTGCGGGGTAGTGAATACAACGACCCTTTTTACCATGATGGGGAAACCATCAGAACCCGTAGCAACAGGCATGGTGGAATATTAGGTGGCATTACCTCGGGAATGCCTATTGTATTCAAAGCAAAAGTTAAGCCCACACCATCCATAGGAAAGCCGCAGGAGAGCGTGAGTTTGAGCAGCGGAGCAACGCAGCAACTTCTGATATCCGGTCGGCATGACCCTTGCATTGTGCCAAGAGCAGTGCCTTGTATAGAGGCGGCAACGGCTATAGCGATTACAGATGCTTTGATGGCGCATCCTATTTCAAATATGTGTTACATTAACTAATGTTTACTATAAGAAATAACAAAATTTAGAAAGGGCGGTCACCACTATGAATCCGGACAAATTACGAGAAGAGATAGACAGAATTGACGATGAGTTACTATCCCTGTTTCAGCAGCGGATGGATGTTGTTGCAGAAGTAGCCGCATTTAAACAGGCTGCAGATCTTCCTGTTTTAGACAATAAGCGAGAGGCGGCAAAACATGCGGCGATCAGTGGCAAAGTGCGCCCGGATATAGAGCCCGACGCTCATATCTTATTTGACACACTGTTTGAGCTAAGCCGCAGTCACCAACACCATGCACGAAAAGACCCCTCGCCACTGTACAAGGAAATAGAAGATGCAATTGCAAACACACCAAAGGTGTTTCCTAAAAAAGCGAAAGTAGGATGCCAGGGCGTGGAGGGCGCTTTTTCACAACGCGCTGTGGAACGTCTTTTCCAATGGCCGGATACTTCATACTTTAGGACATTTGAGGGGGTATTCTCAGCAGTTGAAAGCGGATTTTGCGATTATGGGGTTCTGCCTGTGGAAAACAGTACTGCGGGTTCTGTGAACAAAGTATATGAGCTGATGCAGAGCAGGGATTTTAAGATTGTGAAAAGTATGCGCTTGAAAGTAGACCATAACCTTGTGGCAAAAAAAGGTGTAAAACTGGAAGAAATCCGCGCAATTTTCTCACATGAACAGGCAATCAGCCAATGTGCCGCATTTTTAGATCGATTCGGCCCCGATGTGAATATCACGCGCTGTGAGGATACGGCGGCTGCGGCAGAAGCTGTAGCAAACGCTGAATCACGGGATGTGGCTGCGATTTGTTCGAGCAGCTGTATAGGGCTTTACGATTTGGATTGCCTTGCGCGTAATATTCAAGACAGAAGCAATAACTACACACGGTTTGTGTGTATCTCCAAGAATTTGGAAATTTATCCGGGTGCTGATAAAACCAGCATTATGATGGTCTTGCCTCATAGACCCGGTGCTCTTTATAAAATACTGGCTCGTTTCTATGCTTTGGGTATCAATCTGAATAAACTGGAGAGCCGTCCATTGCCGGACAGAGACTTTGATTTCATGTTTTATTTTGGTCTGGAAACCTCTGTATATTCCGAAGAATTTGCCAAATTGCTTGATAGCATACAGGAAATTTGCGATGAGTTTAAATATTTAGGATCCTATACAGAGATAGTGTAGGCGATTGTGAAAGGACTGGTCACCAGTGTATCAATGCGGGCTACTTGGACGGAAGTTGGCGCACAGCTATTCACCTGATATACACAAAGCCTTTGGCGGCTATGACTATAATCTTTATGAAGCGGAGCCGGAGAATCTGGAGCGTTTTTTGCAAACCATAGCTATGGATAAGGGTTTTTTAGGCTTGAATGTGACTATTCCGTACAAGCAGACGGTCATTTCGTTTTGCAAAGAATTATCTCCAACAGCGATGGCAATTGGCAGCGTGAATACATTATTGCCGCTACCAAGCGGTGGTTTTTACGGCGCGAATACTGATGTAGCCGGGTTTGTGGCAATGATTTCAGCGCTTTCGCAATTGAGTGGATTTGATGTAGCTGGAAAGAAAGTTCTGGTGTTGGGGAGCGGAGGCAGTAGTCGCACCGTTCACTACGTGCTGGAGCAGCATTGCGCAAAGGAAATAGTTACCATATCTCGCAGTGGGGAGCATAATTATCAAAATTTGCACAAGCATGAAAATGCGGATGTAATTGTAAACACAACACCGGTCGGGATGTATCCTGATACAGAAGAATCGCCTATAGATTTGTCGATTTTTCTGCATTTGGAGGGTGTGCTGGATCTGATTTACAACCCTGCCAGGACTCAATTGCTGACAGATGCCGCAGAGTGGGGTATACCGTGCGTGGGAGGGCTTGTTATGCTTATAGAGCAAGCTGCCGCGGCATCTGCTTTGTTTACTGGAAAGACGGTCAGCCCGGAAAAGTGCAAAGATGTCCTGAGCCAGCTGAGTCGCAGCATGGAAAATGTTGTTTTGATTGGGATGCCCGGATGCGGCAAAAGCACTGTTGGGCGTGCGCTTGCGAAGCAGATGGGACGACCTTTTGTAGACATAGATGAAGAAGTTGCGGCGATGAGTGGGTGCAGCATCCCCGAGATTTTTGAGCGTGTTGGGGAGGCAGGATTTAGGGAGAAAGAAGCGGATGCAATCAAGCAATGGGGAAAACAATCAGGCAATGTAATTGCCACCGGCGGTGGCTGTGTCACCCGGATGGAGAACTTTTTTAGTTTGCGGCAAAACAGCATTGTTATTTTTTTAGAGCGGGAACTCGGCTTGTTGGCGCGTGATGGCAGGCCGCTTTCGCAAGGTGATATTGATGTGTTATACAAGCAGCGATTGCCGTTATACCGTCGATTTGCAGATCGAGCCATACAAAACGATGCAGAGCTGTCTGTTGTTGTCAATAATATTTTGAGTAGCTTTTAGTTGATGGGAACAACATCCCCGGCGCTACACTAGGCGATTGATATATAAACAAATAGGCTGATGAGAGTAGACTCCCATCGGTCTTTTTTATTAGGGCTATCTATCAGCTAAGCTGATTGCTGGAGTGTCTCTTGCTTTTCATTGCGCTCTACGAGCCGCAATCTCAAGGCAGCATGGGCACCTTACAACAAATTTCCGAAATTTAAGAATATAATATATAAAATAGCCAAAATTTAAGAAAAATGTTGCAATTTGCATTAAAATAAGCTATGCTTAATACAACAGAGAAACAAATGCCACCGCCTGACGGCGAGCAAATAGATACTTACCGAGAGGAGCAGGAAATGGACGTGCTGGAAAAGCTGACGATTTTGTCAGACGCAGCGAAATATGATGTGGCCTGTACTTCCAGCGGCGTAGACCGTGGAGGAGCGCCGGGTTCTATTGGCAATGCATATGCCAGTGGCATCTGCCATAGCTTTTCTGCTGATGGCAGATGCATTTCACTACTAAAGGTGCTATTGAGCAATTCCTGTGTTTACGATTGCAGTTATTGTGTAAACAGGAAATCAAACGATGTGGGGCGGGCGACATTTGAGCCTCATGAGCTTGCGGATTTAATGATTCAGTTTTATAAGCGCAATTACATCGAGGGTCTTTTTCTAAGCTCGGCAGTGGTGCGAAATCCCGATTACACTTGCGAACAGATGATCGAGGTGTTGTCGCTTATAAGGAACACATATCGTTTCAGGGGCTACATTCATGTAAAAGCCATACCGGGTGCGGATGAAAAACTGCTCACAGCACTTGGGCTCTTGGCTGATCGGATGAGCATCAATTTGGAACTGCCCTCAAACGAGAGTTTGAAGCTGCTGGCACCGGACAAAAGCCGTGAAAGCATTTTAGAGCCAATGCGAAAGATAACAACCGGCATCCACGAAAACAGAACAGACTTGGTAAAATATAGACACACGCCCAAATTCGTCCCGGCGGGGCAGAGTACGCAGATGATTGTGGGGGCATCGCCCGAGACAGACTATCATATTATAAACCTGTCAGCCGCCCTTTATAAAAAATACGAACTGAAAAGAGTGTTTTATTCAGCCTATATGCCTGTTTTAGCGGGAAGGAATCTACCGGCGCTTGAAACAAAGCCGCAACTGCTACGTGAGCATAGACTGTATCAAGCGGATTGGCTGCTGCGATTTTATAAGTTCGAAGCCGCCGAGCTTCTTGATGAAAAGAAACCAAACTTCAACCTGCTTATTGACCCCAAATGCAACTGGGCGCTAAATCATTACGACAACTTCCCGGTAGAGGTCAACAAAGCGCCATACGAAACTTTGCTTAGAGTGCCGGGCTTGGGTGTACTCAGTGTGCAAAAAATCGTTAAAGCGCGGCGCATGGGTGTGCTCGATTTTATTGACCTAAAGAAAATGGGCGTTGTATTAAAAAGAGCCCAGTACTTCATTACTTGCAAAGGTAAAACCATATTAGGCATACCGAACAATCCGGAATCTGTACTCAGAGGGCTTTTGTCCGAAAGGAGTTGGGAGCTTGCGCAGGCACCCATGGATCAGATTTCATTGTTTGATCACAGCAAAAGCACAAGAGAGGACTTGGTAAAATGCATTACGGGACAGATTTAGCAGCAACTGAAATTATCGATTATCCGGCAGCGCCCGAGCAAGTCAGGCAGCAATTTTCGTCTAACATAGCCTATGTATATGATGGCTCTTTTGAGGGGCTCTTGTGCTGTGTCTATGAAAGCTACTATCAAAAAGAATTGCCCTCTGCGATTTTTTCTTATGACCAAGCGCAAGAGACACTTTTTCCGGCAAAAGAAATAGCGACCAATCGTACTTCCGCACAAAAAGTGCTGGAGTCGATCGGACGCAAAATTTCAAGAGAGGCACTAAAGCTTGTTCGTGCATGCTATTTTTCAGAAAAGAAAGATCGCGAGATAATGATTCTGGAGTTTCTGCGGCTGGGGTATAAAATTGGCTCGGCAGTAACCAATATGCTGTCGCACGATACGGTCAGGGCAGTAACAAAAACGGCACTGACAGTGCAGCGCGAGAGTCATTATCATGTGGAGTTTTTGCGCTTTTCAGAATACGACGGAGTGATGGTAGCGATTATAGAGCCCAAAAACTTTGTGCTTCCCATGATGTATGCTCATTTTTGCGACCGATTTCCAAGCGAGCAGTTTTTGATTTATGATAAGAGCCATAAACATGCATTTATTTATCAAAATGGAGAAAAAAGCCTAATCCCTCTGGAGCATTTGGAGCTTCCAAAACTAAGCGCTAAGGAAGAAAAGTATCATGAATTATGGAAACGGTTCTATGACACTATTGCAATTGAGGGCAGGATAAATCACAAACTGCGGATGAACAATATGCCAAAGCGCTACTGGACCCATATGACCGAGTTTCAATGATTAAAGTTTCTTATCTATGTTACGTTTGCTCGTCAACCTAACAAAAACCGCCACCAGAACAATCGCAAGCTGGCTCATCGTCTGTGAGCCAACCGAATATGAACGCCGAAGCGCAGCCTGTGCCGGGATTGACAAATAATGCTTTGGTCGGACAGTTTAATGCACAAGCCCCACACTCTATACAGGCATCCTTGTTTGTTAAATACAACTTTCCCTCATTAAGTTCGAAAACACTATGAGGACAGACCGTTTCACACAGCCCGCATCCGGTGCATTTTTCAGAATCAAAGGTAAGCGTTGTTACATTTTTCAAATATCTATGTTGTCTGTCTGACGGTTGCTTTTTTACAGTCATAGCCATTATTTTTTTCCCTTTCCCAAAAAGTGTGAGCCAAGCACAATAGCAGCGCCAACAGCACCTGCACCAATGATTAAAGGCAGTGCTCTTTTCATTTCCTTTTTTACACCGGACGGAGACGTATATGTGGTCGCCCCGGTGAAATTCAAAGCAAGAAATGACGAAAATGCAGGGAATAATAGCAATTGTCCTGCCGACATCAATCTGTTTTCCTTTTTAAAGCCCTTGGATGCGCCTAAAATGCAAATTGTACCCATAAGTCCGGTAACCAAACCTTTCCATGCAAAAGCTTTGCCGGGAATATATGGCAGAAGCAATGGGGTGATTACCGAGCCTGTCAGAATCGCCCCGGCATAAGCTGCTATATCACTTTTGCCAAAAGGTCTTTTGGCGAATTGGTTTGTAATAAGCATAACACCCATGATGGGTAATGACATTTTTACAGCAGGGACGAGCTCCATCGGAGTTAATACGAGTCTGTCTGTGAACGTGAATTTTACACGCCGCATTTCCCGAGTGGCGTTATAGCCCTCTGCGATATATGCTTGTATATCATCGGCTCGTACCGGGCCGTAAGTGACAGAGAAGCCTGTGCGTGCAGTTATCTCATGGGCATTTATGCCCGGTGCGCCGAGTTGAGGCAGTATGAGGTTTCTGTGATTTACAACTTTGGAAAGTCCTACAGAGTCTATGCGGTGTACCAATTCATCCGTGCCGAATGTGCCTTTGCCGGCAGCGCACCAGACATTAACGCCTTTTGTGTCCAATATCAAAAGCCAACAATCCAGGTCTGCCAGGTTTTTCCGCAATATATCAAAGGTGAGTTTGTAGTTCGCACTTACCAAAACCGGTGATTCTCGGTGAGGATTGCCCACAGAGTAGAGCCCCGGATTGACAGTGTAATTCATGCGGCCTATGCCTAAGCGGACTTTCCATGCGCCAAGCATATCACAGGTGGTGAGCGAGGTAGGGACATTGGCTATGCTTTCTTTATCTGAATATGTATTTTCCAATATATGCACCTCGCATTCGAAAATTTCGGTATATGGAGTATAGCACGACATACTCAAAAAAGCCAATATGTAATTTGAACGGTTTTATTTGTAGAAACCATAGGTTATGTGGTATCATACATGTCTAGATGGGTGCTCGTAGTCCAGAATAACTAACGGAAACGTTTAGGCGTTCATTCGATACATAGGAAACCTGTTGAGGACGCAGCACGAAAAGGGAGAATATACATGGAACAAGAAGAACTGCAAAAAGAAGAAGTCACGGAATCTACGGACAAACCAAAAAAGAAATCAAAAGCCATAGGCTTTATAATTCTCATTTTATTGATTGCCGGAGGCGTTATATTAACGCTGCATCTTATCGGAAGCTCCGGAAACTACCTGACGACTGACAATGCAAGAGTGACAACAACCTTAGCTCCAATCACTGCCAACATACCCGGAACATTGGAGAGATTTACAATCTACGAGGGTCGTCGTGTTGCCGAAAATGAAGTCATAGGCTGGGTAGAAAATGGAGAAAGCATACGCGCACCATTTGAGGGGAAAGTTATCCTTACAAATGTAGTGCAAGAACAGCGCGTTTCCCTCATGGAGCCGCTTGCTGTCATAGCAGATGCAAATGCATTGCACATACAGGCCAATATTTATGAAACAGATATAAACAAAGTGCAGGTGGGGCAGTTTGTAACCCTCACAATAGATCCTTACGGTAACAGACAGTTCAGTGGATATGTTGCGGAGATAGGAGCGATAACCCAAGCGGAACTTTCCGGGACAGCAATGTTTTTCAATACAGCGGGCACTTTTACAAGGGTAACTCAACTGATTCCAATAAAAATCAATGTTGAAGACGATGTAGACTTAGCAAGCATTATCGGTGCAAGCGCTACCGTCAGAATCAGGATATCGCAGGATGCATAAGCGCTTACTAAATGGGGGAGAAACTACGATAATGAAAAAAGCCAAATCAATCAGAAAATACAAAGAACTCATCACAATAATGATTTCTTTATGGATAGCAGCCCTGCTTATAACAGGTTGCGACATAGCCATTGCAGACGACTTGCAGAGTATAGAGTTGGAGCCGACCACATCCGCAAACCCGGAAGTCATTTCTGCACCGCACACGACGCACACAAGCAGAATAACGGTCAGAGGAATTGTGGAAAGCACAACGAGCCGCAATGTATACACGACGCTTGGACACTTCATCGACACAGTTGAAGTAGAAATCGGCGATAGAGTCACCAAAGGACAAGTTCTGGTAACACTGGACACAGAAGTCTTGGAACTCACAATTGCACAAGCGAGGGCTCAGATTGAAGCAACCCGCTTGAGTGCCGGTGTAACCATTGAAGAGACTCAAAGAATGCTTGATCAAGCATCGTCAAATATATCAAATAATACAAACGCAATGATTATCAATGCACAAGCAGCCTTACGCGGAGCGGAAGCAAATCTTGCGGCGATCCAAAACAACTATGACGCAGCAAGAAGCGACAGCGATTACGGAAACAATGCACAAATACTTGCGGCACAAACCGCAGTCAGAAATGCTCGGATGGAGTGGGAAAACAGAGAAGCAGATCTGGATAATGCGAAAGTGCTATATGAAATCGACGCAATATCCAGACAGGAACTCCGTAATGCGCAAGATGCATTTAATTTTGCCGTGAATCAGCTTGATGATGCGGAGGCGGCATATGATAATGCGGTGCTATTTCAGCAGCGCAATCTCGAACAACTACGATTATCACTGGAGGCGGCAAATACAGCACAACAGCAAGCGCAACGGGCGCTCAATGCTGCCGGAGCAGCCGCTCGTCAAGAGGTTGAAGCTCTGCGCGGTAGCGTAGAAATCGCGCGGATATCAGCAAATTTAGAGGCACAGGAAATAGCCCTTAAAATATTGGAAAGACAGTTAGCAGACTCAAAGATTATTGCACCAATCAACGGCACAATCACAAGTGTGGTTGCAAGAGAGGGAATGATAGGCTCGGGCCTACTGCTGACAATAGAGGACACAGACAACCTGCACATCATAACCAGATTCAGGGAGTATGATATCGCACAAATACGTGAAGGGATGGAAGTTTCTATCAGCACAAACGGAAGTGAGGCGTATTCGGGAGTAATTGCCAGAATCAATCCTGCGGCAACAATCACCCCCGGCACATCCATAGTGGAATTTGAAGCAGAAATAGCGGTAACATCGGAAAGCACCGGTTTGCGTATCGGTATGACAACAAGGGTGAATATAGAGCTTAAGCGATAGACTGCTGATGACAACGGCTTGACATATATTGTACTATCTGTTATAGTAAAAATATAACAGATAGTGCAAATAGGGCATGTAGAGGGGGGGACATTATGCTTATCCAGATAGATACTTTAAGTGTAACGCCAATTTATGAACAACTCAGAAACCAAATTGTATTTGGCATCGCATCCGGACGGCTTTCGCCCGGTGAAGCACTGCCATCCGTGCGCCGATTGGCAGCAGACTTAGGCATAAATCTCCACACGGTAAACAAATCATATGCATCACTTTCTGATGAGGGATATGTCGCAATGGATCGACGAAAGGGTGCAGTCATCGCCGGGGGATCAACAAATAACGAAGAATTTGCTGCACGTCTGGTTGATAAGTTGATTTTAGCTGCCGCAGAGGGGATTTGCCATGCCATTAAAGAAAAGGAATTTATTGATATTTGCAAAAGCTGTTATAGGCAAGCGAAAGGTAGTGTTGAGCACCAAATAATAGCATAAAGGAGAGCTTTGGCATGAACGAAAACACATTTTTATTTATTATAAACATTTTTATACTTGTGCTTTGTGGGGTAGTATTTGCGATTATTCCGTACCTTATAAGAAAAAGTTACCTGTTTGGAGTAAAAATTCCCATGGAAGAGTGGGGATGTGCGCAGGCCGCAAATATGCGAAAAAACTATATAGTGACAACGCTGCTTGGCACATTTGTCGCAATGGCAATAGCCATTGGTCAATACATCATGTGGCCGGAATTCACAATCTATGCTGCGATATACCTCCCACTGCTTATAGTGATTGTGTATTTTATTGCATTTATACCCAATTGGAAAAGAGCCGTTTGGCTAAAGGCAGATAAAGGCTGGAAAGTGTCAAGCGTATTATTTGCAGATACAGTATCATCAGATGCACGAGGGCGGCTATCCAATTTACCCTGGTTTTGGTATATCATCGGGTTTGCAATCATACTGGTGACAGTCGTTATTTCTATCATGCAGTATCCGTCATTGCCACCGGAAATTCCTGTACATTGGGGATTTGACATGCAGCCTACACGTTTTGAGGAAACCACTATGGTTTCTGTGTTGCAGCTCCCGGGTGTAAACTTCTTGATGCTCGTTATATTTGTCATGACGGCTATAGGCATTGAAAAGACTAAATTACAAATCGACCCAAGCAACCCAACGCTTTCATTTGCTCAGCACCGGGTTTACCGCAAAAGGATGGGTCATGCATTTGGGGTTTTGACCGTACTCTTAATTCTGGTTATCGGAGTTGTGGGACTAAGGATGGTCCTGCCTGAGATGCCATTTTGGAATGTTATATTCGTAATTTCCATGATACTGAGCGTTTCAGTTGCGCCGCTGTTCATAATTGTTGTTCAAATAAAGACAGGGCAGGGTGGTTGTAAAGTGAAAATTGCACTAGATGATTCGGATGAAAGTGCCGAAATGACTATTGCAAAGCCAAAAATTGCAGGGCGTGGCGATGACAAATTTTGGAAACTCGGAATGTTTTACTATAACCCGAATGACCCTGGCATACTTATCGAGGATCGATTCGGAACCGGCGTGGGGTTTAACTATGCCCGCCTGCCGGTCAAAATATTCTCAGCAATACTGATTATTGGTTTGCTGGCTATGTATGTATGGCTGACAATTACAATAGTATAGAACACAAAATATAAAGGAGTCATATTTTATTCTGCTAAGACGATTGAGGAGATTAACTGTTGCACTTTTGGCAACAGCAATTGCACTTGTTCCTGTTGTGGCAAACAAAACACAGGTTCCGGATGTGTGTCCAATAAAAATAGGAATCGACTTCTTAATCGATCCCACGTATATCACTCTTAGGGGCTGCTCAATGTGCAGCCCTTTACAAATTGTCAATGTCTAATCTCTCGCGTGCAGCGAGTATCAGTCTGAGAACAAATTTTCGCTCCGCAGGCTTAGTTGTGCTTAGGATGTGCAAAACCTCTCCATATGAAATACCGTCAACAAATTCCTCGGTCAAAACCGAAGGTGAAATATCCGATGGTGACAACCCTAAGAGGTAGTCCGTCGTAACACCGTAAACCTTGGACAAGGTCGATAACACGTCGAGTTTGGGATATCTCGCACCTGTTTCATAAGCGGAAATAGCGCTGTTGGAAATATGAGTCAGCTTTGATACTTGTAGCTGAGTCAAACCCTTTTTTTCGCGTAATTCAGTTAATAATTCTCCAATACGTTCCATAGCAGAGCCTTCGTTTCTAATGTGCTGCCAAAATTATACAATAGAAGAACTCAACACTACGATTATTACGCATTTTCGAGAATTTTGCATCGTCAAACAGGATTAATTCCCGCATTTGTGGAATTGGAGACGGGGTTTGTTAAAAGTTACGATTTCTTTTTCTTCTTAACTAAAAACCCCAGAAATCCTCCGGCGACTATTCCAACTATAAGACCTGCAAATGTATAATAGCTAAACAATTGACCCAGAAATACGCCAATCAACGTGCCTATACACACGCCCTCAGCCAAGTAGTCATCTTTTCCAAAGCGATACTTTTTGGCCTTTGCGCTTTTTTCCTGCTGTTCAATATCGTTTTGTCCGCCGCTTTCATCTTTTTTCACATTGAACTTCCTTTCAGATAGTCTCTATTTTTCCACGAAACCGCCTCTATGGCTTTTCATCTTTGCTATGCGCACCTGTAACGGCTGCCCCATCAGGCTTTTCCTTGTACAGTCGCAAGCTACCTTTATTTTGCATGGCTACAAAAATCTGAATGATTATCGGGAAAAATATCATTCCAACGATTCCAAGCAGCCTGAATCCGACATAAATTGATAATAGCGAAATAATCGGGTTAAGCCCTAATTGATCGCCAACGATTTTTGGAGAAAGCACATTACGCACGACCGTAACAATGATGTACACAATTGCAATCCCAATAGCATAATTTATATTTCCTTGAATGAGCTCTATGATTACCCAAGGAATCATTATTGTGCCTGCTCCAAACACGGGCAAGAGATCTATAAATGCAATAACAATTGCCATACCTACAGCATTTTGTATACCAGCAATCAGCAACCCACTGATTGTTAACACAAATGTTATCGCCATTAGGATCAACTGTGATTTTAGATATTTCAGTACAGTTTTTTTGGCCACTTCTTTGACTTCGGAAATACGAGCGGCAATTTTTTCCGGCAGTTGGTTGAGCAAAAACTTTTTGACTGAATTATACTCTGCACTAATTGGAAATGACAGCAAAATTGTAAACAGCAGACCCATGACGAATCCAGGCAATCCGCTCCATAATCCGCCAACTGCGGATGCACCTGCTTGTGAAACTGTATTGACTAAGCTGTTGATGACGTTTGTCATGCTGCCTTGTATCGCAGTAATCACTGTTTGTGATCCAGGGAATCTCTGAGTAATCCAACTTTCTATGCTACCACTTTCTCCTGTTAGCAACGGTGCAATAGTGTTGTTAAAATAATTCGGCAGGGCTGATAGCAATTCACGAAGCAAAAGTACGATTTTCATTGCAGCCAAAAACAAAAGCGCCGCTACGGAGAGGTAAATGATTGCTGTCAGTATAAAGGAGAGCCATTTGCCGTTTAGTTTTAGTTTTCTTTGTATCCAGCGTTTGAGTGGTTCTAAGATTGCCGCCAACATGAATGCTATAACAAACGGAATTACTATTCCAACGAGTCGATAAACCAAATACAGAAGTCCAACAATTGTGGCGTAGTACAGCAGGGTGATTAGAAATTCAAGCCTTTTCTTTGTCCCATCAGTAAGCATGTCATTCACTCCCTTCCAACATACTAATTATACCATGCCCTAATCGGAATAGCAAAAGCCTTTCGAGCAATAATTGCAACAGCCC
>Ga0123355_10006369_pt1 | contig 17464 bp, 10 predicted proteins | sample TergutEmb28metaG_3_FD_89872 | JGI IMG/M metagenome (GOLD analysis project Ga0123355, IMG submission 89872) | Embiratermes neotenicus P1 segment gut microbial communities from Petit-Saut dam, French Guiana - Emb289 P1 | ecosystem: Host-associated > Arthropoda: Insects > Digestive system > Gut ...
ATATATCTTTGCGGTTTACAGAAAGATAAAATTACATTTGATTTAAATTGTATTCTGACATCTTTATCGATTAACGCGTAATGTTATGACACTGTTGAAGACCTTAAGTAGTATAAGGAGGCTTCATACTGACGACTTATCACAAATAATTCCTCCTTATTTTCATGGATGAGACCATTTTGTGTCTATGCCGTCCTCGAAGTTATCTTTGAATGTCTTAGTCTCTCTTAGGCTCCTCCGTGTAGGTCTTATGAGCGAGTAAGTCGGATGAAGTGGAAATGCTTCTCACGTGATTCGGGAAAACCTGGTTCGATCTTCTGGCGTCGTACGGTATTCCGATTAATGTTTTCGTGGTTCTGCCGTATTCCTCCAGGCAAATTCAGGGGCATTACTTTCATGTAGTTCTAACCGCTTCCCTCCCTATCATTTCCAGCAAATTGTACATTGTTATACCATAATTTTAACATAGTCGTATACAACATTGAGTTACGGACGTCGCTGAACAAACAACACACATTATACAAGTATCTTCGCGTCCCTGTGTTGTTCCATTCTTTGTCGAGCCTCTCTCATCTCTTCGCATGTAATGTCGTCTATAATACCATCGACTTTAGTTATCCGAGTACGTCAGTGGGTCTGTATTCGCACTCACAAAGAAACGGAAGAAAAGGGCTTTAATTTCTGTTCTTCCTCCTGATTTTCCTGTTTTGTCTCTCTATCACCATCAGCGCACTTCTCACTAAAATGTTTCCCTTTTCGTTGACCCAGCATTTTGTGTAGTATCACATGTCTTCATGAAATATATTTTACTAATTCATGGATTATTCTACTTATAATTGTAGGCTGAATATTTACATTTATTTCTAAAATTTTTCCCGTTGTGGACGTAACAATTTTGTTTCGTGTTTATATCGGTATACTTATATTGTCTGCTGTGAACACAGTTGTACTTCTGACCGTTTCCCTGTCCTGGCATCTAATTTTACTTTATTATTAGACTTATTCCTATGAAATTTCCATATTATCAGTATTAAGTGGCCTAAATTAAAGAAATTTTCTCTCGCAATTAGAATCAGCTTTAAGTGGCGATGCCTTCTCACCGCCTTCCCAAAGCCAAGATTTGAAATTCATTTTTCAGTAAGTGGATATGTTCGTATAAAATTAACGTATTTCTAAAGGGGAGTGTAGGTCATCGACTGTGTAGCGCAGTGCCAGAAACAAGTACAATGAAGACAGCCCCCATTCCAAGATTTAAAAATCCGGAAGTAAAAGATTTGAGACTCGGTAATGATAAATTAACTCTAAACAAGTATTATTGAATCATTAGTTATATGAAAGAACAGACCTGTGCGTCTCATCAAAGAGTGTAATATTTAACGAGTTACTAAAAAGCAAACCTGAAAGGGATTAATAAGCAGCAAGTCATTGTAAATGGAGGTAATGGAATGTAAGCTACTGCAAAATCATATTATACCCATCCCCTTATTTTGCGAATGGGATTTTGCACGATGTCCGGAGATTACAAGACTTGGAATAAACTCGCAAGTAAAAGATAACTGGGTGATCGCATAATAAGGGCACGGCACAGGGTTTTGTGACCTCTTGTATTGACGCTGAGACTATTACTTATTCTTTAATGTAATTACTAAGAACCTTGCTCCGCTCAACTGTCAGTTGCTTGCGTGTCAGAATGTAGTACAGTTATTACTGCATAGTAGTACAGAGTGTGGGTTTATATTTTAGTGTACACTTAAATAATACAGCGAGCTTTCAGTGTAACAACAAACAGCGTTTAATCAGATATTCCTTCAACGAGCAGTCCTCCAGTGTGTCCACGCATTTCCATTTATATGTCCGTCAATAACGTACTCTTGGACCGGTTCTTGCACAATACATACATTATCAGCAAGAAACACATAAACCAGTAAGAATGTAACTAGTGGTAACTCTTTACTCCGTCTACTGTGAGACTGTGTTGTGTTGATTTTCGAAATCACTTATTTAACATCGCTACCCACAAGCGTTAGCCTGTTCTGTATACTGACTAGGCTACTCGCTTGGCGTCTGAGCGATCACAGTTCGATTTGTGGCAGCATTAAGGAATACTTCTCTTCTCCAAAATATGCAGAAAGTCTGTGGGGTCCGGCCAGCATCTCGTTCATGGATACCGGATCATTTTTCCTTGAGGGTAGGTGGTCGTGGCATGAAGCTGGTGTCAAAATTGACTGCAGTTGTGTGTCCACTCGTTCTTATGCTGTAGACTTCCGTGTCATTCAGCACAGTAACAGTTTTGTCGTTACATTACGCATAAGAGTTTGTAGCAACTAACTTTCTTTATGCTGGTAGATTAAAAAAACTCATAATCTGTAGAAGTATATTACTGTAAAATTAATTATTGTCATTCGTATCAAATTTGAAAGAATGTGGGTAGTAAATACTTTACCTGTTCCAAGGGGTACTTGTAGAACATAATGTATTAATTCATTAACTAACTGATTAAAACTCTCTGTATTGACTATTAAAATCAGCATGCCCTCCATACTCTACAACACATTCTTATTAACCTGCATTTCAATATCACGTTGTAACTGATAATATTTCGTTCCTGCTTCGAGTTTCCCGCTGGGTTGCACAAATGGATATGATTAACCTTAATTATTTACAAGATACAATTCGTCCCGCTCAATAAATACACTCCATGTCCATAGGAAAACCACGCGGCTCATGATGTACAAAGCGTTTAGGAATATTATCGCTCTTTTTATGCGAATTGTAGAACCATATGGTGTGGGCAGAATGTAGAGTTTTGGAATTTTTAAACCGCGTAATACATGTAATAACCACTGAAAGTTAAAGTATTAACAAATATGTGACCAGAGGAAGATCGTGAAGCTTTAACACTTTTCCAAACTCGTTCTATTTGATCCCACTGATATTCAACCAACAGAATTCGATTTCATATTAGCATTGTCTCTGCGTAATTTGCCGAGGGAGTAAGTGAATTTTTGGGAATACATTACTAAGCTGATATTTTGCTACTGAAGGTGTTTGTATGAGCTTCGTTCCATTTTAAGAATATTAAATCAAGTGATCCTTCTCAATGGGTTTCCGTTTTAAGAACGCCAGAAGAGATACGTATTCTGTTGGCAGGCAAGAACAATGTGGCGGTTGGAAGCATTATTGCTAACTTCATCCCCTCTTTCGTAAAGCTGAGTCTTGTGGGAGAGTAGGACGTCTTTCGCTTCAAGTCTGGTCCACCTATATGGTGCCTAAATGAACTTCGTAACGACGGAGTCTAAAAACCTACTGCTGTTGTATTTAAAAAAATTCCTGAGTCTTCATTTTAGTCGTCATGTTCATTTGTAGGCCTGTAGCAAACCAGTAAGTGAAAATGGACTTTAATGGCATTTACTCCTAGCTTGAAACGATACGATTTGACGTATTGCAAGGATGATTTAGTTCCTGCAAATAGAGACTAACAATTTCATACGGATAGCCCGAATAATTTTTTGTTTTACGTATGTATGAATTTAATTAAACTGTATGGAGCAGAGTCCTTCCAGAGAAGATAAAAGGTCCTCATCTAGTCCAGACTTTCCGCGTATTTTATAGAACGCGATGGTTCATTGCCGTATTCACAAGAGCCCACCACCTGTCCCTCTCTTGGGCCAAATCAATTCAATCCATGCCCCACCCCAGTTCTTGAAATCCATTTTAATGCTATCCTCCCATCTATTCCTAAGTATTCCGAGTAGTCTCGTTCCATCGGTTCTCCCCAACCTAAGCCTATACACCTGGAAAAATTGTGTATACGTATAATAAACCAAATATATTTAAGGCTGCATTTATAGTCGCAGTTTTTGCCGTATTATTTTTAGAACGACAAAAAGAATTATTACAATAAAAGTAAGGAATTTTAAACACAATTACCATTCAAGAAGAGCCTTGAATGGCGCTGTTGTTGTTAGACGGAGGACTGTTACTGCCTCGAACCATTTGTCTGATAATTAAAGATTTTGCAGGTGTTTGAATTTAGTTTATACTCAAATGAAGTCGTGCTACGACAGACGTAATGGTTCACAGATGACTGATTGGGAGGTTAATGTCCTTGTCAGCGACCTGGATTTAATCCCAGTCTAGCTGATTGGTATTGACAAAGCTGCAGTGAGGCAAGTGTATTGTAATTTTTCCGCTGCTGCTAATCAACAGTATGACAGAGTTGTAGGTTGTGAAGGTAGTCTGAGCACAGCCGTAGGTTTTATACAATTTCAGTTATGTATAGTTCTTCATAGGAAACTTTATGCCCTACTAGTAGAAAAGGACTGAGGCTTAATTTACACGTAATATGAAAAGGACTCTATCTTTTAATGTTATTGATATACATGGAGACCGATTTGGGAGGTGGGAGGGGGTTGGGGATATAGTGCCTACACATTCTTACGCTTTGGCTGTACGGCCCTCTGACAACCTTGGCCTCTTTAAATACGGACGCCTTTTCTTCCCTATCTGCTGCCTACTGTCGCCATCTCTTAACCTTCATCTACAGTAGATCGTTCTATACATCTTACAGTCATCTCAGTCTAGGTCTTTCCATTATTCTATTTCCCTCCGATTTACTCTCAAATACTTTCTTAAGTGTCCTTCCCTGATCCATTCTTACTACATGTCCAATCTATTCCAATCTCTTCTTTTTAATTACAGTTGATAACCAACAAGATGAAACTATCTTGATTTATTTACTTTAATCAGCTGTACATGTTTCGGGCGATGTTTTCGCCCATCATCAGGAACATATCACTGTAACTACAACTTCTGGTAATGTCCACCGATGTTGCTGCTGGCTGGTGTTGCCCGAAACACGTAGAGCTGATTAAAGTAAATAAATCAAAATAATTGCATCTTGTTGGTTATCAATTGTAATTGTACTAGTGATGCACGGAAACTCTTGTTTTAGTATCTGTTACTCTGTCTAGATCTTTATATAGCTCCCTCAATTTCTGATTAGTTCTTATTCTACACGTATCTTGCTCTTCAACTGGCCCATGTAACCTTGAACGGAATTTGATACTTTCATAAATTTTTGCATTGAACAAGTAAGTTGGCTGGAGGAAAATAGGCTAATATTAATGCAATATATTAGGCACTAATTCTCCTTCGCAAAAATCTTAATGATAAATTTAACGAAAGAGAAAAAAATATCAATATCATATAAAGGAAATATAAATGACAAGCAGCAGCGAAGAAAAAATTTTTTTTTCTGAAATTTCTTCCAATAATACATTACTGTGAATACGTCACATATCGTTGTGTGATAATATTATTGTGCGTAATATTTATCGCTTTTATTTTGGACCCTGGTTTCATACTGCTGATAAGCATTTCACCATTCTTTGTACCTTTAATTTCTCTTACTATCGTCAAAGAAGAGTGTATAAAAAGTACGGGTATATAACCAGACCTACTAGAGTTCAGGGCCATTATTACTTTTCTGTCACCAGAAAATTGGGTCAATTTCGGATTGTTGTTTTTATTGAATACGTAAATATTTAATGTTACTTATGATAGGTTTAACATATATATTTATTATCTTTTTAATATGACATAAATGCATTGTGTAAATTAAAAATCTGTACGCCTTGAAACTGGTGTGTGAATCACAAAACTTGTCAATAAAACGTAAGTAGACTTAAGCTGGAATTTTGTAATTTGTGTATAACAAAGTAAATGAATTCTTTGGATAATAAAACTTGAAGCAGAAGCCCTAGAGTTGTAAATAATCCATGTTTTATCGGATATCCGTTCGGGATTTCCTCAGTTTCTCCAACAAACACCAGAGTAGTAGCCCGGAATATTCCACGATCGTGTCTTAATATTTATGCATGAGTATCATGCCGTCTCATGCAACGATTTTAACTTATTCAGTAAAAACAACGTCGTTAATAATCCAAGAATCTCCGAACGTCGTGCAGGTGTGGGCAGTACTGCTGCTTGAGGCTCGGGAGATTCTGGTTCATATCTCTCCCCGGCACATGACTGTCCTGACGGAAGTCATCCGTGGATTTTATGTCCATCCATGAAAATGTCTGGCTAGTACTTTAAGCCAAGCAGACTTATTTATTTTCCGTACCTTCCAATTCATTATTCACTAATCATCATCAAATAGACAATGTACTTACACTTTGTGCTACAGACAGGTTGTTTGAATGGACCACAAATAAATAAATAAATAGTCCAAGAATCAATAACTAACAGAAGCTGAATGTTTAAAAAACGCAACGTCAAACGATCAGTGCAGTCTTTAAGTAAAGTTGTTGTCAGTTTTGCTTTTAACATTACTTTACGTGGCGTTAGTTAGTATTGGTAGTCTGCGGTTGAGCGGGCGGGCGGTGGCAAGTGTGTCAGTAGATACAATATATTCAACAGCCTCCTCATCTCGTTGCCCACGCTGGCCTCTAACGAGAACAGCATCCGCGACGTTACGAACACATCCCAAGTTTTCCTCCTGTACAGTCAACCGAAATGTTGGGCACTGCTGTCAGCTTCAGTCACGATGCCTTACTGTTCGTTTGAACAAAAAAGTCGCACGGAATTTTGGCTCTAAAGTCTCCGGGGAGAAAATCACCTCATCTGCTCGAAATGCGGTGGCCTATCTGTGTCTAAAGACCACGAAATGGAATGGAGGAAGGGCTCCTCACATTAACCAAGCCATTCGATATTCGTGGATTGTCAGCTTCACGAGACATCTGTGTAACTGGGGAATGGCTCCCCTTTTTTACTGACAAGTAGGCAAGGTGGGCCCTGTAGCCTCTCTGGATGCTTTGGTAAACAAAATATAAATTCATACTGCAGCGAATCAAACTCTTTGCCATTGTCACACACACACACACACACACACACACATATATATATATATATATATATTTGTTTGTTTGTGTGTATACACATGTGTTAGGATGTGGGTATAGGCTTGTAGCTGCAGCTTCATGGTGGAAAAGGATTCCTTAGGAATGTAATATGAATGTAATGATGAAAGCTCCAAATTTTATAGACCTTGAATATTCGTAACCCTCTTCACAAAAGCCCTTCACCGCCTGAGCCACACGAAATTAGCACCATCACATCCTTTCCCTTTATAACTCATTTTAAAATTGTTCTCACTTCTGTACTCAGGACATTACATTCTCTGATCTGTATTCCACCTGCATCTTTTAATTTGCCGACACGCAGTAAGTGCCACGTTAGCGCAGTTCTTTTAAAGTCGCACAGTTCCAATTCAGTCACCTTCCCTATGTCGCCCTTTTTCTGAAAGACAGTCGCTCTAGTCCAATTTATGCCGATTAATGAACGTCCGTTATTTTACATATGCCAGTTCTGTCTTTGTCTAATGTGCAGTTTAATTTTTACGCGCGCTCGCAAAGTAGGGAAAAGGGACTATTAGTTTTGTCATGTATGTCTGTGGGTATGTCTGTCTGTCCGTCTGTCAGCCTGCTCACCTACATGGAAAGACTTGTCTGCCACTGTACGGATTTTCATAATATTTTATATTTAAACATTTTCTTTTTTCGAAAATCTGTGGAGAAATTTCAAGTTTCATTGAAATCAGACAAGCATAGCGAGTACTTTACATGAAGACACACACACACACACACACACACACTATATATATATATATATATATATGTCTCTCTACTTCTTAGAATGAGAAATTTTTTCCCTTGGAAACCATGTCTTTTGAGATATATTGTGGAAAAACTTGGTAGAGTCGGGCAGTCTGCGGATAACAATATGGTGCGTGCGCTTTGCATTATGGACAGCTTTTCAAGAATGAAGACACTCATAATATTTAATACTTATTGCTCTTCCGCGCCAACAATTGTTACGCGAAGTTTATACTTATATTGCCTGTCTTGTTTCTTTCTCCACCACACCCAGATCAGTCCTACGGCTCAACCAGCCGCCTGGCCAATGGTTTTTGGGGCTCTTTCCCGGGGTCGTGCAGCCTTGCACTAATACTGGCCTAGTGCCGAGCTTAAGAACGTGTTGAGCAGTAACTCCTCTCTCTCATACTTTGTCATTCCATGACACAAACATTTTAGATTATACACAAGGCCAAATTTACGTTACTTACTTAGAACGAGGTTGAGACGTGCTGATTCAGTGGGTAGTGAAAGGAAGGAGTTTTACTTTTCTGGCACAGTTCGTTTAGCAATAGAAAAGGGTTTAAAAGGAACCGGCAGTATGTTGATCGACGTAGTGAATAAAGTTTTGAAGGAAGTCACTTCGCGATGATGTGAGTGTGGAGCCGGATGTTATGTCATCTCTTCGCGTTACCTGTAATCTAAATCCATCGCAAACCATGTAGTTGTTAGTTCCTCGAAATGCCCGACTCTTAACAATGAAATCTATACACTTCTAAAATACAGGGCTAATGTTGACTTAACTAATATTTAATAATGAAACCTGGTATCATTCGGTTCTTAATTTCAGAGGTTGTTTCCCTTTCTTGTGTTGCTTGTTTTCTCCAAGAGAGAAAGCAGAAATTTATACTGTGCATGTTTTCCACTTTTTGTGTGTTCAGACGGAATTGACATTTTATGATTTTGCTACAAATTACAGCTCAAAGTCTGTTGTACTCGTATGACAGAATTTCACATTAATTTAAATGATTATGTTTTCAATTATCGGCGACTATTTCTTTCCAATTCACTAAAAAATGCAATGAAGTTTGCCGTTTAATAACGTACATTTTCATATTGCAGTGCTTTCTAATTTCGCTCTCTCTCTCTCCCGCACACACACACACACACACACACGCGCGCGCGCGCGCGCGCGCGCGTGTGTGTGAGAGAGAGTAGTGTATTCCTTGGGATGTGGCACCACTCAGTTTGGTGGAAATTTATTGATGTTTTGTAGGACACTAATTTTTCCGTCTCCGTCCTCCGTCAGTCGTCCCCGAGAAGGGAAGCAGTATGTTTTTCCCTAAAAGTGTGCACATTTCTGTCATTTCTTATGTTGGCAGGTCCCAGAACACTGTAGTCTTCACACTGACTCACGCAACAAGTGGAAACTGAAGGTGCGACTGCGAGTAATCTACATGTCTTCTATCCAGTTATCTTCGTCCATTTGCTGCATTTTTCTCCTCTTTGTTGTTAGGCGACTGTATCCGGTGCTGTAACACGTCTGTCGCAGTTTCCTTTCTGGGTGCCCTGCATAATCCATGAAGCTCTAACTCTGCAACACCTGGGCGGCGGAGAACAAAAAAATATTACAAAGGGAAGATTTTCTTTTTCAGAGTTTGGAGTCCCAGTTTTTGTTTTGTCAACGTACTTTTTAAAGAACTGATTTATCCAGCAAAGTAAAAGTTCGCCATAGAACAGGCCACGAAGACCCAGAGGGGGAGTAGAGATATAGCTCTACTCTTTCTTTAACCTCGGCTCTAGATGTGGTAGGTGGTCAATGCCACGCCCCGGCCGCTTTACTCCCGGGAAAGAGACCCGGTTCTCATTGTATAGGAGGCTGGATGGGCCCCAGGGCCGATCTGGACGGGTGCGGAAAATCTCGCCCCCACCGGATTTCGATCCACGGACCGTCCAGCTCGTAGCGAGTCGCTATACCGACTACGCTATACTGCCAACGATTTATCCAGCAGTTTTATAACTTATTTAGAATCAATAGGGCGTTCGATTAACAATTTTTTAAATATAACTATAACTAATAACCAAAGAAAGCCTAGAACGGCTTATGAAGGATTCAAAACTGTATTTGCCAACTCTGTGTGAGTTACTTTTTGTGTAAATACGTCACTGTCCCTGCGTGTATGCCCATGTATAGAACAAGATGGGTTTTCAAGTCGAAGGCGACGAATTTGCCCGATGACTCCGCCTGAGCGCCATGTTCGTATGCCCGCAACTTTGTTAATAACCTTTGACTGCAAGTAGTTTAAATTATTTCAACCTTCAGTTGTTTATTATAATGCTAATGTTTAGTGTTAGGCTTGTGATACTCTTTTTAATGAATATTGTTTCCTTTTGCTTCTTTTGTTTGTTTCTTTATTCCTCTCTAGTTCCCTTTTCCATTTCTTTCCATGTTTCGCTTTCTGACTTTCTTCAAACAATACGGTTATCCAATTTTAGGTACTGTAAACAGTGTCCCCAGTTTGCCCCATTTTCTTTCACTTGTAAACACAGCGAGCGTGCCACGTGCCTCAGATTGCTGTTGATACAGCTGCGGATCAAATGACACTGAGCGACACGTCTGTTCTTCCCTTCTTCAAATTTAATAAATTAGCGGATCAAAAACACAACCATGTTGCGTTTCCACTAAACGAGTGTCGGATTCTTCCTGCTGAATGTTGAGTAGCATACAATGGCAGGTGCTTTTTAGTTGCATTGGCTAAATAGAAGAATTATCATAATATCTGCTGTTTCCTCTCCTGAACTGCATTCTCGTAACGGTTTCCTCGGTCTTAAAGTCACTAACAAGCGCTTTTCTTTTATCATTTTTTTCTGTCTGAGTGAGATTCTGTTGCTTTGAAGTCCTTTCAGAGATTTAGAAGTGAAAATTATCTTCCTGCGTCCATGCAGTTTCCAGTTTCTTTCTTATTTCTCCATTTCCAGGTCTTGCTTCTGTTTAACATTACTCCGGCAGCCTTCTACGGTATTCATAAACTTGTTCGTGGTTTTCGCTTAAATGTCACTTGTTTCACTTATTTTATTTTCGGGATTAGGTTTTCGATCCATGTTGCTCTCCAAATGTCTAAAATTAAGCACAAGATGTCGCAACTAGTCAGGTTCCGGGCTTCAATACAATTATCATCTTCGAATCATCCATTTCGTGGACTTCGTCCTTCTTCTCCTATTACAAGATGAAATGTTACAGCCTAATTACACTGATTCCTACTACTTCGGCGTTTGTGTATGAACATAATTTGTATCGTCGCCCTAGCCTGCAGGTACAGGCAAACAGACATTGCACGTATGGATTAAGATACTTTAACTGTACGAAGAAGCAGAAGTACTGTTACTTGTAGACTTGTTTTGACATTTTCAGCTACCAGATTACCGTGTGAAGTATGAAGTATGTGTGTGTCTTGCGTATTTATCGTTTCACTGTAAGCTAGAGAACGTCAGACAGCGACATCTCACGTTTTCCTGCCTGCGATGTTTTGTAGGCCACTCCTTAGTCTCCCCATATTTAGATTCCAGCGACATCAATCATTAACCCTTTGAAGCTACGCCCCTCATGACATCTACAAATTCTTGAATGTGTTACCTTATGCCAGCATAGAAGTGCCTGAGAAAAAAATAAGAATCATCTGCTGTACGTACATACAAGTAGCAGACCCATCCACACGTCATGGGTTATGACGTTTAGTATGGATTGTAACGCCATTAGGATTTACTTATTTCTGTAGATACCTTACATTGTCAGATATACGGTGGATCAACAGATGATCGGCTGCTGACAGATGCGAATTTTCTGCTTCAGCTGACTGGTTCTTGTATCTTTATTTCGTTTGTTTAGAAAGTTTGTCACCCCACAAAACTTTAGTATGAGGAGTCTTAGTAAGGTATGCGTGTGATTTGCTTAAATGATTTTTTTAGATAAAATTTGGACCCAGAATCCCTTTTATACCTTCCGGAACCTTACATGATCTCCATTCCCTAAGCCCTTAAATACGGGCACGCAAGTGAGCTTTTGCACTTCTTTTCTCCTCTACATTTGTGAATATCAACTAGAAGTGGTCTTTACTAGAAGGGACGAAAGAAACAGTAATTAATTTGTCTTGAAGTACCACTGGAACGTAATGAAAGTCTTTATTATAATCAGCGATTTTTATTTCGAGAGCGAACCCCACAAACTATTTACCGTCAATTTTAAAGTTGTAAGCTGTTTTTGAAAATTCGGACCTTTTTTTGTTTGGACACAGAATTTTTCATCCTTTTACCAACTCTTTGAATACCAAAACATTAAATTTGTATATAAAAACTTGATTTTCCACCTCGCAGAGAACAGAGTCTGTGTCCGTTGTAAAAAATCGACAAGAAAATTTTGTTCGGACTGTAATAATTATTTATTGTGAGACTGGTACAAAAATTGTAAATGTATATTCAGTGGCAAACTGCGGGTCCTTGCTATTGCAGCTGGAGGTACATGTGATTACCACTGGACAATATGAAAGTTTAAAATGCAGGTTGCAGTATTTCTCCTGTCTGCAAAACCCACATGAACACGAAAATTAATGCCGCAATCCGAAAATAGAACTAACGTCTGTGAATGTAAAAAGACAGAATTTGATTGTGAATGATTTAAATTAGGTACATTGTTTATGTTAATTTTCTGTGAAGATATCTTCACTAGGCTAGTAAAGAAATTCTTCTAAATGTAATAATGGGAGAGGGAAATTAACAACATGAAGGTTTTGCGAAACCATAAACACCAACACTAATAATATAACTGCACGTTGTGTTTCAGAATGAATAAAAATTTAAGTATGGGGACGCAATTTAAGGCTGAACTTTGTGGTGTAGTGCAACAGACCTGCCTATCGCCCAAAACTCTTGCTTATTTTTATTTTTAAGAACAAAAATACGTAAAACTCATAACGATATTTAAAGCCTTGAATATGATTGTAAGTCCAACTCTCGAATTAACACGTACATTAATTACATCTCGGACGACATGTGGAGCAAAGTCGGTCTTGTTGTGGAACACCCGAATTCAAATAGTTAGTTGTCCAGCCCAGATTCTGTCAACTTGACATCCTCTCCATTCGGTGAAAAAGTGCTTGAGATCCGACCAGAAACTTCCCCCCAACGTACTTGACCTGTGTAAGGTTCAAACCAGGCCGAACTTCTCTCAATGAAGCTTTTTATTCATCAGTACTCTGGCAGGCTTTCTTACGTCTGCGGCAATGGGCTCCTTCAGTGTTATCCGGTAGGAACCCTCGTGATACTGGAATGCCTGTACTATCCGAGCACTAAGGGCAGATGTTGGTGAAGAGCGGGGAAAAGGAACATCTTACTGTAGTTCAGATAGGCTGCAAGGTAAAATGGGAGAAGCTGCCTTTCGTCTTCAGTACTCAGCCTTGGCGTACGCGTGGTTCTACTCATGCTCTTCCTTAAGTGCTCTTCTGATCGGTTGAAAGACGACACCAGCTCATTCAACAGAAATATCCCGTTGTTCTTTCATGGGGGATAACTGACAAGCGAAACGTTCAGTAAAATGTATGCTGTGAATTCACGTGACTGAAATATACGTGTACAAGATGTGTGTTAGGCATCTAATCATGGTTCTGACTCAGATTTTTGCCCCACGGTAGGAAAACATAAATTTACTGCCCGTAGAGTGTGATCGTTTGCTATTACCAGTGATCGTCACACACAGCCAAGTGTACGTAAGTGAGAAGTGGGTTTATTACTATCTTTATCGTTGCACCGTGCATTTCGTAGAGTCATTTAATTAGCACACCAACTAATGCACATACATAATTTGTTTACATTAAAGCATTTAAAATCGCTCCAACATGTTTCGATCCTAAGATCATCTTCAGGGAGCTACATTGTTCCTTGCTAGTCACATTTTTAAAAACACTTGCTGATTAACTTCCTTATATTAACTTGGTGCTGAAGCCTGCCACACGGATACCACCCCAACCAGCCTCACGCAACATAACACACGACGCACACCCACAGTCAGGCGCATTCTCAGCAACGTACTCTTACACAATACGACATGCTGCAACAGCACCAAGTTAATATAAGGAAATTAATCTGTGAGTGTTTTTAAAAATGTGACTTTAGCAAGGAACAGTGAAGATTATCTTTGGATCGAAATATATTGGAACGATTTTAAATGTTTTAATGTAAAATTTATGTATGTGTATTAAAGTTGGTGTGCTAATTAAATGGGTTTATTACCATTTATTGCTTATATAACACCCGCATATAAGACGTTATAGTTGAATTGTTATTGATAATAAAGCAGTTCGTTGTACAAAAAGGAAACATAAATTACATAAAATGTATATTGAATTAAGGTCAAAGCTTTCATTGAGATACTTATTTTATATTTGCAACAATATCTTGGAAAAGTGAATACCAAGACCAGTGCGGTACTCTTCAGAACACTTAAGGAACACGTGAAATGCGGGTTATCCATACCCCGCTAAATAATCTGTACTGCAATATTGCAGTGACATGCAGGCCTACGTACAGATGTTGTAATCAGAATATGTGGCTCACTACAGGCCCTGTCCAAGTATGTGAACCCAGTATTTTGCTACCGGATATTTTTTAAATTAGCGCCGGAAAGGGACGCAGACGCGATTCTACGCCTTCTGTTTAGTTCCAGTTTTTCGAACAAAGGAGCAATTCATGTGGCTTTAAGACTACATAAATGTTTTCCCAGCGATATTTTAGTAATGAATTTTCAAACCAGCATTTTAATAAGTGATTTAGTTTAGAGCAGAACTTGTCTTTGGTCATGCCGACGTGATTCTCCAATGATGTGAAGTGCTGACTTTTTCTGGAAACCATTTCGTTTCCTGTTTTCGTGTTTTATTTGAATATAAGTGTTTGTATAGGGTAAATTATCACTTCGTTCAGTCAAACATCTTCTCGAGTCATGTAGTTTAATATTACGAATATAAACTCTTGCGTTCACTGTTTGACTCCTTACGTGAGTTTAGGAGCAAAGAACAGTTTGTCAACGAAAGTTAACTTTTGCTTCTTACTTGAAGACCACTGTTAACTTCTAGTCATCATTTTAAAGCTGAAGGATTGAAATTATTTTGCCATAAATCATTTAACTGCAACACAATTTTCAAGAGCACATCCCGAAGGGACGATCTTGTTTATGTATTTATCAGTCTATAGAAAAAGAGAAGTTCCATCTCATATTACGCCTAAACAAAATTCCAGTTCTATCGAAATAGTAGAATTTCGTGTGTTTCCTGTGTGGTTTCTTCAAATTTTCGTAACATACTTTCATTTTAGGCAACTTTATAATTTTAAATGGTACCGGCATAGCTTGTGAGGAGACAAAGGTAACAATTAATGTAAGGAGTGTACTTGTTTAAACAGCTTCATTTATTGCATTCCGATACATACAGAAATGTCACAAAGTATCATTCCAAAATCTTCCAAGGATATGTGGCTTATTTAGCACGGAGTGGCGGTACGCGGGTTCTTCTTATATCTCGAACAAAGATATAACTTTTCATTCGGGTCATGTTTAATCGCGGTGGTAAAATCAGGATATTAACACAACTACCTGGACGTATCGTAGTTGTTTTTGAAGCGGGAACGCCTAGATCAGAAGGTAGAAATTGTGCTGAAACGACATTAACTTGGGTTACCGAAAGGTAGACTTTTCTCTTGTATATTGAAATCACGGATTCAATCACCCCTTGCTGCAATAATAATAATAATAATAATAATAATAATAATAATAATAATAATCTTTACCGCAATTGGGTTGTTACCAGGTGGCAGTGGCAATATATCAGCAGTTACGTACACCCCTGAAAACAGGAAAACACGGGGCCCCAGATTTATAATGGACGGGATATAAGCACAGCATTTGTTTAGCAAGACATCTGTGTTCCGTTGACGCTGGAGACCAACGCTTGCGGTTCTGACATTGCGCAGATGTATGGCTTCTGGTTTTATTCCTTCTTGTCCAAACCTGTTCCAGGGATGTAGTTCTCTTCTTCCGTAGAAAAGTTCTGGTCTAAAGGAATACTGACTGAACTGCTTGATAAATCTAAGCTACAGGTACAAAAATTCAGGATGGAGATTTTTGTGAGGTACGCAAATTCAAGGACAAAGGATTCAATAATAATAATAATAATAATAATTTCTAGGCATCACACCTAATTTTATTATAAGAGCAGTCTTTGCGTTTGTGAGATGCTAAAGACAGGGATTAAGTTCTTGTCACGAAGAAAACAAAGCTAAGATTCCCACGTCAGAAATGTGACACCACTTATTCTGGTGTAAATATAATAGGCTCGGAGGATACTCCTGCCTTCATCTTCAGGCTAGAAGGGGAGATAGTAGAAGGACTTCAGTGACAATAAAATGATGAGGTCACGTGCTCCTGTGTCCACCAATTCTTGTCAACTGTGAAACTGATGAATATATTTGAGTAGATACCATTTTCTCAACTTCAGAAATTGTGTGGTCAATTTACTTTTACGTCTTCTATGTTTATGCTTGAGCATAACGAATTTAGTCGATTTATGTATAGCGGCCCGTCTAGAAATATTCGTAAATAAGAACGTAGTTGTGATTGGTGTATATACAATTTTCATTTCAGAATTTTTTATATGTGGTGAATATTAAACTACAGGCACCAGAATACGCAGATTAGTTTCGGATATGTTTGCTGCATGCGTAAACAGGGTAGTCAAAAATCGACTATGAAAAGTAAGTAACAGTGTACCAGTGCGCTCTATTTCATATCCCACAACACTTTAATCTTCAAAATTAAACTGTTCCAAAAATTTAGAGCCTAAACACAAAAAGTTCATTTGGAATTATGGTATTGGCTTACCAGAATGCATAGTGTTTTAGGTAGAATACCCCAACATGTAAACCTCAGATCTAATGCGGACAGACAGATAAGAACTCGCGATGTTGCATTTTTGAGATTATCAGTTCACGCTTCATTGCTTTTCGTGTGAGCTGATACTGGTTCCTTAACTGAATGGGATAAAAAAGCACTGTAGCTCCAGTGTATTTATTCTCGTATATATATTCAATGTTAACCGACACGTGTGATAAAAAAAAACTCTTCAAATTCCTTTAGGCGTATAGGCTTATCATTTGGATTAAGGAAGTACAGTATGGGTCATATATTTAGACAGCGGTGCAAAAACCCATCACTACGCCCCTGCACAAACATATAATTTAATTCCTTATACACTAAAAATTTACATTGCTTCCGCAGTGTGGCCGAAACTGTGTATATTGTCTGTCAAGAAGACGAAAGCCGCCGATAATGGTGATTAAATCCTAGTGAAGATTTAGTGTGAAGCAATGAACGGTGTGGTAGTGCAGCGAAAGTATCCATATCTTACTGGATTCTGTCCGTGCCTGAAGTGACGATATGTTGGGTGGAGGCGCTTTAGATACCGCAGCGTCCCGTCACATTGCTACAGCATCACACAATGTCGTTCTGCAGAACGCACCAGACTCGCTGCTCTTTGTTCATTGTACGGTCTGCCGCATTGGAATGTCAAGGGGCCAGCAACCGCGAAGTTTTACGCGGACTGACCAAATAAACATCATGCGGACATTCTCGCTTCCAGTCTTCGAAAATGAAGGCTAATTCTAACTGGGTATTTATAATTTTAAATGCATTCTCAGTGTGAGTGCCACTTTAACCATTTTTGGCGTTATCGTTTCCCCCCCCCCCCCCCCTCTTTTTTTCGTTGTTTTTTTATAAAAAAAATCAGCAG
>Ga0123355_10006370_pt1 | contig 17463 bp, 6 predicted proteins | sample TergutEmb28metaG_3_FD_89872 | JGI IMG/M metagenome (GOLD analysis project Ga0123355, IMG submission 89872) | Embiratermes neotenicus P1 segment gut microbial communities from Petit-Saut dam, French Guiana - Emb289 P1 | ecosystem: Host-associated > Arthropoda: Insects > Digestive system > Gut ...
AAATACGACGCCATTACCAGCCTACGATTCACTAGGGTGGAATCCAAGCATACCCGCAGCAGGAACAACAGTAACAGCAAGCGGAACATGGACGTATGAGTTTGAATTGGTAGAATATGAAATAACATTCGTAATAGGAACAGGCGGAGTATCGGCAGGTTCAAGTGAAATAGTAACAGTCCGTCGGGGCGAAGCCTTCCCAACATCAACACTAAACACAACGCCATTACCTGTATACGATTCCTTGGGCTGGAGTCCAAGCAAACCAGCAACAGTAACAGCAGGTGGCACATGGACGTACACCTTCAATCATGGTACGCACACAGTTATATTTGACTGGAATTACGCGACTTCAACTACCGTAACGCACGACAATATACTTCGTGGAACAAACGTAAACGCTCTATCACGAGGAAGCCATACGCGTGATTCTAGTTGGAGTTACGAATGGCAAATATACGGCACAACGGTAACTGATTGGAATATAACAATCCAAACCGACTTAACATTCATAGCAGTATGGACACAGCAGACCAACAGTATCATCTACAATGCAAATGGCGGAAACACATCAAGTTTACCTGTGAATCAGCAGAATCTATCTTCAGGTGTTCACTCACTTACTATGAATCCAATTCCAACACACCCTGACGAAAACAATCGTGCTGTGGTATTTGTGGGCTGGAGTTTAACGCCTATCCCAGAGATTCAAGCATACGACACTACAGTCACAGGAATAACCAGCGTTACAATGGTTAATGAAAACGTAACAGTATTCGCAATCTGGAGGTTTGAGGAAGCAATTGAATACGAATATGTACAACTACTATTCGTAATTGGAGCAGGTGGCGAAGCCGTAGGTCAAACGGAAATCTTTAATGTACGTGTAGGTTCACCATTCCCAGTGCCAACGCTTAACACTGCGGCTCAAGCGAATTTCAATTCCCTTGGCTGGGATAGAGTTTTACCCGACACCGTAGCAATGGGCGGAACATGGACTTACAGATTCGTAATGAGTCCTGACCCCGAATATGTACAAATAATCTTTGCAATAGGCATGGGCGGCGCGGCAACTACCCGCACCGAAGTATTAAACATGCGCATAGGCGACCCGTTCCCAGCGTCATCGCTGAACACAACTGCATTAGCGGGCTTTGCTCCAATTGGTTGGACTCCATCATTACCTGCAACCGTGACGACATCAGGCACATGGATATTTATGTTTGAAGATGTTCCGCCACAGTATGCGCGTATTACTTTTGTAATCGGTGCAGGTGGCGAAGCCGTAGGGCAATCACAGGTATTTGATATGCGTATAGGCGACCCGTTCCCATTACCCACTATTAATACAAATGCTCAAGCTGGTTTTGTTACCTTAGGTTGGGACGCTTCATTCCCAGCGACGGTAACGGCTGACGGCACATGGGTTTACAGGTTTGCAACCGAACCTGTAATCGAGTACGTGCAAATTATGTTTGTAATCGGCGCGGGTGGTACTGCCGCAGGGCAGACGCAAACATTTAATGTACGTGTTGGAACGCAATTCCCAACACCAACTTTGAATACCGCACCACAAGCGGGCTTTAACTCCGTTGGCTGGAACATGCCACGTCCAGTAATTGTGTCTACGGGCGGAACATGGGTATACGGTTTCGAGGCAGAGCCAGAAGAAGTACAAATCATTTTCGTAATAAGCGCGGGCGGCGTTGATGCGGGTTCGCATCAGGTGTTTAGTGTACGTGTGGGCGACCCATTCCCAACACCAACTTTAAACAGAACCCCGCAGACTGGCTTTACTTCTGCTGGTTGGGATTCTCCATTCCCAGCAATAGCAACAGCCAACAGCACATGGACTTATAGGTTTAATGAAATCCAACACGAATACGTTGAAATAATTTTCGTAATAGGCGCGGGTGGCGTTAATGAAGGCGCGGCGGAATCTATAAGGGTACGCACGGGCGACCCATTCCCAATACCAAGCTTGATTACAACAGCGCAAGCAGGTTTTAATTCTCTTGGTTGGACACCAAACCGACCCGCCATCGCAACGACCAGCGGCACATGGATATACATGTACGAAGCCGACCAGCCAGTTACCCCCAACGACTATGTAGATATTATTTTCGTGGTGGGCGCAGGTGGTGCGGCTGCTGGTCAAACACAAATGTTTAGTGTGCCTTTAAATGCTCCATTCCCAGCACCAACTCTAAGTAATGTCGCTCTTGCGGAGTTCAACTTAGTTGGATGGGATTCAGCGTTACCATCAACCGCAACGACCAGCGGAACATGGACACTGATGTTTGAGCCACAGACACAAAATAACTACGTATACTTTGAAATTATTTTCGCAATAGGTGTAGGTGGCACAAACGAAGGCATGACACAAATATTCAATATACGTGAGGGTCAACCGTTCCCTGTATCGACTTTAAACACGACGGCGCAAAACGGATTTAATTCCCTTGGTTGGAATGCTTCATTCCCAACAACGGTAACAGCCAATGGCACATGGACTTACAGATTTACCCCTCAACCAGAGCCAGTACAAATTATGTTCGTAATAGGCGCGGGTGGCGTTAATGCTGGTACTACGCAAACAGTTTCTGTCTACGCAGGCGAGGCGTTCCCAACACCAGTTTTAGGTACTTTGCCACTGGTTGGATTTAATGCAGTTGGTTGGAGTTCTCCGCTTCCATCAATAGTCACGACTGGTGGTACATGGGTGTTCACATTCGCACCCATTAACCCACCATTACCCAACGACCCTGTAGAACTCATATTTGTAATAGGTTCTGGCGGCGTGGCCGCAGGTAATACGCAAATATTACCTGCACAAGTAGGCGACCCATTCCCAAGCCCTACTTTGAATACGAATCCGTCACTTGGGTTTAGTTCATTGGGCTGGAGTCCCGCGCTTACATCTCCAAGCGCGCTGGTGGTAGATGGCGGAACATGGGTGCATTTGTTCGAGCCAGTGCCAGAGTATGAGTACGTGCAAATTTTATTCGTAATAGGAACGGGTGGCGTAGCGCAAGGTCAAACCGAAAGCCACACTATTAGAGTAGGCGACCCATTCCCCGCGCCAATGGTGAGTACGGCAGCACAAGCGAATTACAATTCTATTGGCTGGGATTCTCCATTCCCATCAATTGTTACCAGCGGTAGCGGCGGAACATGGACACACAGGTTTGAACCTCAAACTGACGAATATGTTCAAATCGTGTTCGTAATAGGCGCGGGCGGCGCAGACGCGGGGCAAACACAAATAATCCCCGTTCGTATAGGCGACCCATTCCCATCATCTACGCTTAACACAACAGCTTTGCCAAACTTTAATGCCATTGGCTGGGATTCACCATTCCCAGCAATAGCAACAGCAAACGGCACTTGGACACACAGGTTTGAACCCCAAACTGACGAATATGTTCAAATTATGTTCGTAATAGGCGCAGGCGGCGTAAATGCGACACAAACACAATTAATCTCTGTGCGTGTGGGTAGTCCATTCCCAATCCCAACTCTAGGCACAGCAGCATTACCAGACTTCACAGCGCAAGGTTGGGGGCCTGCACTTCCTACAACTGCAACCGCAAGCGGAGTATGGACATATTGGTTTACCTCCGACGCAGATACTCCACTTCCCTCCGAATACGTAGAACTCGTATTCGTAATAGGCCCTGGCGGCGTTGACGCAGTAGATTTAGAAATAATGTTTGTTCCTGTGAATGCGGCATTCCCGACAACAAATCTCAATACAGCCGCGTTAGCTGGGTTTATTCCCTTAGGTTGGGACGCAACATTCCCCGCAGTGGCAACCAACAATGGCACTTGGACATTCACGTACAGTCCTATAACCTATGTTGACATTATGTTCGTAATAGGCGCAGGCGGCGCAGATGCAGGGCAAACAGAAATAATCTCTGTCCGTGTTGGCGACCCTTTCCCCACTTATGGGCTTGATACAACACCTCTATCAAACTTTATTTCTGATGGTTGGAATGCTCAATTCCCATCAACCGTAGAAATGGGCGGAACATGGGTATATAACTTCACCCAGCTACCTCCTGAAGAATACGTTCAAATCGTGTTTGTAATAGGCACGGGCGGAGAATCCGCAGGGCAGGCACAAACATTTAATGTTCGCGCTGGCGACCCGTTCCCAACGTCTACTCTAAACACAGCGGCATTACTAGGCTTTGAATCCTACGGCTGGAATCCAGCAATACCAGCAATCGCAATAGAAAGCGGAACATGGATTTACACGTTCACACCTGTACCAATTCCTGAAACCGTGCAAATTATTTTCATAATAGGTTCAGGTGGCGTAGCCGCAGGTCAAATACAAATATTTGACGTTATGATAGGCGACCCATTCCCAATAAACCCATTAAACACGACAGCATTGCCGAACTATACTTCATTGGGTTGGAATACAGGCTTGCCGTTAGTAGTAACCGTAGGCGGCACATGGACGTATACTTTCGTTGGTGAATCCACTTCCGAATATGTAGAAATCCTATTTGTAATTGGGCCCGGCGGCGTAGCCACAGGTCAAACGGAAACTATATTTGTACGTGTAGGTGACCCATTCCCAGTGTCAAGCTTGGATATAATGCCATTAGCTGGGTTTGGAATATCTGGCTGGAGTCCAGCAATACCCTTAATCGCAACGAATGACGGCACATGGGTATTAAATTTCTCGGAAGGTTCAAACAACTATGTTGCAATATTCGATTCAAACGGCGGAACTCAAGTCCCAAGCCAAATACACCCACAAGGCGCATTATTGAATCAAGTTGCGAACCCAACCCATAATGGATATGTATTCAGCCATTGGGTATACAACGGTAGGACATGGAATTTCCAAACAGATACCATTCAAGGCAACATGACCTTGATAGCGGTATGGATTCCAGAAGGTTCACAAGGCGGCCCATCTGACGGCGGCGGAAGTAGCGGCGGTTCGTCCGAAGACCAACCGAATCCACCAACACCGCGCCCACCAACAGAAATTCCACCACCAGAATACAACCCACCATACGAAGCCGACCCACCAAGCAATAATTACGCCGATTATTGCGGCGGCAACCCAAATTACTGTGAATGCCCACCAGAAATCCCCCGCGAGCCACAACACCGCCAAATAAACCGTTATATTTTCGGATTCCCCGACGAAACAGTTCGCCCAGAGGTATTAGTAACCCGTGCAGAAATGATACAAATATTCTTCAACCTGCGCCATGAACTAAATCTACCTCCAATCAACGGGAATCACGAAGGATTCCGCGACGTAAGCCCCGATGCATGGTACTACGAAGCAATTATGTACCTAGCAAATAGAGGTGTCCTAGTAGGCTTCGGCGGCGACTTCCGCCCCAACGACCATATAACCATAGCCGAATTTGCAGCAATAATAACCCGCATGTTCCAAAACAGCGAAACAGTAACCCAAAACCCAGACGAACACTGGGGCATAGCCTATGTAAACACAGCAATACAACTAGGCTGGTTCACCTATTTCCCACCAGGTTTTGGCTACGAACATCTAACCAACCCCAACGCCCAAATAACCCGCGCTCAAATGATAACCCTAGTAAACCGCTACACCAACAGAGTAGCAAACCCAACAGTAATCAACAATTTCCTAAACGGCAGACAACTATACACCGACTTTGACAGAACACACTGGTCATTCTACGAGGTAATGAAGGCCTCAATAAACCACAGGCTATCAATTTTCACAACAGATGAAGAGTGGTATTTATTCCTGTAATAAAAAAAAGACCTTGGGGGAGAACCTTTTCTAAAAGAAAAGATTCTCCCCCAAACCCCCTCTCCAAAAAATTTTAACATTTGCGCCTTAACATGAGTGGAAATTTAACGAAGCTATACAGCCGCAAAAGAAGGGGTCAAGGGGACTGTGTCCCCTTGCAGGGGTATTGGGGACAGCGTCCCCAAGGTCTTAGCTTCGCACTAGCCCTAATCATCTGAGCCTATCATTTTTCTGAAATAAGCAAATTTATTTTTTATGCCGTCGTTTTGTTTGTCGAGTCTTTGGAAATCTTTTAGCTTTCTTATAAGATAACGATAACACTGTAAATCGTCGTGAAAAAAATCTGGAACTTTTTCCAACATCAAATGATAAATGACTTTCATTTGCTCTATATCAAACATATAGTCAAGCGCGTCAGAAAATAACTCAATGCGTTCGTTGTATCGAGTTTCTGGCTCGTCAATTACATCGTCTTTTTTGGATAATATCACGTTTGTTTTAATGAACTTATCAAGCGTTAAAGGGTCGTCAAAATCTTTGTTTTTGTAAATGTTGAATTTTAACTCTAGTATTTTACCACCTTGCCCTTTTTTGCCATATGGTTCATAAGTAAAGTATATATCGGTGTAGTTTGCAAGAGCTTCTTTGCAAACATTAAGCACCTTCTCTTTGAAGTTGTTATACAGTTCATACTCTTTTTTATCAATACCTAATAAATTCTTTAACTCATCTATCGTAATTATCCTAAATCCTACCTTTTCATACTGCTTTAAAATTTCATACATACGCAATTGATTCATACTTTTGAGGCGCAAGGTATTCCATAGCTGGTATTTGAAATATTCACGCTGAAGGTCAAAAAACAAGGGTAATGCGTCATCGCTCGCATTTATTTCTGCGTACCATTCGCCATGCTCGTCTTGGTCTACAACTCCCTTTTTAAAACAAGGGAATCTTTCAAAGCCACCACTTGGCAATCTGTTTCCAGTAATCTTGCTTAACAGTCCGTCGATAGACTTCTTTAAGAAGTCAACGTTTGGTTTATCACTCAAACCCATTATGGCTTGATAGTCTGGTATGGTAAAACGAACAACTCGTGTACTTTCATCCATAGGATTTATTCTGCTCAAATAAATCACAAAAAACCTTAATTCCTGCAAAGTCATACCATGGGGTCTTATGTCGTTTAATAGATTTCTTTTTGTTACAGTGTGTTTTTTTTGCAATACGTTTTTCGGCATAAAATCAACCTTTCAGAAGTTATCAACAGAATTATTAACATTCTATCCCCAAAATCGTACCACACCTGCATAGGGATGTCAAGGTATATATGCAAGTAATCGAAAAAGTCTATGCAAGTCGTCGAAAAAATTTATGCAAGTCGTCGAAAAAATCTATGCAAGTCGTCGAAAATTTCTATGCAAGTCGTCGAAAAAATCTATGCAAGTCGTCGAAAATTTCTATGCAAGTAAAAATTTGAACCCGCATAAAAACTGGCTTCGCGGGGTGTGTCATTCGCGTGAAATTTTTCCGAAAACAAGGTTTTAAAACAAGATCTTAAAACAGGTTTATAAAACAAGCAAACAAACAAGGGAGTCTTAACCTTTCCACAGGGGCAAAATTTTTACATTAAAAACCAGTTTAAACCAAAATTAAGAACATGTTGGACAAGAAAAAACAAGTTCAAAAGAAAACACCCCTATACCCCACGCAAATAACCCTAGAAGACGTTTAAAGCCCTTTCATGATGTTTTATGCTCACAAAAGGGCTAAAGTGTCTTAAAACGCGTTCTAGGGGGTATATGAGCTTTTGATGCTTTTTAAAATCCATTTGCCAACCACTAAAGCTATACTTACAAGACCTTTAAAAGCGTTGACAAGGCGCGGTTACGTAAGATTAAGGCTCTAGGATAGTGGACGCGAATAGACAGGCTACGTCATGCGGAGCATTGCGCGTCGCGCTTAGACCTTGTAAACCGCATAGCTTATCAAGCATTACAAAGCTCTGCCGCGCTACCGCTTGCCGTTGGACAAACGACCTGCACGGCAGAGCATTCTTGTATTCGCTTCTTGCTTGACTGCCTACGTAGCATGGATGTGCCTTTGGTTATACTCTTCAAGCGCGGCAAGTTCTTCGTCGTCCAAGGTGGTCATATCTATTCTGCGTATCAAATTCCCCTCTTTGATGTTTCTTACGTCTTCTGGGCTGTAGTACTCTTTAACGGTGAATCCATTTTTCATAATTCTGTCATAAAATGGATTTTTGGCTCTTTTTTTGCCTTTGACCTCGGGTATGTCGCTTAGGTCAATTTTTGCATAATCAGTCATTACAATTCTCCTTCATACAGGCTTTCTTCGTGCTTGGTTGCCTTCCTTGCTGAAATAATGCGCGTAGTGAATGCGTCGTCGCCTCTGTGGCAATGGCACACGGTTAGAAGCCTGTTACTCTCGTCTACGCCGATGAGGATAAATCTGTCTTCGTTAAGCGAGTGTTTTTCGTCCTCATAGATTTCGGCATTGGGGTCAAAAAACGTTCTAGCTGCGATTTTGAATGTTATTCCGTGCTTTTTGATGTTTGACAGATTTTTACTTCTGTCCCACTCGAAAACATGTCCTTCAAGTTCATATCTTTCAGTTGTCATAAATCCCCCTAATAGTTAGCCAGAAAACATGCCTAATGATTCGTCGATATTGTCCCATAAGTCATTGCTTAATTTCGAGGGTGTTTTCACCAGTTTAGGAGGTGGGGGAGATGGCGAAGACAACACAACAACTGAAGGTTCTATCTCAACAGGAGCTACAAACTCAGTTGACCCAGTTGAAGAAATTTCCGTACTATGCAAATTTTCTCCTGCGCCGTAGCGTTCGTAGAAGAGTAAAGCTTTTGCAATGCGTTCGGCTTTTTTGCGTCCTGCAGAGTTTAGAATATTAATGGCTTTGATATGTTGCGGGTCAGAAATGTCAAATCTTATCGAAAAACGCGATATTTCCCTTTTGGCTTCCATTTACAGCCCCCCTATGATTGTTTAGATTTGCGTCGGTCGTAAATAAGCTGATAGCCATTGGCATTGGCATGAACGTCATCTACAAACACTGGTTTAGAAATCATGTTAGATTTTTTGATGAATTCTTTTAGCAGAATCGCGCCGCCGCCGATTACAATGGTGCGATTTTCTGTCAAGTCCAATCCCGCTTGAGAAATTCCAAAAATCAATTCCTTTGTAAAGCGTTCGGCGTGAGAACGAACCATCTCAACCCGTTCGGGGGAGCAATCCGCTAAAACTTTGCTATCGTTAAGCAGAATACTTTCTATGACGGCATCTGGAATATTTTTCTTTCCAGTGGCTCGAATCTGCTCATTGATTCGTTGGAACAGCGTATTAACGCCTTCATAAAGCGAGGTACACACAGACATATCTGGCTTAAAATTAATCAACTGCAAAATATCAATGGTATAGCCTCCAATGTCAATAATATTTACCACACGGGAATCAGCAACTTTATCGCCAGCCATAAGCGCGGCGGCGTATGCCTGCGGATAAACATGAACTTCTTCTATTCTTATGGTGATGGTTGTTTTGTTAAATTCAAAACTTACCTTTTTTCCGTCACCTTTAAAATACTCCGAAAATTTAGAACTTAATTCCTTGCAATGCAGTGGGGGAAGCCCTACAAGCAAAATTACATCTACGGTATCTTTTGATATATTTGAACCTGTATCAGATGTTAATTCTTTGCCAATTGCGAATAATGTCAAAATATAGTAGCTTTCGTCCATTGTTTTGTCGTTTTTTTGGGGCATTCGTTTATCTACCAAAGTGTATTCTTGTCCATTGTACAAAAGGGTGTCTCCACCGAATGACGGTAAGTGGCTACTTTCTACATAGCTTGCGGGAAACACATGATTAAGTGTTTTGATGTTTCTGTTGCCATGGTCGATGGCAATAACTCTGTTTTCGCTCATTTTTTATTACCTCCGCTGAAAAATTTATGCGTCATTAATGCGTCGATTATACGTCAATAATGCGCTATTAATGCGTCAATTATACGTCATTAATGCGTCAAGTCAATAATGTATTTTATTTCCTGTAATTATATGGGTTATGCGTCAATAATGCGTCGTTATTGCGTCAATAATACGCCTAATCGAGAATTTGAAAATAATTCTGTTTGCGCTGGTTGTTTATGTATATTTTATTGCGTCAATTATGCGTCATTAATACGTCGATATTGCGTCAATAATACGCCTAATGATAATGCGAATGGTGTATGGAAATCAGCACCACTTTGTTTGATTTTTCCTTAAATTTAAAGGCAATTAGAAACTATCGCTCAAATCAAACGATAGTTTTTAATTGCCTCTTTTTGTAGAATTTAGCAATTTATCCATGCTCTCTAATTCTTGGAGAATGGGAGCGATTACACGATAGTCATTGTCGTCCAGCTCTATAATGTCGAAATTTGTTGGTAATGAGTTTCTTTCTGCGGCGGCTTTTTGGGCGTTTAGAATGGCCGTGGTGAAATTTCTTAGGCTATCTTGTAAGTCTTGAATTTGTTTATCTTTGATTTTTAGTTGTTTTGTTAGCGAGTCTACCGCGCTTTGTGAAAATTTTGACGAAATTTCGTGGTTTTTCGTGGTTGCTATTTTTAGGGCTGTAAGATGTGTTTCTTGGGCTTTTATTTGGGAGGTTTGTTCTTTTAGAAGTTTTTGAAGCTCTTCCAATTTTTTGTCTTTTTGTTCTAGTTGGGACACTAGGCCGTCTATTTGCTTTACTAGATAGTCCAGAATACGATTCGTTTTGCTTGTCTCTGATGGTGGGGCGGTGGTGTTTAGTATTGTGGGTGTGTATTTTTCGGCGTATACGGCTTTTATTATTTCTACACCTTCGTCGGAAATGTAGAGTGTGCCGCGGGTTGAGGTTTGCACTCCGTCTTTTAGGTCTGCAAGAATACTGCGCAGGGGTTCTTTGGTTACTCTGGAATATATCGCTTGTTTTGTTAGACCTAATTCGTCGGCTATTTGCTTAATTGTTTTTATGTTATCACCTTCTCTTTTGCTCCAGACTTGGTTTGAGTATACAAGAATTTTGGCTTTACTTCAATCGTAAAGGGACATAAATACTGTGTAAACTTGTGATGATTCACAAATTTTATATTGATTCATATTGAATTTTTGGAGAATATGACGATAATTTAGGTATACATAGAAAGGGGGGAGCTGCATGTTTAAAAAACTCTCTATCGGGCTAATCATGGTTTGTATCGCGATTATGATTGTGCCAGTAGCTCCGTTATTTATTGCCACGATTGAAACTGGTGAAGTTGAGACTGGTAATTTTGAGCAGTTCGACCAATTCGTGGATTTTGACGAAATTATTGAGTTTGACATTTATTACGACAATTTGCCTTGTGGTTATTATGACTGCGATTGCGTCCCTTACTGGTACGGTGATAACGAGCCAGACGACGATTTTTATGATTTGGACATGGACGCGTATTATATGCAGTATGTGCCATTCGCGCCGTATTATTTCGAGCCGCCAGAGCGCATGTCTGATATGCTGATTGCCTCCTATGCAAATATTACTTTAGGCGTAGATAGGGACGGCAATCCTGTTCCTGTGATACAGATTAACAACTGGACTGATATGGCCTCATTTTTGAATGGTACACTGGGTCAAAACCATTACCATTTTAGCTTGAATGCTTCTGTTACAGCGGCGGCTGGGTTTAATACAACTGGTCGCCCTGGTGTGTTTACAGGGGTTTTTGAAGGTAACGGAAATACAATTACTAACTTGAGATTGCGTGCGGTGCGTGCGCCTGCTGTTGCTGGTATTGCTAATGATGGCGTAGTTGGTGTAGGTTTTGTTCAGCAGGCTGGACATGGCGCGGTAATTCGTAATTTGGATTTTAGTAATAATGGCACTACAGACCCGCTTCGTGCGGCGCATTTTACTGCGGCTAATGCGCGTGCTGTGGGTATGGTTGTGGGTAGTACTGCTAATTATCCTTTGGGCGAAGTTGAAGTAATCACTATTGATAATGTGCGTCTTATGGGGCATCATCAAATGTTTCTTGCGGCGACGGCACATAATACCTCTGCTAGTTGGGGTGGTATGGTTGGGCGTGTTGCCCCTAATACTTCTGTGAATATTCGAGATGTTACCGTTCAGCAGTTTGAAATCAACGTAACCACCAATACTGCTTCGGTGGAGGCCGCTGGTGGGCTGGTTGGTTCTGTTGGGGTTGGCGGTAATGGCGGCGTATTAAATATTACGACCTATCGCAATGATGTGAATATGATAAATGTTGATATGCGTGGTGGTGGTGGTCGTGGTACGGCTGGTGGAGCTTCTACCATTGCAACTGGTGGTGTTCGGCTTGGTGGCGGTGTTTTGGGTTTTGTCTACAGCGGTCATGCGGCTATTTATAACACTACTGTTACATCAACTCGGAATCCTTTAAATGATACGATTAGATTGGTTAATAATGGTGGAGGTATCGTTGGTGGTTCAAATGCTAGAGGTACGTTGCGTCTTAACAACGTAGAAAATAGAGCATGGGTTAAAGTAAATGCCGCTGGCGGAGAAAATACAGTGAATGGTCGTGTTGGCGGATTGGTTGGGCGTACTGCTGGCGCGTTGCACATTATTAATTCAAGAAACTATGGTGTTGTGCAACATCAAAATAATAATGCTGTAGCTGGTGGATTACTTGGTTATGCTGGTACTTCTGCGGTTGTTCTTATTGATGGAAGCAGAAATGGTACTACAAATAGACAAGTTTTAGTAGGTCAAATTTTGCCTGCTGGGTTACAGCCTGGGCATATTTTGCATAGAAACTCTACTGGTGAAACGGTTCATGGTAATAACAATACCGCCGCTGCTATGGGTGGTATTGTTGGGCGTTCACGCGGAAGCATTACTATTACAAATACGACCAACTATGGGCATGTTCAGAAAATTGGAATTGGTACAGCTGCTCAGGGGCGTAATACTCGCGTGGGCGGGATTATTGGTCGTGTGCATCCAGTGGGTGGTCAAGTTGTAACTTTGACTAATGTTACGAATGCTGCGCCTGTTACCGTTGGTGTTGCGGCGGCAGGTAATTCTAGGGGTTCTACGGGTGGAGTTATTGGCGAAATAATGCCAGCACCACGCGGCGTTGCTACAATTAGGCTTACTAATGTAACAAACACCTCTGCTGGTGTTATAACGGGCGGATTGGAAGCAGGCGGGATTATTGGTTGGTTGCGCCCCCGTAGTGTTACAATCACTAATGCTGTGAATCATGGAAATATTGTTAGGTCTGGAACAGACACGGCAAATCGTCCCGCAGACGTGGGTGGAATAATTGGGCGTACTGGTGGTAGAGATTTAACAATTAATGGTGCGCGTAACTATGGTCATGTAAGTAGCGCGCTTGCTTCTGGGGCTTTAATAACTGGAGATGCTAATTTGGGTAGCACTCATGCTGGTGGTATTATTGGGCGCAGTACGGGTGCTGTTATGCGTATTACAAATGCGCGTAACTCTGGAAATATACGTGGCGACCATAATTCTGGGGGCATAGTAGGTTTTGTTAGCGGAAATGATTCAAGCATTAACGATGCAATAAATCATGGAAATGTAAGAACAACCCGCAATGGCGGCCAAGCAACAGCAGGCGGAATAGTAGGTCGAAGCAGCCGTCGAAATATGGTAATACGTAATGCAGGTAATTTTGGAAATATAAGCATGAGAGGCAATAATCAAAATGCTGATGGCGTGGGCGGAATATTGGGCAGAAGCCACGGCGCGAATGCTCGCATAGAAATAAGTTTTAACCAAGGTCAGGTAAGCGGAAGAAATTCCGCTGGTGGAATAGTCGGGCGTAATCAAGGTGCTTTGGCTATTACAGATGTTTACAACATAGGTGAAGTATTGGGCGGTACTCAAAATAGTGCTAGAGCTGGTAATGGTATTTTAGGGCGTAGGCGTTCGGGAACGGTGCGTATTACTCGCGCATGGGTATCTGCTCGTGTGGGTGGGTATGCTGTTGCTACGCATCAGGGAACTGCTGGCTTGCAAGCTGCTACAGCACCTATTACGGGTATAACATTTTCTAATGTATTTGTAGATAGTTCTGCGTTTGTGCCAGTTGGAACGGGTTATACTGCGGCTAATCCCGCAACCCAAGTAAACCGCAACGGAATTAATTTAGTAGATACAGAAATGCTTACAAGCGGATTTTTACCAGGGTTTAATGGCGGGCCATGGCGCACGGGCATTGTGGGCGCAGACCCAAATGAGAAAAGAACATATCCATATTTTTATTGGCAAATTGCAGGCGGTGGATTGCAACAGCCTTTCTTTGGTTTTATACGGGCAATGGAAGAGAATGTACCATCTGGTGACACGCCACGCTATACGCCTGTTATGGATACATTACGTACAACTGCTCCTACTGTGAGATTTTCTTTTAGTAATGCAAATTATTTTCTTGACTGCGAATTTAACTGCGGGGGCTGTACGCTTTATAGTATAACTGGCACTCGCGTTTTCAATACCTATGTTGCGGGAGCGTTTATTTCTGTTCCTTCGGCTACTAATTTTTCTTTAAATGTTCCTCGCATGGGTTATACCTCTGTGGGGTTGATTAGCAGTAACGGCGTTGTTGGGTTTGAAACTAGAGAAGTTAGAGGACGTTTGATAATACGTGGATATGACCCACTTTTTGCGGGAAATCCTAGATACTATATAAATCATACGGCGTTTAGCGTCGTAAGCACTGATGTGGCTGACGTAAGGTTAAACCGCGAATTTTACGATTGCACAATTGGCGAAAACTGTCCAAACGCCAACTGTGACGAAAATTCAAGTTGCTGGGGCGATACCATGCGTGGTATTGGTTTTGTGCGTTTCGACGTAAATCAAGACGGCGAAATTCAAGGCGGCTTGAGAGTAAGAAGCGGCACAGGGCCTGGGAATAATGCTTCCAATCCAACAGGCGCGGATTTGAGTAATTACACGGTTATCAGAATAACCGCGCTTGGTTACGCGCCAGCATATCGCATAATTTACAATGGCGATTTAAACGAATTTGGCAGGGGCGAAATTTCTGTTCCAATGCAAAGAGTGCCGTTCCCTGTGCGTGTATGGGTACCTCAAACCCCGTCGGAAGAAGACGAAACTGAAAGTGAAGACCCTCCCGGCCCTCCTGGTACGGCTGGTGGCGGAATGATTCCTTTGAATGCAAGGGCTGGTTTTCCAGTGTTGGCTAACCATACGGCTGGTAGTTTCCTTGCAATGAATCCTGTACTTACGCATGTGAGCAATACGGCTGGGCATTCTCATGGTGGCTCGAATATTACAAATACCATCGAAACTGGAAATGCATATCCAAGTGGGCATTTCTTTATGCAATACATCATGTGGGGAGATACTCTTTCCGCGACGGCGTTGCAACATACTACAAATACAATTTCAAGCCTTCGTTTTGATGATTTATTAGACCGTGGCACGGGTAACTTTATGAGTTTCCCAAATGGCGTTTATGAGCCTATTTTGGACTTAGACCTTTATGTAACAAATGTGGGATTATCCCAAATGTATTTCCGCTTTGTAGAAATTACAGGCACTGACGACGACGGCAATCTAATAATGCGTCCATTAAACATTAATGGTGCAGCCCATACAGAATTGCTTCCACAACCAGTAATACAACTTACTTTCAATAATGAGCCTGACCATACCAAGACACGTATGGAAGTTGCTTCGCCTGTGCATACACCTGTATATGCTTTTCTTGCGGCGGGCAATAACCCTATCAACGACAGAAATCAAGCGTATATGTTAGGAAATATGGGTGGGGCATTCCAGCATATTCGTGTGCAAAACATATCTGAAGATGCAGTATTTAATGTAACAGATACCACTGGAAGATTTGTTCCCGCAACAAACCTTGAAATTTCAGATTTCTTTGAATGGTTTTATCCGCTGGTAAATATTGATGAAGCTAGGGAAGCTGTCTATGGTCAATTGTTTACGTTTGCTGATGACAGAAACTCTGCTGCTGGCCGTACCGCAAGGAATAATCAGCGCAACACCGCAATTGATTCAGAAACAAGAGGCGACCCGTATTTAATTCGCACAATAGTAATTCCTCTTGTTCGTCTTCGTGAAATTGACGTGCATATTGTGCAACGAATTGGCAACGACTATTTCCCAATTCATCATTCAATGCTTTCGCAAAACGGAGTTAATATAACTGGCAACAATGGAATATTCACAATTAGAGATGATGAGTTTAACTATCTTTCCGCGAGTGCGGCAGGATTTATTACAGATTCTCGCAACTATCCCAGTGTTGTTATTGCAGAAATGGGTAACGAACCTATAACATTTGTTTTGGAGCGTATTCAGCCTAATCGCGCTGGTTATCTCGAAGGTTTTGTGTGGAATCGCGCAAATGGTTATCCAATTGAAAATGCGTATGTGTTTGTATTTGATTCGACTGGCGAAATAATTTACCGCAGAGCCGCCGCCACTGACAATAGAGGTTTTTATGCAATTCGCCTTGATGACTTGCCCGACTTTGACGGGCCTATTCGTGTTATGGCTAGTTATACTGGGTTTGCGCCGAATTGGTCTATTCACAATCCTGTATATATAACCCCATCGGGCGCAATTGCCGACGTTTGGTTAAGCCAAAACACGAATGATTATTTGCTAATGGTAACAGTAATTTGCGGCGAAACAGGTGATGTGCTTTCAGACGTAACCGTTGAAATATCTGATACGCCACTAACTCAAGGCGCGGAATATTGGCATATGCGTGATGATACGCACATGCTTGGTGATATAGTTGTAGAGATGACTGGTAATGCTGGAAATGGTTATGTATTTGTTCCAACTGTGACCGTTACGCAAGGTGACTATACTGGTAGGGTTGCCGCGTTTGTTATTAGGCGCGTGCGGCTTTCTTCTATCAGTGGTTACGTTCGCAATTATGCAACAGGTGATGCGTTATCTGGTGTTGTGGTGCGTTTGTATGGTCAAAATGGTAATCCCGTTTTAGACGAAAATAATAATCCCATTACCACAACCACTGGTACAGATGGTTCTTATTCGTTTGAACTTCTTCCCCTTGGCACTTTTACCGTGCGCGTTACAAACGAAAGTGGATTTGTAAATTATGTTTCCAGTAACATAACGGTTAATGGGCAAGATGTTGAACATGATATTTATTTGATTCCTATATTTACTGTGACATTCGTAACAGGCACAATTGACGATGATGATTATGACGACGACCGCTTTGACCCACAACATGTACCGTATATGGAGAATACAACCCGTCCTTCTCCAGACCCTACCCGTACTGGGCATACTTTCGTAGGCTGGTTTGAATCAGATGCTGATGAATACCCGTTCGATTTTGATACCGATATAACTGGAAATACAACGCTATACGCACGCTGGCAAGCTGTAAGTATTGAAATTACCTTCGTTATAGGCGCGGGTGGTGTTGATGCTGGTGAGTATTATGTTGTTACTGTCTCTTATGGTGATGCATTCCCAAGTGTGCCATCGCATTTAAATATAACTCCATTAACTGCATATGATTCATTGGGCTGGAGTCCAAGTAAACCTGCAACAGTAACAGCAAGCGGGACATGGACGTATGAGTTTGAATTGGTAGAATAT
>Ga0123355_10006371_pt1 | contig 17462 bp, 15 predicted proteins | sample TergutEmb28metaG_3_FD_89872 | JGI IMG/M metagenome (GOLD analysis project Ga0123355, IMG submission 89872) | Embiratermes neotenicus P1 segment gut microbial communities from Petit-Saut dam, French Guiana - Emb289 P1 | ecosystem: Host-associated > Arthropoda: Insects > Digestive system > Gut ...
CGTCGCACACCAACGGAAACTCTACCCACAATGAACTTTAAGGCAATAAAAAAAGCCCAGATTCACTGGACTTTTTTACCCTCAACAATTGCGTCGAGGAAGCTTCTATCGGAGATGAGAGGATTTGAACCTCCGCGCCGCGCTAACGACCTACTCCCTTAGCAGGGGAGCCTCTTCAGCCACTTGAGTACATCTCCGCGGTCGGCAAACGAAAGCCGATACGGGCATTCGACGAATAACGTCAGCCCTATGCAGTTTCCGTCTGCCGATTTTTGCCTTGCGGCAAAATTAAATTTCTTGTAACAAACGAGCAAGCCTGTAAGCCGAGTTCTGTCTTGGACAGTCATCTGTCTGCGGCGCGGGTTGCCCTCGCACCTGTTGCGGCTCTACCATAGCCGGGCGGGCCGCCCGATTGCTAAACTTGGCCTTGCACCGAATGGGGTTTACATAGCCTGTTTTGTCGCCAAAACAGCGGTGCGCTCTTACCGCACCTTTCCACCCTTACCCGATTAGTCGTGTTTTGCCCTCGGCAAAAACACCGCGACTTTACTCGCTGACCGAACCGAGCGGTTTATTTCTGTTGCACTTTCCCTGAGGTCGCCCTCGCCGGGCGTTACCCGGCACTCTGCCCTGTGGTGCTCGGACTTTCCTCATGCAGTCAGAGAGCAAAAAGTCGCGATGATTCAACGCGCTTTTTGCGAACGGTTTTTGCCTAAAGCAAAAAGAATCCCGCTTTTCTCCCGCACGCGACTGCCCGGCTTACTCGTCGGATGCTTCTTGCGATTCTTCGCCCGCGTCGTCGTATTCTTCCGACGGGGGATTCAAAACATAATCTGCCTCGCGCTTGGAGAGGCTGATTTTCTTGGTTTCGAGATTGATGTCGAGAATTTTCACCTGTATAACCTGCCCCGGCGAAAGCTCTTCATCGGGCTTAGCAATGCGGCGTTCGGCGATTTGCGAAATGTGAACAAGTCCGTCGATTCCGTCTTCGAGGGTAACGAATGCTCCGAAGGGCGCAAGACGCGCCACTGTTCCGTCAACAATTGAGTCGATGGGGTATTTCTCCATTATACCCGACCACGGGTCGCTTGCCAAGTCTTTCATGGTGAGGGAAATTTTATTTTTTTCCGGGTCGATGGCAACAACCGTTACAACAACTTTGTCGCCGACGGAAAGAACATCTGACGGCTTTTTAACCCGCTTCCACGAAACTTCCGAAACGTGTACAAGCCCGTCGATTCCGCCCAAATCCACAAACGCACCGAAATCCGCCAACCGGCTTACAGTGCCCTCAATCGTTTGACCGACTTCCAACCGCCCGAAAATTTCCTTGCGGGCGTCGTCAACTTCTTTTGCGGCAAGCTCGCGGCGACCGGCAACAATGCGCCGCTGCCCCTTCGAATGCCCGAACTCAATTATATTGAAGTTAAGTTCCTTGCCTTTGAAGGACTCGAGGTCTGACTCGTAGCGCGCAGAAATTTGCGATGCGGGAATAAACGCCCGCGCTCCCATAATGTTTGCCACAAGTCCGCCCTTAACAACATCCGTAACCTTGCCCGGAAGCGGAGTTTTTTCTTCAAACGCTTTTTCGATTGTGACGAAATTCAGTCGATTATCAACCTTTTTCTTGGAAACAAGCACGTTTCCCTCGCCGTCATTCACGCGAATTACGAAAACTTCAACTATGTCGCCCGGTTTGGCAATTTCCGTAAGTACGGCGGAAGAATCGTCCGTAAATTCCGACTTTGTGATTATTCCGTCGGACTTATAGCCCAAATCGACAATAACCTCCGTGTTCGTCACGCGGACAACAGTACCCTTTACAACCGCACCGTTTCTGAGCGACATCAGGGACTCGTCAAGCATGTCCTTAAACTGTTGCGCTTCTGATGCTTCGTCGATAGTTTCTTGAATAATTGGCTCGCTCATACCTCGCGCCTCCTGTCATGGCTTTAGGGCATTTTAACACCCCCGGTCGGGTTTTGCAACAAAAATTGTTAATTTGGCTCGCATAACGCCGAAACCCGCTCAACAACAACTTCCATAACTCGCTCAACCGCTTCCGTACTCACTCGTTTTCCCGCAAATTCGTCCGGATAAATCGGCTCGCCGTACCGCACCGACACTTTTGAGAACAATCGGTACGTGCCGACGATACCGACCGGTACTATCGGTGCGCCGCTTTTAAGCGCGAAAAGTGCCACGCCGCTTTTTGAACCCTCGAATTCCTTCATTCTCGTACCTTGAGAAAAAATTACAAGCCCGTGTCCGTTTTTCAGCACATTCATCGCCGTGCGAAACGATTTCATATCCGCCGAAACGCTCCTGTCCACCGGAAACGCCCGAAGTTTCCCGAAAAGCCACTTGCCGAACCACGATTCAAACAGTTCCTTTTTGCCCATAAATCGAGGCTCGCGGTCGATTAAAACGCTCACGGCAATGGGGTCGAGCGCGTGTATATGGTTCGAACATAACAAAAATGCCCCCTCTTCGGGAACATTTCCCGTGCCGCGCACGTCCGGCACAAAAAGAATTTCCGCAAGTATTCGCCCGATAAATCGACACATTCGATAAAACATGAATTTTCTCCTCGTTTTTGTCGAACTTTTTTCCAAAAAAGTTCGTGGGGGTGCGGGGGCAAAGCCCCCGCGATTTTAATTTATATCGAGAAAAATTTTAATAATTTTATCGGCGGTTTCGTCGGGGCAACTGAAAATGCTTGTGTCGATGCAAAGGGCATCGGGGGCTTGAACGAGAGGATTGTGCTTGCGATTTTTGTCGCGGTCGTCGCGGGTGATTGTTTCGGCTAAAACTTGTTCGAACGAGGCCGACTTGCCGGCGGCTTCGATGTCGAGCAGGCGACGCCGCGCACGAACCTCCGTAGGCGCATCGAGATAAATTTTCAGCCCGGCGTCGGGCAAAACGTGCGAACCGATGTCGCGCCCGTCCATCACAACGCCGCCGGCCGCCGCCATTTCGCGCTGCGCGGCAACGAGCTTCTCACGCACACGAGGGTTCGGCGCAACAACCGATGCACCTTCGCTTACTTCTTGTGTCCGAATTTTTTCGGTAACGTCGCGCTTGTTCAAAAAAATTTTTTGCTCGCCGGAAACGTTTTTGATTTCGATTTCGATTTGCGCGAGTGATTTTTCAAGCGAATCGGCGTCGTGCATGTCAAGTTCGTTTTCGATTTGATACAGCGCGACCGCGCGATACATCGCGCCCGTGTCGATATGCGCCATTCCGAGTTTTTTGGCAACAAGCCGCGCCGTTGTGCTCTTCCCTACCCCGACAGGGCCGTCGATTGCGATTGCTTTCATTTTCATATCCCCTTTTGCTGCGTATTTTCAAATTACGGCAAGTACCGTGAATCAAATTAGGAAGCGTCCCGTCGGCTATGCATTGTAAACGGTTCGCTTGATGTGTTTTTCTGCGAAAAACACCGGTCGCTCACCACAATGCACTTGACGCCGACGGTACGCAAATCAAATTGATTCACTATACCGTGAACGCACGTTATTTTAAATCTTGCTTTATCATGCTGTACATTACAGAATCTACCACTGTTCCGTCCTTGTTCATAAAATCCTGCCGGAATGTGCCTTCGTATTTCATGCCTGCCCCGGCCATTACTTTTCCCGATGCCGGATTGTCTGCCTGATGACCGCCCGATATTCTGTTAAACCCCTTGTCGAGCATCATAAATCGCAAAACGCAAGAAAGTGCTTCGGTCATATATCCTTTGTTTCTGTGATTTTCTTCTGTATGAAAACCAAGAGTGCATGAACACAATTTTTTATCAATATCAAAAAACGCTATTTTTCCGACAAGCTCGCTTGTGCCTTTTTCTGCAATCTCCCAATCGTATCCGGATACGTTGACCGGTTTTATGTGCAGCCTTTTTGTTTCAAGTACGATTTTTTTTGCATCAACTATGCATTTTATTTCGGCAACAATATCGTCGACCGTTTTATTGTCTGTGTTAATCACATAATCGCCGGGATGCGGGGCGTGACGCAACCATTGAAAGTCAACGTCACCGGTGTCACCGCGTTTTTTATGGCGTTCGGCTAACGTTTTTTCGGAACACGTCAGTGTAAATGCAATAACGGTGTAATCTTTTGCGGTAATATCCTTCAAAACAGCCTCTCGAATTTTTTCGCCCGACACAACAACAGAGGAAAAAATAACATAATCGAAATTTGAGTTCAGATACGTTGACAACGCAAAGGACATAATTTTGTCGCCGTTTCGTAATCTCGGGTCGGAAATTGAAAACGGATTAACGCGCCACGCCCAATCACCATCAAAGTGCGCGCTGTTTTCATATGTTTCAAAAAGGCGGTCGGCTACTGTTGTTTTGCCGACACAGGGCGAACCGGTTACGATAATCAGCTTCGATTTACAAGACATTTTTACCTCCCAGATACTCCGCCGCCGAAATCCCCGCAAGATACCCCGTCGAAAACGCAATTTGCAAATTAAATCCGCCGGTCATTGCGTCGGTATCAAGGACTTCGCCGGCAAAAAAAAGCCCCGAAATTTTTTTTGACATCAACGTCGAAGGATTGATTTCGCGAACGTTCACGCCGCCTTTCGTAATCACGGCTTGTTTGAATCCGGCGGTTGCAACCGGCGTCACAACGAAATTTTTCAAAAGCCCGACAAGTGCCGCCCGCTCGGCGCGAGTGATTTCGTTCACCTTTTTTCGCGGCGAAATGCCCGAAAGCGCGATTATCGTTTCAATTAAACGCTGCGGCAAAAGCTCGTCCAACGCATTTGCGAAATTTTTATTTTTCGCGGCAGAAAAATCGCGCAAAATTCGCGCGTCGAGTTGCTCCGGCGAAAGCGCGGGCTTGAGGTCGATTGAAAGCGAATTGCCGAGGCGCGGCACTTCGTTCGGTAAAGACGCATGTCGCGCGCCTGCACATTTTGCCGGCGCGTGCGAATTATCGTCAAATGCGGCATCCGGCGCATGGCGTACGTCCGCGGCCTTCGAAAAAACGTGCGAATCGCGCGCACTCTCGGCATTGAACTTATCGCACAAAAACGCCGACGCGCTTAAAATCAACGGACCGGAAACGCCGTCTGCCGTGAAAATCATTTCGCCTGTTTCCTGATATAAGATGAGGCTTTGCCCCAAGCCCCGCCGCGTCGCGGGAATGAATCCCGCTTCGCTTTTTTCGATGGGGCTCTGCCCCAATCCCCGCCGCGTCGCGGGAGTGAATCCCGCTTCGCTTTTTTCGATGGGGCTTTGCCCCAATCCCCGCCGCGTCGCGGGAATGAATCCCGCTTCGCTTGCTTGCTCGCTGCGGGGTCGCGCTTCGCGCGGCGAAACATGTCCATCGCCGGCTCGCACCGTAACGCGCACATTGCGCAAGCTCAACCCCTCAAGCGCGGAAATCCACGGCTCGGCGCAAACAAGCGGAACAAGCGACGGAAACATCTCCGTTACGCTGTGTCCGAGGCGTTTCGCAAATAAAAATCCGTCGCCGGTTGAGCCGGTTGCCGGGTACGAAAGCCCGCCCGTTGCGATAATTACGGCATCGGCGTGAATTACTTCTCCGACAGCGGTGTGAATTTCGAAAAGCGGCGTTGCTTCCGACAAGGAATCCGGCTTTGATTCCGGCGGCGGCTTTGATTCCGGCGGCGACTTCGTGTCCGATTCGAAATCAGACTTCGATTCCGGCGGCGACTTCGATTCCGACTTCAGCTTCTGCTCAGAATCCGCCTCGGAGGGAGCGCATCGAATCGCCCGCTCGTTCGACGGAAAATGCCCGCTTCGCACACTGCTCTCATCGGCAAAATGTTCGCCGCGCTCGTTGCACTCTTGGTGTTCGTTGTACGATTGATGCGTTTCGCGCGAAATTTTTTTCACTGCCGCATTCAATTTCACTCGCACCCCAACCTCGCGAAGCCACGCCGCAAGCGTTTTATTAACATCGTCGGCGCGGTCGCTTTGCGGAAAAACGCGGTTGCCGCGCTCGGTTTTGAGCCGCAGCCCGTGCCGTTCAAAAAAATCCATTGTCGCGCGGGAATCAAAGGCGTAAAACGCACTGTTCAAAAAACGCGCGTTCGTGTTGGTGTGTTCCAAAAGCCCGCGAACATCGGTATCGTTCGTTAAATTGCAACGCCCCTTGCCCGTGATGTGCAACTTTTTGCCGAGCTTCTCGTTTTTTTCAAGCAAAAAAATATCGGCGTCAGGCAGAATTTCCGCCGCCGCTCCCGCCGCCATCATTCCGGCAGGCCCGCCGCCAATCACACAGAGCGTCATAAAACCATCCTCTCGCATACGACGCAGCTCCGGGGTTTTACAGCCGCTCTGTTCGCTATGCGCATGGTTCTTCGCCATGCAGACCCAATCCGGCTTCGTGACGAGCATGTGCAGACGGGGTGAAAAGAGGCAATGCCTCTTCACCCGTTTTAAGCGAACGGTTGCCCAAAATCTTTGCCAAATCCTCGGCGCGAAAATCGCCGTAAATAAAGCCGTGCAACGCCGTAAGCATTTCCGCGCCTTCACGAACGGCCGCATTATGCCGGTCAGGGAATGAATCATTAAAAATTTCATCCGACCACGGCGCGCGCCAATCGGCTTTCTCAATGTTTAAAAAATCTTCGCCGCCGGTTTCCTGCGGATGCATCATGCCGGAATAAAGCGGCTCGCGAATCGTAACGCGCTCAACCGCTTCCGTAACGCGCTTGCGTCGCCCGCGTTCCGACTGCAAAAGCCGCGTAAGATAAATCATGTGGCGCATCGCGCTGCGAACCACGCCCGGCGGAACAACGCGCTTGTACACGCCGAAAATACTCCGCGAAAACGCTTCCGCCGCCATACAAATTCCGTCGCGCCCGGCATTTATCAGCTCCCACTGCTTAACGCCCGCCGGACGCTCGCCGTCAATCAGCTTGAGCATTTCAACATCAATTGCCGTTTCAAACCGACGATGCATCGCGCTGTTTTTAATTCTCGGCGCGTTTTCATCAAACGCCCGCGCGTAAACATACGGATGCGCATGACAATCAAGCGTATAGTGCATCGCAAAGCCCGCGATATACGAAAAAATCGCGTCTCGCGCCTCCGGCTCATCCTTTGCAATGCGCGCCATTTGCGCAAGAAAATAACCGGTGCCGCTTGCGTGCATTTCTTGCGCAATCCCGCGCGAACGCTTCCGAAGCTGCCCCGGCAAATAATAAAAGAAAATATCCGGCCCTTGCGTACCCAAGTTATAAAGCCGCTCGTAACCAACAACAATTTCACGAATTTCCGGCGAAACCTCCGCAAGAGCAGCTTTGCCCGCAATATAGTGTGAAAGAAATCCCGGCATTAAACCGCTCCTCTTAGTTATAAAAATAATCGGGGCTCCGCCCCGAACCCCACCCGCTTTTTGAAAAAAGCGGGGCAAAAACTTTAACAAAAATCGCGCGTACGCGCGATTTTTATGAGTTTTTTGTCGAACTTTTTTCCAAAAAAGTTCGCAGGGTGCGGGACGGAGTCCCGCGGTTTTATCCTAGACTATATTATAATTCGGCGATTCGCGCGTAATTTGAATATCGTGGGGGTGGCTCTCGCGCAAACCGGCGGGCGTAACTTGTACGAACCGGGCTTTTTCGTGCAGGTCGGCAACGGAGCCGCAACCCGCGTAGCTCATTCCGACGGCAAGCCCGCCCAAAAGTTGCTGCAAAACGTCGGTGAGATTTCCCTTGTACGTGATGCGCCCTTCAACGCCGCGCGAAATTGTTACGCCCGCCGGGCGAGGATGCTCGGCGTCGCCTTCGAAGGTGGTGAAATCGGGTTCGTCGTAGGCGGAAGCCTCCATGCCGCGATAAACCTTGTACTTTCGCCCTTGGAAAAGCTCTGTTGTGCCGGGGCTTTCCTCGCATCCCGCGAAAAGATTGCCCATCATGCACGCGCTTGCGCCGGCGGCTAAAGCCTTTGCAATGTCGCCGCTGAAACGGATTCCGCCGTCGGTGATTACGGGAATTCCTTTTTCGCGCGCGGCGTCGGCGCAGTTCATTATGGCGGAAATTTGCGGAACGCCGATGCCGGCAATCATGCGCTTTGTGGACACGGATGACGCGCCGATGCCGACTTTTATTGCATCCGCGCCGGCGTCGATTAAAATGCGGGTGGCTTCCGGGGTTGCAACATTGCCCGCGATGACGGCAATATCGGGAAAATCGCCCTTAATGGCACGAATCGCCGCGATAACGTCCTTCGCGTGGCCGTGAAAAACTTCCAAGGCAATCACATCAACCTTGCGCTTCGCAAGCGCGTGAACCCGCTCCATGTAGTCATCTTTTATGCCGACCGCCGCCCCGACAAGAAGCCGCCCCTGCCCGTCTTTGGCGGAAAGCGGATATTTTACAGACTTGTTGATGTCCTTGATGGTTATCAAGCCCTTCAACACGCCGTTTGCGTCAACGAGGGGGAGTTTTTCGACTTTGTGCCGAGTTAAAATCGCTTTGGCTTCTTCAAGCGTTGTTCCGACGGACGCGGTGATTAAATTTTCCTTGGTCATTACTTCGAAAATTTTCTTGCTGTAGTCGGTATCGAAGCGCAAATCGCGGTTCGTGATAATGCCCACGAGCTTGTCGTACTCAACAATCGGTACGCCCGAAATGCGATATTTGCCCATCAATTTATCCGCTTCATATACATAGTGGTTCGGCGACAGAGAAAACGGGTCGGTAATAACGCCGTGTTCACTGCGTTTCACGCGGTCAACTTCGCTTGCCTGCGTTGCAATCGGCATGTGCCGATGAATCACGCCAAGCCCGCCGCACCGCGCAATTGCAATCGCCATTTGGCTTTCCGTTACCGTGTCCATTCCCGCCGACAGAAACGGAATTTTAAGCACAATATCTTTTGCAAGCCGAACACTCGTATCAACATGCGCCGGCGGAATGTCCGAAAATTCCGGCACAATTAAAACGTCGTCGAATGTTAAGCCGCTGCCGAGTAATTTTTCCATGGTTGAACCTCTTTCTACAGAGCAATTCATTGTTTGATTTGTAATTTTTGCGCCGAAATTTGCAGGAAACAGTGCACTTGCGGCGCGGAAATTACAAGTCAAACGGAACTGCTATAATATCCCTTCGGATTCAAGTTGAGATATAAAATCATTCGCTTGCGCGGTTAAACTTTCAATTATAAATGGTCGATGCCTTTCCGGAGCAAAATAAAGTGCTGTGAAAATATTTACGGTTTGCGTTTCCTCGTCCCAATCAACTTTCGTGCCGAGAGCTTCGAAAACCGCGCGAAGGGGAATATGGATGCGCCCGTCAAGCTGTACCGGCGGCGCGTCCAAAGTAACCGTTTCGTCATTCAAGGTCATTTCGGTGCTGCCGACTCGCATTCGAAGGGACAAGGGCTCATTGCCCACTATGGACAACCAACTTTCTGCGAATATTTCGTCGGGCACGGGACTCCATGCGTCTATCACCATGAAAGCGTTAAAGATTTCGCGAAACGGCGCATAGGCTCTGCCGTTAAAAAGAACAGCTTGGGCATTGAAGCGCGTGCGGTCTAAAGGTATGCAGTCCCACGATACAAGAATTTCGCCCTCTTCCCGCTGCGACAAAAGTTCACCCCAACAAGTGCAAACGGGACGAGCGTTATACCTCACTATCTCCCTCGCAATCCGTAATTCGGCATTTCGAAACGAATGCACGATAATGCCGTGCTGTTCGTAAAATTTTTCTATCGTTTCAGGGGCAATCCATCGGCGTATTATACCAACGCCTTTTTCCGCGTCGATGTAATCCAACCGCACCGATACAAGCGAATGCTGCGGCTTTTTTGCGCCAACGTTGCGGCAATTTTTTCAGAAGCGAAGGATTTTCTTTAGCGTACTCCAACGTGGGAATATTCGGTGCGGAGTATTCTTTCATCGGATGCATTTTTCCACTCCTTCTACCCCACCAAAACAACTCCCGAACCCGGTTTGAGATGAAATTTTCTGCGGGGAATTGCCGTGCTGAACGCTTTGAGCATTTTTTCGTTGGGGTCGATAATTATTTTGACTTTTTTTGATTCGTGTACGGCAAGAAATGCATACGTGTCAGGGCCGTTTTCGCCGGAGGAATAGTCGCGGACTTCTTGGGCGGAATTAAGCGTGTGCGCGTGATTTTCGTCGTTGATATGGGCGAAAATTTCTACGTTTTTCATGTTTGTTGTGAGCGCGCGCTTACGGCGCGACTTGTTGTAAATGATATCGATGTCGAGTTCGCCGTTTGTAAATATATATTCATACTCGATGTTGAAAAATCCGATTAAAAAGTGCGCCCCGAAGCCCATTGCGAAAATTGCCAACACTCCGAAAGCCTGCAAATACACAATTGCAGGTATCGCCAACAGCACAACAAGAATCACTATACATACCTTTATTGCCGTGTCTTTGGCGGTTTTTTTTCGCTTGACAAGTTGCTCTTTGAAAGTATCCATAATATCCCTACTTTATATAGGTTACTTTTGATGCGTCGATTTCATGCGGAACTTTGCCGCTTTTTTCTCGGCCGACACACACCGACATTCCGAAAGTGTATTCGGCGGGGAAGTTCAGTCGCGCGAGAAATTTCGCGCCTTTTTCGTCGTCGAGGGGAATTTTGGCCATTCCGCAAATGCAACTGCCAAGCCCCAACGCATGTGCCGCAAGCGCGATATTCTGCGACACAATACCGCAATCGAGAGGCGCGTATTCGCTGTTGTTGCGGGCGATAAATATTAAACATGGCGCGTCGTAAAAAATTTTGCCGCCGCGTTCCGACATTCGTTTGTACCATTCTGCGTCTTTTTTCACGACGTCCATCGCCGCATTGTCCATTTCTTCGATAAACGCTTTGTCCGTTACGACAACAAGATGCCACGGCTGCAAATTCATCGCGCTGGGCGCGGCAAGCGCGGCTTTCACAAGCGCGTCGATTTGCGACGCCTCCAACGGCTCGGGAGAAAAATCGCGACAAGTGTATCGCTCGGTTATGGATTTAAGCACTTCGTTCATGTTACACGCTCCTCGAATGATGTTCTCTGCAATTGTACTTTTTTGCGGGGTTTATTGCAAGTGTACCTATGACTAAACCTCGGGGCTCTGCCCCGAACCCCGGAGACTTTTGAAAAAGTTTCATCAAAACTTAAAAAAAATCGCGCGAATGCGCGATTTTGTAAAAATTTTTGCCCCGCTTTTTTTAAAAAGCGGGTGGGGTTTGGGGCGAATCCCCAAAAAACTAAATTAAAAGCGTATCGAAACCGAATTCGCGTGAGCGTCGAGTCCTTCGCTGCGGGCGAAGTCGGCAACGTCGGCGGCAAGTTCGGACAGCGCGGCGCGGGGATAGTAGCTGTACGCGCTGTATTTTGTAAAGTCGTACACACCGAGGGGCGAATAAAATCGCGCCGTTCCGCCCGTGGGCAGAACATGATTTGTTCCGCTCATGTAGTCGCCCAACGGCTCGGGAGTGTTCTCGCCGAGAAAAATCGAGCCGGCGTTCTTCACCTTGGGCAAATGCGAAAGCGGGTCGGCAGTGAGAATTTCCAGATGCTCCGGGGCGAGGTCGTTGGAAACGGCAAAGGCTTCGTCGAGAGTTTTGACGTGAACCGCCGCGCCGAAATCCGCGAGGGATTTTTTTATAATGTCCGGGCGTTTTAAATAGGAAAGTTGGCGTTCGATTTCCGCTTCGACGGCGGAAATTAACGGCTCGTGCGTTGTGACCAAAATTGCCGACGCGAGGACATCGTGTTCTGCCTGGCTCAACAAGTCTGCCGCAACGTATTTTGCATCGGCGGTTTCGTCGGCGATTACCAGAACATCCGACGGCCCGGCAATCGAGTCGATTCCCACCGCGCCGTAAACAAGCCGTTTCGCCGTTGCTACATATATATTGCCCGGCCCGACAATTTTATCCGCCTTGGGGATACTTTCCGTACCGTATGCGGCGGCTGCAATTGCATGTGCGCCGCCGATTTTGTAAATTTTTTCGATTTGACATATGTTTGCCGCCGCCAAAACAGCGTCGGCGATTTTTCCGTCGGATTTAGCCGGCGTGAAAATCGCAACGTCCGGAACGCCCGCAAGCCACGCAGGAATCGCGCACATCAACAGCGTCGAGGTCAAAACCGCCGTGCCGCCGGGTACGTAAATCGCAACGCGCTCCAACGGGCGCACAATTTGCCCCATGATTACGCCGTTTTCCTTGAACACGCTCCACGATTTTTCGACCTGATTTTTATGAAAGTCCGTGATTTGCACGGCCGCGCGTTTCAAAATGCGCAACATTTCCGGGTCGATGCGCTTGACGGCATCGGCAATTTCCTCCGGGGACACCAAAAAATCCGCGCCGGTGAATCCGTCGAATTTTTCTGCGTATTGCCGCAGGGCGGTATCGCCGTTTTTTCGCACGTCGGCGATAATTTCCGAAACGGTTGCGATTACTCGTTCATCCGCCTCGGTTTTGCGATTTTTTATTGCGGATAAATCTCTGTTCAGGCGCATTTGAAACCTCCTCCGGCTTCGAGAGAATGCGTGAGAAACCTGCTCTTGTCCCCGGTGTTCAATGTGCGCTTGGCGCACCCGGTGTTCAATGCGCGCTCGGCGCAGGCACGTTTTTCAATTTCGCGATTACGTCCCCGATTTTTTCGTCATATTTTAACGCCGCTTTGCTTACAAGAATTTTCGTTTTGATTTTCATGGCCTCTTCGTAAATTATCAGCCCGTTTTGTTTCAGCGCGGAGCCGGTTTCCACGATGTCGAAAATCACGTCAACGCCGCAGTGCGCCGGCATCAGCTCGCTCGAACCCATGATTTTTATTATGTCCGCCAAAATTCCCTGCCGGCGGAAATAATTTTCCGTTATGGCCGGGTAAAACGTGCCGACGGTAAGTACGCGCTCGTCGCAATTTTTGCTGCGCTCGTACACCTCGCGGTTTTCCGGCAGACCCGCCGCGCAAAATCGCGACGACTTAAACAGCCCGTAATCCGGCAGAAGATTCGTAATGAAGTTATCGCCGCGCATCGCGTAGCCACCCGGCGCACTGGACAATTCGTATTCGCGATAGCAGTCAAACGCCGTAAAGCCAAGCTCTGCCCAGTTGCGGTCAACATATTGCGGAATGTCCATGTTGTTCACAAGCAAAAACGCCGCTGTGCCGCAATCCGTTTCGTACTCAAGCAACTTTTGCGCTCGCGCCTCAATCGACTGTTCCAACGCAGACGACACAAGCCCCGCATTTTTAAAAATTTCGTACGCCTTCGGTAAGATTCTGAATGTTTTCGGAAGTGCGATAAATGTTTTTCTCATGGCGGATTCCTTTCGAAATTTTTTCATCGTACATTCTAACAAAAATTTTGCGATGCGCCAAGAGTTTGTTAATTGTTGGGGCTTCGCCCCAAACCCCCACCCGCTTTTTGAAAAAAGCGGGGCAAAAACTTTATTAAAATCGCGCATTGGATACCGGAGACATGTGTAATTTGCCACACATTCTCTCGAAGCCGGACGCCCCCTGCAAAAACAAAAAAATCGCGCGAAAGCGCGATTTTTTAATTAAAGTTTTGATGAAACTTTTTCAAAAGTTTCCGGGGTTCGGGGCAGAGCCCCGAGGTCTTAATCAAGCCTATCTCGTAATAACATTTGCACCGGTGTCAACAACAGCACCGCCGCGAGAGTTCCCGCGCAGGGCTTCAACTGCGGCGCGAACGCCCATGTAGCCCATGTTGTCGGGGTCTTGAGCCATGGTGAATTGCAAATGACCGTGGTTGAGCAAATCCATAATTGCGTCGGAGGTATCAAATCCGCCGCCGAGAACGTTTCCGGTATCTGCCATAATTGCGTTGCCGATTCCTACGGTAGAGCCTTCGTTCGCGCCGAACATTGCAACAACGCCCTGAACGATGAAGTTTTGTGCATATGTTTGCGAACGAGCGGCGTCGCCGTCGGCAAACTGGGTTTCAAGCAAGGTGAAATCCGTGCCGACAAAAGCGTCGCGGAAACCTTCGTCGCGAGACACGGTTGACGCTGTTGCGGCGTTTACGCTTACAACGCCGATGCTTCCGGAGGTTACGCCGGCTGCGGCCAAGTTGGCAAGCATAGTTTCGCCGGCGGTTGTGCCCGCAGCGCGATTATCGGTGGAGAAGGTTGCTTCTGCCGCCAAATTTGCGGGAGAGTCTACGTAAACGATTACGATTCCTGCACTTGCGGCTGCTTGCAATGCACCGGTAATTGCGTCGGGGCCGTTTGCGGCAACAACAATTGCGTCAACTCCTGCGGCAACAGCGTTGTTTACTTGTTCAATTTGCAGCGCGTCGTCTTTGCGAGCGGGTGCCATGAAGCTGAGAGAAACGCCCTCGGCGTTTGCGGCTCTTTGCGCGCCGCCGTGCAATGTAACCCAGTGTTGGTCCATGGAATCCATGGTAATCAGGGCGATTGTAAACTCGCCGTCGCCGGTGCCGGCGGCGTCCTCATCACACGCGCAACCCGAAAGCATAAACAAACCCATCATCAATGCGATTACTAACAACATTTTTTTCACTGCTAACATCTCCTTTTATTTTTTTATATACAAGCCGTGAAGCAAACACACTTGAGAAGCCCGTTCGGGTTTCGTCGAAAAACGCGCTGAATCCCGCGATTTTCCGCCTCGCCCTCACGGTTCTCAAAGGCGTTGCCGGGCTACGTATTTGAACGGGGCAAGAACCATTTCGCAAGCACTTTCGCGCCGGAATCGCGGCGGAAGGCGACGCCCGCCAAAACGGCAAGCGGAACAATCGCGCCGATTAAAAGCCGCTGAATGCCGACCTGCGCGCCAACCATGTTGAGACCGTTTTCAAGCGTTTGCCAAACCGAAGCACCGGCAAGCGTTCCGAGCAGAATGCCGGTTCCGCCCATCGGGGAAATTCCGCCGATAACAGCGGCGGCAACGGCAAACATTTCATACATATTGCCGGCCTCCATGAAACCCATGCCGGTCATTGCAACACGAACCAAGCCAACAACGAAGGCACAAAACGCGCTTACAACGTAAACCTTGATAATGGTGGCGGTAACATTCACGCCGGAAAGTTTTGCGGCGTCCATATTCGAGCCGATGGCGTAAATATGGCGACCGGTTCGCGTTTTTGACAGCACGAAAAAAAACACGCCGAAAATGAACATTGCAATCCAAAACGTGTTAAAAATTCCGAAAGTCTGACCGAAGTAGAAAAAATTTCTGAAGCTCATGGCAACTTCGCTGTCGATGCCGGTTTCGCCTGAAATAAGCCCGGTATTTCGGTTGTTGTTGACCATAATGGCGACGCCTCGCGCCATAAACATTGTACCGAGAGTTGCAATAAAAGGCGGCAGTTTCGCTTTGCCGACCATCAGCCCGTTAAGCACCCCGACAAGCAGGCAGCACACCAATGTAATAAGAAGCGACGGCAAAAGCGGTACGCCGCGCGACATTAAAGTTGCCGACATCATCGCGCTCATGCCCACAACCGACCCGATAGACAGGTCGATATTGCCGGTAATCAAAACGAAGCTCTGCCCGATTCCGATTAGCAAATAAACCGACATGCCCCGAAGCAAATTTTGAACATTTGCCGACCGAAACACAACCGGGTCTATCAAACCGAACACCAAATATATTACAATCAGCCCGGCAAACGCCGTAAGTGCCGAAGGCATACCTCTGATTTGAAGAAATCGCTTGACCGGTGACGCTATTTTTTCCATAGGAACACCTCTCCGTATCGACATCTTGCATGATGAAATTTTCGTTTCATGGGACACATGCCCTAGTTCTTGCTTTCAAAGCGCGTCGCCATTGTGAGAATTTCGCTTTGAGTGGCGGTTTCCGCTTCGCCGGTAATTCGCCCGTCGCACATCACGATAATTCTGTCGGCTATGCCGAGGATTTCGGGCATTTCGGAGGATACCAACATCACGGCAATCCCCTGCGCTTTAAGTTCGTTGATTATATTGTAAATTTCAACCTTGGCGGCTACGTCTATGCCGCGCGTGGGTTCGTCGAAAATAATTACGCGAGACTTTCGGGCAAGCCACTTGCCCACCACAACTTTTTGCTGATTTCCGCCGGAAAGATTCGCAGCATCCGTGTTTATGTCGTGTACTTTAATTTTCAGGTCGGCGACGGCTTTTTTGCATAATTCCGCTTCTTCTTTGCTGCTCAAAATTCCGAAAAAGCGGCTGCCGATGCGGTCTGAGTTGGGTAATGCCAAATTATGTCGAATGCTCAGTTTTGTACAAAGGCCGTCCTTTTTTCGGTCTTCCGGTACAAGCACGATACCCGCCTTAATTGCATCCGACGGGCAGTTTATACTCACGGTTTTGCCGTCCAGTATGAACTCGCCGCTCGTTTTCGGGTCGATGCCGAAAATCGCGCGGGTAAGCTCCGTTCGCCCCGCCCCGATTAACCCCGCAAAGCCCACGACCTCGCCTTCGTTGAGGGTGAAACTTATATCGCGCACAAGTCGCCCTGCGTTCAAATTTTTTACCGCGAAAATTTCCTTGCCCTTTTTGCACGAAATTTTCGGAAACTGCTCCGTGATTTCGCGCCCGACCATGTGCGCAATAATTTCGTCGGTGGTGGTGTCGGCGTAGTTTGCCGAGGTTACGTATTTTCCGTCGCGCAAAATTGTTACTCGGTCTACTATGTGCTGCAACTCTTCCAACCGATGCGAAATGTACACTATACCGCACCCGTTCGCCTTGAGTTCCTTTATTATGCGAAACAGGTCGTCGATTTCTTTTGCCGTAAGCGACGACGTGGGTTCATCCATAATTAAAATTCGGGCGTTTACCGACAGGGCTTTTGCGATTTCAACCATTTGCTGCTTTGAAATCGGTAAATCTCCCAGCACCTGGCGCGGCGAAATGTCGATTTTCAAATTATCCAGAAGTCGCTGCGCTTCCGCCTCCATTTTGGAGTTTAAAAGCACTCCGCAAAAGGACTTCTCGCGCCCCAAAAATATATTTTCCGCCACGGTAAGATGACGGCACATGTTAAGTTCTTGGTGGATGATTGCTACGCCGAGTTCCTGCGCAAGTTTGGGCGTTAAATCGCCGCGCGGAGTTCCGCCGATTTCCAACGTTCCGGAATCGCGCCGATGCACTCCGCTCAAAATTTTTACAAGCGTTGACTTGCCCGCGCCGTTTTCGCCGAGCAGAGCCAAAACTTCGCCTGCGTACAGCTCAAAATCCACGTTATCCAGTGCTTTTACGCCGGGGAAGCTCTTGTATATATTTTTCGCAGACGCAAGTATTTCCCGCACCTTTATGACCCCCCTCGACAAATATCGGGATGTGCGCACGATAACATATACTTTCTAAATATGTCAAGTTTGTTACAATTATGGGAGTGTCGCCATGCGCACTTAAAAGAAATCAACAAGCCCAAAAGGCATGGAGCCGCGTTTTCTTGTTTGATTGAAATGGTGTTTGGCTTCACCGAAACGGTTGTAAGCGTCAATGAA
>Ga0123355_10006372_pt1 | contig 17461 bp, 14 predicted proteins | sample TergutEmb28metaG_3_FD_89872 | JGI IMG/M metagenome (GOLD analysis project Ga0123355, IMG submission 89872) | Embiratermes neotenicus P1 segment gut microbial communities from Petit-Saut dam, French Guiana - Emb289 P1 | ecosystem: Host-associated > Arthropoda: Insects > Digestive system > Gut ...
ACTGCCATATTGATAAAAGCTCTGGTATTCACTTGCATGTTGTAAAGCACGATAACGCCAAACGCAGCCGAAAACGTAAGTGCTGTAGATATTATTATCATGGCAACGGCCTGCTTTTTAGATTGCAGCAAAGATTTTAACGCAAGCTGCAGGTTAAGCGGAGCAAAAACTTTGTGCAGCCCTAAGTGGTTCTTTTTGAAATTGTGGTTTTTCAAGCCGCCCCTGAGTGCCATGATTGGGTAAAGTGGGCGCACTTTAAGGGCAGAGACAAATACAAACAAAGTTGTTATAGTCACAATGGCGACTATAGATATGAGCGCAAGCACAATGTTAAAATCGGGATTCCAATGGAGTCCAAGCATGGGCTCGCTAATACCTGTTAAAAATGGAGTGATGACATAAGAAAATCCAACCCCAATGACAGCAGCAATAATAGCAATGATGGCAAATTGTAAAATATATGCCCATATGATGTAGCCACTCTTAAACCCAAGCGATTTTAATACACCGATATTATTCATGCCTTCTTCAATGCTGTTTACAATTCTAAAGCGTATGACCACCACAGAAACTATCAGCAGGATAATAGAAAACAGGAACAGGAATATGGCGATAACAGAAGGTATCATTGTACGCGCTTCTCTGGCGTCATTGATGCTGAATGCAAACAGATCAAAACCGTCAGCCATAAACTCTGGAGCGTTAAAGGCAATCATATAATCTGTTATCACTCGGTTTATACTTGCCAAGTCATCCAATGTTACATAGATAAGATAGTTTCTAAAAGGTATATGCTGCGGGCTATCCCATAAGTATTCAAAATGCATATAAGATGTATAAAAGCCTCTTGGAAAAGCGTTGGGGCTGTCAAGTAAGTGATACTCATAAGTATCGTAGAGGACAAATGGCAAAGTTGCTGCACCAAAGTCTACGCCAAAACTTGCACCAAAGCTGTGCCCGGATAATAAATAGGTTCCTAAAGGCAACATGGCATTGTTGCCTGTTAGTTCATGTGTGTACAAAATAAATATTTGTGTAGCTACAAAAGGGTTGCCATTTATATCCCTTACAGAGCCCATGTTACGTAAAGCGCGTTGGTAAGTTACATCTGTTACATTTGCATGGTTTTGTAAAAATTCTATCTGCGGGTTATCCTCCAAATGGTGCAACTGGGCAAAGGCGATGTGTGGTGTATCTAAACGATCCATTTGCGCATCAAAAAAGTTACCGACATCCAACATGGTTGTGCCTACGTTTAATAGCATGGCCGCAATGAGCAAAAGTACAAACACTCCAAAGGCCGAACCTTTGGCTTTTTTAATATTCGCCGCAGCAAGCATAATAATTTTATCCATGCTTACCACCCCATCTCTATTAAAAACGCCTGTAGTTTTGCGGAACGCTCTTTATCGTTAGGGGAGTATTGCCCCAGGTTAATTTCACCCGCAATATGCCCGTCTTGGAAGTAAAGTATCCTGTTGCCGCGTCTTGCACTTTTGATATCGTGCGTAACCATAATAATGGTTTCGCCCCTGTTATTTACATCAGTTAAAACATCCAGTACCGCTTTGCCGTTATGGGAGTTTAGCGCGCCAGTCGGCTCATCCGCAAAAAGTATTTTAGGCGAATTGATGAGTGCCCGTGCAATTGCGCTGCGCTGCGCTTCGCCGCCGGATACCTGAGAAGGGAATTTTGCCCACGTAGTGTCCGCAAGATTTAACTGCTCTAGCAACCCTTGTGCCTTTGCGGACACAGCCTTACGGTTTTTATTGACTAAAAGCCCGTTGATTAAGATGTTGTCTAAAATATTCATGTTATCCAGCAGGTTTGGCTGTTGGAACACAAAACCGCAGTTGTCGCGCCTAAAGGTGGCTAATTGGTCGTTGGTCAAGTTTCCAATTTCTTGGCTGCCAAAATTTATTTTGCCCATAGACGCTTTGTCCATGCCGGAAAGGGCATACAACAAAGTAGATTTACCCGCGCCGGATGGCCCCATGATAACGGTAAAGTCTTTCTCGTAAATTTCCAAGTCCAGGTTTACAATAACGTGTTGCTGAATGCCCCCGGTTGAAAAACTCTTACATAGCTTGTTGGTTGATAGTATTGTTTTTTTCATTTTTGTTGCCTCCTGAAATATATTAATGGATTTTTTCTGCGCTTCGTTGGCTCGATTACGAGTATATCGCAGGGGACAAAGTTTTGTCTTTACGGCAACATGACGCCAACCTTAAGATTTCGTAAGGTTCAGTTTAATGACTATAGAAAGCCCATTTTCATTGGCTTCCGCTGCTATATCCCCACCCATTTCACGCATAAAATGTTTAGAGATATATAGCCCAAGGCCGTAGCCTTCTTTATCATTTACATCTTCACTTCTATAAAACTTGTTAAAAATAAGGCCAATTTCAAAATCCTTAACACCTGCGCCATAGTCGGTAATTCTTACTTCCATGGCATTATCGCAAAGTGCGGAGGTTACGGTTATGTTTGTGCCGGCATATTTGTACGAGTTGCTAATCACATTGTAAACCACTTGGGACAGCTTTATGATATCTGCGTCAACCACACAGCCAGGCAGCGCAAAATCTGCTATACTGTTTAAGTAATCTGCTTGGCGTATGATGTCCGCAACTTTTGTACTGTCCACTTTTTGTATGTTTGTTTTTGTTTCCGCAAGCTCTTCTAAGGTGGCATTAAACATATTGGTCGCAAGTGTTTGCATAAACGTTAGCCTTTCCATTATAGAAGCCAGCTTATCCTCATGCACTGCGCCCACGCCTTTAAGGCGCATCACATCTATTGTGGATAATATGGACGCAATAGGTGTGCGTATATCGTGGCTCATTTTTGCCACGAGTTCATACTTGGCTTTGTTGGCGCGGGCCTCGCTATCTTTCGAGCGTTTCAGCTCCTGCCGCATAATGTCAAAACTTTCAGTAAACGCGCCAAAAGGATTGTTTTTCCGCATTTTAAGTTTTACGTCTAAATTACCCATTGCAATTTCTGCCGCGAAATATTTTAAGTTTTTGAATGGCGCTAAATAGTTGGCATGGAAGTAGGCCAAAAACAAAATCCCACTGGCAAAAATAGCGGTGACAACGAAAAAAAGAGCCAATTGAAGCGTTTGAACCCGCCTGTTTTGGGCAGCGGCCATTGCTTCAAATTCGCTAATGAGTTCCATAGATAGGATATTAGTGATTTCACTTGGCCGTTCATATGTTAAAGCATGATGAACCATGGAGTTTAGCACCAAAATATTTGGTGTTGCGTTATTTGCCTGAACAAACAGGAATATTGATATGGCCAGTAAAACATAAACCGAAGTGGCAATGATAATTAGCTTTTTCATGCCTTATCCTCAAACACATACCCAAGGCCGCGCACCGTTTTAATGTACTCTGGTTCCGATGGGTTTGCTTCTATTTTCTCGCGCAAGCGCCGGATATGCACATTAAGCGTGTTGTCTTCTACAAAAGTATCGTCCCACACTTTTTCAAAAATTTCCTCTTTAGAAACAACTTGGCCCGGCCGCTTTATTAAATAGCTGAGCAGCTTGTACTCTATTGCCGTTAAATCTATTTTTGCGCCGCCTTGAACAGACCCGATAAATTCAGCTACGGCGTCTGACTCGGAATCTGCACTTTTGCATCTTTTTAATGTTGCGTTTACTTTAGCCAACAGCACATTGAGGGAATAGGGCTTTTTAACATAATCGTCCCCGCCAACAGAAAGGCCCAGGATAATATCGTCGTCAGATTCCCTGGCAGATATAAATATGATAGGTGCTTTGGTTTTTTCTCTTATTTTTTTGCATAATGTAAAGCCGGAGTCTTCACCCAGATTTATATCCAGCAATATCAAGTCTGTTGTATGCGCGTTAAAAAAATCGAGCGCAGAATTAAAGTCTGCCCGCCATTCTACCGCCATGTCAAAAAACTCTAAGTATTCCTTTGTGTTTTGTGATAGCAAGGGCTCATCGTCTATAATCAGGCAATTGTATTTCATTTAAGTACCCCTTTTGATATTTTTCTTAATTATATCACAAGTTTTAGCAACAAACGAAAGCGTCCAGGTTTAATGAAAACCTGAACGCTGTTAAAAAATATTTAACTCTGCTTTAAGATTACATTGTTAATCGCCCATCATCTCAGCAATAGCCTTTGTAGCATGAACAGTACCGGGCGGGTGATGCGGAGGCGCGTAAATTGTATATAACTTCAAAGGCGTATTGCCGATATTGGTGATGTTATGCCATGTACCGGCAGGCACAAATATGGCAAAGTCATCGAACACGGTTTGGCGGAAATTCAAATTTTTGCGGTCTCTTCCCATTTGCACTATGCCTTGGCCCTGCTCAATGCGCAGGAATTGGTCGTTGTCCGGGTGAACTTCTAAGCCAATATCACCGCTGGGTGGGATAGACATTAGAGTCGATTGAAGGTGCTGCCCTGTCCATATTGTAGTGCGGTAATTTGGGTTACCTAAAGTTGCGCGGTTGATATCCACTACATAAGGGCGCCTGCCATGGTCTGTATAGTCGTTTGGCGGCGGTGGAAGTGGAGCCGGACGGGGTGGGTCTGGATAAATTGGACGGTGCGGGTGATGCGGGTGGGATGGCCTTGTTATTGGCCGTCTTGGACGGCGATAAAACCTACGCATAAAAATCATGCCTCCTGTGATAAAATGCATTCGTTATAATATGATATGAAGCATGACCTTTCATGGTGTTAGGGTTATATTTGCCGAAAACTACAAAAAATGCAAAGCAAAAATATTTTCACTTTGCTAAACTATTGTTGAGAGGTGATGAAATGGACTGGCAAATTAAAATGAACCAAGCGGTGAACTACATCGAGGCAAACCTTGCGGGGGAAATTCAACTGGAAACCGCAGCAAAGTTCGCTTTCTGTTCCGTGTGGGACTTTCAACGGATGTTCTCATTTGTCGCACATACCACATTGGGCGAATACATTCGCAGCAGAAAGCTCACGTTGGCTGCGGCTGATATTCAAAACAGTGATGAGAAAATCATAGACATTGCGTTAAAGTATGGCTATGAATCTTCCGCCGCATTTTCCCGTGCGTTTAGCCGCCAGTTTGGCATAGCCCCGTCGCAAGCGCGCAGCGAAGGTGCCTTGCTAAGCCCTTACCCTCAAATTACCTTTCACAAAACTCAAACAGAAGGGAATGGTTTTATGAGCACAAAAAGTGACATGCAAGCCTACAGCGAAAGAGGTTATTATGTAAAAGAAAACGCACCGGTATACCATACACCGGACATGGAAAAAACCAGCAAATGGTTTCGTGATGTGCTTGGTTGGTATGGGGGCGTAGTCGTTGAAAGCGCGGGACAGTATGGTTGTGTCTTTGATTATCCCGGAGAATTGATTGTTTCGGGATTAACACCTTTCCGTGGAATACATTTGTTTGCAGGCGAGCCATCAAAAGGTGTTATCGGTTTTATTCATGTGCAGGGGCTGGAGCAGTTCCGCGAATTTGTTTTAGTAAATGGCTGGAACCAAATTACCGAAATAGAGCCGCAACATTGGGGCGCAAACGAATGTCAAGTTACTACAATTGATGGGAGTGTGTTGCGGTTTTTTGAAAATATAGGGTAATGGATACCTTTCTAAAGCATAAAAAAGAGGCTGCCAATGCCTCTTTTTTGCCTACCAGGAAATTGCTCTGTACGAAACGCGCGGCGAAGCCGCTTTTTTACATAACGTTATATCATGAATTCGCGCGTACTACTTCAAAATTCCCATCTCTGTGGCGGATTTCAAAACCACTGTTTAACTCAAGTTCCCAGCCGTGGCCAAAGGCTCTATTCCCTTCTATTTCAATGCCACTTGCCAGAATCAAAGCCCCTTCTTCGTAGAGATTAATAAAATCTCCGTCGTGAAGAATTAAACGCCCAAAATCTCCATGGGTTTCCATACGCCCACTAAATACTTGCCCCCATTCAGGCAATGCGAACATCCTTTGAGCAATAAATGCCCTACTTTCTGCCCTAGGAATGTGCAATGTCGGCTGGTTTGTAAATGCATAGATAATATCTTGTATCATTTTTTTGTGATTTTCGAGCCGAACCGCTTCGTAATCACGAATTTCTGCGTAGCCATGGGCGTAAAGATCCAGTGCATCAAATGGCGTTAATTCGTTTATACCCATAAACTCTTTCAACAAAGCCCCCAAGTCTGTATTAAACCCAACTCGATATTTCCAAGGCATACCCGTCTCGCTTAACAATAATCCATACAGCGCACCAGAAAGATACCCAAAAGTAGGTTCCAGAAGTTCACCATGCATTAAGCTGTGAGCTGCTAACTCAAGTTCCGCTATTAATTCGGCTGTGTCTGTTAAATTCAGCCGATACTCTGTATAGTCTGCCAAGCCTTCCCAAACTTCAAGCCTGTTTTCATCTACCCCTCTTTCAAGCAATCGCCTTCGCTCGGCCCGGATAGACAGTGCATCATGGACGGCCGTTAACCGTTCATCTCCAGAACTGGCAAGTGCCGCTATCAGCGCATTAATTTCCAAAAGTATGCTTATCCGCGCTTCAGTCTCATTCATATGCACATTATTCCACTCAATTCTGTTGCCAAAAAGCCGCGCCTGCGTTACATGAAATGCCATATGAGACATTGTGCGTAGCCTGTACGTTTTATCATCAAGATTTACATAGCCCCAGGGTAACATAGCCCATAGCTCACCCCCAAAGCTTGGGAAAGAGTAAGCAGGCACTACACTTGCAGGTAATATTCCTGTATATACATCCCCCTGTTTTGTTAAAATACCCCTGTTGTCGGGCTGGTTGGCAACCATATTCCGGGTTTGTGGGTCAACAAATATGAATGGCACACGCAAATCTACTCCCCACAAATAACCATTGTCACTTGCATGTAGTGCTTCCAACTCCGCAAAGAATTGCGCCGCCAAGTCAATAGGAATAGAGGAGATTGACACGGACTCTTCGTTTTGAATAAGCTCATATTCACCTTCATGGAAAATAAGGCGTTGATATGGCTCTTTGTATTGCGGATAAATATCCTGATATAATTCTTCAGTACTCAAATGAGCATTTTCAGAAATGGTGTATACATTTGCTGGCATTGGTTCATCACTACGTACGGGCGCAACATCTCTGCCACTGCATCCTACAATCGCAAAGGATAGCATTATTACGAATAACAAAAATATTTTTTTTATCACATCGACTATTTTCATATTCGCACCTCCAAAATCGTGTATCCTGTAAGGTTAGTATGGTTGTTCAGATTGAAATTGCGCTTCGTCTGTCGCCAAGAACGCGCCTCGCCGCTAGTTTGCCTTCGGCAAACCGCTAAGGCCGCGCGTTTTGGCTCGTCCCTAGCGCATTTCAAAACGGAACAACATACTTACAGGATACACGATTTTTCTTAAAATACCATATCAATTGTATTTCATTCTCGGCCGCTATCACTTCCCATATGTCTACTTCTTCAAATTCCTATCTATAAGCGCAATCCTTTGCTCAACAGACGCATAAGAACGCAATCCATCACTCGGCGTGTTAATGACATAATCCAACAGCCTATCCACCGTAGTTTTTGCTACATGGCAACGCGTATCGGAAGACGCATAGTAAATAAAAACATCGCCATTATCTTTAGCCACAACTCCGTTGCAGAAAACCACATTGGATACATCACCAACGCGTTCTTCGCCCAGTGGAGCCAGGAAATATCCGCCGGGGGTATGGGTTACTTTCCACGGCTCGTTTAAGTCGCTAAGGAAAACGTACAGTACATAACGCAACCCGGCGGCGGTATTTCTTACGCCGTGGGCAAGGTGTAGCCAACCCTGTGGTGTTTTGATTGGTGCCGGGCCTTGTCCGTTTTTGCCCTCGTTAATGGTATGGTAAGCACGTTTGTTGATAATTTCCTCGTGGGCGACAACGGCATTGGTGATACTATCGGAATAAGCAAATCCTATCCCACCACCGGAACCTACATTGATAAAATCATCAGACGGGCGGGTATAGAATGCATACTTGCCATTGATAAATTCTGGGTGAAGCACCACGTTGCGCTGCTGGGATACATTGGTTTTCAAATCCGCCAGCCGTTCCCATTGTTTCAAATCCTTTGTGCGCACTATGCCGCACTGGGCTATGGCAGACTGCATGTCGCCGGCAGGGGCGTTTGGGTCTTTGCGCTCTGTGCAGAAAAGGCCGTAGATGTAGCCGTCTTCGTGTTTTACAAGGCGCATGTCGTAGATGTTTGTGTCGGGGTTATCGGTTTCCGGCAATAGAATGGGGTAATCCCAAAAGCGGAAGCCGTCTATGCCGTTGTCGCTTTCCGCAATGGCGAAAAAGGATTTGCGGTCGTAGCCTTCTACCCTGGCGCACAGCAGAATCTTGCCGTTATGCTCCATTGCGCCCGGGTTAAATACGCAGTTTATCCCCAAGCGTTCCATGAGATATGGGTTGGTGGCGTAGTTAAGGTCGTACTTCCAAAACAGCGGAACATGGCCTGCGGTAAGAACGGGGTTTTTGTAGCGGTCGTACCAGCCGTTTCCCAGCCCGTCAATTTCGTTTTTGCGGTTTACAATTGCTTCGTGTTCCTTGGTGAGTGCCGCCAAGCGGTTGTCGAATAATTTTTTGTCCATTGTCAAAACCTCCGTTTTGTGTTTTATTTAGGCCATTTTTCGATGAGCTTCATCAGATCCTTTGCGTTATCTTCGTTCCCCACGTTCCAGCCTATTTGAAGATACAGCCCTCTAGCTGGCAAATTTTCCATTAGGAAACGTAAATCCTCCATGGAATATGGATAAGCAATAACAGATTTACCCGCCGCCAAAGTCCTTTTGAATACGTCCAGCCATGGCAAAACTTGTTGCTGGCCGGCCCCTGGTACCCACTGGATTGCGTTTAGCTCTTTGATGCTTAGTAGCGTATCCAAATGCCGTAAAGCATCCGGGCCGTCTAAATGGTAGATACTTTTGTCGTAGTGTTTGCACTCTTGCACAAGCCCGTCCAGGAAAAATTCTTCAAACATTTTAGTGCTAATCATGCAGGAAAAATCGTTGCTGGGGATGTACATTTGTGTTTCGGATGTAAGCGGTATCCATGAAGATATGGGCATTCCTGCGGATTTGAGTATGTTTACGAAATGGTCGTAGGCTGGGAAATATTCTGCGTAAGACTGTGCAAGCTTGGATTTAACCATATCTGGGCATTCACATAAATCTACGGCTAAATTTTCCGGGTCGCGCAGGGCAGCAAGATGATCCCCGCCTGGGTGTAGGTCTGTTAGCCCCACTATAAAATTGCCTTTAGCTCTTTCCAGCAACATGCGCGTAAATTCTTCTAGCTTACGGAACAGAGGGTGGTTCATATCAATAACAGCCTGGTCTTTTCCCCAGTCAAACACGCAAGGGTCTGTCCACGTGGTGGTTTCGCCAAAATGGTACGGGCAGCCTGCCCAGGCAGATACAATTTCCGGCCCCATATTTGGCATGAAAACAGGCATAGATTCCGCATAGTACATGGTGTTTTCCAGCCAATGCGCCGCTTCTTCCGTGCGGTACTCTAAGTCCAGCCAGTAATCTTTGTATGTGGCGTGTTGCTTTGTGGTAAATGGTTTGGCATTTGGCTTTGGGAAAGTGATGCTCACTGCGGGGCGGTCGGTTTCCGCGTGTTCCCAAAAGGCATTGATGCGTTTTTGTGCTTGCTCATAATCCGGTTTGCAGGTAAACATGGTTAAGTCCTTTCACGTTTTTCACAATTATACATGGCGGGAAGGTTTTGGCAAGCTTTATATTAATAAGATTGCTTCGCTTTGCTCGTGATAACGATGGCATTTACTGCATCTTCATCTTCCGCATATTCAAAAGCGTCAGCCCGAAGAAGACCACCGCAGAAGCCAGTAACATGGCAACACTGATGAGTGGTGTAAACTCAAAATCGCCCAAACGGTACGTGATGCCCATCATCTCTTGAAACCCTTCTAAATACTGTGCCGGAACCCCATCAAACGACCGCTCAATTGGGGTTTCCATTAGCGTCTGGCGCAGCAACACAGCCCCATGGGACGGGGGGAACAGCTTTATTGCTGTTTGCACACCATTTGGCAATTCGCCAATAGGCAAGTAAATACCCAGTAAAAAGCCGATTAATGTGCCAATGATAGAAGCGGCGGTGCTAAACGCGTTGCGGGTTTTTACGGCAGTGGCCACAAAGCACACAATGGCCGTATTTGAAAAGCTTATTAGCAGAATTATTCCCATTATCTGCAAATACCCACGTACAGTAAGCGGCGCACCGCCCAGCCATATGGAATAAAGCGTAAGCGGGATAAACGTAATGGTGGTCATAATTGCGCCCACAAAAAATGCATTAAGGATATACGCGCTGGTTATCTGCCACCGTTTTACCGGGGAGGCGTAAAAGCCTTTGCTTATTTTCCATGTCTTATCGTCTATCATTACGCCAAATGCGCCAAGGGATGTGGTGATGGTTGCAACGGCAAGCTTGCCTGCTGTAAGCCAGTTGTGCATGAGTACGTTGGCTTCCGGCAATGCTCTTATTTGTGTGTTGCCCCAGACATTGCCTAAAAATAACATGTACAGTGCCAGTATAATAAACACAGCAAACATGGAGAACAACAAATTTATTTTATCGCGGAAATATAATTTTAAGTTGCGTTTGAGCAGTGCTGTCATCGTATATCCCTCCCGGTTATGCCAATAAAAGCGTCATCCATCGTGCCTTGAATCACTCTAAAACCGGCGATGTATGGTTCGCAATTTTCCAATATCGGCAATGCTGCTAGTGTGTTTGGCAAATTAATTGTAACTTCGCCGCCGGTGCAGGTGTAATCGATATTTGCTGCCGCAAGATGTTCTAAAAGGCGCGCTTCGTTGTTTGGAGTTATACATAATTTGTCCGTTGCGTATTGTGTCCGCAGCTCGGCCGGTGTGCCTTTCGCCACTAATTCGCCGTGGTCTATCACTATGATATAGTCGGATTCGGCGGCTTCTTCCATGTAGTGCGTGGTTAAGAAAATGGTCATGCCGGTTTGCTGTTGCAATTGCTTTATCGTTTCCCAAATAGTTAGTCTTGTTTGTGGGTCCAGCCCTGTTGTCGGCTCGTCCAGGAAAAGAATTTTTGGTGTGTGAAGCAACGCCGTGGCGATATCTGCCCTGCGCCGCTGCCCGCCCGATAGCTTGCCATATAGGCGGTTGGCAAATTCGTGTAACGAGAGCAGGGCGGTTACTGCGTTTACTCTTGCCTTTATGGCGGATTTTCCCCGGATATACAGCCCTGCCCTTATGAATAAATTCTCCCGTACGGTGAGTAATGCGTCCAATATACTATCCTGAAAGACCACGCCAATACTTTGCCGTATACGTTGCGCATTGTTGCGTAAATCATGCCCATCTACAGTGATATTTCCGCTGTCGAAATCCATGAGCGTACACAAGGTGTCTATAGTAGTGGATTTACCTGCACCATTTGGCCCAAGGAACGAAAACAGCTTACCTTCCTCTACATAAAAGCTAATGCCTTTGACGGCTTGAACAGCGCCGTAGCTTTTTGCAAAATTTTGAACGTCTATGATTTTTTTCAATGTGATAATCCTCCTTTGTTTGTAGCAAATATAGGATAAATGCTGCAGCTTGTTCATGCAATATGGCTGGCTGCGACTTGTAGTATGGTTGTGGTAAGATGCAAAAAAATGATGGTAAGTTGCGGATAGCAGGTGAAAAAGCGGCTTCTCCGCGCGTTTTGTACGGAGCAATTTCCTAGTTAAATGAAAAAAACGCCTGTATGTGGGCGTTTTAGAGAATAAACTTTTGTGTCTCCGTCTTAAAAGCTTAAAAAATGCACAAGCGCATCCTACTCCTTAAACCGCTCCTTCAACTTCTGATTCAATACATCCGCAAGCTTTTTAGACCTGCGCATACTCACCACAGTTACAGACACATACATCACTACAACATATCCCACAAATAACAAAATTACAATAGGTCTTTCCCAGCCAATCCACTCCATAAAATATGCTGTAGACAATATAATCGCTAATATTGTAGCTAAGTGGATAATCTGGCGCACAAGCATTTGCCTTTGGCTTAATTGCTTTTTTGCATAAAAAATAAATTGTGCCAAACTACACAAGACAGTGGCAATGAATAAGGCGGTTATGTCGTGCGTATTTATAGAGTCATTGCCAAAAATAAGATGGTGTACATACATAACAATAACCGAGCCACCAAATATGAGAAAAAAGTTATGAAACATCACATGCGTTATTTCTTTAATATCCACTGTGGCACCTCCCTATAATCCAAAACATTTTTTAAGCTCTCCAACATATTGCCGCGAAATAATAACGGTCTCATTATTGTGCAGAACAGCTTCTAGCCGCCCAGATAGGGCAGGGGAAAGCGACCTTATTTTGCTCAAGTTAACGATAACAGACTTTGATATGCGTAAAAAATCGCCGCCTGCCAGTGTTTCTTCCAATTCGTATAATTTTTGCTTAGACTCGTACACGTCTTTTGCGCAGTATAGGAAAGTTTTGTTGTCCACCGTTTCTATATAAAAAATATCTTTGGGGGCAATCCGGTGTATTCCGCTGCCGGAATAGCCTATTAGCATATTGTCCTGTGCCTTAAAGGCGTTTAACAAGCGCATAAGGTCTGGCGGAATGCTGTTGCATTTGACGATTATTTGCTCTTCTTCGCCCGGTTGCGGCGGTTCTATTATAATTTTCATGCGCACCCCCTTTATGTAAAGAAAACCCCTGCCACGTTGGCAAGGGCTTTCTTTATATTTTATTTATCCAAATACCTGCCAAACACCCAGCCGGTACCCCTGTCCGTTTCAACTTTAACCCAGCCGCCTCTAATCTCAAGCACTACCACAGTGTCTCCGGCTAAAACATGGTTAAACGCCTCATAGCTTACACCAGGCCCCCTGCGTAGGTTAAGGTCGCGGATTACCGTCGCAGTATTTTGTGTGGGAATAGGCCCTTCTATAGTAATTGCCGGATCAGCTTGCCATGCTACAGGAGGTGTTAGTGTAACAGGCATTGGTGGAATTGGAATGCTTAACCGGCTTGGCGTGGGCAGCTGCGCAACCGGAGTGAGTATGGCGTACTCTGCCAGCCGGTCCCAGTCAAAATCGTCCCAGTCAAAGTCAAAATCAAAAATGAGGTCATCCCACTGGTTAAGATTGTTGAAATCTATAGTTGAAACGGCTCTGCTTCTTGTCATATCTTCAACCAAAAACCGTACAAATTCAACTTCTGCCCAATGGTCTAAGTTGATAAAATCCACGCTTGGAACAGATATACCCACTGTTGCAGAAGCTTCAAAATTAAAGTCGGAGTCAGAAATCTGTAAAATAAAGCCGTCTGTATCTAGGGTCAAAATGCTGGCAATAATTCCGCTGGTATCTTCCCGGCCGTTCTCATCTTCGTAGAAGAAAACAAGTTCGCCGCTTGTACGGTTCCATAGCATACCAATGGTTGCTACGTGTTCAGGTTGTACAGTGGGCTGGTTAGCCCAAAATTCGTTCCATAATTCGTTCCATAATTCGTACCAGAAATAGTCATCTTCATTGTCGGCTTCGTCATCCCAAAAATCATCGTACAGGCCGGCGTCATATAGCATATCCCAAAAGGCATCGTACATCCGCCATATATTGGTATCATCAAGCATCGATATAACAAGTCTATGCTCAATGCTGTCACTGTCGGGCTCAGATATTTCCCATGCAAGTGTTACTGAGTGTGACCGCCAGATATTTGTAAGATCTATTGTAAACAGCCAAGTATCTGTTGCATGTGCACCAAAGTTGGCAATTATAGATAATGTAGTGTTTCCTGTTTCTTCTTCTCCAGTCCACCAGTTTATTCTGGTTTCAACTGTGGATAAGTCAAAGCCGATTTGAAGCAATCTTCCTGTATCTGCAATATATACCGCAACAGTAATTGTACCGTTAACATTTTCCATATCTTGCTGCATATCGCGACGCAATTCATCGAACATTGCGTCACCGCTTGCAACATAAAGTACCTCAAATACAGTGTCAAAAAATACATCAATATCAATGGTAAATGCAAGCCTATCGGCATTTACATTTGTTCCACCAGCGTTAACAACTACTTGCTCGCTGCTTTGCTCCACCTGAAGCAGAAGCGGCAACAGCAGGTCTAGAAATTCTAATGGGTCAACTTCGTTTGCCATACCAGAGGCAAGCAATTCCTGAATAAAATCTACATATCCCAGTATCTCTTCAAGCAAGTCTGGCGAACCGGGAACGATACCATGCGCCAATAGCCCCTCAAAAAAGACAGGCAGATCATCTGCAAATGTGGCAAAACGCAAACCAAGAGCATCCTCTCCAAAATAGGAACTGCTAACGGCAATGCGCTCTGTATTCAAGAATAAATCAAAATCGACTTCATCCCAGCGGTCTATCATTTCAAAGATTAAGGCGTACTCGTGGTCGTTCATATTTGAGTAAAAACGGAGTGTAAAGCTTTCTTCATCGTTGCGCCAGCTTACCCAGTCGGCTTCAACTGCAGACACGCCATCTCTTAAACTTTCGGAAAGTACAGAAAAAATTTGGAACGGCGAGCCCTCTATGCGCTCTGCAAATTCTTCAAATAAGCTTGGTGCAGCAGAAACAGACAGGCCAAGCATGGCGACAAAACAGACAACAGCAGCAATTCTGCGGCTGCATTTTACTACGAATGAAAACATAATATCCTCCCTTTTTGCGGTATACTGCAAATGGGCAATTTCTTCCCAAATAAATCCGGAGTTGCCCGTTTGCAGCAACCGCCAGTCGTATGGGAAGGCGAATTTTCTTCCCATGCATAGTATACATTGTCACTAAAACGTAACATAATTTGCGGAATATTGCAAGTATCCTGTACTTTTGGTATAGTTTTGCCAACATACCACAAGGAGTACCTAAGGAGCAACCCTCATGACACTAACCGACCATAACCTATATGTAAACCGCGAACTAAGCTGGCTGGAATTTAACGAGCGCGTACTGGAAGAAGCCCAGGACAAAACCAACCCAATCATGGAGCGGCTAAAGTTCCTGGCCATTTCCACTTCAAACCTGGACGAATTTTTTATGGTGCGTGTTTCGTCCCTGCTCCGCAACGAAAGCACCACGCCAGACCCTTCCGGCATGACACCAAAAGAGCAGCTTGCGGCAATATCCAAGCGTGTGCATGAAATGGTGCAAAAGCAGTATTCTTGCTTTACGCGCAGCCTTGTGCCTGCAATGGAAAAGGAGAACATCCGCTTTCTTGCTTATGCGCAGTTAAACAGCACTCAGCGGGCGCAGGTGGACACATATTTTAACAAGGTTTTGTACCAGGTGCTAACACCCATGGCAATAGACCAAAGCCGCCCGTTTCCTACAATAAATAACCGCACGGTAAATATTTTTGTAGAACTTGCACCGGACAAAGAGGCCTCCACTGTGCGCACTGTAGAATGGGACGCAAAGGAGTTGCGCTGGCGCATTATAGAAAAGATAACCAAGGGGCCCAAGTACGCCGTTGTGCAAGTGCCAACGGTTGTGCCGCGCATTGTGCCGGTTGCAACGGACGAACCGAGCGCGCGCCATTATATTTTGCTGGAAAATATTTTACTGGAACATATCGGCAAGCTGTTTATGGGGCATACGGTTACACGCACGGCGTTGCTCCGTGTTACGCGCAGTTCGGACTTGGAAATTGATGAGGAAGAAATAGAAGACCTGCTGGATGAAGTCACCCGTTCCATAAGAGGGCGCCGCTGGGGCGACCCTGTGCGCATAGAAATGACGAAGGGAATTAGTAAGCCTGCCATGAGGCTGCTGGAAAAATCCCTAGGCTTTACAGAAGACAAAATTTACGAGATAAAAGGCCCGCTGGATTTCACGGCGTGGATGGGCTTTTCCATGTCGGGCGAATTTGCAAATTTGCAATTTGAACCTGCTCCGCCCCGCCCGGTACCAGAATTTATCAACAAAAAAAGCATGTTCGACGTCATTCGCAAGGGCGATGTGCTGGTACACCACCCATATATGAGCTTCGACTGTGTGGTGCGCTTTGTGCGGGAAGCTGCCGCAGACCCAAATGTATTGGCAATAAAGCAAACATTGTACAGGGTCAGCGGGCAATCGCCCATAATAAACGCGCTTATTCAAGCGGCAGAAAACGGCAAGCAAGTGACCGTATTGGTTGAACTGAAAGCCCGCTTCGACGAAGAAAACAACGTCAACTGGGCAAAACTTCTGGAAAAATCTGGTGTGCATGTCGTTTATGGGCTTACAGGGCTTAAAACCCACTGTAAAGTGTGCCTCGTTGTACGCCGCGAAAAGAAAGACATTATACGCCGCTATATGCACCTTGGAACAGGGAATTATAACGAAGCCACCGCCAAAATTTACACAGATATTGGACTGTTTACGTGCAGCGAAGCCTTTGGGCAAGATGCTTCTGTTTTGTTCAACGTGCTCACAGGCTACGCAAAAGCCACAGACTGGCAAAAGTTTGCTGTTGCACCCATGACCCTGCGCAGCACCTTCGAGCATTTAATCGAACAGGAAACCCAAAACGCCCAAGAAGGCAAACCCGCCGCCATAACCGCTAAAATGAACTCTCTTTCCGATGTCGCCATCATCCAATTGCTATACAGGGCATCGCAGGCAGGGGTGAAAATCCGCTTGCTTGTGCGCGGCATATGCTGCCTAAAGCCTGGAATCCCCGGTGTAAGCGAAAACATTACAGTTTCCAGCATAGTAGGCCGATACTTAGAGCATAGCCGCATTTTTATTTTCGAAAATGCCGGTAACCCAAAGGTATTCCTTGCCAGCGCAGACTGGATGGGACGCAACCTTAACCGCCGTATAGAGGTGATGTTCCCGATAGAAGACGGCGCACTAAAACAAGAATTGACAACCCTAATGGAAATTTCCCTAAGTGACAATGTGAAACGCCGCATTTCAAAACCGGATGGTACGTATTACCGGCCAAGCCATAGAGGGCGTGCGTCTGTGCAGTCGCAGATGGCGTATCATAAACGTGTTGCCGAAAGTTATTCGGCGGTGGTTAAGGATAAATTTGATATGTAAGCTTGCTTTCAGCCGCAACCTGTAGTATAGTGTTTGTGCAACAAAAATTAAAATATCGAAAAGAGGTGGACAAAATGAAAACGCAAGTTTTATATTCGGTTGATAAAATCATTTTGTTCGCTTTGGTCTGATGCTACTCTAAACTAGCTAATTTCTTCGCGCCGCTGATTTTGTCAGCGGCGTTTTTATTTTGAACCAGCTCCAAAAAATGGAGGAAACAAATTTGTTAAAAAGACTGCGTTATTATTTTGACCGTATCAAAAATACGGACAACAGAACCACCACATACCGCTATGCGGTAGCAGCAGTTGATGGAGACGGGCGTAAGTA
>Ga0123355_10006373_pt1 | contig 17460 bp, 21 predicted proteins | sample TergutEmb28metaG_3_FD_89872 | JGI IMG/M metagenome (GOLD analysis project Ga0123355, IMG submission 89872) | Embiratermes neotenicus P1 segment gut microbial communities from Petit-Saut dam, French Guiana - Emb289 P1 | ecosystem: Host-associated > Arthropoda: Insects > Digestive system > Gut ...
ATACGTCGGTTATGACGAAGGCGGGAATCTAACCGAGAAAGTGCGCCGCAAACCATACGCGGTTCTGCTGTTCGATGAGATCGAGAAAGCGCATGAGGATGTATTTAACATTATGCTTCAAATCATGGAAGACGGGATTTTGACCGATTCGCAGGGTCGCCGCGTCGATTTCAAGAACACAATAATCGTAATGACCTCAAACGCCGGCGCGCGCAATATAACTGAGAACCGCACAAAGCTCGGATTTGACTCCGGCGGCGGAAGTTCGACGATGGAGACTGAGCGTCTGCGCGAGCAGGTTATGGAAGAGGTAAAGCGTGTTTTCAAACCAGAATTTTTAAACAGGATTGACGACACGATCGTGTTCCACAAGCTGAGCCAGGACGATATCAGGGAGATCTGCGTAAAAATGCTCGAGATTGTCAAGGTCCGCATGGCGGCGGTCGGCATACAGATGAGCTTTGACGAGAGTGCGGTTGAGCTGCTCTCAAAGCAGGGGTTTGACCCTGTCTACGGTGCGCGGCCGCTTCGCAGGACGATACAGAACTCTGTTGAGGACATGGCGGCCGAGAGGATTTTGGACGGCAGCGTCCAGACCGGCGATGCCGTGACCGTCACGGCGATAGATGACAAGATAGAACTTGTAAAAGCTGACACGCTGTTGCAGCACGCGACAGTGTAACAGGCCCTGTAGGGGCGTTGTACCTACAATGCATATAAAGCGTAACAGAGGCGACTGGAGACGGTCGCCTCTTTTGCGCGATGATGTGTAGGGGCGGCCCCTACGAAACAACGGCGCGCCGGGGGCGTCGCGCCCTACATCCACAACCAAACATGGCGAAGCCCGAAAATTTTTCAAAAAAATTTGCTGATAGTGGTGAAGCATGATATAATTTGTGGGAAATGGAGGGCGGTGTCGAGTGCGGAATTTAGTGAACATAGGCGATATGTCAAAATCGTGGTGGGACGGGCTTTATTCCCGTTGCTGCGACATAATTGAGCGGCCTGGCGACTTTGTAGACTCGTGCCGCGGCAAGGTGCTGGCATCGTTGTTCTTCGAGCCGAGTACACGGACGAATTTTTCGTTTCAGGCGGCATGTATGCGGCTCGGCGGAAGTGTTTTTGGATTTTCAAACCCGCTTGAGACGTCTGTCTCTAAAGGGGAGACACTTGCAGACACGATACGCGTCGCCTCGTGCTACGCCGACACGGTTGTGATCAGAAGCCCGCTTGAGGGCGCGGCGACGGCGGCGGCGTTGTACTCCGAGGTCCCTGTAATAAACGCCGGTGACGGCGGGCATTTTCATCCGACGCAGACGCTGGCGGATCTTACGACGATCGCCAGATACCGCGGCGGGATCGGCGGGTTTTGCATCGGGCTTTGCGGCGACTTGAAGTATGGTCGCACGGTCCATTCGCTGATTATGGCGCTGTCGCATTTTTTCGAGATTAGCTTTTGCCTGATCTCCCCGCCGGAGCTGCGCGCGCCCCAATATATGCTCGACTTCATGCGAGAGCATGGCCAGCAGTATATAGAGGTGGAGCGCTTGGACGAGTGCTTAGGGATGCTCGATATACTGTACATGACGCGGGTTCAGAGCGAGCGGTTTACGGACAAGTCTGAGTATGAGAATGTGCGCGGCGTATACGTCCTGACGAAGTCGCTGCTCGACGGTGCGAAACGCGACATGATAGTTATGCACCCGCTGCCGCGCGACGGCGAGATCGCGCCGGAGGTAGACGCGGACTCGCGCGCCGTCTATTTTGAGCAAGCGCGCAACGGCATGTTTATCCGAATGGCGCTGTTGCTTGAGTTTTTGCACGCGCCGAGGCAAATGCCGGGTTTGACGCCGGCGGGAGGATTGTTTGAATGTGTAAATGAGGTCTGCGTAACGCGCAAAGAGCGGTATCTGCCCCCGCTAAGATCGTCCGGCGGCGATGACCGGTGCGGGTACTGCGATAAGAATATAGTCTATTAAATGACAACGGCGAGGGTTTTTAAAATCCTCGCCGTTTAATCGTATTCAATATATTCTTCGTAGTCGAGATATTCTCCCGCTTCCTCCGTGCGCAGCCACGGGATATCGAGGAAAAGTTCGCCCTCTTCAGTGTGGTCGATATATTGCTCAAGCGCGATGAATAGTACGATGAACAAGATCACCGCGGCAAGTGCGACCGTGACGACAAGTCCGATAATAATCCGCAGTACGCGGCGGTTATTGTAAGTCTTGGGGACATACCTGTACAAGAGTTATACCTCCCGCTCAAGCCGGGTTATCATCTCCACACGACGGACGTGCCGCCCGCCTTCAAACTCGGTATTCAAGAACTGTTCGATGATTTTAAGCGCGAGGCCTGAGCCGGTAACACGCGCGCCGATCGCGATAATGTTCGCGTCGTTATGGCGGCGCGTCATCTCTGCAGAGAAGCAGTCGCCGCAAACGGCGGCCCTTATGCCGGGGATCTTATTGGCGGCGATCGATATGCCGATACCAGTCCCGCAGATGAAAATGCCGCGATCACACTCGCCGCGCGATATGGAGCGCGCCGCCGGAACCGCAATCTCCGGGTAATCGCAGGATTCTAGGCTATTCGTGCCGAAATCCTTGTACGCAAGCCCGCGCTCGTCCAAATAGGCTTTGACCTCTTGCATCAGTTCATACCCGCCATGGTCACAAGCTAAAGCAATCATGGTTATATCCTCCTTTGCCTCCGGCGCCCTACATAGCGCAGTTCGCTAAAACGGCCACATGTTGGGGAACCATCTCAAAAAGTAGCGGTAATACCATTCCGGCAAGTCAAGTCCTATAAAAGCCGGGTAGAACATGGCAAAGACCACGCCTGCGCCTGCGGTAAGGGCATAGACCGCATGTTTGGGCCGCCAGTGCGCACGTCCCTGCCCGTACTGCAGTTTCTTTTTCTTTTGCGTCTTTCCGCGATCGAGCATCGCGTTTATCACAGAAGCCAGCGCCAGCGCGAGAAATACAACGCTCTGGAAATAATGGTCTATAAACGCCGTCCGCGAGAGGATGATCCATGACAGGAATTGCGCCAAGAACCCGACAAGTATGAACAGCGCCCTGCCGTCTCGGAGCTTTATGGTGCAGATAACCATAGCGATTATCGCCATAAATCCGCCCCACCATACAACAGGGTTACCAAACACCACAAGCGACCACTTGTTGTTAGACACGTATTGCGCCATCACAGATGAGTGGTGGGTCCAGACCCTACTGTAAAACCCGGGGTCGAGCAGCATGTTCGCCGAGATGCCTCTAATTTGCGCAATATAGCTGAGAATGTAGATCAGCACCGGCACTACGCCGAGAAACAACAAGGCGCAGACAATCGTTTTTAGCAAAGTCCAGCCGAAGCCGGGCAGTTTGTTTTCCAAGCCATGACGCCAGACTATAAAAAGCCGGATCACGCAGACCGCGACAAGCCCGATCCCAATGTAAATTGCTGTCGGACCCGAAGCGATTGCGAGACCGAAGAAAACTCCCGACAGCGCGAGTGGCAGGACGCTTTTCCGAAACCGCGCGTCGCCCTCCTGCGCCAGATACCGGTAGATGAAAATGTATGAGAGTATGGTAAAAGCCACGGCATAGACGTCGATCGCGGCAAAGTGCGTCTGGATAAACCGCGTGAAGTCGAAGCCGAACAACAGCGTCCCACAGACGGCGACCGAGGTTTTGCCGAACATGGATTTTGTGAGGATATAAAATCCTTTTAGCATCACAAGCCCGAACAGCACGCCGAGGAAATTCCAGCCGACAGGCGTTGACTCAAACAGGAATAACGAAGCCTCGCTTAGCAGTCCGGCCAGCGGTGGGACAGGTATATAACGGTCGATAACAACAGTGCCGCCGTTCGGCATGAAGAATGCTTCAAAAGACGCGATTATGAAAACAATGAGGATCATAACGAGCGGCAGCAGATCGTCAATGTCGAGCTTGTACCGCGTTAGCGCAAAGCGCGGCTTGTGCATCACCCTGGAAATCCATTCCGTCGTACCCGCAAACGGCCGCGATATTCTTATATAGTAGACAAAAAACCAAACAAGGCAAATCGCGGTGATAATAGGAAATAATATCGCGTACCTGTTCAATACGCTCGCCCCCTTTTATGCTTAGAGGCCTTTTGAAAAAAGACCCCGTCGATACCCTAAAAACTTTATTGCGTTTCACGGCGCTTCTATTGAGGTACTATACCATGTTTTCACTTATTGCGCAATAGTGCGGCAGAGGTCACAGGATTCTGCAATTTTTGCACAATATATAGTGTATTATATTGCAAATGCTACTACATATGCTAAAGGGGCGGCGGAAAATGCAGTTAATAAAAAAGCGCGGACTGTATGAGGCGAGCCGGATTGTATATTTGCCGGTCAGCAAAATATCTACAAACCCGGATCAGCCCAGGCGGCTGATCGAACCGCACGAAATGCGCGAGTTGTCCGCGAGTATTGCCAAGTACGGCGTGTTGCAGCCGTTGTCCGTGCGACGGCTTGGCGGCCGGTATGAACTGTTGTCCGGGGAGCTTAGGATGCGGGCCGCGGTGCTTGCGGGGCTTAATGAGGTGCCGTGCGTTGTTATGGATGTGAACACGCGCGAGTCGGCCGTTTTGATACTTGTCGAGAACCTCTTGCGGCGTGACCTCGATTTTATCGAGGAAGCGCACGGACTGTCCCGGCTTGTGAACACCTATGGGTACAGCCAGGAGGAAGTCGCGCGGCTTGTCGGACTGTCGCAGCCGACTGTTGCTAACAAGCTTCGCCTTTTGAAAATACCGACCGGGCCGCTCGGTGCCATCCGCGATGCAGGTTTGACCGAGCGTCACGCCCGCGCGCTTCTGCGGCTGGGCGGCGAGGATGAGATTATGGCCGTCTTGGAGATGGTTATCAAAGATGACCTCACCGTGGCGAAGACCGAGAGTTATATCGAAGAGTTCCTCAAGAAAGAGGCGACCCCTACGGCAAGCCCTGCGCCGAACATGGTTTTCATCATTAAAGATGCCCGTATGCTGATAAATTCAATCACCCGCGGCGTCGGACTTTTGCGCAAGTCTGGCATAAACGCAAAAATTAACCAGGAGGAGACCGCGAAGGAGCTTGTGCTAACGATTACGATACCGAAGTGATGCCTCCGGCGGCAAACTTTTTTGCGCTTCGCGCCCTACACAGCAATGTTCGCCTTGATGGAAAACAACCCCTCGTCTGTAAAGACGAGGGGCTGCTTATGCTATGTAAAATGAAAAGAAGACCTAGCCCATCAACGCCTCAATAAAATCCGTTATTTCGCCAACGGTTTTGCACTGATAAATCGATTCATCGGTCACACTGACCCCGAAATCCTCTTCAAGGGACATAATCAGCTCAACAAGATCGAGCGAATCTGCGCCCAGATCGGCCATGACATTGGTATCGCGCGAGATTTTTTCGGCGTCTGTATCAAACTGTTCCGCCAGACTTTTTTGCAATTTTTCAAAAATCATAAATCTAACTCCATTCACGGTGCTGTGGTTTATCGGCCCGGTTTTCGATTTCGGGCTTATCGACAGCGCCGTCTTCATTTTTGCGACCGTATGCCACGACAATGCGTCTGTTCGGCTCATTTCCGACTGAGTAAGTAGAAATATTGTTGTAATCCTGAAGAGCCGAGTGTATGACGTGACGCTCGTAAGCGTTCATCGGGTCAAGCGTCATATTCCTGCGGTATTTTATGACCTTGCCGGCGACTTTTGCCGCGAGGCTCTCAAGCGTTTCGTTTCTGCGCTGTCTGTAATTTTCCGCGTCGAGATTCACCCGGACGCGATTTGACGCGCCGCGGTTTACCACATAATTCGTTAAATGCTGCATCGCGTCAAGCGTTTCGCCGCGGCGGCCGATAAGCGCGCCGGGGTCTCTGCCGCTTAAGACAACGGTGATTGTATCGCCCTCTTCGGCAACTTCCATACCGGCCTCAATGTCCATTCTGGCAAAAAGGCCTGATAAAAAGTTCTCAGCACGCTCCGCGCGGTTCACGCTCTCGTCCTTCGCCTCGTAGATAACCTTAACTATGGCAGGCGTATTTTTCAGACCTAAAAAACCGCTTTTCGCCCTCTCGACTATCTCCACCGACACGTCGTCACGCGCGAGGCCAAGTTGATCCAGCGCCGACTGGATGGCGTCGTCTTCGGTTTTTCCTGAAGCTTCAATAGATTTTCTCATCGCCTAAATCCCTCCGATATTAATGTGACAGCATTAATATGCAGCCATTTGCTCGGATTAAAATTATTCCTCGTTTTCTTCCGGTTCTTCCATATCGGTTGTGACCGCCGTTTCGACTTCCTCGACCATTTCGGGTTCGTCATGTTCGGCTGCCGTCACTTCGTCTTCTGTTTCGACTTCCTGCGCATCGTCGGGGGCTATGTCAGGATTATAAGCGCGGCCGCGGGCGAAAGGCCTGTCCCCTACCCGAGATGGCTCATCAGCATCAGTCGGCGTCGGAGCTGCCACAATTGGCACTGGCGCTTGTTCGCCAAACCTTTCGGGGTCATAGGCGCGGCCGCGGGCGTAACGCCTGTGTCCCTCGCGGGCCGGTTCATCCGGTTTTTCTTCCGGCGGATCGTGTTTCTTCTGCCACTCTGCGGCTTTTTCGATCTGCTCTTGCTTCTCGGTCATCTTCTGCTTGCGCTTTGACGTGTTTTGATTATGTTCGACGATGCCCTCGGCCTTTTTTCGCTCAGACTCAATGCGTTTGGCCTCAAGCTCGGCTTCCTTTTTATCTCGCTCTGCGTTGCGGACCGCTTCTTCCGCGTCGATTATCCTCGTATACCGCTTTGTCAGCCAGATGTCTTGCACAAGCATGAGCGCCGTGCCTATCGTCCAGTAAAGACCCAGCGCGGCGGGCGTTACGAACCCGATATAGACCGAGAATAGCGGCATAAGCATCATCATTTTGCCCATTTGTCCGGCTTGGCCCTCGGCGGTCGGCATTGGGGCGATTTTTTGATTTACTTTTGTGTGTATCATCTGCAGTCCGCCGGAAACCAGCGGGATAAGGAACAGCACAAAGCCCGAAAGCCAGGACTGATTTTCCAAGCCAGGACTCCACAAAAAGTTCCACCGCGGGACTTGCCCCAGGTCGATGCCGAAAGAGGTGAAATTAACAGCGCGCAGATGCTCGATGCCCAGTCTGGCGAACTCCGGGAAATGATTGTAAATGAACATTGCCTGCCCGATCTGACCGTGACGTCCGCCGAGGAAATCGAACCCCAGCCTTTGCAGCGTTTGATAAATCGCGCCGCCTTCGGCCAGATATTCCGGTGCGACGCCCATCATTATCGTAATCGGCTGATTGATTACCATGAACAGCGCGAACATGATCGGCAGCGGCAGAAAGTTCCATATACAGCCCGATGCCGGGCTGACGCCTTCTTCCTTATGCAGTTTCATGGTCTCTTCTTGTATCTTGGCCTTGTTAGTGCCGTGTTTTTTCTGAATCTCTTGGATTTTTGGCTGAAGCCTGTTCATCCGCATCGTGCCGCGTTTGCTCTTCATCTGGAACGGCAGCAGGATGACCCTGATAATAAGCGCGAACAGAATTATGGACACGCCGTAGTTGCCAACCAGCTCGTAAAGGAGCATAAGGATCATACCAAACGGTCTTGCAATTGTGCTCATAGCATCTCCTATGTTGTATAAAGTTGTTAAGGCAGCCAGGGCATTTCTTCAAACCCACGAAACGCCCTACGGAACCGGGTCGAAGCCGCCTTTGTGGAATGGGTGGCATTTTAAAATCCGCCGGATTGCAAGCAGACTTCCTTTAAGCGCGCCGTGTTTCTCAAGCGCCTCTAAGGCATATGCCGAGCATGTCGGCATAAATCTGCATGACGGCGGGCGCGTAGGCGATATTCGCCTGCGGTAAAACAGCACCATGGCAATAAGAGCCCGTTTCATCTCAGGTCACCAATTAGTTTTAATTTCTTAAAAAGCGACAAAATAGCAGTCTCAAGTTCCCTGTAGCTTGCGAACCGGCTTTTGACCCTCGCGACAATCACGATATCAAAGCCGCGCGCCAGTTTGCCCTCGTTGAGCCTGTAAATTTCCTTAAACCGGCGACGGACGCGGTTTCGCACCACCGCGCCTCCTACTTTCGTGCTGACTGTGACGCCGAGCCTGTTTTCCGCGCCGCCGTTTTTTCTGCAATAGACGACAACGCTTGGCGACGCGAAACTTTTGCCTTTATTGTACAGTCTTTTGAATTCGTGGTTTTTTTTCAGCGTCGTTGTGAAATCGAACACCTAATTTAAGCCGAGAGTTTTGCCCGGCCTTTTGTGCGTCTGCGCGCGAGGACTTTGCGTCCGTTTCTTGTTGCCATTCTCTTGCGGAAACCGTGTTCTTTCGAGCGCTGCCGCTTCTTTGGCTGATATGTTCTACGCATGATTGTAACCTCCCGTATATCGTGTTTTAACGATTGCGAAGGCCGGGCTTTGCCCGACCGTCCGCACAGTATACTATTTTGTACGGCAATAGATTATACATCAACCATATAATACTGTCAACTTCTTCTTTTTGAATATGGAAAATTGCACTTTACAGAGGCTTCAATGTTTGTTATAATGTGTTGCGTTCCTCAAACCGACAACGAACCCTTGCGGTTCGTTGTCGGAAAGGAGCGACGTGGTAGCATAACGTAGTTTTCGCGGGAAGGCGCAGCCTGGACGCGGAAACGGAGTGGAGCAGCCACGAAAGCGACGTGCGCCCGTAGCTCAGCTGGATAGAGCGTTGGACTCCGACTCCAAAGGCCGTAGGTTCAAATCCTATCGGGCGTGCCATAGCTGAACAAAACACTACTTGCTGAGGGTAGTGTTTTGTTCGTATTAAGCGTGCCATCTCACTACCGGGATTGCTATGCCCTGTTTCCGCCACCGGCCTGCGGCCTTTGGCGAAAACTGCGCGCCGCAAGCCCGTCGTTCGCTTCAAAATCGGACCCGCTTTCGCTGGGCTCCGATTTTGTTTTTAGGAGCGACGGGACTTCGCGACGCTCCGCCCGCCGCATTCGCGGCGGGCTTTTGCTACGACTAATTGCTTAGTCTCTGCGCGATATCTCGCACCCGTTCCATCGCCGCCTTGTCATCTTCGGCGGGGACGTGATCGGTATCCATAGACATGACTATGTTATCATCGTTTAGCTTCGCCGAAAGGAGGCTAAAAATCGTCTTCATCTGATGTATTGCAATCTTTGGGCCGTCACCACCGCCGCCGCCTACCAGGATCATAACCGCCTCCTTCTTCCTCCGGGGAATTGGATCATGCAGCTTTTCTCTGGAGGCGTAGTACGCCTGTAAGCGGCTCGCCAAATTCACAAGAGGCCCAGGCAGTGACGACATGTGCAGAGGGGACGCGATTATCAGGACATCGTAGTCGTCAGCATAAACCTTATCCATGTCGTCTCGAATAACGCAACCAGGTTTCTTCCAACACGCGCGGCAATCATTACAAGGGGCAATCTTGTCATAAAACGGATTTAGTTCAAACACTTCTCCCTTGAGGTGTTTTTTCAGCTCTTCGATTAATGCAGCGGTGTTTCCGCGTTTTCTAGGTGAACCATTTATGATGAGTGTTTTCATTATGTTCTCCTTTCTTTATCGTGCATGTGCATTTATCCAATCCGCCATATCGGCAATCACATAGTCCTCCACATGCCGTTCAAGCTTGAACTCCTTCGTAGCCTTACTAACATCACTATAGAGAGCGGGCATAAAGCAATGATTTAAGTCAGGGTAAAGCTTAAAGGTTGCATCAGGATGGTTTGAAAGAATACTTTTGTAGCCCTCAAAATCTTTGTCCGTGGAGACTTGCAAATCCTTATCGCCATGCATCACAAGAATCGGTTTGGTGGAGTTCTTGAGATAATCTGCGCTCGGCTTCATGCCCCATTCCTTCAAATAATAGAGGGTTGTACCTCCGGCAAACGGGACTTTCTTTGCCTCCTCGTCGCTCAAATCATATATTCTGTCAAGTTTAGCCGTGTATTTTTTGATCTGCTTGCCAGCGAGCCATTTCACGATGCCTTTTGCAGATTTTAAAAACCCATCTTGCTGCTCTTTAAGGATTTCTTCTAGCTTCCGAGGTGAACCCGCCAAAATAATTATCCCGGCGAAATTCCCGCCTTCCGCGTCAATGCGAGGCGCAAGCATTCCGCCCATGCTATGACCGGCTATATAGATTTTGTCGGAATTTATCCGAGAATCTTTTCTCAAAAAATCCGCAGCAAAGACGGCATCTTCTATCGTTTCTTCTTTGACCGTTAAACTATTACCCATCGCTTTGATGAGCGCTCTTCCGTATGTATATGTCCTTTTGTTATAGCGGATGGCCGCTATCCCGTGCTTTGCCAAGCCTTCAGCCGCATCTTTAAATGGACGGATACCACGGATTTTTGTATCCATATCGTTTGCTCCCGACCCATGCACCAAGACCACCGCGGGATAAGGTCCGTTACCTGTATCTGGGATAGTCAGCAATCCATCAAGCGGGTACTGACTGCCCAACACGATTTTTTCTGTTATCATTATATTTCCCCTCCGATTTTCTTAAAGTCATATTGCCAACATATGTATATTATCACATTGATAATATCATATCAAGGCGCGACTGCACACGGGAGTACAAACAACTCTGTGCAATGCAAAGCCCCCGTAGTTGTGATAACTACGGGGGCTTTGCATTGGTGACCCGTCCGCGGCTCGAACGCGGGAAATATATTGACTAAAGCGTGTTCTTGTGTGTATAATAGGAGTAGATAGTGCTTATTTTAGGAGGGATATTTCGATGAACGATGTCGATAATCTGATATGCTCACGATTGTCCAATATACTAAAAGAACTGGAAGACTCGTTGGATTCTGACATCCTAGTGTATTACGGGCCACTGGAAGATAACATTGTGCAACCGTTTGTTGAAATAGTTGAAGATTTGGCGAGTGACAGCGAAAAGCGAGATAAATTATCAATAATTTTAACAACTAACGGCGGAAGTGCCGTTGCTGTCGAGCGGATGGTAAATGTAATAAGACATCATTACGAAATAATTGATTTTTATGTACCCGATTACGCATACAGCGCTGGAACTATTTTTTGCATGAGCGGAGACAACATACACATGACCTACAGTAGCGTACTCGGCCCTATTGATCCTCAAGTTAAAAACAAGGAAGGCCGATGGGTTCCCGCACTTGGATATTTGGACAAAATTGAAGAACTGTTAGGAAAAGGTAACTCAATGAGTCAAGCAGAGTTTTTGCTGTTAAAAGAATTTGATTTGGCTGAAATACGCCTATATGAGACAGCACGAGACCTGACGACTACTCTCCTAAAAAAGTGGTTGGTGAAATACAAATTCAAAACATGGACTCGTTCTTCGGAACACAAGCCTGTTACTGATGAGAAAAAAACACAAAGGGCGGAAGAAATTGCAATAGCTTTGGGAGATAACAAGCGGTGGTTGTCTCACGCCCGCCCAATTGGGATTGAACAATTAAGAGAACTGAAGTTATTTATTGAAGATTATAGTGAAAACAAAAATTTAGAAAAGCAACTAAATTATTACCACCGAGTTCTAAGTGACTATATTTTTAAGAGCAGAATAACAACATACATACACACAAGGAGGGAGGGTACAGCATGATGAATTTAGAAGATCAAGTAAAGGCTCTTAAGGAAAAATCATCTGCAGCGCCATCATTTTTAGGGGATTCAAAACTTATAGAGAGCTATCAAGAGCTGATTGATAAGGGACTAGTGAAGCCCAGAGGTTATTCCCTACAAACTATAGACGAAAAACATTTGGACATTCCAAACGTTGCCAGTAGTTACAATACAAAAAAATAAGCACATAGGCAATTATGATGCAATTGGTAAGAACCCCTGTGAATCCACAGGGGTTCTTATCGTGGTGACCCGTCCGCGGCTCGAACGCGGGACACCCTGCTTAAAAGGCAGGTGCTCTGCCGACTGAGCTAACGGGTCGTCGCTTGCCGACTACACTTTGCTGCGTCCGCCTTGCGGCGGACATCCGCTCTGTTTCGTCGTTACTCCTCTTCGACGCCGACCCGCTTACGCTGGGCTCGTCGTCGAGGAACGGGGGATTGCGCGTTGGGAACGTGGGATTACGAAGCTGTGGCTGGGATGGCAGGATTTGAACCTGCGAATGCCAGAGTCAAAGTCTGGTGCCTTACCGCTTGGCGACATCCCAATATATCAGGAATCAGCAACCGGGAGTCGCTAACTCCTAAATTGTATGGGGTGGGTAAAGGGTCTCGAACCCTCGACCTTCGGAACCACAATCCGACGCTCTAACCAACTGAGCTATACCCACCGCATTTAAAACATAGCTTGGGAATTATAACACAGCCTGACAGGTATTGCAAGCCTTTTATCTCAAATTTTGTTGTGGTATACTGTAAATGCTGGTGGAACGTTCAAAACTCAATGCCGCGGCGCGCGGAGACGCCGAGGTCATACGGGTGGCGGCGCTTGACCATCTCGGTCACATAGTCCGCCATCTCAAGAAAGCGCGGATCTGGGTTATGCCCGGTTACCACAAGCTCAAGCGGCGCGGGCTTATCGGTAAACAGGCCTTCAAACAACGCGTTGTCAAGCAGGCCCAAACAGTAAGCGTCCATCCCCTCGTCGAGGACGAGCAGGTCGCACTGGCCGCGTTGCTGAAGTTTTAGCGCTTCGTTTAAAATCCGATCGTGCGCCGATTTTGCCGCGGCAAGTTCTTCCTCGGTCATGTCGCACGTGAATTTGCCGCCGAGCGATTCGCCGCGCAGGACGGTTATGTTAGGCAGCAGTCGGAGCTGGTTCAGTTCGCCGCATTTCCAATCTTTCAAAAACTGGACAAACACGACGTTTTTGCCACAGCCGGAAGCGCGCAGTGCAAGACCTAGCGCGGCGGTAGTCTTACCCTTGCCGTTGCCGTGATAAAGATGTATATAACCTCGGTCCATTTGTGATTCCACCTTTCACTGTTCCAGCATTATATCATCCTAATCCACAGGAGACAATAACTATGATTTACGAATGCCACGGGCATATTATCCACGACGGTGTGTCATACGCTGATTCGATTGCGCGGCATGAGGGCGGAGTCGATGAAGCGTTTGTCCGCCAGAACCTCAAAGTCTGCGCTGAGTACGGCATCAAATTCTACCGTGACGGCGGCGATAAACACGGGGCCACCGTATTTGCTAAAAAAGTCGCGGGTGAATACGGCATTGATTACCGCACGCCGGCGTATATAATACACAAAAAGGGCTATTACGGCCAGATGTTCGGCCGCGCGTTTGAAACGCTTGCGGAGTATCGCGAGCTTGTCGCCGAGGCTGGGCGGCTAGGTGCGGATTTTATCAAACTCACGGCGTCGGGCCTGCTCGATTACGACGCTGGCGGCAGTGTGACCGGGCCGCCTACCGTCGCGGAGTTTCCTGAGATGGTGAAAATCGCCCACGGCGAGGGTTATGTGGTTATGGTTCACGCGAACGGGGCCGATAACATAAAACGAGCGCTGGAAGCCGGCGCGGACAGTATTGAGCACGGGTTTTACATGGACAGCGACGCGATAACCATGATGGCGCAGACCGGGGCCGTATGGGCGCCGACGATCGCGGTCGTGGCGAACCTGATTGGCAAAGGGCGATTTGACGACGACGTTGTGCAAAGAATCTACGACGGGCATAAATCGGCGTTGCTTGAGGCCGCCGATGCCGGAGTTACCGTCGCGTGCGGCTCTGACGCGGGCGCATTATACGTCTACCAGGGCCAGGGCGCGATAGATGAACTGGAGATACTGCGCGGCTTGGGGATCGACCCCACGGCGGGCAATCGTAAGATAGAAAAGGAGTTTCAAAAATGATGACTTTGGAAGATTTAAAGAAGAACGAAGCGGTAAGCACCTACATAACGCGGGCCGACGAATCGCTCTGCGCGCTGGGTTTTACGGAACACAGCTTTGCGCATGTGACAAAGACGGCGGAGCTGTCTGGGTATTTACTCGAGACGCTAGGTTACCCGGAGCGCGACGTCGAACTCGCGCGGATATCTGGATATTTGCACGACATCGGCAATCTGGTGAACAGGACGAACCACTCGCTGTCCGGCGCGATGATGGCATTTGAAATCCTCGGCGGCCTGGGCTTTGCTCCAGGCGACATCGCGACGATAACGACGGCGATTGGCAACCACGATGAAGGGACCGGCGTGCCGGTGAACCACGTTTGCGCGGCGCTTATATTGGCCGATAAGTCCGACGTGCGGCGCAGTCGGGTACGGAACACCGAGGTGTCGAGCTTCGACATCCACGACCGGGTGAACTACTCCGTCAGAAAATCGCTTTTGAAAATAAACGAGGATCACACGATAGTGAAGCTCAAACTCACGGTCGATACGAAATACGGGTCTGTGATGGATTATTTTGAGATTTTCTTAAACCGCATGATAATGTGCCGCAAGGCGGCCGAGCGGCTTGGGATGGAGTTTAAGCTGATTATCAATGAGCAGCAGGTGATATAGGCTGGCGTGAAGCAGGCTTCACGCCAAGATGGTTTATCGCACTGCGGTGCGATGTAATGTAACGCCCGACGGGAATGAATCCCGCCGGGCGTTGCAATATAACTTTTTTCGCCTCTGTCGCACGGGGCGCACTCCGACGTCGAAAAAACTTTGCTCGGCAAAGGACGAGGGGCGAGGGACGCCGGGGACGGGCGGCAGGATGCCGCCCCTACAATCCCTAGACCAACAGTTTGAACGAATTTTTATAGAAATCAATCAGGCCGTCTTTTTTCATTTTCCCAAGTTCGCGCGAAAGCGCGCTGCGATCTACGCCTAGGTACTCGGCCATCGCGCTTCTGTCGAGCGGTATGTTAAACATATCGCTTTCTTTTTCGCTCGCCATCCTTGTAAGATAGGCGAGCGCTTTTTCGCGTATGGTCGATTTCAGCAAGCAATCGACCCTGTCGTGCAGGGCCAGGGCTTTTTCCGCGGTGGCGTCGAGAAAATTGCGCAGAAGCGTTATATGACTTGCGCAGGTCTTTGCGCAGATGCCAAATATATGCTCCGCCGGGAATGACAGCACGCAAAGATGGCTCGACGCGTAAACCGACACGGGACTTCTGCGGCCCAAGCTCGCGGCCAGCAAAACTCCGATATAACCGCCCTCTTTCTGAATCGTCACGATAACCGATTTGCCCGAAATATCCGTCGTGACCGACCGCGCCTCGCCGGACAGGACAATCCCGACTTTTGTGTACAGGTCGCCCTCGCGCAAAACGGCTTCGTCCTTCTCGTACTCGCTATATTCGGCGCGCAGGCACTTTATCAGGCGGTCAATCTCGGCTGTGCCGAGACCGCTGAAGAAATGCGACTTTTCCAGACTTTCCAGATAGCTCATATACATCCTCGCGGTTGCAAATGCAACGTATTTCTTGCGCTGATTATATTATACTAAGGAAAACAAAGCAAGAGGAGATTTACAGATATGAGCGAGAAAGTTGTAAATGACAACCGCGGGGGTGCGCGTGCAAAAGTGCTTTGGATCACACGCACCGCGCTGCTTATCGCGCTTTTGGTGACTTGGCAGGCGGTTACCGCGCCGTTGAGCCAGTTTGTGACGGGTTCTGGCGTCAACTTAATACTTGCCGTTGCGGTTATGACCTGCGGGCTTTTTTCTGGGATTGCCGTCTCGGCTGTGTCGCCGGTGATGGCGGCGACGCTTGGCATCGCGCCGAACTGGGTCTTTGTGCCGTTTATCGCGGTGAGTAATATTGTTTTTGTGATCTTGTGGTATTTTATCGGCAACATCGACAAGATCAACAAGTATGTCGCGTATGTGATGGCGATGGTTGCCGCCGCGGGCGCGAAGTTTTTGGTCTTGTATATCGGCGTCGCGCGGATTGCGATACCGATGATTTTAAACGCGCCGGAGCCGCAGGCGTCACGCATGGCCGGGATGTTCAGTTTTCCGCAGCTTGTAACTGCGCTGATCGGCGGCGCGCTGGCGATTGCTATTTTCCCAACGCTGCGGAAGGCGATTAAGTAGGGGACATAGGCACATGTAGGGGCGATCGACCTCGATCGCCCGTTTTTTATTTCTGGCGTGTGTTCTATAATAACGGGCGACCGGGGTCGGTCGCCCCTACGGGTCAGCGTTCATCCGGGGCATACTGATCAAGATCGGCGAAAAATTCCTCAATAGGCGTGCGATAGATTTCTGCCAATGCAAGAAGGACGCTTATCCGAATGCTATACTTTCCAAGCTCCATCTCGGACACGATCTTTTCGTGAATATCCAGCCCTTGCGTTTGCAATTTAGCAGCAACGGTTTTTTGAGATAAACCCATAGCCATTCTGAATTTTCTCAAATTAGCTCCTATGGAGATGTCTTGTTTCAATTTTTGAGACATTTGGAAAATCCTTTCAGAGTAAATATACTCCTCTTGATTATTCCATTTTCTTGTGTTATCATGAGAGCAAATACACTCTGAAGGGAAGGCTGCCTAATGAAACAATTTACAATTGAACTTGATGAGATGGTTTGCAAATGGCTGGAGTATATTTCGCAGTTGACCGGGAAGCCGATAGAGAGCATTATCGCCACTGGGATATACAATCAGGTTATCGCCTTAGAGGACAGCGCGTTTAAGTCTTTCGCGGATTTGGAGCTTGAATAGAAAAAAGCCCTGAAACGGTTTTGCCGTTTCAGGGCTTTTTACAATGCTATAGAGTTTTAGGATGTAGACTGTGAAGGATGGAAATAACATAGCTAGAGCTTATCCTATAGGTTGCTTTTCTTTCTTTTATAGGCTACTACAATGCTAAACAGCAATGTCTGCGCAACTATTTGCAGTATACCACCAAGGCTGGCACTAATAGGCACATCCTCAATAGGGGCAAGATAGATTAGTCCTTGAATGGAGCCGTGAGCAATCACATGCGTATTGATGATACCAAGGATTACAAGAACCGCCCAAAGTTTAAGCCATGCCAGCTTTTTTTCGAAAATGCTATCTTTAATCCACCAGACAACTGTAGCTAGCAGAAGCCCCCTAACAATTTGGGCAAGCAGCACCGCCCCCATATTGATTTCGTCTAAAGGTCTGAATCCCATCAATTCTACTATACTTTCTGCGTAATCCAAAGTTAGGGGCATAGCGAGCATAGTGGCAATCGTATAAGTAATGACGTGCGCCACTGTTACCTTAGTGAAAAACCTGAGTTTATTATTTGAAAACAATTTAGCCATTGATTTCAGCCCCTTCAATGTGAGTTTGCTTGTGCAAAACGCACCAATCTTCATTTCCGCAATCGGGGCAAGCCATCCAACGTACTTTGTTATTACCGACGGAAAAAAATGCTCGTTGTAAAGGCGGCTTGAAAGTGGAGTTGCATTTGGGGCAGATATATTCATAGTTCTTTTGA
>Ga0123355_10006374_pt1 | contig 17460 bp, 15 predicted proteins | sample TergutEmb28metaG_3_FD_89872 | JGI IMG/M metagenome (GOLD analysis project Ga0123355, IMG submission 89872) | Embiratermes neotenicus P1 segment gut microbial communities from Petit-Saut dam, French Guiana - Emb289 P1 | ecosystem: Host-associated > Arthropoda: Insects > Digestive system > Gut ...
ACTTGCTGCCCCCGGTAGCATCGCTTATGTAAAAATTTCGGAAAAGTCCAATTAAGAATTTTGTAAGATAAATGTAAGAATCCAAAAAGCCCCCTTGTGGTATGCTAGTCGTCCACCCCATGGGGGCTTTAAAATTGTACATCTACATATCCGCGGGAACTATCGCAGATACTAGACGTTAGAAAATGTATGAAAAAAAGCAAAAGGAGGATGTTAATGAAAGTACAAAAAAGAATGCTGGCCTTACTGCTGGCTTGCGTAATGATTATCGCAACCCTTTCAGCAATACCAGCCTACGCCAGCGGCACCAACCCCATACGTGTAACCGTAAACGGCAGGCAGGTAGTTTTCCCAGACCAACAGCCCGTAATGGTAAATAATCGCTTACTTGTCCCGGTAGGCGGCGTATTTGAAGACATGGGCTTTTTAGTCCAGTGGGAAGTAGTAGGCCCAAGGATAGCGTCCCTTACCAGAGGAGACGTATCTATTATTATCCCTGCCGATGCCGACAGCTTTTTGATAAACGGCGTTGTATTCCACCCTGAAGTGCCCCAGCAAATCATTAATAACCGGCTGATGCTGCCACTTAGGGCAATATCCGATGCCATAGGCGGCACCTCAAATTGGGATCCCGTTAACAGAATAGCCATTATCACCGTACCGGAAACCGGCACTCCTACTCCAACGCCTACTCCAACCCCAGTGCCCACCCCAACACCAACACCAGGGCCAACACCAACGGCAACCCCTGCCCCAACGGCAACCCCTGTGCCCCTGCTACCCAACCATCCAAGGTTTGAAGGTTCTCCGGGCTTTGGCCTGGGCGGCAACGCTCCTATGGGTGGCATCACTTATACCAATGCCATATTCGGCGGCGGATATTCTCGCCATAACCTAGAAGGAAGATTTACAACCCTTACCGCTCTTATAGGCCGCCTAGACGGCTCAGGTGCCGGGGCTAGAACAATCTACTTCTATGGGGATGGTATGCGCCTTATTACGTCTTTTGTGGTCGAGGGCTATGCAGTTGCCGCAAGAGGAATAGAAGTAGATGTCCGTGACGTAAGTATACTAACAATACGCATACAAGACCCAACCCCTAACGGCGTAAATATCGTATTGGCAGAGGCTATGCTTCATTTTGCCACACCTACGGCAACCCCAACCCCCGGCGGTGTACCCCTTGTAAATACCGCACCCCGCTTTGAAGGCAATACCGCCGGCCATGGCGGCGATGCCACTATGCTTGGGATTACCTTCCCCAACTCCATTTGGGGGGGAGGAACCTCTCGTCATAACTTAGAAGGGCGGTACGCAACCCTAACAGCAACAGTAGGCCGTTTAGACGGTTCGGGCGGTGCCTCAAGGCATATTTCGTTTTACAATGGCAACACCAGGATAGGTCGTTTCTTAGTAGACGGTCAAAGCAATGTCCCTATATCGGTTAATGTTACCGGCGTCCATGTTCTAAGAATAGAAATCGAAGCCCCAGGTGCCAACGGTATTACAGTTGTACTGGGTGACCCGCGGCTTCATGTTGTAGCTGTAGGGCCAACCCCAACACCTTCTCCAACACCGGCACCCGCAACTCAGCTTACAAGCCTTAGGATAAATGGTACAGCTAACTTTGGCTTCTCAGCTCCTACGTATATACAGGGTGTCCGCTATACCAACGCCATATCCGGACACGGCTGGGTTGACTTTAACTTAGATAGGCGTTTTAGCACATTAGAAGCTAGAATAGGTCGCCTAGCCGGCTCAGGCTCTGCCGCCAGGAATATCTATTTCTATGGTGACGGTAACTTGATTGCAACTCATACAGTGTCCGGCTATCACGCGGAAACAAGGAATATTTCTGTTAACGTAACCAATGTAACCACATTAACAGTTATAGTAGCTAATCCGTCTCCAGATGGAGTATCCATTGTGCTGGCCAATGCAATATTGAACCCAACGGTTGTTACCCCTACGCCAACGCCTACTCCAACCCCCACCCCAGCCCCCGACACGACGGTGCAATTATCAAATACAGCCCCCCGTTTTGATTGGTCCGGTACGTTTAACGTATGGACCGGAATCATGAACGGCATCCACTATACCAACGCCATGCACGGTACAGGCTGGACTCAGCATAACCTGGGTGGGCGGTATACAACTTTAACAGGCATAATAGGTCGGCTAGATAACACGACAGTAAACATGCAAATTAGGTTTTATGGCGATGGGAACCTCATAAACGCTTTTACTGTAAACAATAATCAACATGCGCCAACAACTATTTCTATACCTGTAACTGGGGTTACTATTTTAAGGATATCCGTTGTAATTGTTGGTGCAGGTACAGCCCAGGCTGTTGTGCTGGCTAATCCCGTGCTTACCCCTACGGCTGTTGTTACCCCTACACCAACGCCCACCCCCACACCGCCTCCAGGCACTACGGGTAATTTGCATACCTTGGCCCCAAGCTTTGACAGTTCTCAGGCCATGAACGTAAACGCTGCCGCTTATATGTATGGACGTCGTTATGCTAATGCCATGTTTGTAAGCGCAAGCGGACACGCAAACGAGCATAGCCTTCATTTCCTGGACAGACAATATACGACCCTGTCTGTAAGGATAGGCCGCCACGACGGCAGCACCGGTAGTGGTGCCAGAACTGTAAGGTTTAGACATGACGATGGTCGGATATTGGGTGAAGTTACCGTATCAGGCAATGCATTTACACCCATGGAGGTATCTATACCCGTAAGCAATGTATCAACGCTAAGGATAGAGATAGATGGGCCTGGTAATAACGGCGTAACCGTTGTTATTGCTAATGCGTTTCTAAGCTAATTGCATCAAATTTAATAGCAAAAACCGGGGTGTTTTGCTATAGATTTTGATGCGCAAGCGCATTGTATCAAAATCTACAGCAAAAACCGGGCTGTCACGTTAAGATTCTGTTCTTAGCATGACAGCCTTTTTTATTTGTAATGACCTTGTAAATGAAAACAGGCGTAATGTAATTCCTCCGTAACCACAAACCAAACAAGCCCGTGTATACTTTGCGTAAATTAAATCAACCTACTACTAAGGAGGGCAGTGCCCACACATTACTAAGGAGGAGTACAAATGAAAAGAAACAGACTACTTACGGCACTAATGGTGCTGGTAACATCATTGACCCTAATTTTCATACCTTTTGGAGGGTCATCTGACATCGTATACGCCACCTCGCCCAACACCGCCCACGTAACCGTAGACGGCCAATTGGTCTTTTTTGAAGACCAGCTACCCATAATCGTACCTCCGGGCCGCGTAATGGTACCCGTAAGGGGCGTATTTGAAATGATGGGTTTTGATGTTACTTGGGACCCCGTAGCCCGCATGGCTCGGCTGTATCGCCATGATGTCACCATCGTTATCCCAGCCGACCTTAACTCCTTTATAATTAACTATTCCGCAATCGTAACCCCAAGTGCGCCACAGCAGATGATTAATAATAGGCTAATGCTACCCCTAAGATATGTAGCGGAAGCAGCCTTTGGCACGGCAGAATGGGACCCTGTTAACCGTGTGGCCAGGATTACAACCTATAGCGGCTACACCCCTGGTGGGCCAACACCAACGCCCGCACCCACACCCCCCGGAATTATTCCTACCCCTACTCCCGCACCCCCCGGAGCGACTCCTACACCAACCCCGGCACCGCTGCCTTCCCCAAGGCCACTGTTTACCGTAAGGCCGTGGGAAGACACAACCCGTCACAATATAACCCGCTCCAACGCCCCAGTGCAGGGTGTGCAGAGAACAGGCATTTTAACCCGTGCAACCGGCTCAGGAGAGCAGCGCAATTCCGCTTCATGGATTGACATTAATATGGCAAACCAAGGGCTACAAAGGCTAACCGGATATGTAGGAAGAACAGGGGCAGCTTCACCTGTAGTAGGTACGGCCAGGGTTGCCACAATTTACGGCGATGGGCAAGTGCTTCAAAGGTTTACGATTGACGGCAATACCCAAGTAACGTCATTTAACATTGATATAAGCGGGGTTACAACCCTAAGGATACACTATGAGGCTATTGGCCCTGTAGAAGATAACGGTGTCAGTCTTGCCATGTTTAACCTGCAAGTGCAGTAGAAACACCGTCATTGTGAACGTAGCGAAGCAATCCAAACTCCTCATAAATACTTGGATTGCTTCGCTACTGTGCTATTCACAATTTCGGAAGAAGTATTCCTTAGCCTATCCGGTTTTCTACAAATTCTTTCAATTTCGTTGCCTTTTGTTCGTAAAAACTGCTATAAGTAACAGATATTATGCTATCATCCTTTTGTAAAAAGCAAACAAAATCTTTTTTACTTACCAAAGCCTTATCTAAATAAACTGAAACCGTATCTTTGAATAGCAGTGTTTTTTCATTCTTTCCTAACCCGGTACCTGCAAAGCCTTTTTCTATTATAATAGCCCTGTCCTCATAAACAAATACCTCTTCGCTATGCTCGCCTAGTCCACCATCAAACTTGAAAAGCACGCCTTGGGGTACTTTGCTAAATACCTCGTTACGGATTTCAGAAAATATATCATTTTCTGCCTTTATAGCTCCTACTATTTCAGATGCTGTGCGATTTTTAAAAGAGTTTATTGCTGTTGCCGTTTCTAGTAGGTTTAATTCTGTAGTGCTTAGTCCAAAAGGCAAAACGCAATCATCACAAATGACGCCGTCTTTAAGTTTATGATGTAGACTAAAAAAGCCTTGTTTTTTATTTCAGTTCGCACAAAATTTCTTCATAAAAAAATCATCTCCTAATGTAAATAATACTATTTCTCAAACTTCATATCCTTAAGCACCGAAAAGGGGTTATTCTTGGCCTCTTTTTTTGTTTCCTTTTTCATATTATCAATATAATTCTGCACCTCGCGCTTGGACATGGCCCCACGCTCTTCTTTTTTCCGCTTTTCGAAAGAGGCGTAGTTTTCCTTATACCCACAGGCACACACGATTTTTCTCTTTTCTCCTTCTCCCACAATTTTAAGGAACTTATGGCAGTGTGGGCATTTTGACCTTATAGATAGGGATACATTAACCCGCGCATTACATTCCCGGTCTTGGCATATTAGCATTTCGCCTTTTTTGCCCATTACTTGCAGCATAAACATCCCGCAGTCGGGGCATTTTGAGGTGGTTAGGTTATCGTGGCGGAAGGCCTGGGTGCTGTTTTTTATCTCGGATATCAGGCTCCCTGTATACTTACGGATATCCTTAAGGAAGGCGTTTTTGTTTGATTTGCCTGTGGCTATGCTTTGGAGCTGCTGCTCCCAGTTGCCGGTTAGCTCCGGGGATTTTAGCTCTTTTGGTACCAAAGTTAATAGCTGGCGGCCCTTGGATGTGGAGAAGATGTCCTTGCCCTTTTTTTCTATCATGAAGTTGTCGTAAAGCTTTTCGATGATATCAGCTCGGGTGGCTACTGTGCCTAGGCCGCCGGTTTTTTCTAATGTTTCTGTTAGCTGGCGGTCTTTTGTTTCCATGTATTTTGCTGGGGATTCCATTGCGGATAGTAGGGTTGCCTCGTTAAAGGGAGCCGGTGGGGTGGTTTTGCCTTCTGTTAGTCGTGTTCCTTTAATTGGGATGCGGTCGCCTCGTTTTAGGGCTGGCAGGGATTGCTTGTCGGCAGGTTCTTCATCATCATCGAGGTCGCTGTATACGGCTTGGTATCCCTGTGAAATAACTGTTCGGCCCTTAGCTGTGAATTGCTCGCTGCCTATTTTTACTTTGATTGCTAGTTGTTCGTATTCGTAGGGCGGGTAAAACACGCATAGGAATCTGGTGACGACTAAGTCATAGATTTTCCGCTCTTTTTCGTTAAGAGCGCGGATATCTACCGGATGCTCTGTTGGGATTATTGCATGATGGTCGCTTACCTTTGCGTCGTCTACATAGTTAGGATTTGGGCGTATTTGCCCCCGTAGGATTTGCGAGCAGGATTTATTGTATGGCGGAACGGAGCAGCCACGCAGCCGTTCAGGGATAGTGGGGACAATGTCGCTGGAGATATAGCGAGAGTCTGTGCGCGGGTAGGTTAGGACTTTGTGCTCCTCGTATAGGCGTTGCATTATGGAGAGTGTCTCTTTGGGGGAGTAGCCAAAGCGTTTGTTTGCGTCTCTTTGCAGCTCAGTTAGGTCGTATAGCTTTGGGGGATATTTTCGTTTTATGGTTTTTGTTACTTCTGTTACGGTACCTTGGTTTTCGGATTTTAGCTTCGCCAGTACTTCATCGGCCTTTGCCTTGTTAAAGCATCGCTGGCTTCCGCTTTCTCTTTCTGTCCATGACAGGCGAAAGGTGCCCCCATCTGCTATTATCCCGTAGTAGGACTGGGGGACAAACCTTCTTATTTCCTCTTCCCGTTTCACAATAATGGCTAGGGTTGGCGTTTGCACCCTTCCGCAGGATAGAGGGCTGTTAAACTTTGTGGTCAGGCAGCGGGTAGCGTTTATGCCCACCAGCCAGTCCGCTTCGGCCCGGGCTTTTGCGGAGTCGCCTAGGCTTTGATAATGTTTGCCCTCTTTCAAATTGGCAAAGCCCTCACGTATGGCCTTATCCGTTACCGAGGAAATCCATAGACGCTTTAGTGGCTTATTGCACTTGGCTTTTTCTATTATCCAGCGGGCCACAAGCTCGCCTTCCCGGCCTGCGTCTGTGGCTATTACTATAGCTGTAATATCTTTGCGATGCAGTAGGTCTTTTACGATGCGGTACTGCTTAGACGATTGGGGGATTATGGTTAGGCATAGGTTTTCGGGCATTATGGGCAAGTGGTTAATATCCCATTTTTGATAGGATTTATCGTATTCCTCTGGGTCGGCCAGGGTTACTAGGTGGCCCAGGGCCCAGGTTACTACGTGCTTTGGGCCTTCCATGTAGCCGCTTGCGCCTTGGCGGCAGTTTAATACACGGGCTATATCTTTGCCTACGGAGGGTTTTTCTGCTAGGACTAGGGTTTTCATGGGGGTTTCCTTTCTTTTTTGGGATGGGGACAACATATAGGAAGGGGTTGGGGTTGTCAATAAAGTGGGTGTAACTTTTGTAGGCATCACTTGCATTAGGGCAACTACCAGATATAATTAGATAAAGTCCGATTGAGAAAGCAAGCCATTTTAATAACTGGAGGAATACATAGTTATGAATACGGATAAAATCAATGATTTTCTTGTGAACTCAGGTTTGTATATTGTTGTACCTTTTTCCAATGACGAATCTAGCGAACTAGGAGTTGTTTTATGTGCAACACACAGCACTCGTACACATTATAGTCATACTGTTTTTCATAAATTTGATTCCTACTGTCCCTCATGTCAAAAAAGTTCCGTTTTTGATCTATGCGCAGAGAGGGTTCATTTTTATTCAGATATATCAGGATTAAGGAATGTTGAAAGGCAAGTGACTTCATATTGTGCAAGAGATACCGATCATACAATAAGGTATTGGCTTCGCTCCACAAATGACGGCGTCATGAAAATAGGGCAATTTCCGCCTATTAAAGATATCCTTTCGAGCAATGTTTCACGGTATAGAAAAATACTCAAGAAAGACTTAATTGAACTACAAACAGCTATTCAACTTCATTCCCATGGCGTAGGGATTGGGTCATTTGTTTATTTGAGAAGAATTTTTGAAAATTTGATTTATAATGCATTTGAAGAAAACAAGCCCGCAATTGAAGAAGGTGATAGCTTTTTTCAAATGCGTATGGATGAAAAAATTGAAACAGTGAAAGCGCATATCCCCTCATTTATAAATAATAACCGCGGCATATATGGGATACTAAGTAAAGGTGTTCACGAACTTGATGAAAGTGAATGCTTGACGTTTTTTCCTGTTCTCAAAGAGAGTATAGAAATGATTTTAGAAGAAAAAATTAATCAAATAGAAGAAAAAGAAAAAGCAAGCCGATTGTCAAAGGCGATAAACGTTATTTCTTCCAAATTGAATGGAGCAAATTCTTGATTTTAGTGTGTTGTCTACAAAAGTTGTCAACAAACGAGGTTAAAAGTTTTGACTAGCAATCTAAGGTAACAAGCGAAAGGAGGAGCAAAATGCTATCTCTTAACAAAATAAAAGAATTAATATCGCCATTAGCGTTAGAACTCGGATTAGAGCGGGTTATTGTTTTCGGGTCATATGCAAGAAACGAGCAAGGGGAGTCAAGCGACTTAGACTTAATAATAGACAGTGGTGGGAAGTTAAAGGGGAAGCACTTATTTGGTGCTATTTATAAAATAGACAAGCTTATTCCGGCAAGGACAGATATATTCGAGTTATCAGAGGTTATAAAACCATCACAAACATATACAGCGATAATGCAAGAGGGGGTTACGATATATGAACGCCAAAGATAAGCGTACACTGGAAGGTATGTTAATGTTTGCGCTTAGGGTGTCAAAAAGGACAAATGGTTTAACATACGAAAGGTTTATCTCGGATGTTGATATTCAGGATGCCATTTTATATGCCCTTGGGCAGTTAGGTGAAAAAGCCAGTTTGCTTAGTAATGACTTTAGAGAAAAGCATCCCAGTGATGAATGGTACAGTTTGATTGGGTTGCGCAATCGCTTGTTTCATTCGTATGAAGATATAAGCCTTGAAAGAATATACGAAATGGCTTGCAATGACATAAATGGAGTCATAGATTTAATCTGCGAAATAACGGGAAGAATGTTGGATTACTCTTAACCAACTGTCTATGGCTGTAAACACCACCAATTTACCATAATATTAAACCCTATATCATTTCCCAAACCATCAACTTTTATGCATACATATGTTATACTGCCAAGCAGAGATACAACAAAAATCAAAAGGAGGACACACATGAAAAAATTTGTTTCTCTAATGCTGGTAGTTGTCATGATTCTACTTATGATAACCCCAGTATTAGCAAGCGAGCCGGAGTACCCTGCAAACGATCAGGATCCGGAAGTTGTTCAGGAAGATCCCGCCCCAGTGGAGGAACCTGTCACAGACGAACCCACCCCAGATGATGAGCCCATAACATGGGTAGATTATTTCATCTTCCATGATGCCTTTGGTCGTCCAACATCGCCTATATCGCTGATGATGGACGAGTACGGCTTTCAATTCGGCAATCTTAGGGAAGCGGCATACGCCCTTAATGCCACAGTAGAATGGGACGCCGAAAACCAGCTAGTACGCTGGAGCCCTGTGGGTGGTGGGCGCGTTTTGGAAATTGTATTTGGAGACGTAGGTGGGTTTAACGAAAATGGCACCATATGGGTACCGGTGGATTTTCTATGGGAAGTATTTTTCCTAACTCAGGACAGATCCTTTGGCCCTATAGTTAGGGACGATATCCCCTATAATGCCCCCGTTACACGCACAACAGACCATGGCCAAATGGCGGTAGAGTTTATCCAGTTTATGAGCGATAACCTCTACAACCGGGTGCCCTTCTCCTATAGGGAGCTGGAGACCGCTCAGTGGATTAGGTCAACCCTTATAGACATGGGCTATGATGAAAGTGCTGTTGTATTACAGACATACACAATCGAAGACTTGATGAACCTGCAAACATGGTTTTGGGGAGCCGGCCTTTGGATGTACGAAGAGTTTAACGCCTTCGACCCAGATGGGCGTATGACCCGTGATGAAGCCATAGATGCAATTGTAGCAATGATGATTGAACAAGAGCATGAATGGATCGCCCTTACAGCCGAGCAGATGGGCATATCTTTCGAAGAAGCAAAGGCATTGCATGCAGAAAGCTGGGGCATGTTTGTAGACATGTTTGACAAGTTTGTAGAATCCTCGGCCCGCGAAATGGCCCCCTGGCAGTTGTGGACGGCAGAAGTCTTTGGTATTTTTGACCCAGATACCCTCTTTAGGCCCATGAGCCAGAACGTTATCCTAACCATCCCCGGCCAAAGCGAGCGTACAATTATCGTAACCGCACACTACTGTAGCATCATGGTGCCGGGAGCCAGCGATAACGCCTCTGGCACAGCACTTCTATTAGAAAGTGCTTACCGTATGCTAGACGTGGATAATTACTTCACCATCGTATACGTTTTCATGGGTGCCGAGGAAATAGGTATCTATGGTGCATTCTACTATGTAGAGAGCCTTACCCTGGAAGAAAGAAATAACATAGTCCTTAACATAAACGCCGATGTGCTGTTTGAAGGGCCGTATTTCTTCTTTGGTGCCGGTGTCCGCGAAGATGGCTGGTGGCTTACAGATAACGCCGTAACCCAGCTGGTTGTGGAAGTTGCCGAAATGCTAAATGAAACCTATGGTACTGTATTAATTAACGCCCCGGCCCTGGCCGAAATGCCCAGCGACCAACTAGCCTTTTTAGGTGCGGGCCACACGGTTACCACCCTAGTTGGGCTTGCAAGAGAAGGCGGCGTTGGTTACGAAGAGTTTTTTGGATGGATGTATCCTGGCTTCACCTCTACCATAGTGCATACGGATCAGGACTGCTTCCACTATATTAGCGAAAGATGGCCCAATAAAATTGGAGACGCCATGTGGACATTCTCATTGTTCCTGGATTATCTGCTGGTTGCAGAATTTGATTATCAAGACCTGCCGCAAGTAGGCGTTATTGATACCTCACTAATCCCAGACGATGTGGATCTTTCAGGCCATCCGCTGGTAGGCACCTGGGCATGGGACGATGACACCCAGTGGACATTTGTGTTTAACGCGGATGGTACCGGTTATAGGGGCCTTCCTGGTGAAATGGTAGAGTTTACTTGGTATGCCGGTGAGTTTGACCTGTTTATCGTTGCCGCAGGCAGCAATGTTACGGAATTTTGGCACATTTTTGTGGTTTATGGCGATGATTTGACGCTGGCACTGCAATGGCGTGCGTTTAACTATACCAGGCAGTAGGCAATAAATTTAAACCGGGGCTTTTACTCCGGCTTTGATACAAAATTATATCAAAGTCCTCGCAAAAACCGGGCTGTCTCGTTGATTTTTAATGAGACAGCCCGGTTTTTGCTATTGATTATGTAGTTATCAAAAAGCGGAAAACATAAATCCCTCAAAACCGGAAATAATAAATCCGGTGATAAAATGAAAAGAAACATAAGAACAGACCTAGCTCTGGAAAACAAAGAGCATTTAAGCGAAAGCGGCCAGGAGCTTAGCGGTGTAGATGTAACCACCGAGGAAGACGAGGAGCTTGGCATAACTGTAACCTGGGTAAAAATAACCGACGAAACCGGCGCGAAATCCATGGGCAAACCGGTGGGCAACTACATCACAATAGAGTCTGCCGCAATGAAGGAAAATGACACCCAGGCCCACGAAGAAATAGTAAAAATAATGGCCCGCAAACTGGGCAAGCTTCATAACCTGGACCCGAACGCGGTAATACTAATAGTGGGCCTGGGTAACTGGCAGGTTACGCCGGATGCTCTAGGCCCAAAGGTATGCGATAAAATATTGGTAACCCGCCATCTAAGTGGCGATATGCCCATAGACCTAGAAGGGCGGGTGCGTGCTGTGAGTGCCCTAGCCCCAGGCGTAATGGGCCTAACCGGTATAGAAACCGCCGAAATTGTAAAGGGTGTAACGGAGAAAATCCAGCCAGATATGATAATAGCAATAGATGCCCTGGCGGCCAGGCGCACCAGTCGTATTAATGCTACCATTCAAATATCTGACGCAGGTATTAACCCCGGCTCCGGTCTAGGAAACAAGCGGGCGTCCATAAGTCATGCTAGTATGGGAGTGCCGGTTATTGCGGTAGGAGTGCCGACGGCCTACATAATGCAAGCATGGGATTGTTAAGTCCAGGAGCTATAAATACTTCCTTTGTCCAGCGGGTAAAAAAGTCGTTTCCAGCAAGACCAACTACAATCAAGACTTCAATACCAGCATAAGAGTATGTACTGCAACACCACCCGGAATATTGGGTGGCTGTTTGCATTCCAATAGGCGAATACAGAAAAGAGGAAAAGCATGATAAGTATCTTCTACAACATAGAGCCAAAACTGATTAACACGAAGCTTGCCTGTGTAATCGGGTTAAATGAAGCCATAGTGCTGCAGCAATTGCATTACTGGATTGAGAAGAACAAGAGTAAAGGCGTAAATCTTCGTGATGACCGAGTTTGGACATTTAGCTCAACACAGGAGTACCGTGATAGAGACTTTCCATTCTGGAGCATTAACACAGTGCGACGAACGTTTACCAGCCTTGCAGATATGGGTATATTGATTAAGGGAAACTACAACAAGCTAAAGATTGATAAGACCCTGTGGTATGCAATTGATTATTGTGTGCTGGAAAAATTGATAGCCAAAAATGCCTGCAAAACCAGCTAGTTCTCATTAGAAGATATGCACTAATCGAATGTACCATATTGAGCTATTCCATTAGCCCAATATGAGTATATCGAATAGCCCATTTTGCACCATTCCATTTACCCAAAATGAGCTGTAGCAAATACCCAACTTGGGCAAAGCAATACAAGAGACTAAACATAGACTAATAATAAGAGAATAACAATAGACTAACACACACAAGTCTTGCCTTCGGCATTGGCGCAAAACCACACAACCGTTATGCCCTAACGTGATAGTCGCTTGATTATGTAAGGTTAGCTACGTATAATAAGAACGTAGAGGGGAGTATATAAAATGAAGTTGCCACCAAAATTAAAGGCTACAAAGCTGGAATATACTTTTAAGAGCGACGTACTGTTCAAAATGTTATTTGTCCGAAACCCAAATCTGCTAAAACGACTTGTTGCCGTGCTACTTGCTATTCCACTTGGGAGCATTGATGAATTTATCATCACCAATACTGAAATGCCGCCAGAGGAAATAGGCAAGAAGTTTTGCCAGCTGGACATAAATATGCGTGTAAACGGCAACCAAGTCAACATAGAAATACAGGTGCGAGATGAAGGCAATTATCCAGAGCGTGTGCTGTTCCAGTGGGCGAGGCTTTACTCTTCGTCACTGCCATCTGGCAATGACTTCGCCCTTTTGCCAAAAACCATAATCATTAGTATCCTTGGCTTCAAATTGTTCGACAGTCCAGAGGTTCACTCTGAAATTGGGGCAATGGAAGTTACACGTCACACTTTGCTTACAGACAAGATGGGACTTCACTTTTTTGAGTTGCCAAAGTTGAAGAATGTAGAATCCATTGATATGAGCAGCGAAAAAGATTTGTGGCTTGCACTGTTCAACGCCGAGACAGAAGAGGAATTGGAAAGACTATTGCTAAGCGGAGGTGCAGTTATGAGCGAAGCTATCCAAGCATATCACAGCATTACGGCTACAGATGAGTTTAAGAACCTAGAGTGGATGAGGCGTATGACCGCCCACAATGAGGCGACGGCACTTGGCCACGCTAGGCGGCAAGAGGCGGCTAAGTGGCAAGGGGTTACGGATGCGCTGGCTGAAGAGCGGGATGCTGCTTTGGCGGAGAATGAACGGTTGCGGGCTTTACTTGCGCAACTAGAAAACTAATAGTGCAGATGGAAAGCTCGGGGTGTGAATACGCACTTCGAGCTTTTTTAAGTATATCCATCAAACATTTGACAAACTCTCCCAAGGATGATATCCTTCGGGCGTTATGACGAATATATCGTTTTAATGCTCGGCGCTTTTATTGTTTTGTTCAAAAAAACCTTTCTATATATGGCGCAAAGCGAATTAACTCAACTGTCGGAGGTTTATTATGCTACTAGATTTTTCTGTGAGAAATTTTTCTGCTATAGGCGAAACACAACGCCTTAACCTGTTGACAGGCAAGGCTCGGGGAAAAGCGCATCACACACTAAAGGCTGGCAATCAGCGCGCGCTAAAACTGCTATCGATTTATGGACCAAATGCCGTTGGAAAATCAACTGCTATCAAAGCCATGAATTATGGCCGAAATGCAATCCAAAATGGTACTATCGATAAACGCTTTTTTTCAGTCAATCGCTCTGATGATATGTGGAAGGATGAAGCAACGGAGTTCATTTATACGCTATATTTGAATAAAAAAACTTATGAATATGGATTTGTATCAATGTGGAAAGATGAAACAATCATAAAAGAATGGCTTTTTGAAAGGAACTCCAAACAAGAATCAAAATTGATTTTTATTAGAGATTTTGTATCCAACGACTTTAAGCTAAATATTAAGCCAAAAAATTTTGGCATCTCATATCGCCTAACAGTATATTTTGATGATTCCAAAAAGGAGAAGAATTTGTTGTTTCTTAAGGCGATTAATTCCCAAAAAGGAGACCTTTTTGATAGTGACTCATCTTTTCAGTATCTCCGACTGATATATCGTTGGTTTTTGACGAAACTACGGTTTGTTTATCCTCATGGCTCTGAGCTTGGCACCTACAGTTTTTATAATTACTCCGATAATCATGATGAGCTGTACCAACGGCTGTCGGACTTAGATATTCCCATTAGCAAAATATCTCAAAAAGAAATTCCCGCAGAAATGGTATTCAAGGATGCTCCACATGCCGTTATGATGGAAATAGATGCAGGAATAAAATCCTTTTATCAACAACAAGACATCGGTGATGACGAGACTATTGCACTTACATTGCGTCTTGGTGAGGACTACTTTACCGTTGAAGTGAATGCTGATGGAATACAAAAAATTAAAACTATTACCTTTACAAATGGTAAGTTTGGAACTTATGAGTTTCGAGAACAGTCTGACGGTACAAGGAGAATTTTGGAACTGTTGGAAATGATAATTTCGCCCGAGCGCGACATTACGTACGTTGTTGACGAGATAGATAGGAGTCTGCATCCGCTACTAACAGAGAAGCTGATTTCGATGTATCTAAACCCCGATGAGCCAAATCAGAACCAACTAATTATTACGACGCACGAAACAAGACTGCTTAATCTAAAAGTGCTACGGAAAGACGAAGTCTATTTTGCTGCAAGCATAAATGGGCAATCCGTGTTTGTGCGACTAGATGAATATGAGAATGACATCCCGCGCACCGACCTTAATCTTGAATTAGCATATCTTTCGGGGCGTTATAGTGATATCCCAAACATTGTAACCGTTACAGGACTTTAGCAAGGAGTGCATGGATGAAGCTTCGTAGCATTTATTCAGTATATAGCTCAAATTATGTATGCAGTGTCATCCAAGCCTCGTGCGCATCACTACCCAATGTTAGTCTTAGGCTTAATTCAGTTAGCCCAAAAGCGACTACAAAAAAAATCTTGAAAGATAGTACCGGAATATCACCTCAAAAAGGCGATTTGGTCATAGTTATTGACCAAGCCCCTGACTATGTTTTCAAGAAAGACGCTCAATCTCCACACTTGCGACACTTTGGCTCGTATTCGTCATTTGCTGCGTGGATTGATAGATGTAAAATACATACGGATGAGGAGTGATGCCATTGAGTGCAGAAAAAAAGCATTGATGTCTACCGCAAATAGACACCAATGCTAATGTCCAACCATATGGAGGGACAAAGTAAATAACCGAATAAAGTTATACTTTAATCTCTCCATAAAATCAAGAGTATAAACAAAATTTTATGGAGGTGCTAAATGCACATATCTCAACTATTTGGCCTTAACATACGTGGCCACAAAGACATTGATTTCATCGATATTGATGAACGTAAAGACACAAAGTTATTTTTAGACCCATATGTCATTCAAGCTTTGCCAGATGAGTTTTGTACAGAAGCGCGGAAAAGCATTAATAGCTTTTTTACAGAAATATTTCGAGCATGCAAGAGTGATGATAAGGCGCGACTGTGCGAGATGTGTAGCTATGCAGGCGAGCCAAATGAGACGAACCTGGGGATGAAGTCCCGTAGCGATTATGGAAAGGGAACAACAGCAGATGAGCTAACGCCTCTTTTCCTTGATTTTTACAAGATAGTACGCAAAAACCCTAATATTCATAGCGACCCTTTGGCTCTTTGTATGTACATCCAAAACTTCGCAGAAGACAAGATGTCTGACTTAATTACAAATATTTTGCGTGATGCCCTGTACAGGTTCACTGTCAAACAATCACACTTTTGGGGAATGCCCTTGCATGATGAAAGACATACTATAGGGTTTTACTGGGACTCCAAAACCTTGTCATGGCAAAAGATTAGCGGCAATCCTCTTTTGATAGCGGGTAATAAAATATTGTTAGTGCCTAAAGCTATTGTGCGCCCGCGCTATGTGTTCAATGTGGATTGTTATATCCGGCAGTATATTCACAAGACACTACAAGAAGAGCATCTTCGCAGAAACTCAGAACTTTGTTCAATCATCACGCGAGCAAACGGTGTAAATGAACTTGTTCCTCCAACCAGGAAGGAGCTATACGAACGTGAAGTTCGTGGGAAAACACCAAAAAATTATGCCTTTTCAAACAGCGTAAAGGATGTGGCTGCTGAGGGGCGATTCATCAGGGATATTCACAGAAGAATCAACAATGGTTATGGTGCCATAACTGATGCTCAGCTAGATATTATAGTATATCGCATTGATGATGATATAAGTGCATAAATAGAGACGCGAGAGACTCTTGTGGCTGTCAAGGGCGGCTTCGCCCTTGACAGCCTTCCAACTCAAAATCCTATCGCCAAGGTTTTGCAGTTCAACTACAAAACCTGCTCCCGATGTGAGAAGGTATTGGGCAACACCCAAGGTCTTGCGCTACAAACCACAAGCGCGCTACAATCCTCCCACAAATCCATCACAAAAACCATCATGAAGGGAGCAAAAGCATGAGCAAACATTACATCCCAGTAGCAACAAGCGAAACCACCTACTACGAACCTCAAACAGAAGAAGAGCGAGACTTGCTGTTCGACAAAATGCAGGTAGGCGATATGCTATACAATAAGTGGGTCATTAGCGGTCTGTGGTATACCATGGGCTTATTGGACAAATGCGACCCAACATCCAAGTGCCTATTCCCTAATATCCTGCTTGATGAGCCGCTACCCCCACTTACACGTTGGGGCATAGCGAGGATGAGCTATTTGAAAGAGCATAAAAAATTCCAAGCCGCACAATATGGCACAATCGGACTACACAAGCACTGCCTTGATATCGAAGCACAAGCCAAGCAACGAAAAGAAACCATGATGGCCGCCATCCGCAAAGACCCGCAAAATCGTGTAACAGAAAAGGACAAAGCCCAAGACCCAATTGCATGGGTTGGCCGTATGAATAATTTCCAAGCGCGAGTTCATGAGGTTATATGCGCAGATTTGATTTATAGCTAAGCCAATTTGATATGCCACAAATAGAATAAGAGGAAAATGATTCACACTTGAATTATAGCAGCGGAACGCTTAATAAAAAGCGTTCTGCTGCTTTTTAATTTGGCAAATTGCGAAATAAATCACGCACTTTGTCAAAGGGGTTGAGGGGAATCCCCTCGCAAGCGGTTTGTGCGGAAGCACAGACACTGCTTGCGCGTATAGATGTCGGATACGCCT
>Ga0123355_10006375_pt1 | contig 17457 bp, 19 predicted proteins | sample TergutEmb28metaG_3_FD_89872 | JGI IMG/M metagenome (GOLD analysis project Ga0123355, IMG submission 89872) | Embiratermes neotenicus P1 segment gut microbial communities from Petit-Saut dam, French Guiana - Emb289 P1 | ecosystem: Host-associated > Arthropoda: Insects > Digestive system > Gut ...
CGCTCGTAGCGGCAAAAAAAGCCGACCTGATGCCGTGCGCAATAAAGTATACCATAACAATCCCGGACTTACACCTCGTTTTCATTCATCGGGGTGTAACGCAGCTTGCATGAAGTTTATTTTCCCCAAAAGTACAAATTCACCTTGCCGATTTTCCGCCGAATTGGGCTTAAGTATAAGACCGTGTGTCCGGTCATAAATATTCGGAGGTGGAATACAATGGTAACAGAATGTCGGGTTGATTGCGAGTATTACAGTACATACACAAACACATGCGACTACACGCTATTAATGTACAAATCAAAAGGATGCCCCACAAACGCCTGCACCAAGTATAGGCCAAGAGGGGAGCGCAGGTCGTGGAACGTTTTCAGGAATTTAAGCTGCCCAAACTGTGAGGGGGAAGATACAATGTCTCTGCCATCGGAAGAAAGCGAAAGCCGATACGTAGTAGCCGACTGCGGACACGAGGTGTACGATGGGGAATGCATGTACGAATGGGAAGACCTGCAAACGCTTTGCCCGGACTGTGCGGAGATCAGGTTTAACGAACTCACCACAGAGGAAAAGGCGGCGCTATTGGGATGCGAAATAATAGAGATAAACTTCCCGCGCGGCCATGTATAAGGGGAGGGCGGAAAATATGCCAAGAAAGAAGCTTTCCGTAATCCCCGGAATGGAGGATATGGTCGTGGATTGTTTTGCGTTCAGCATGACGAGAAGCGGCAAACCGGATTGCATGGCGTTGCAGGATATATATTGCTTAAAAGAGGACAAGCCCTGCCCGTTCAGGAAATCCCCGGCGGAAGCCGCCACCGCGCGTGAGCGGGCGTATAGAAGGCTGGTGAGGATAGGTCGGGCATGAACAATTGACAATTATGGGGATCGGTGCAGGGGCGGCCTTCGTCCGTCCGTGGTGGCGCCGAACCCTGTAGGGGACGCGGTCCTCCGCGTCCCGCAGTTGGATTTTCCTCCGCATTTCCGTTGTTAGCGCCATGCTGGTATGTGGGAAACGGAGGTTTGGACGGGGGCCACGGCGGGACGCCGGGGACGGCGTTCCCTACAAGGCGGCTCCCCAGTTACCCGCAGTACTCACACTATTGATGTCTTGGCGTCCCTATATGTAGGGGCGCACAGCGTGCGCCCGTAGGGATGCAGATTCAGGCTCCGGAACTAAAACTCAGCACCATCTACCGCATCTGCATCTCCGGCGTCTGTTAAAACACCTGCAAAAAGGACACCAAAACATCATAGGCTCTCCCTTAGGATTAGTCACGGGGATAAATAAGTACCCCGCGTTTCATCATATGTTGAAACGTGGGGTTTTGTGCTGATTGTGCGCCGCAGTGTGCCGCGACGTTGATAACGGGGGCGAAATACATGCCCCCTGTGTTACCTTCTGACAATGATCGCTTGGGTGGATTGGGCGTAGACGGATGAAAAATTGACAAGCTCGTCATACTGGTCATCCGGGACGAAGCCCAGTGCCAAGTCAGCCCTGCCGAACCACACGGCGGTGACAAGTTCATGCGGCTCGAATTCTTCTATCACCAGTTCAACGCCTATGATATCCACAACCGCGCGGGCTATGTCTATAGCCATACCGACAAGATTTCCATAACCGTCCTCAAACGCGTATGGCGGGAAGTCACGCGGCACGGCGACCCTGAGATATCCCGCCCGGGTGGATACGGTTTCAGGCGGCGTGTAAGTAAAATCTGCCCCGATGAAATGCTTGTCGCGCAGGCCGTTAAGCGTCCCGTCCGCGCTGAGGGCTGACAGTGCGGAATTGACTGCGGCCAGAAGGTTTGTGTTTTCCCTGGCTACGGCGATGCGCAAGTCATATCCGATAAGCGGTTCCGGCAGGATCGTGATATTCCGCGCTCTGGAGATAAGTCTTTCGGCTGTGGCGAGTTCCATCACAATCGCGTCAATTGAACCTGCTCTGAGGGCTGCCAGCAGATCCTCTCCATTTGGGAACGAGCCGGCGATGCCGATGTCCTTTGCGAATAGGAAGGCTGATGTACCGTCCAGCACACCAATCAGCCGCCCGTAAAGAGCTTCCGGAGAATGCACCAAGTTAGGCGGCAGTTGGCCGCCGCGACAGCCCGAAAGCAGCAGCGAAGCAGCCAACAAAGTCAATATGCAAACTTTTTTCATCTACTCGTCCTTGTCAGGTTCCTTGTCTTCGGATTCCTTGCCATGTCCGGGGGCGTCGGAATCAGGCGTGATATCGGTGTCAGCATAGAAATCAGCCAGATCCGGCATTTCCAAGTCCGGGAGTTCGGGGAAATCTTCAAGACCGGATTTCCGCCAACTCTTTGATTCCGTCTCCGGAGTATCGTATCTGTCGGTTTTATCGCGCGAAGGGGGGAGCTCGCCGTTATGTTCACAGCAATAGGCGAAATCTTCTCCGTCCATGTTTTCGTGTTCCAGCAGATATTCGGCCGTGGCGACAACGATGTTGCTGTGCTCGGTCAGGATTTTTTCACACAATGCGTTCGCCTCATCGAATATACGTTTTACCTCATCATCAATCGCCGCCGCTGTTTTTTCAGAATAGCTCTTAGTTTGCGAAAAATCCCGGCCGATGAATACGGACTTGGAGCTGTCTTCAAAAGAAATCGGGCCTATCGCATCGCTCATGCCGTATTTCATTACCATTGACCGTGCGATTGCGCTTGACTGCTGGATATCTCCGGACGCGCCAGTCGATATATCGTCCATATACAGCTTTTCAGCGACCCGTCCGCCGAGTGCGGAGACGATACGCTCAAACATCTCGCTTCTGGACGTTGTCTCCTTATCCTCCTGCGGGCGGAAGACAGTCATGCCTCCGGCCTGGCCTCTCGGGATTATTGTGACCAAGTGCACAGGATCGACATTCGGCAGGAAGTATGCCGCCACGGCGTGCCCGGCTTCGTGATACGCTTTCAGCTTGCGGGATTTTTCAGACACCACGCGGCTCTTCTTCTCCGGCCCCGCGATTACTTTCAGTGTGGCTTTTTCGATATCTGACATCGTGATAAGCCGTTTATTATGCCGCGCAGCCAACAGCGCCGCCTCATTCAGCAGATTTTCAAGATCGGCGCCTGTAAAGCCTATAGTACCTTTGGCGATACTGGCGAGATCAACGTCTTCGCCCAGAATTTTACCGCGGGCGTGGACTTTCAATATATCCTCACGACCCTTAATATCCGGCAGACCAACGAATACCTGACGGTCAAACCGCCCCGGGCGCAGCAGCGCATTGTCCAGAATATCCGCCCTGTTAGTTGCGGCGATAATGATAACGCCCTCGTTAGTGTTGAATCCATCCATTTCGACCAGCAGCTGATTCAACGTCTGCTCCCGCTCATCATGGCCGCCGCCTAATCCCGCGCCGCGCTGGCGGCCTACGGCGTCGATTTCATCTATAAATATAATGGCCGGGGCAAGTTTTTTTGCCTGGTCGAACAAATCCCGTACGCGGGATGCGCCGACGCCGACGTAAAGCTCAACAAAATCAGAGCCGGATATTGACAGGAACTGCACCCCCGCCTCCCCCGCGACGGCTTTGGCGATAAGTGTCTTACCGGTTCCTGGGGGGCCGACAAGCAACACGCCTTTAGGGATTTTCGCGCCGATGTCGGTGTATTTTTTCGGGCCTTTTAGGAAGTCCACGATTTCGCGCAGTTCGTCCTTTTCTTCCTCACACCCGGCAACGTCGGCAAACGTGACTTTCTTTTTATCGTCACTGGCGAGGCGGGTTCTGGCCTTGCCGAAGCGCATCGCGCCTTTGTCCCCGCTCACACCGGATCTGTTCATCATGGTGTTCCAGATAATAAAAATCATCGCGACAAGAAGGACGTAAGGAATCAGAGACGCCCACCACGGGAACCTCACACTAGGTTCAAAATGATACCAGAAATCGTCATACTCATAAAACATGTCATCAATATAATCGCTGAAATCATAACGGAAAGCAGCAACGTTGAACAGCCGCATAGAGACATAAGGGCTGCCGCTGTCCTCAAAGTCATGTCTGAGCCGGGCGGTTATCCTGTCGTCGTTACTGATGGTGAACCCTTCAACCTCTCCGGAGGCGAAAATGCGGCGCAGCTGCGAATATTCAACAGTAGCAGCCTGAACATTGTTCTGACTCCTCAGCAGGTATATAACAGAGATGAGAATAATTAAAATTAACAAATAAAAACCTATACTGTGCGGGCTTCTTTTTTTTGCATTCAAAAGGCGGTCACTCCTTGCTATTGATTAAAATCTTAAATCATTTCGCTCACACATTTTGGCGAAACGTGGTGGTATTTATTCAGCCTGCCGTGTCAGGCCGATATGGAATCAGCCCCTACGGGGATTGCTGTATGTATTGATTTACGAATATTCCTCCGGCTTCAGTGCCGCTATGTAAGGCAGGTTACGATATCGCTCGGCATAATCCAGCCCGTAGCCGACGACGAATTCGTCTGGGCAGATGAATCCCGCGTAATCGGATTTGATCGGCACTTCACGGCGGGAGACTTTGTCCAAAAGTGTGCATATTTTCAATGATGCGGGGTTGAATGCCGAGAAAAACTCCCGCAGTTCCACCATAGTAATCCCGCTGTCGATAATATCTTCCACCAGCAGAATGTCACGCCCGGCTATCTGGCGGACGTTGAAATCAAGCGGTTCTTTGATATTTACCTCGCCCGAGGAAACAGCGGAAGTACCGTACGACGATGCGCTCATAAACCTGATCTCGCAGTCTAAATCTATGCTGCGTGCAAGATCAGCCAGAAAGACAAAGCTGCCCTTTAAAACGCCGATAAGCATCAGAGAGCTACCGCTGTAAGACTGCGTAATCTCCACGCCCAGCTGTGCAACCCGCTCTTTTATTCTTTCCTCAGAAAACAAAATATTCTTAAAATCACGATTCATAAGCTCAATCCCTCAATTATTCTCATGTTTAGCGGAGGCGATACAGGTGAGTCCGTGGGCATTCTGTAGGGGCGCGCATTGCGCGTCCGTCTCGTTTGGTTCCACGGACGGCCAATGGCCGCCCCTATGCGGGGGAAAAAACAATTTCCAAAACGCGGTCACCGTGAGAAGGCTCCGCCCTTTGGCTGACAGCCGTGCCATAGACTGCAAGTACGCCGATATCATCAGCAATAACAGGCGTAACTGACCGGGACATTCTCGGGATTTTCCGGTCGATATACAGCTTTTTCAAGCTCTTTGTGCCGCCGGGGAGCTTTATCGCGTCCCCCTCAACCCGTGGCCTAACGATAATTGTACCACATAAATCGCCGGATTTGAAGAAAAAAGAAGTTAACGATTTATTAACATTACTAATTCTATCATCAAATACCGTTGATTTGCAAGATATTTTAAGACAAAGTTCCGGAATTATCCGGCGCTCACCGTCTTCAAGATATACCGGCGCGAATCCGTCCGTGACATTTTGTCCGCCGCCGAAGACAAGGAATCCGTAATCCCTGTGAACAACCATATCGGGCAGAGAAAGGCAGGCTGATGGATTTTTTTCCTCTTCGCAAAGCCGCAGAGCTGCGTTTACGTGATTGTAAGATAAATTGCCGCCGTGAAGCTTACGTATAACGCGGCTGGAAACCGCGAAAGGAGCCTCACGGAGTTCCGATATCGGCACTCGATTGTCAGTGCAATGCGCCTCAACAAACCTATCGGCAAGTGCAGACAGATACGCCTCATCGGCGCGGGAGATCATGCTTGCGGCGGCGGCTGTCTCATTAAACCGCGGATTAAGCTCTTTCAACACCGGCATGACCGACAAGCGGATTTTATTGCGCGTAAAAATATCAAGGCTGTTGGTGGAATCCTCGACATATGGAATTCTGCGCTCTTTGATATATTGCATCACTTCATCTCTGGAAACACGTAAAATCGGGCGGATGATAGTCCCGCGGCAAGGCGGGATTCCGGCTAGGCCGGCTTGGCCCGTGCCACGGACGAGGTTCATAACAATCGTCTCAGCATTATCGTCAGCCGTGTGGGCAGTCGCGATTTTCACCGCCCCGGATTCTCCTGCCGCTTTATAGAAAAATGCGTATCGGAGGTCACGCGCCGCCGCTTCAATGCTCAGGCCGTGTTCAGAAGCATAGGATTTAACATCGCCGGAGCCAGCGTGAAACTCAATGCCGTGATTCACACAATAATCCTTGACAAACGCCTCATCCGCGTCGGATTCTTCTCCCCGCAGCTTGTGGTTGTAGTGCGCCGCAGCAACGGAAAACCCGCGCTTTGCCGAAACGTCAATCAGCGCGTGCAGCATCGCCATAGAATCCGCCCCGCCTGACACGCACGCCAGAACAACGCCGGATTCCGGCAGCATATCAAATTCATCGGCGAATTTCAAGAGTTTGTCTGTAAGCAATTGTTAATCCTCTGGGGGACATCCCCCTTCCCCCTTCGTGCGTGAAGGGGGCTTGAGACGAAAGACGAGGGCACAAAACGCCCACCGCCCGCGGGCGGCACCCTCTTTGCTAAAGAGGGCAGGGGTTGTCCGTACGTCTTCGTCCTAGCCCTCTACGTCCCAAGGGTGGCTCCGCAGGGCCGGGTGTTTTGTCTGTTGGTTTGTGGCAATTATACCACGGGGCGTCGGGACGCCGTCCCATATATGCCCAACCCCCGTCCAAAGCCCCCTTCGCGCACGAAGGGGGAAGCGGGATGTCTTACCCATCCCGCCGTTCCAGTGACGAATAAGCAGTAAATTCAGGCAGCCATTTCAGCTCGATTGTCCCCGTCTCGCCTCGGCGGTTTTTCATAACTATCAGCTCGGCTATGTTCGGTATCTCCGACTCGTTATTATAGTAATCGTCCCTGTATAGGCCGAGTACGATGTCGGCGTCCTGCTCGATAGCGCCGGATTCGCGCAGATCTGACAGGCGCGGGCGCTTATTTTCGCGCGATTCGTTAGCGCGGGAGAGCTGTGAGGCGCAGATTACCGGTACGTTGAGTTCTTTTGCCATGATCTTCATCATCCGGCTGATCTCACCCACCATCTGCGTCCTGTTCTCATTGGAGTAAGACCCCTTGCCGCCTGTGGCGGATTGCATAAGCTGAAGATAATCTATAACCACAAGGCCCAGATTTTTTATACGGCGGCACTGCGCGTTCATGTCGGACACCGAGAGTGACGGATTGTCGTTGATATATAAATCGCATGAGCTGATTGTCGCGGCGGCGTCGGACAGACGCTGCCAGTCGCTGTCGGCTACACGGCCTGTCATAAGCTTTTTACTGTCAATAAAACTCTCCGACGATAACAGCCGCATTGCCAGCTGTTCGCGTGACATTTCAAGTGAGAACACCGCAACGGATTTGCCGGATGTCTTCGCCGCGTGCAGTGCGATATTCAACGCGATACTGGTCTTGCCCATACCGGGTCGGGAGGCGATGAGAACCAAGTCCGCGCCGCTTAAACCCAGCACAAACCTGTCGAGGTCGGAAAACCCCGTCGCAAGTCCCGGAATTTCGTTGCCGTTTTTCGCGGCTTCTGATATCTGCTCATACACATCGACAAGGATTTTGGACATAGGCACAAGCCCATCGTGCCCACGGTCATCGCGCAATGCGTAGATACGCTTCTCCGCCGCCTCCAGAATCGCATCAGCCCCGCCCTCGCCTGAAATTGCCATTGAGTTTACGTCCCCGCCCGCGTCGGCTATCGCGCGCAGAAGAGACTTGTCTTTGACAATCGCGGCGTATTCCAGCACGTTGACAGATGTCGGCGTGATAAGCATGAGGTCACGGATATACGCGGGCAAGGCGTCATTCCAGACCCCGGCGGCTTTCATTTGGTCCAGCACCGTCACAGGGTCGATCTTCTTGGAGTAGTTGAACATTGAGACGATAGTCTCATAAACGTCCCGGTTCGCGGACGCATAGAAATCGTCAACCTTAAGAAGACCCAGAACATCGGCCACACAGCGCGAGTCTATCAGCATCGACCCCAAAACTGCCTGTTCAGCCTCATAGCTATGCGGCGTTTGCCTGCTAAGAAGTTCGTCCATGACTAACTCTCAACAATAAGAACGTGTATCACTCCGGTGATTTCAAACCCCAGCTTGCATTTGACTTCAAACGTGCCGAAGGTTTTTATGGGTTCATCCTGAGTTATCTTGTTCTTTTCAATTTCAATGCCGTGCTGTTCGGCAAGCGATGAGGAGATTTCCATCGATGTGACGGAGCCGAACAGCTTCCCCCCGGCGCCTGCTTTGGCCGGGATTTTGACAATCACACCCTCCAGCTTCGCGGCGATTTCGGCGGCAAAAGCCTTGTCAGCCTCCATCTTCTTCTGCCGGGCTTTTTCCTGCTGTTTCATAACGCTTACATTCCCATCCGTTGCGATAACGGCGAGCTTTTTCGGCAACAGAAAGTTTCTGGCATATCCGTCGGAAACCTCCACCATCTGCCCCGCTTTTCCTTTGCCTTTTACGTCCTGCTGTAATATCACTTTCATATCGTACCTCCTGTAGGGGCGCGCATTGCGCGTCCGCCTTCAAAATTAGCGTATCTGTCATAGTGGGGACATCCCCCTTCCCCTTCGTGCGCGAAGGGGGCTTTGGACGGGGATTTTGGTTTGTAGGAGACGGCGTCCTCGACGTCCCGCCGTAACCTCGTCCAACCCCTGCCCTCTTTAGTAAAGAGGGTGCCGACCGCAGTCGCCGGGTGTTTTGTTCCCCGTCCGCGTGAGGGGATAATCCAACCGCAGGGCGTCGGAGACGGCCCCCCTATGGGGCGCGCAACCCTGTCATCCGGCGAAAATCCAACCACGGGACACGCGTAATCACTGCCTGTCCTTTGATTTCCGCTTTTCGCCAATCTCCAAATACTCGTCTATCGCGGCGGTCAGGTCAGTTACGGCTTGCTGTATATCCGCCGAACGCAGCTGAACCCCGGCGTTTGCATTATTGCCGCCTCCGCCGAGTTTTTCCAAAACCAGCTGCACATTCAAACTGCCTATACTGCGGCCGGAGACGAACACGTCATCCCCGCTGTACGCCAGGACGAATGAGGCGGTGACGCCCTCGATATTCAACAGCTCGTCCGACGCTTGGGCTATACTGAGGCGGCTTTTCGGCTCCTCACACCACGCCATTGCGATGCCGGGTCGTATGACCTCAGCCTCGCGCATGATAGCGTATCGGGCCGTGGCTGTTTCAAAATCCGACTGTAAAAGCCGCTTAACATCGGCGGTGTCAGAGCCGGACCTGCGCAAGTATGACGCGGCCTCAAACGTTCTGCTGCCGGTGTTGATTGTGAAGCTTTTCGTGTCAAGTACGATCCCGGCAAGCAGCGCCTCGGACTCCGTCCGCAGGATGTCAGTCGTATCCACAAGATATTGTAGCATTTCGGTCACAAGTTCACAGGTGGACGATGCATACGGCTCGTGAAAATTCAGTATCGCGTTTTCTATATACGTCGCGGCCCTTCTGTGATGGTCGATAACAGCCACCCGTGTGCAGGACATCAGCAGCGGTTCAGATTCGACCTGTTCTGGCCTGCTTGTGTCTACAACTACAAGCAGACTTTTGGCGTCCGCTTCAAGAATCGCGTCCTGCTCTGAGATAAACACGTCTTTGTACTCCGGAGACTCCAAAAGGCGGTCTATGAGATTTTTGGCGAAATTGTTTTCCATATCCACCACTATCCGCGCCTTTTTCTCATTAACACGCGCCATACAGCAAATCCCGGCGGCGGCGCCGATTGAGTCGAAATCCGCTTGCTTATGGCTCATTACAAATACCGTGGAGGCGTCGCTCAACAATCCGCCGAATGCGCTTGACATCACGCGGGACTTAACTTTAGTCCGTTTTTCAAGCCGTGCCTCATGCCCGCCGAAGAATTCAAAGCCGAATTTGTTCCTGACAACGGCCTGATCCCCGCCGCGGGAGAGCGCCATTTCAAGGCCAAGATTGGAAAAAGCGTAATTTTCCTGCGGGGCTGCGCCATCTTTGCCTATTCCAATACTCAACGTGGCATGGACGCCGCCGGAGCCCTCACACTCGCGCACTGAATCGAGAATTGAGAATTTGTCTTCAACAAACCCGTCAAAATCCCGCTCCTCAAACAAGAATAGATATCTGTCCCTGTCGAATTTTACAAGATTCCCCTCGCTGTTGGCGGACCAGAGGTTGATTTTCTCGTCTATATCGGACAAAAGCACTGATTTTTCCTTTTCCGTCATGCCTTTAAGCAGGTCATCGTAATTGTCCAGCATAAGGATGGCGTAAACGGGTCGTGAGTCCATATATTCGCGGTTGATTTCAGCGTATTCGGTGACATCGACCCAATAAGTCGTGGCGATATACTCCCGCGCTGTCCGTACCATCAAGCCGGATACCCTGTATGTCCGCGCCCCAATCAGAACCTCGTCCGGGCATTCGCTTTTGCCATCCAGAAGCCAGAGCTGTGAAAAACCGGGTACAACGTCTGTGATACGCCGGTCAAAAAGCTGCTCCCGCCGGTCGGTGATCGACTGGAACCGCTCATTTGACCACAGGATCTCACTTGTCTCGGAGTTGAACACGACGACAGGCAGCGGGGTGTCCCGCACGGTCAAATCCATGCCGTCCGACATGGATTCCAGGTAATCCAACAGCTTCGCTGTGCGTATTTTCGCGTTAATGCGCGAATAAAGCCCGAGCAGGATAAGCACAACAAACTGAATCACACCCACCAAAACGCGGTTTGAATCTCCGACAAGAAACGTTGTTGCTGCGAAAGCCACAAGGAACATAAAATAAAGCCTAACGCTGGGTCGAAATAACCTGGGCAGTTTTTTGTTCATGGAAATCATCCTAATAAAGAGTTGGAAGACATTATACCAGATGAGCCGGGGTATTACAATATAAATAATGTCGTTATGTTTCTTGGAGATATCCCCAAAATACAGGCGGGGCTCCGCCTGGTGGCATAGAATCCACGAACTATTGACACAGTAATGTATAATGATAATATATACTGACAAAGGAGTCGATAGTTATGACAGTTGAAGCGGTAAAAACAAACAGGCCGGCTATGATCGTGGTCAATTTCCTCTCGGTGAGCAGGATTTTAGGATCGCTGGCATTATTTCTGGTGACGCCCATGACTAGCGTGTTCTTCGTGATTTATGTCTATTGTATAGCAAGCGACATTGCGGACGGCCAGCTGGCCAGAAGACTCAAGGTGGAAAGCAATACAGGCGCACTTTTGGACAGTGTGGCCGATATAGCTTTCATCGCGGCTGTGCTGATCATACTCATACCCCTGCTGGCTTTTGAACAGTGGATGCTGGCGCTGGTCGCGATTGTTGTCGGCATACGGATACTCACCTGGATAATCGGGGTCATAAAGTTCCGTAAGGTTTCGCTGATACATACATATGCTAATAAAATCTCAGGGCTTATCATGGCAACTTTCCCGATACTGCTGCAATTCCTTAGCTTGTCCGTTTCGATTATTATTGTTTTTATCGCCGCAGTGCTGGCTGCGCTTGATGAATTGGGCATAACCATTCGTGCTAAAGAGCTAAAGCGCAACGCCGTGTGCATGTTCAAGCTGTAGAAAGCAATAACCATATTTGCTACTTGCCAATGATTGACGGCTGCGTATATCCTGTGTAGATATATTTTGAAATAGTGCTAATCAGACAAATAAAGAAAAGCCCTGAAAATGCCGAAATCCAGCGTTTTCAAGGCTTTTTAGTAATGTCCATAGGTTATAATAACGCTAATTCCAAGAAACCTTTTGTTTTCAAATGGTTGAGGGTTTGGCGTTATTCTTTTCCACTCTTGTTTTTATCCGAAACTGGGGCAGATTTTGTACACCTGCGAACCTAATGTAACATTAACGCTAAAAACACGAGGGGGATGAAGATACAAACAATTAGTGTTTGTCCACTAACCGCAAACCTGCTAAAGCGTGTCAAGCCTAAAAAGCAAAAAATATTTACATCAAAAAAATCGCATAGCAAAGCAGGCGGTCGGCACGAGTAATTCCGCGATCTGCCGCCCAGCTGTCTGTCGCTCCGCGCAGTTAAGCGGCAGTTTGCGGTTCGTCAGTGGATTCCGCAATACCCTGCGCCAAAAGACATTCTCTAACTTTGCCATAATAGCGGCGCAAGAACTTGTTCGACGCGGCGGTCATATAGACATAATAATGCTTACCCTCGGCGCGTTTTTTGCACATAAATTGATAGACCGCATCATCTTCCGGTTGATTAATCAGCAGCATAGTTATCACACGAAACAGCGAGCGCCGGAGATGCGGCGAGCCACGCTTGGAAATGACTAGCTCGCCAGCCTCTGTCTTCTCACTGTTGCTGATATAATCCACTGAGCGCCCGAGAGCGGCGGCGATGCCACTGCCTCGATGCAGAGCCTTCATCCATGTGGTTGCCATTATGCCGAAACTCCCACAGCGGGCAAGATGGTCAAGGCGGTCATTAAGGGCATGATACTGGCAGCGTCTGAAGGCACATAACGATCCGCCAACCGCACAGAATTGTTACCTGCCACCCCTTGAAGGGGGCATCAAACTCTTTTATGCTGATTTGGTCTGACAGCATGTCCTCTTTCTCCTGATTCCGGACATACTGCTCTACTGCCTTTTTATTGCGTCCAACTGTGCTCACATAATACCCTTTGCACCAGAATTTCCGGTTCCCATACTTGTACTTTAGATTTGCGTGCCGCTCAAATATCCCATAAAACTTGACACGCTCATCTTAGGTGGAATGCTCACATACATATGCACATGATCTATACACATTGATGCTTCATGTATCTCTACACTTTTATGATTGCACAGTTGCCGTAGTATCGCTCCTATATCTGCCTTTAGCTTTCCGTAGATTTCTTTCCTCCGGTATTTCGGTGCAAATACTATGTGATATTTGCATTCCCACCGGGTATGTGATAAACTTTGCTCATCTGGCACTGTTTGTCCTCCTTTTGTTGCTTGTGCGGTCGGCTAACCTCACTCATTTTAACAAAAGGAGGACACGCTTTCATATCCTTATCGCTGTAAGCTCTTTTGAACCACCCGTTTTACGGGTGGTTTTCTTCTGCAATAAAAGGCTCCGCGAACGGATGTAATATCCGTATCGCGAGGCGCCGTTTACTGATTATAGGCTAAAGCTTAGGTTCGCTTTTCGTTTTCTTTTCGGCTATTTGCCCGCACACAGTTCATTTCGTGCGGCGCGAATCTGCTCAGGATGCAACTTCCACTGGCAATCCCCGGTGCTTTGTGGGTATAATAGGGTTAAAATAAATCCAAGAACAAGGGGGCTAAATTGATGTCTGCAAGATATGGGAGTAACACAAGTGCAAATATTTCACCCTCACCACCAAACAAACCCGGAACATATCAAATAGGCTCTATACGCCTGGAAGGGGTTACCCCATCCGATAGTTTTCTTGAGTTTGCCGAAAAAGAGCGGTTAGGGGTAGCCACGGATGAGGATGTCCTCAAAATATGCCCAAGGGGATATTTTGTTCCTGAACCGGAATAGGAGGGCAAATTTAATGAGGAAATTAACTAATAAACAGGCATGGAACTTCGCCATAGGCATAGTACAAACAGAAGGTCGTAAACCTTCCGGATTTATGATGGATCTTATTGGGAGGGAAAAAAGAGGTGAAATAACAACCGAAAACATAGGTCATATGCTTATTGAATATGGGTCTAGACAACCTCACTTCGAGTGTATCAAACTCTCTTTTGGTTGTCTAGACCCTTTAATAATACACCATAAATGACGAATTGCCTATATATAGTGTATTATTTTTATACGGCCAATGCGTCGCCATGCAATGACATATGATAGCCTTTAAAAGAGTTAACGGAGGCTGGATATGGATACAAGAGAAGCTGTTCAAAATAGGGTAATTGAATTGTGTACCGCAAAAAGATGGGCATTTCACGCGCTTGCAAATTACTCGGGCATTCCCTCGTCTACCATGAGAAACATTGTAAACGGGCAAAGCAAAAACCCCGGCATTGTGACTATTAAGAAAATATGTGACGGTCTGGGCATTACATTAATTGAATTTTTCGACACACCTGAGTTTGACAGTCTTGAGCAGGAGATAAAGTAGTGCAGGAGAGCGGGAACAAAAAAGTTCCCGCTCTTCCGTTTTAGGGACGCTGAGGGGGTTAAGCGTTGCGTTCGGCTCTTTCAAGCGCCTTTTTTACGATGTTTCCGCAGTCCCTGGACGATACATCGCCCCAGCCGCGTTCGCGGACGGTTTCATAGACGCCGAGTTCTTTGGCGATTTCATATTTTAGCTTATCCGAAAGAATGCTCTTTTTCCCGCTCATTGTTAGATTACCTCACTCTATATTAAAGTTTAGTTATCCGGCCAGATAATAAATCATGGCCCATTAATTAAGGCAGTGGGTAAATTGCACTGATTTAAATTTGTTTTCCCCGCCTATGGCGAGGGAAACAAGAAAAATTTCAGTGTGTTCTCCCACTCCATTAGTTATTCTTTGCGTGAAAAATTCAATATTTCATGTGTATTAATAGAAAATTCCCCATCATATGGCCATAAAAGCGCATAATCACGATAAAATTATGCTGACATACGCCTCGGGTTTATGATATACTGTAGACCGTTTTGTAACTGACAATAGGGGGTATCAAAAATATGACAAGCATAGGTCTCAACCCGGCTGACGATGGCCGGGCTTGGGTTGAAATAGACATGTCGGCGCTTCGGCACAATGTCAGCACGATTAAAGGCCGCCTCGCACCGGGGTGTGAGATTATGGCTGTCGTCAAGGCGGACGCTTACGGCCACGGCGCAGCAGAGATATCGTCGCAATTGCGGCAAGCGGGCGTTAACACGTTCGCGGTCGCGACGGTGGGGGAGGCTATACAGCTACGGGAAAGCGGGTTGGACAGCGAGATATTGGTCATGGGCTGCACGTCTCCGCAAGACGCGGGGTTGCTGGCGGAACATAACCTAAAGCAAGTAGTCGCCGACGGCAAACATGCAAAGCTGCTTAACGAAACAGGCAGCAAACTTGCAATACACATAGCAATCGACACAGGAATGCACAGATTGGGGATAGAGCCTGACAACATGGCGGAAATTGAAGGCATATTCGCCTGTGAAAATCTGAAAGTTGAAGGTTTGGCAACCCACTTCGCCGCGCCGGATAGTCTTGATGAAAGCGACATAGCGTTCACACGCGCCCAGTACGATAAATTCATGGATACTGTAAATGCCTTGAAAGGCAAGGGATACAACGTGGGTAAGCTGCATATGCAGTCCAGCTACGCCGTTTTGAACTATCCGGATTTCAAATGCGATTTTATCAGACCCGGCATTTCACTCTACGGGGCCTTGCATAATGCGTCCACCGCCAAGAATCCCGGACTGCGACCCGTGCTGTCGTTGCGTGCCAGAGTTGCGCAGGTTCGATGGATCAAACCGGGCGAGAGCGTGAGCTACGGCAGAACATTTTCAACGACAAGGCCGATGAAGATAGCGACAGTCTCAATAGGCTACGCTGACGGTGTGCCGAGGCAGATATCCGGAACAGGCGCACAAGTTTTAATCCATTCTCAGCGGGCGCTGATTATCGGACGGATATGCATGGACATGCTTATGCTGGATGTGACGCATATCGACCATGTCGGCCCCCTTGATATCGTGACGCTTATCGGCAGGGATGTGGCAGACGAAATCCGCTGTGAGGAATTCGCGATGAGAGCCGATACAATAACCCACGATGTCCTGTGCCGCTTGGGTCAGCGTCTGCCAAGGATTTATTTACCTTGATTTGTCAAGCCCGCTGTGATATCATAAACAACACCGCGATGTCGCATAATAAGGATATAATCAATTTGAAGAAGATAAACATGAAAAGAGTTTTTAGTATTTTTGCGGTGGTTATGCTCCTGATGTTTGGAGGAACCGGCCTAGCCGCTAATGAACCGGTCGAAATACGAGTACGGCTTGACGGGAATTCTGCAAATATCGGCGTGATAATTGCAGAAGATGAGAAACTGCTGCCTATCCGCGACGTTGCGGAGCTTTTAGGCGGCACTGTCCGATGGGACGGCGATTTGCGCCAAATATCAGTGCGAAGAGGCAATGTGAACGCTGTTTTGACTATCGGAAATTCAGCCGCCGTCATTAATAACAGAACTGTTGAATTAGGCAGACCTGTGCAAATTATTAATGGCAGAACTATGGTTTCGCTGCGTTCCGTTTCAGATATTCTCGGCATCGGCGTGGGTTTTGCGAATAATACTGTCATTCTGACAACGCGCCCTGCACAAAGAATACCGGTGCTGGTGTATCACCACATTCTGCCTGACGCGCAAAACAGGAATTTCAGAGAAAATGCGTTTGTAGTAAGCGAAGAAAATTTCAGGGCACAGATGAGATATCTTCACGACAATGGTTTTTATACTCCGACCCACTCGGAATTGGAAGACTTTTTGTACAACGGCCTGAATTTGCCGCAAAACAGCGTTATGATTCATTTTGACGACGGATATTATTCAAATTTTGTCTATGCATACCCTATACTGCAAGCATTCGGGCTGAGGGCCACAATCTTTTTTATCACCCATACCATAGAAGATTTGGGGGACACGCAGCCGCTTATTAACCATGATGCGCTTACGTTTACCGCCGCGAAAACAATAGCCGGAACCGAAGACGTCTTTGAAATCGCAAGCCATACCCATAATATGCACGATCCGCTGCCAGGCAGCACCCGCACAATACTGGCTTCCGAAACAAAAGAGAATATTCTGCAGGACACCCTCAGAAGCTTTGATTTCGTCACAAACCACATAGCTTTTGCGTATCCGCACGGGCAGTTTAATCAAACGGTTATAGCAGCTTTGAGAGAGGCCGGAATAACAATGGCATTCACCATTAACTCCGGATATGTCACAAGAAATTCCAATCCGTTTGAGTTGGCGCGATTTACGATTTTCAGAGACACCTCACTCAGCCGGTTCCGAAATATTGTACGTGGAAACGTACGGTAAATAGGATGTGTGCTGTGAAGGGGGTAAATAACGCAAGGACTGGCTGATGTGCAATTACCGTGTTAAAATCCAAATGGCGCACTTATGTACCACAACATGTGGTACGTGCGAAAAAATTATATTTTGAGGCGATGAAATGAGTACACATCATATAGTAACACTAAAACCAATCAGCGAAGTTGCAAAGTTTATGAAAGGTTTAATACCAACTAACATACCCGATGTTTATGCACTAAATCCAGTGCTTGGCAACATTGCAAACGAGAAAAGTACAAGAACCGGAATTATTGCATTTAGGGACTTTCTATATTTATTTTTTGACCGCCTAATGTTGGACGGACATCTGTACGCCACGCCACCTAACAAGCCAAGCAGCATGACCGATTATCCCTTTCTGGACGGCATATCAAGCTTATTATCCGATATAGGCTATCATGGAG